>OFFF01001895.1_pt1 | contig 12598 bp, 14 predicted proteins | sample 1521301 | NCBI WGS metagenome assembly OFFF01 (sample SAMEA3504101, study PRJEB24116) | mouse gut metagenome | biome: mouse gut; feature: mouse-associated habitat; material: faeces | place: Denmark | collected 2011
GAGCGCGCGAGTCCGGCAAGGATTGGCGGGGGCTTTGCGCCTCTGGCGCACCACTCCATTCACAGAAATATCGTACTCAGATACGCCAACCCCATGATGGGAGCAAAAGGAAATTCTTTCTGCTTTTCAGCTCGGCTGAAGACTATGAGGAGCATGAGTCCCCCCATGCTTCCGGCGAGAAACAGGGGAAGGCCCGCCAAACCCGCCATGCCGCCAAGAAATGCCGCAAATTTCACATCGCCGGAGCCAAAAACATGTTGTTTCGTAACGATGTTGGTCAGATGATATGCTCCCGCGCCGCAAATTGCTCCCAAAATATAATCTTCGGGGAGAACTCCGAGTATCGCAGACAGAAACAAGCCGCATACCAATCCTCCCAGGGTAAAAATATCAGGAAGTTCTCTGATGGCCACATCGATCAGACAGGCACTCAGGAGCCATACGCAAATCAGTAAATGGATGCCGGTAACTGCCGCTTCCCTGAAATTCCACGCCAAAAGAGATGCCGTACACCCGCCGATGATTTCCGGCCAGAGTCCAAAATGAGGAGCGCGGGCGTTCCGCCATGTCAAATAGGCGTATGCAAGCCCGCGCGCAATGAAACCTGCCGCTGTTCCGATAAAAATCCATATCAGCATAGAAACGCGCGGTGATGGAGCCCCCCCCTGCTTCCGGCTATTCGTTGTCCGCGTCGTATATCGCGTCCAGCGCGTCCTCTTCGGACAGGGCAGTTTCCTGAAATGCTCCGGCAAGCTCGGCTTCTTCGGGATCAAATTCCACATCAAAGCCCGGCACCTCGCTGATGGCCGCAAGCTTTTCATTCGTGGTCTGTTCCAGCAGTTCCCTGTCCGTGGGCCGCTGGTAATTGTGCTGGATTTCCTGGTTCATATTCATTCTCCTTTTCAGGTTATCGGGAGCGTTCCATGTCTTGCGATTGCTGCCGTTGCCTGAGCTGGGCGAGTTCCGCCTGTTTGGTCTGAATCGCCTGACGCACGACAGGCCCGACCTGACGCTTCACGGCATCTTTCCCCAGACAGCTCTTTACCGCAAGATCATTGAAGTCGGTGAAGTCTTTTCCCGTTTCCGCCGGCGCGAAAACCGGAAAGACTGAAATCCCGCCGACTTCTTTCGCGGCCTGTTCCGCATGAATCCGGCCCGTATTTACCTTTATGGCCCGATCATCGTCACCGGCAATGACTATCGGCTTGCCGGGGAACTTTTCATGCAACGCCCTGGCCACGGACGCGAGATTGCCGGAATCGAAGGCCGCGACGGTGCCCATGCCCAGACTCTCGGCCACGCTGCACGCCGTCGCGTAGCCCTCGCAAATGACAATGGCCGGCGCATTGCGAACCGCGCTCATGCCGCCTACAGGATGGAAACATCCTTCCTTGCGGCTTTCCCTGGCGAACCGTTTGCTTCCGTCCGCGTTGATATACTGCATCGTCCATATATTGCCGTTCACATCATGCGCGGGAAGGCAAAGAGTTCCTTCCCTGCCGGCCATGCCGCCGGTATGAACCTCAATGCCCTTGGCCGTATGATACGGCAAGGGACTGTCGGCTGCCCGCATGGAGTCAAGCTGATATTGTACCCGTTCGGCTGCCTTGCGGTACTGCTCCCGCAATGCCGCCGCATGTTCCTGTTTTCTCGCCTGGCAGGCCGCCTGAAATTTCTCGCGGTTTTCCCGCGAGGGCAGAGGGCCGGAACATTTCCAGCGCATCTCTTCGCCTGTACGGTTATCCTTCATGTATCCCGCCGGACGTCCATCAAGATAGCCGATATAGAAACCGGATTTCTGTCCCAGCTTGTCATCAGCCGTCTGGATGCGATGCGGTTTGCCGTCCATGACGGGATGGCCATCTTCCACCAGAAAACTCATGGAACGCAGAGCTTCCGCAAACTCTTCCCGTGGATCGAGTGCGGGCATCTGTTCCGGCTGTTTCCCCGGCATCCATCTGGCCAGCTTTTCCATATCCGCTTTCGGCCCGGCGTACCAACTGCCGGCAATGGAATCCCACAATGCTCCGGCTTTTTTGGCTTCGCCGCGTTCTCTGTAATTATAGGGAACGGCCAGATAAACGCGATTGGAATCCCGTACTCCGGCATATGGCCGGTGCTGTGTCTCAGGGCGGGGTTCCGTCAGTGGCTGGGAGCTGGAAAGTCCGGATTGCCGCGCTTTGGGCAGCCACGCCGCAAAAGCGTCCACGCTGCGTCCGGAAGGGACATACCATTGCTTGCGCTGACGATCCCAGCCCGCGCCGAGCTGCTTTGCCTGCCCTTTCTCCCGGTAGGGAACATTCAGATACACACGTTTTGCCACGGGCTGTTCCTGACGTTCAGGCATGGCTTCTTTCGCTTCCGGCTGTCTTTCCTGCATCTGTTTTTTCTCTTTGCCTTGTTCCTGTTCCCGATCCAACCCCATGACATATTCAAAAATCTTCCCGGCATCAGCGCTGGCCCGAAATATTTCTTTCGGATCCTCCCGGAGAGCCTTGATCCAGCTCTGGACATACGCGGCATGGTTCTCCATGCCGAGATTCGGAATACCTGTTTCCATGGAAAGCATCATTCCTGCGATTTCCGCCCGTAATTCTTCTCTGGCGTATGCCTCGCTTCCGAAAGGATGATGGATATCCCGATCCAGCCTGCTCTCGTGTCCTGTCCAGTGGCCAAGTTCGTGCAGCGCCGTGGAGTAGTAACCTTCCTGATCTTTAAATTGTTCCTTTAAAGGCAAGGTAATGGTGTCTGTGGATGGGGTATAGTACGCCTTGGATTGAGAGCGATGCTCAATTCTGGCTCCGGACTTCGCAAGCAGTTCTTCCGCTTTTTCCACCGGAGTCCATGAATGCTCCGGGGTCTTCTCCAGTGGAGGCAAGCCTTCCATCTGTTCAGCATTGAAGACATAGGATATGAAAGGACGCGGGCGTTCCAGCCTGACCTCCTCCTTTATCTGCTTTCCGTTCGCATCGAGCTTCGGCTTTCCGTCCTCATCCAGAACCGGCTGTTTTCCTTCAAATCTCCAGTAGATGATGCGTGTTCCGTGTTCGCCCTTGCGAACCCGCGCGCCGATTTCGCCAGCCTGCCTGAACGTCATCCATCGTGGATCCTGATATCCCTGCATCAGCAGATTAACGACATTCCCGCCGTGATATTCTTCCCCGGTAGTGGGATTGCGCGGCAATCCTCCTTGGACAACTTCCCAGGGACGCTGCCACGGTGCAGTCCCCTTTTGAAGCTGATCAATCAGCTTTTCCGCAACTTCCTTGTAAAAGTCCTGTTCCCTGGCCATGAATTTCTCCTTGTTTGAAAAATGGTGACTCTGCGGGACAAGCAGTCGATCAAAAATCTTTTTGATTTGTGGGGAGCATTCGACTGATTCAGAATGAACCAGGCGGGAATAAAGTCTGGTCAGCCAGTCTCGCAGCCTGCCGAATGCCTTTTGCAGATTCTCCGAAGGGGCTTCTCCTTTCCTGAGATATGTCACAAAAGTGTCCGCAAAAGCTTCTTCCTGACGCCGCGTCCAGGCACTTCCCGCATAAGGCGCGCCGAAATGATCGCAAACGGATTTCCAATCCTGCCTGGCGCTTGCGGAAATTCCCTTCATGGATGCTTTCATTTCCAGCACCTGACGGAGCCAGTGTCCCATCTCGTGGCCGGCGGTACTTATGTCCGCTGATTCAAAAAACGTGATGACGCCTTTGCTGATTTCATCCGGACGTATCTGAAACTGGCGGTAACTACCCATCTCGCGGGCTACGGTGAGATTATTGAGATGATTGCGGGATTGGTAAAACGTGGTCAGAATATTGATAGCCTTGTCGTCGAACACGACAAAGCAGCGTCCGTCCTGCCCGCCGTTATAGGTGATGCCCTTGATGCCGAACGAGTTGAGAAACAGTGAAGCGGCGCGGGCTCCTTCGCTGGATACGCGCAATGTTTCGTCGTAATCCGAAGTTCCCAGAGCAGCCAAGGTGTCGTATAACTTTTCACCGGTTATATCGGGGTCTTCTTCCAGCACCTGATAAAGATATTCGGCCATACTCGCTTCTGCTTCATCGTCGGGCATGGCATCAGAAGCCTTTTGCAAAGCCTCCCGCACGGGTTCCGGTTGCTCGCTTAGCGGCAAATCTTCGTCCAGCAACACATCGTTTTCAGGAAGGTCCACCTCAAAAAGCTGTCCGCGTTCGCGTCCTTTACGCAGCCGGTTACGGTAGTCATCGCTTATTTTCTTATCCGCCGCGAAATACAGCCCCCAGCCGTGCGCCTGTGCGCCTTCCCCCGTGCCTATGGCGTCAAGGCTGAACTCGTCGAAACGATGGGGAGTTCCGTGATAACCAGGCTGAAAGAGAATATTGGCGTCTGATTCTGAAGTCCTGACGGAACCGCTTGAAAAGGAAGGGACTATCCGGTTGTAGGCTTCCTCATAGGACAGGGCGGTGTTTTCGGCAAAAGCCGCAATAACATGCTCAAAGATTTCAGCATACGCGGCGGCCTGTTCTTTGGTGTACGGTCGGGCATTATTCCTGGTAGCTTTCAGAATAGCTTCCTTGATGTCTTTCATGGTCAGTACCAGAGAAAAAGAGGTTCAAGAGACGTGAGAACAGCGCTTACCGGAATGATCCCGAAATATCGGCTGTCGAAAGACAGCGGATGGGGAGACATCAGTACAACTTCCTTGTGAAGTTCCCTGCGAACCGGCAGTTCCATGTGCCCCAGCCGGATAGACTGCCGCTGGCTGTTTTTCAGGTGTTTTCCATTAATTGTTACCCCTGCGGGGGAAATTTCCACGAAATCCCCCTCGGTCGCGGCAACCTGTTTGATCAGATAGCCGAGTCCGCCGGGACAAAGCCCTGGCGAGAGCAGGCCAACTCCCAGGGCGTCATGAAATATCGGACGATCCGGAGGGCATACCAGAACGAGATCGCCTTTCCTGAACTCCCGCGCCTCCTTCCGGTAAATCCCCCTGGGAAAGCTCTCGGTCGTATTGATGACAAAGTTCCGCTGGAGCAGTGTGCCGGCTGCGAAAAGAAAAAGAAGGAAGAACAGGGTTAGTCTGAAGGCACAGCGCATGGCTGCTCCTGCGGCTCTTCCTCGTCCACGGGGCAGACTTTCCGCTCCTGTGGAGTTGCTGAATCTTCAAGTGTTACTTGACCAGCCCGCTGTTCTCCAAAAGTTTCCGAAGCATCCGGAGGATCAATCTGCGCTCTGGACACAAAGACGGGATCAAGAAACCACGGCATCTGTTTGCCGAATATTGCGGGAAAACCGGCCATGTACAGCAACATGCTTCCCCCCTTTATCATGAGTTCGCCCTTTTTTTCAGGGGGCGGCATCCTCATGCACTCGTCTGGAGTCATGAGAGGCCGGGAAACTTCCTGGAGAGAGCGGGAGACATTTCCCAAAATGGCATCCATCCGGCGTCCGCTGACTGTAAGCTGCTCCTTTACCACTGTCGTTGTGCCGGTCAGCTTCGAGAGGTATTCCGCCGTCTCCAGCTTGTTCGGCTGGAAGGCGTTCTGGATATGGCAGTTGGACGATATGGCCTCATCCTTGCCGTAACCGATTTCCTCACTGCGCAGCTGGGACAAATCCTGACAGATCAAGTAGAAGCGTATCCCGTAACCGGCCAGAAACGCCAGGGACTCCTGGACGATTTCAAGTTTTCCCAGGCTGGGGAACTCATCCATCATCATGAGCAGCTTATGCTTGTTTCCGCTTTTGGCTCTGCGGGAGGTACTCTGCGGCCTGATTGACTGGCCATGCAGAAGGCGGAGATTTTTTCTCCGAAACTGAAAGGCTTGGCTTCCGTTTTCTCGAATGTCATCTTGTCGGCCAGAACCCGGCAGATCATGTTGACCAGGATACGCACAAGAGGGCGCAGCCTGGTCTTGTCCGCAGGCTGAGTGACAATATAAAGACTGACGGCCTGGCCTTCTGTATTCACGATATCCTTAATCTTGAATCCGGATTTCCTGGTATTGGCGGCCACAACAGGATCACGGAACAGCGCAAGATAGGATTTTGCCGTGGACAGAACGGAGCCTCGTTCCTTCTCCGGGCGATCAATCATGTCCTGGGCGCTTTTGGCCACTGCGGGATGCGCATTATTCTGATCTTCTTCCTTGCCGGAGTAATGACCGAAGGTTTTCATCTCCATCCACACATCGTCTGTTGATTGCGTGGGATTGGCAAGCATGGCGTCCACACCGGCAAGAGAAGCGTCAACCTGCGGATCCCATTGGGCCTTGTAAAGAAGATGCAGAATGCAGCCTACGAACAACGCCTGGGAGGTCTTCTGCCAGTGGTCATTCAGGCCGCGACCATCAGGATCGACGATCATGGTGGCAAGGTTTTGCGCGTCGCTGATCTCGTATGCGGTTCCGAGTCTGATCTCTTCCATCGGGTTCCAGCCGATGGAACCTTTCTCGGCGGCAGGCTCAAAAAGCAGCACCTTGTTTCCTGCCTGCCTGCTCCTCCAGCCCGCCGTATATGCCCAGAGTTCCCCTTTTAGGTCGGTAATAACGCAACTGTGCATCCAGGTGAGCAGTGTGGGAATGACAAGGCATACCCCTTTGCCCGATCTGGTCGGTGCAATGCACAGGATGTGTTCGCTGCCGTTATGGCGCAGATAATGAAGCCTGCCTTTGGAGTCTTCCCATCCGCCCACATAGACTCCATCATCCACGAACAGGTTGGCCCGTTTAAAGTCCGTTTTATCCGCCCAACGCGCCGAACCATGAAGATAGTCCGTACCCGGATCCGTCATCCGGGAGAGCGCCATTACCAGAAAAAGCAGCAGGATACCTGCCAGGCAAACGCCTACTGATCCGCATCCGATGAACAGTGAAGGATTCTGGTCATACCAGCTCAGTGTCCAGAAAATGATTTTCCACGGCGCATAGAAAAAATGGAAGTGTACCCCAAGAGCCTCCTGATAGCCCAGTTTCCATGCCGTCGCCTGTGTACTGGCTGTCAGGGAAATCAGCAGAATGAGCAGAACCGCGACGACACGCACGGGCCGGGATATCCTGGAGCGCCCCTGCATGATGACCGGAAGCATGGAATGATTACGGTTTTTCAGCATACTCTACCTCGAATATTCTCTGCTTTGAATAATGGGAGCCAGAGACTGCTGCCGCATCCGTTCCAGAGCGGGATCATTGAACGAAACAGGTATGCGCTGGGCTGCCGCGACCTCGACAACCTTTCTGGCCTGCTCCGGCGTCATATCGAGCGAGATGGGGACACGGCCATGCTGCTTCACAACTCTCTCCAAGGCGCTGGTAATTATTGTCTCATCGGAGTGCTGCGGGATACTGACCCCGCGTCCATCATCCCTGCATCCATCCTTGAAGAGCAACGTGCCTTTCAGGGTGATTTTCACCGTATCTTTCAGTTGTGGTTTCTGTTTTGCGGAACCATTCGGCATGAGTACGCCGCGCCCGGAGAATTTTGCCTTCCATTCCTCCCCGCGCTGCCGTGCGCGAATCGCCTTCAGCGCGTCGGCATTACCGGCCTTTGCCTCATTTTCAAGCCATGTCCTCCATGACAGGTTTGGTTTCTCCTGGAAAACTTTATGACGCTCGCGCGTATATTTGGCCAGGATGGCCTGTCTCTTTCGCTTCGCTTCGCTATGTTGCATCGCGTACAGAATACGTTTGAGAATTTGCCCCTTGACCACATGCTTCGTGATCGCGCGTTTCAGATCCGAATCAAAGGAGGAAAGCTCGTTTTCCCTGCGCTGCTGAAGCTCCACAAGCTGTTCTTTCCGGAGGCGATCCTGCTGCGCCCTCCATGCCGTATAGCGATTCCACAATTCTTTCGTGTCTCGTCGGGACAATGGCATGGGGCGTTTTGAATAAGACCTCTCAGCCTTCACGTTCTGAACTTTGCCGGGAACAAATGCGCCAAGCCGGGCCTCAAGATTTTTCCTGGACATTTTTCTGTCTATGGAACTGGCCTTCACATGAAGTTTGCCGGAAGTGATAATCAGTCCGTTTCCGGCTTCCTTCATGCTCAAGCCATTTATGGCCAGCGTTGTATGAAGCTCTTCCCAGCTCGTAGCCTTCCTCATATCATCCAGCGCATTACGCTGGATCCAGCCGATAAGAGATTCCATATCCCCGGCGATTTCCATGCTTTTTGCCGCCGTTTCCCGCGCGTCATTCCGGAAGACATGATTGTCGGGAACAAGAGAATAGCGGCGTTCCAGTTCCTCTGAAATATCAGCAAGTTTTGCTTTATCGTAATATGGTTCATGAATTGTCAGCTGCCTGGGATGGATTTTGTTGATGGCAATGTGCAGATGAGGATTATCCGTATCGCCATGAAGAACGCTGATTCGCTGATGAGCGACAAATCCGAGTTTTGAACATACCCGTTCCTCAATTTCAGCCAGTTGCCTTTCCGGCAGGTTTTCATGGAAGGAAAGAACCAGGTGATAGGTTTTGTCTCCCTGCGCACGGGTGTTCATCTTTTGCGTGGCAAGCATTTCCAGCGCAGCCCATTCCGCGTCCTCCTTTTCCTCGCAGTTGCTGATGCGGACGCTTTGCACACGCTGGGCATTCCCCTGGGAACTGGTCAGATAGTTCACCAGTTTCAGCATGTTGCTCTTTGAAGCGTTGTTCATCCGCAGGGCTCGGGCAATCATGGCGTCCTCAGTTTTTAATCAAATCTTTTATCGCGGATCGTACCCGCTTCTGGTTTTCTGAAATTTCGCCCAAAAGTTTCATTGTTTCAAACTGAAGGCGTTCTCCCGTCATTCCATCAAAACGCTCCTCATTGGAGAGCAGCAGTTTCAGCAGCCCTCCAAGCCTTCCCATATCTCCTTTCAGGCGGATCAGTTCTCGTGCCTGTTCAGCGTTGACGTTGCTTTGAACCCGGTAGCCTATGCTCACGTTTCTCATATATTCTGAAACGCTTTTTCCGGTTGCCAGAGCGTTTCTGATGATCTGAGTGCGTTCGCTTTCATGGCAATAAACTTTGAACGGAGGTTGTTCCTTGCGCCGTGGACGCTTTTCTTTTTCCGGCGTTATGCTCATGCCTTTGCCTCGCAGAGAGCCTCGCAGAGCAGGAGGCCGTTGAGCGCTTGCGCGAATAAGGCGTGAAGGGGCAGGGGGCCCCCTTCACACATCCTGCCCTCTTGCAAAGCAAGATTACGCCAAAAAAAATTTTGTTCAACTTGCTCCTTGACAATTATTTTCTGCAATTGCAAACTTTTCAAAAAAAATTGCATGGAAACCACAGAAATTTGCATGGATTCCAAAAATTGCTTAGAAACTAAAAAAATTTGCATGGATTTCAATAAAATTAGCATGAAATAATTTTCATAAATCTGTATAACGGAACTTGTGAGGAATGACATGATGGATAAAACCAGTCGTTTAATTTCAGTCCTCCGGGCGGAGTCCGTTGACCCTCAAGCAAAAAAAACGGCGGATTTTTACAGAAATGAGATACAGATTAGGGAGGCAATTGCCGCTGGATGGAAACTCATCAATATATGGAAACACCTGAAAGACCATAATGAATTTTCAGGAGGGTATCATTCCTTCCTTCGTTATGTAAAAAAAATGTCGGCTCAGACGTCTGTGTCAGCTGTACGATCCAGCACACAGAAGAAGGCTCATGCGAAAAATGAGAAGCGTTTAGTAATGGAACTGGCTGAAATGACGCTTAATATTCAGCCCTCTGACCCAAGGATAGGTCAGAAAACACTCGCTCTTTTCCTTGGAAAACAGGATGAAATCAAAGAAGCGATTGATGCTGGCTATCGCCTGAAAACAATCTGGAAAGCATTGCTTGAGATGAGGGCTTTTGACGCCAGCTATAACTGCTTTACCTGGTATGTACGAAAATACCTTACCGGAGAAGAAATCGAGTCAGCCGTGACACCAGCAACACTTGTACAAGAAAAAAGTGAGGCCAAACCACATATCATGAGTGCTGATAAATCTTCCTCTGGTAGAAATTCTGGCACCGCTGCACGGATGCCAGATAAAAAACATACTGAAAAGGCTTCCAGCGGCTTTGATCACTTCAATTATAATCCTGCCTCCATCGACAAGGATTCCCTTATCTAACCTTTAACTCAAAGGATTTCTTATGGCCAAAGTTCATCTTTTCCTTCAGGGAAAAGGCGGCGTGGGAAAATCTTTCTGCGCTTCCATGCTTGCTCAGTATATGCTTGACCATGATCGGACACCAATCTGTATTGATACCGATCCGATTAATGCGACATTTTCAGGCTATAAGCGCTTCCAGGCAAAACGGATTGAAATCCTGAAGGATAACCGTATCGATCCCTTGCAGTTCGATGGTATCATCGAGCAAATTTTTAATGCGGGAGAACAGGATTCCATAATTGTTGACAACGGAGCTTCAAGTTTTGTTGCCTTTTCGGAATTTCTGCTCACCAACAAAGTGCCTCAAATGCTTAGTGCTGAAAAACATTCTATTGTTATACATACTATCATTACAGGCGGGGATGAGCAGGCGGATACGGTAGCGGGATTTTCGGCTCTGGCCACACATTTTTCCGAACCGGTAAAGATTGTCGTCTGGCTCAACCCTTATTATGGCCCCGTCGAAGCGGACAAGAGTTTTGAGGACTTCAAGGCATATAAACTTCATGAGAAAAGGGTAGCGTGTCTTATACGTCTGCCGGATTTGCCGAAAGATTCCTTCGCTATCAACATCGCTCAAATGCTTAAATCCCGTCTCACCTTTACGGAAGCTCTCGCCAAGCCTGACTTGCCTATCATGACCAGGCAGCGCCTTAAGCTTGTTCAGGAAGAAATCAATAATCAGATTGCTGAACTCAGGGAGAATTTATAATATGAAGTCTTTTGAAGATTATCTGACAGAGATATATAAATCCTCGAACATACCTATACACGGTAAGGATCCGCTTGCTGCCCTGTATTATCTCCTTTTGCTTTTTGAAAAGGATTTTACACAGTTTATGGAGGAGCAGCGTCGCCAGATGACATCTGTTCTTGAACTGGAGCAGCACAAGTGGCAGGAACAGAGCAAGGTCAGAGCTGAGCTGATCATTGAAAAAAGTCTGGAAATCGCTCAAAAACAATCCCGTGACGAATTTGATTCACAGACGGCATTGCTTTGGCAAAAGATTAATGAAATCTTCAATGCGCGCATGGCGGAACTGAAGGTCATTGACGCCAGGCTAAGTCTGCTGGGGAAACTTAATCTTGTCTGCGTGGGCGGGCTGTTTGTCCTTTTCTGTGCCATGCTGATCTTTTTCTAATGGAGGGCTGTTGCCATGCCGGATTATGCCGAAATTTTTTGCGCCAATATTCAGCGCGTTCAGAAAGAGAGAAAACTTAACAAGGTTACCCTGGCTGCGATATCTGGAGTCAGTCCTTCAATTATCACTGATGTCATCCAGGGAACGTCAAACCCCAGCCTGAAAACGATGCAGAGCTTTTCGGACGGGCTGGGCATCCCTCTGCCCATATTGCTGAAACCTGCGGACGCTGATGAATGGAAAGCAATGTACAGCGCGGTTCAAAACATACCAACGGAGGAAAAACCGAAGGTTTCTGTCCCTGACGGGTATGGGATGCTTGAAGATGTTGTCTTGCCTCAAGCCAAAATTGAAATCATTCAGGATTGGGTGAAACAGACTCGCCGGACTCCGCGCAAGCCTCGGCACAGCGAGCAAAGCGACGGACATGAATAGCAAAAGGCCGTCCACATGGACGGCCTTTTATGTCACTCTCTGATCGCGAGCTAATTAAAAACCCAACCAGCCGAAACCTTTGGCCATGATAGCCGCAAGAGCAAGACCTATACCGAACTGCCACTTGAGAAGGCGAAGTTCGAGGGACTTGATATCTGTTTTCAGTTCAGCGCGAACCTTTTCCGTTTCAGCGCGAACCTTTTCAATTTCAAGACGAACATCTTGCACATCGCCTTTCGTGGCCAATTCTTTTCGAGAAGATTCGTCATAGTTTTCTATTAGTCGCTGGAAGGCATTATTCTGTGCATCCAGTTGCTCGCGCAGGGCGTTGGCCTGAACCTCCGCCTGCTGGCGAGTGAATCCCGCTTCTTCCAGTTTCTTGGCGTATCCCAGGGAATCAAAGGTGATGGCAGTCATAACGGCTCCTTACTTAATTTGCTAATTAAGCAATTTTAAAGGGGTTGTCAAAATCGTCAGCCAAAATACAGGGCCCATTAAGCATAAGAAGTCACAGAGACGGGTTTGCCATTCCATTTCCTCAAAATGAAACATTCGTCATAGACAACTTCTTCATTACCGCAAAGAGTAACTTTCCGCCGTTCTGGCTTATCTCTCCGAACTTCGCCGGGCAGGGCTTCCCCTGTAAAACCTGCCCATGTGGTGACGTTATTCAATCTGTTCAGGACAACCTGTTTCGGGGTACGTTTTTCCACGCGATAAAAACTGGCGTTGGTTTGCTCATACCCCCATATCCCCACAAGAATGTCACCTGCACAAAGGCGGCGGGAATCAGTCACAGCGGCGGAGGAAAGAAAGGAAGCTGACATGGTTTTCTCCTTTGGAGTTATCCTGCCTTTTATGGCGGCAGGGCTGGTTGAACTTCACCTTCGGATG
>OFFF01001898.1_pt1 | contig 12581 bp, 14 predicted proteins | sample 1521301 | NCBI WGS metagenome assembly OFFF01 (sample SAMEA3504101, study PRJEB24116) | mouse gut metagenome | biome: mouse gut; feature: mouse-associated habitat; material: faeces | place: Denmark | collected 2011
GTTACCAGTGTTTTTGTTTGACATATCATTTTCCTCAATCTTTCTCCGGGGCACCCCGCTGCCAGGGGGACGCGCGGGCTGCCCATCAAAAACCTGCGAACCTTTGGATGCAAGACCTACTTAGGCGCCTGGGTCTTGCCGCCAAAGAGGGAATTGAGCAGGTGGATGAACATCTGGACGGTGTTGGAGATATAGCTATCCTTGGTCACCGCCACGCAAAGGTCCCAGTAGGGGGAATAGGCCGGGTCGATGGAGAAATACTCCCCGGTATAGGGCCCCTGGAAGATATCCTTGTATTGCAGGGGGAGGAAGGTGAGGCCCAGGCCCTGGCAGGCCAGGCGGTGGGCGGTTTCGTAGCTGGCGGTGGTGAGGACCACCTCCGGGGTAATCCCCGCCCGCCAAAGGATGTGGTCGCTAATCTGCCGGATGCGCTGCCCAGGGTTCACCAGCACAAAGGGGCAGCGCTTCACATGGGCCAGGTCCAGCACCGGCAGGGGGCTTTCCGGGTCCTTCCGGGCCAGGCTCACCAGCCTGGTGCCGGTGGGAGCGGCCAAAATAAAGGGGCTGCGGGTGATGGGGTAGAAGCTGATGGTGCTCTTTTCCTGCTGGGAGCTGTTGGCAAAGCTGTGCATCACCGCAAAGTCCAGGCGCCGGGCGGCCAGCTCCTTTTCCAGCTCGGTGGAGCTTTTTTCCACCAGCTCGATGGAAACGTTGGGGTACTTCCGGCGGAATTCCGGCAGCACCTGGGGCAGCAGCCAGGTGGCCAGGTAGGTGGTCATGCCAACGGTAATCCGGCCGGAGCGGAGGTTTTTCATCTCCCCAACCTCCTGCTGGAAGTCGTTGTAGATGTGCAGAATCTCGGTGGCAACGCTGTAGTACCGCTCCCCCACATAGGTGATGGTCAGCCCGGTGGGGCCGCGGATGAAGAGCTTGGCGCCCACCTCGTCCTCGATGCGCTGGAGGCAGTGGCTCAGGGAGGGCTGGGAGATATAGAGCTTTTCGGCGGCCCGGGATATATTCCGCTCATTGGCGATAGCCTGAAAATACTGCATAGTGCGCTCGTCAAACAACATGACGCCGCCTCCCTCCTATGGAAACCGGCGTCCTCCCTCCATTCCCCGAAAGGGAAGCCGCGCGGATTTTTATTGCTCACCCTTAAAAGCAGCCGGTGGCTGCTTTTAAGGGTGCCCCCATATGGGGGCACCCTTGATGGCGTATTCCGCCTGTGATTACAGCCCGGTCCAGCCAATCGACTGGAGAATGGTCAAGCTGACAATGGACAATACGATTTGACAGCCCAGCAGAGGGAGCATCCACTTCGCGTAACGGGCCCAGTCCGTCTTGGCGACCGCCAGAGCGCCCATCAGGGTGCCGGCGGTGGGGAACAGACAGTTGGAGAAGCCGTCGCCGAACTGGAACGCCTGCACCGCCACCTGCCGGGTGATGCCGGCCAGGTCAGCCACCGGGACCATCAGGGGCATAACTGCCGCCGCCTGGCCGGAGCCGGAGGGAATGAACAGGTTGATAAACAGGTTGGCAATAAACATGAAGTTGGCACCCATCACAGCGCCCATCTTTCCCATAGGGATGGACAGCCAATACACAATGGTATTCAGGATGTTGCCGTTGGCCAGAACGATAGAGATGCCGTTGGCAAAGCCCACGATAAAGGCCGCGTTTGTCAGCTTCGCGCAGCCGCTGATGAAGGTCTTGGTGGTTCCATCCACACCCATGCCGTTGACCAGGCCCACAAACACAGCCAGGATGAAGAACGTGGTGCTCATCTGGTCATAGCTCCATTTGAACTTGATAGAGCCCACCAGAATGGCGGAGATGGCCACAACCAGGCCCAGCAGGCTGACGGTGTGCCGCCAAGTCATGCTGGTATTGATTTCGCCCGACTCACCATGGGGCATTCCCATGTAATCAGAGGGCTGCATGCCGGCCTCGTAGTTCAAGCTGCGTTTGGGGTCGGCCTTAACCATATTCATGTAACGGATGGTAAACCAATAGCAGATGATAAAGTTGATAATGTTGAGGATGACGCGGACGCTGAAACCGGAGAACATGGGCAGCTCGGCGATGGGATGCGCGGTGCCGATGGTGGAGGCGTTGGCCCAGCCCACGTTGAAGCCGGAGTAAGCGCCCATGTACACAATGAGGAAGCCGGTAAAGGCGTCATAGCCCAAGCTGTTGGCCAGAATAACGCCAATGGGGACCAGGGCCACAACAGGGTTGGCGAACACGCCAGCGGCGCCGCCCACAGACATAAACGCCATAACCAGAAGAACCAACACCTTGGTGTTCAGGCGCTTGTTGCTGGCGATTTTTCCAAAGGCGGCCTCGATAGAGCCGCTCTTCTGCAGCACCTCGACAGCGCCGCCGCAGAACATAATCATAAACATCAGCTTGGCGGACTTATAGAAGCCCTGTACCACAGCCATCAGCAGCGCCCAGGGGCCCTGAGGCGTGCTTTCCACTACATGGTAGGTGCCCGCGATGACTTTATTCAGACTGCCCACCTGCTCGGTATCATATTCGCCGGCTGGAACAATCCAGGTCATCACGGCGCAAAAAACCATCAGCATAAACAACAGAGCGCATGTGGTGGGAATTTTAATGCCTTTTTTCTTTTCCATAGATGTTCTCCTCTCTAATTCGAAAAATATGCCCAGGCTGTCTCTTCCGTTTATCCTCCCTTCTATTTATGAGATACAAAAGTGGAGCGGGCGGCGCTCCAAACTTTGTCACTTCAAATAGTCCGCTGCGTACTGGGCCATAACCGCGGCCCCTACAGCGACCGCTTCCTCAGAGAAAATATTTTTAGGATTGTGCAGGCCGATACGGGTCTGGGGGTCCTCAGTCCCAGTACCCACCCGGAACTGCGCTCCAGGCATCATCTGAGAGAAGAGGGCGAAGTCATCCGAACCAGGCGAGGGGGTAGGGATATTGTAGATATGCTCCTCGCCTAAAACTGTGCCAGCCGCGGCGCGCAGGCGGTCAATGACCTCAGCGTGGTTGAGCAGGCAGGGAATCCCCTCCTGAATGTCCACGATTGCCTTGGCCCGCATAGCCTCGCAGGAGCAGGCGGCTACCCGGCGGATAGCGTCCCACATCTTGCGCCGCCCCTCCTCGTTAAACGCCCGAAGGGTGCCGCCCAGCTTGACCTCGGTCGGGATAACGTTGTTGGCCACACCGCCCTGGATGGTGCCAAAGGTAAGCACCGCAGGCTGAACCGCGGGGTTTTCCCGGGAAACCACTGTTTGCAGCTGGGTGAGCATGTAGGCGCTGGAGATGATTGGATCGACACAGCGGTATGGGTGCGCGCCATGCCCGCCGTGGCCCACCACATTGATATTGATTGTGTCAGTGGAGGCGTTGGCCGGCCCAACAATCAGGCCGACGGTCCCCACGTCAATCTCAGGAGAACAGTGGAACCCGATAATACAGTCACATTTGGGCTCCAGCTCCATTATGCCAGCGGCAATGACGCTTTTGGCTCCAGTCCCGATCTCCTCAGCCGGCTGGAAAATCAGGCGGACATTGCCCGCCAGCTCCTCCCGCATGTCCTGGAGAACCCGGGCGGTGAGCAGCAGGCTGGCGCAGTGAATATCATGCCCGCAGGCGTGCGCGCTGCCATTGACGCTGGCGCACGGCAGCCCAGTCTCTTCCACCAGGGGGAGCGCGTCAATATCCTCTCGGATGCCTACCGTCTTCCCTGGCCTGCCGCCCCTGATGACTGCGGTCAACCCGGTCTTCACACCATCCAACTCCTGAATCTCTATGCCATAGCTGGTGAGCTCCCGGCGGATCAGCTCAGTAGTCTGAAACTCCTGATAGCCCAATTCTGGGTTTTTGTGCAGCTCACAACGCATCTCTATTGCGTGTGGCGCGTATGCCTGAACCAACTCTTTGACCGTTTTCATATGCTTTCCTTCTCCTTTTTGTGTAATTGCCCGCTCTGCATTTTAAGACTTTAATCTGATAAAAACATTTTAAATGCACCGCGTTGAAATGTAAAATGCCAATTTTGTACCGAGGTATAGCTCGCAGGCTATGCCGGTCCGGCACCATGCATTTTGGGGAATACCTGTTATCCGCCCTTTGATATGTGGCGGGGCGCTGCCCCGCCGCTTTTTCCATTCCGTAGGAAAAATTTAAGAAATTTTCTACAAAAAAGAGGGAAAAGCAAAAAGAATCTTGATATAATGTCTGTAAGCCGATTACCCGCAAGATCAAAGGGTATGGACTGTGACGCCGCCCTCCAGTTTTATGAGCGCACCTTCCGCAGCCACATGGACACCATCATCCTGCCCTCCCTCTGTATTTGCTCTGCGGCGGCCTGTTTTTATATGAAAGCTGGCACAACAGAGAGGATATTCTGGAGCAGTCAAGCCTTGTGCAATCACTTTTGCTGCTATTTTATGTATGCTACCCTCTGGTTTCTGTCATGCTGGGCAATCGCTTCCCGCGGATGGTAACTTATATCATGCCCTGTCCTGTCGCCAGCCTGAGTACCGCTGTATATACGGGCTGTCAAAAAAAGAACAAACTGCTGCTGGAATTGTTAACGATTTGGGGCTTGACCGGCATCAAATCTATCATTTTCAGCGCCTATGAGGATCTGATCCTTTTGGCTTGTGGTTTATATGGCTTGACGCGGCTTTTAAAAGAGATAAAGCGTGAGAAAATCGTAAGAAAGTCCGTATAAAAACAGCTGGGAATTTAGGGCCAAGGTGGATTTTTCCCAGGACAGCGGCTATGTCTCTGCTCAGGCGGCCCTGGGCTTTTGGCATGAGGGCTTTAAGATACCCCGGGCCAACCGGATTGTGATGGACTTGCTCTTTGAGGAGGATTTCTCTATGGAAAACGGGCGCTGTCCATGGAGGTCAGCGCCCGCTGCTTTCATATTTGTAAATTTCTTTCCAGACCAGAGCGGTCCAGAAGGTGACGACTCCGATCCAGCCCAGCCCTGTGGCCAGCGCAGCCCCCGCCACCCCCATGGACAGCCCGGCCGCCAGCCCCAGGTCCAGCACCAGGTTGATCCCCATGGACAGGGCCAGGAAAAACAGGGCGGCCGGGTGTTGCCCACTGCCCGCAGCACCACGGAGGACAGGTGGCAGGCGAAAGCGGCGCCCCCTGCAAAGCGGCCCACGATTACTGCGTCCACCGTGTTGTAGAGCTGCCGCAAAATATTTCCCGCCAGCAGCGGGACGGATAGACCAATCAGCTGGGGGCCGATATCTCCTTTTAACAGTGGAAAAGCTGGGCATCCTGTCCACCTATCTGCTCCCTCCGGTGTTCCGGGATTTCCTCGCCCCGGGCCGGGCACTCACCTTTCACAACTACCACTCCCGGGAGACCTATGAGTATGCGGCCCAGGGTCTGGTGAAAGCCGCCCCAAGCTGGCCGCGGTGATCCCTTTGCCCAGCCCGGACACCACCCCGCCGGTTACAAAAACAAACTTTGCCATCCCTTTACCTCCCCCGCTTAAACAATCAAAGTCCTTTGGCCAGCCGTTCCATTACCTGAACATAGGCCGCTTCCACCCCGCCCAGAACGCCGCCAAAACCGCCCAGACAGCGCAGGAGGACAGCGCAGACGGGAGCGCGGCGCAGAGGTAATGGGCTTGCAGAGCGAGGCCGGGAGGGGGGGGCTAAACTTCTCCCGGCCTTGCTGGGCGTTATTCCTGTCCGGGATGGCGGAGGCTACCGATACATGGTTCTCCCTTATTGTTCTTTCCTTGAGAGAGAAGAATCCCGCGATCAAGCTCCATTGTATCCTCCCCTGCAAAGAGCAGGCGGACAAGTGGTCAGCTTCATCGCGGGACCTCTATCATTCTATTCTGGACCGGGCGGATTCCATCGTTTACGTCAGCAGGACCTACTACAAAAATTGTATGCTGGACCGCAACCGATTTCTGGTAAACCACGCCGCCGCTCTGCTGGCCGTCTACAACATTTGACGGCGGGGACATGGAACAGAAACAGTATATCAATATTTATTCTTCATTTGGGAGGCCATAATAATCCAGTACAAAGCACCAGAAATCTTGGGCCGCCTCTGTTATAAGTGACTTTTTCCGCCGCATAATGCTGATAGTCCGGGTGGTGTCATATCGGTCCAAGGAGGCATATGCCAGTCCCGGGGCCACCGACATGGCGTCCTTTAGACAGGACTTGGGAATAATGGCCACAGCGGAGCCGGAGGTCACTAGTTGAACCTTGACCAGAAACTCATCTGTTCGGCAGTAGACCTTTGGATAGAACCCTGCGCTGAAGCAGAGGGAGTAAGTGATATCCGACCACATTAAATTTTCCTGGTACATAACGATAAAATACTGGTCCTTCAGGCTGGAGATGTCCAGCCCACGTTCCGGAAGCCGAAGCCCGTTGGCCTTTCCGTAGATCAGGACATAGTCCTCCTGGAATAACTGCTGGGAGCTCCAAAAGTTGTCGTTGTCCAGCCAGTCCTCCCCTTGGCGGGAAGCCCTCAGAACAAAGTCCAGCTTGTCAAAGGCGGGCAGTTCCGTGGAAGAGGAAAGCATAGAGGTGACTTGAAAGGAGATCAGCGGATTAAGCTTTGTATACTCGCTGATGCAGTCCGTCAAGATCGGGGCGTAGGTGTTGTAGGCGATACGGATAGTACCTTTCGTATCATAGACGCTTCGTTTGGCGCAATTGATACCAATGTTGAGCAGGTCGACCGCCTGCCGGGCGTATTGGGCAAACTGTTCCCCATTTTTGTTCAGCGCGATCCGATTCCCGATGCGGTCGAAGAGCTTCAGCCCTAGTTCCCGCTCCAGGGCGGCGATGTGCTTACTCAAGGAGGGCTGGGAAATGTTTAAAAAGTCTGCGGTGACCGAGACGTGCTCAAATTTTGCCAGCTGGAGAAAATATTCAATATTTTGGATGTTCATCGCAGCCCTCCATTATTCCGATTTTGGAATGATTGTATATTTTATAATAAATTGACAGGATAGTCAAGATGAATTACTATTATTTTACCCAAAAGAGCATGGCCATGTCTCTTGAAATAAGAGTGTAAGGAGGCAGAAATTTGGAAGAATTCAATCGCTTTGGAAATATGAACCCCACGCCGGAGTTTTGTGAGCGGCCCTACCTGATGGACCGTCCACCTTTCCCAATCGTGGGTAACCTCTACTTTGTGGGCAACCTCTGGTGCAGCTCCCACTTGATTGATACGGGGGACGGGCTGATTCTGCTAGACACCCCAACGGCGGGCAGCCTGCCCGGACTTCTGTTCAACATCGCCGCTCTGGGGTTTAATCCCCGGGAGCTGAAATACATCGTAGTCTCCCACGCCCATAGCGACCACTTCGGTGCGGTTGTCGCCCTGGCTCACCTGACCGGAGCAAAAACCTTTATGAGCGCGGTGGACACCAGAGATATGCGGGAGAATCCCGAACGTATGGAGAAAATGAATCTGGATCTGGGGTATTACAACGAGTGCTTTACTCCGGATGTAGAGTTGGAGGATGGCGATATCATCTCTTTGGGCAACACCCAGATGCGGTGCGTACTGACTCCAGGGCACACAGTGGGTGTCATGTCACATTTCTGGACGCTGGAGGACAGAGGCCGCACCTTCCATGTGGGCATTTATGGCGGGGCCGGTTTTGTCTCTCTGTCCCGGGCAGCTCTGAAACGCAACGGACAGCCCATGTCCCTTCAGCAGGACTTTTTAGATTCCATCGAAAAAGTGTGGGACGAGCCGGTGGAAATCATGCTGGGCAACCACCCCTTCCACAACGATGTCTATTTCAAGCGGAGGCGATTCCTGGCAGGAGAGGAGGACGCTTTTATCGACCCGGGTGAGTGGCACCGCTTTTTGGAAGAGCTGCGCTCCAAATTCCAGAACTTTTTGAAAAAGTCCCCCCAAGAGGTGGAGGCTATGTATGCTGGGAGTCAAATTTTGGATTACTACAAGGGAATATGACAATAGAAAAGGAGGCGTACAGTGTACTATGAAAGCGTTAAAATTCCTTGATAAGCACTTTGAGGAAATTATCATGGTTCTATCTCTGAGCTGTATTATCGTGGTCATGCTGCTCCAGATCGTCCGGCGGTATGTTTTCAACAACTCCCTTACTTGGTCGGAGGAATTTTGCCGGTACTGCTACATATGGATGATGTTTGTAGCATTTTCCTTCAGCATTCATCTCAAGGCAGACCTGCGGGTGGATGCGGTGGTCAATTTGCTCCCGCCTGGGCCCAAGGCGGCGCTGGACCTGGTTTCGCTGGTGATCTGCCTGGCCATTACTGGGTTTTTGTTCTGCCACTCTTTTGGAACAGTAGCGGCAGTGATTAAAACTGGTGAAACCAGTGTGGCCCTCCATCTGCCCATGCAGGTGGTGTACGCCGCCAGCGTAGTGGGATACGGCTGCGGCACCCTGCGCTATGCCCAGCGATTGCTTGCGTTTCTGACCAAAAAGAAGGAGACGGCCCAATGATTGCTGCGGTTGTGATTGTATTTGTGGTGGGGATACTTCTGGGTTTCCCTCTGGTACTGACTCTGGTAGGGGCCACCGCAATTCCTGGGATAATCGAGCCTACCTTCCCCGGCAATATCCAGTTTGTTTTGCGCAGCATCATCGGCGGCGGCGATAATGAAAAGAGATATAAAATGAAAAGTCACCTCCAAAAAGATTGAAAAATAGCGGGTTGATGAGCGAAAAACTTTCCATAATCTTTTACAATGATGTAGAACCGCAAAAGCGGAAATACATCAAGGAGGAAGATTATGGAACAAAGGCAAACCATAAGCCAGATTGCAGAATGTGTAATCTCGGAAATGGAGCGGATGCAGTACTCACCAGCAACCATCTCAACGTTTCGTGTGAAAGCGAAACAGCTAAGTCGCTATGTGCAAGAGAAAACTGGTACGGATTACTTCACCGAGGAATTGGGCCGGAGGTATCTGGCCGACACGATTGGATTTCCATTTGCAGAAAACCGGTGGCTGACAAGTCCAGAGGCATCCCATATACGCTGCGTACGCAGGATTGGTGAATATCAACTGTACGGTGCGGTGTTGCGAAATCACGCAAAGAATGCCAAAACCCTTGACGGATGGGAACTGGGTGATGAAAAAATCATTGCGGCGTATGTTGAATCAGTACAGACTGCGGACAACAGCGATGCTACAAAAAAGCTTCGTATCCACCACATCAGGCAGTTCTATGAGTTTCTGGCATCACGGAAAGTATCTGGAATCCATGACATATCCGCACAAATTATTTCTGACTACGCCGCGTCACTCCAAGGGGAATCCCCCGTCTATACGAAGCACCGATTAGCAACTCTGCGCTTTTATTTTCGCTTTCTGAAACAAAAAAGTATATTGGAATGCGATTGGTCATTTGCTGTCCCGAAAGTGATTGCGCCTAAAAATCTGAATGTGCCTGCTTTATGGAGCAGGGAGGAACTGGAACGGCTGCTCAAGAGCATTGACCGGGGCAGTCCGGCTGGGAAGCGTGATTATGCCATTATTTTGCTGGTGGTACAACTCGGCTTGAGGATTGCAGATGTTTCCGCTCTGCGGCTGGACAGTTTAAAATGGGAACGAAACGAACTTGAGTTTATCCAGCATAAGACAGGCAACCGGGTAACGCAGCCGCTGCTGGAGGATGTGGGCTGGGCCATTATTGATTACATCAAATATGGACGGCCCAAGGCGGAATCGCCATTCGTTTTTCTCACGGCGAATGCACCGTATACCCCGATGAAAAGCGGCTCGATTGGGTGTATCCTGGATCGGCACAGAGCGCGGTGCGGTATTGAAAAGAAGAATGGCGCGGTGAGCGGTATGCATTCTCTGCGCCATGCGATGGCGCGGCGCCTGCTGGAGCAAGGAACGGAATTGTCCACCGTTGCCAATATCATGGGCCATACCAGCTATGCCTCGACATCTCCCTATCTGAAGGTGGATATTGAGGGCCTGCGTGAATGTGCGCTTTCTCTTGGGGAGGTGTTGACAGATGCATGATGGCTCAGAAATTAAGACCTATCTGTATAGTGGCCCGCTAAAAGCAGCTTGTGAAGGATTTGTTCAAGAAAAACGTGCTGTTGGTTGCCTTTATAATACTGAGACGAAAAAATTGAGCGAGTTTTCCCGGTTTACCCTTGCCTTTGATTTTCCAAAGGACACCCTGCCCAAAGAAGTTGTTCAGGCTTGGATCGCTAAAAAGTCTACCGATTCAGATAGAAACCAGTATGCTAGATTCTCGCTGATTTCTCAGTTCGCTAAATATATGGAACGGGTGGGCTATCCGGCCTATGTGCCTGGGCGGGATGAGATTGGGAAACTGCACAGAAACTTTGTTCCATACATTTTCTCCCATGAAGAAATCAGGGCGTTTTTTGAAGTTGCTGACACAATGACCTGCCCTCCAAAATCCGGTGCTCCAAGGCGGCGTCTGATTATGCCTGTCCTGTTTCGAATGCTGTATTGCTGTGGACTGCGGGTATCTGAAGCAACCAATTTGTTAGCCAGCGACGTGGACTTAGAGCATGGAATTTTGACAATTCGGAACAGCAAGTTTGGCAAGACCCGTTATGTTCCTATGTCCGCCGAATTAACAGCCGTATGCGCTGTTTATGCAGAAACGAGGCTCGTTGGCCCGCCGGGTGCAGACTGGTTCTTTGCAGCTCCAGATGGCGGACATTACAATACAAGGTCTATCTACAACATTTTCCGTGAACTGCTGTGGAAAGCAGGGATTTCCCACGGCGGAAAGGGAAACGGCCCCAGACTGCACGATTTCAGACACACATTTTGCGTTCATTCCCTGCAAAAGTGGACAATGCAGGGTTCTGATCCCACCACTCTGCTGCCCCGGTTGACAGCTTATCTGGGACACAATGATTTTTCCGCGACCGAGCAGTATCTGCGGATGACCGCCGAAGCGTATCCAGAAGTATCTCGGCTTATGGAGGAAAAATACGGATATATCATCCCCAGTATGGAGGGCAGTACAGATGAAAACCACTGATTTTGCCCAGTGCCTTGCTTCATACCTCACCATGTATCTGCCAGGGCAGCTTGGATTATCTGAAAATACAATCATGGCCTACCGGGATACGTTTAAGCTGGTTCTTCTTTTTGCTGAAACAGAGTGCCGTCTGAGGCCCGAGAAAATCACTCTGGCCGACTTTAACATTGATTTCATAGCGGCTTTCCTCCACTGGCTGGAGCAGGAGCGTAGCTGTGGTGTGGCTACCCGCAACCAGCGTTTGGCCGCGTTGAGGGCCTTTGCCAGATATGCGCGGACGCAGCACCCCGCCTACCTTTTTGAATCTCAGAAAATCATGGATTTGAAAGCAAAGAAAGCTCCTGCGCCAACCATTGCCTATCTTTCTCCTGATGATGTGCAGAGCATTTTCAGCCAAACAGACATCTCTACCAAATATGGGCGGCGGGATATGCTCCTGCTTAGCCTCATGTATGATTCTGGAGCACGTGTCCAGGAGATTTGCGACCTTCGTGTCTGCGATGTCCGCCTGCAAAAGCCGTCTACTGTTACACTGACGGGAAAAGGGCGCAAAACCAGATTCGTTCCAATCATGGCCAGCACCGCCAGTGCTTTGACCACATATTTTTCAGATAACGGCTTGTCCTGTTCCGAAAAGGCCGACCAGCCTCTGTTTACAAACCACCAGCGGGGAAAGCTCACCCGTTGCGGGCGTTACATATATTTTGAAAAAGTATTTTGACGCTGCCAGACAGACGAACCCACATTTGCCCACGAAAATCTCGCCCCATATTTTGCGCCACTCCAAAGCGATGCATATGCTGCAAGCGGGGATAAACCTGATTTATATCCGGGACTTCCTCGGCCATTTCCATGTTGAAACCACTGAGATCTACGCAAAGGCAGACACTGAGATGAAACGCCGCGCCATTGAAAGCGCCCATATCCAAATTGATCCTGATTTGCCAGCGTGGACAGATGACAAAGACCTTATGGCGTTGCTGACAAATCTGTGCGGAAAAGATTGATGCACAAAATATTATGGAAAGAGTTTGGAGCTTGCTTCAGGCTCTTTCCGCATTTTTAAGGAGGTTCTTTCCATTTTGATTTTCTATTCATTATCTTTCCCGCCGCCCTTGCTCACCGAACCGCTCATGACGGTGCGGCTGCCCAGGGCCTTGGACAGCACCTCGGCGGTCTGGGAGTTGGGAGCGAAGCCGCCGAAGATCGTGTCCTGTGTATTGTCTACTATGATCTCCGCGCCCTCCTTGCCGTAGTTTTTCTCCAACTGGGCAAGGCTCTGGATGATCGGCACCAGGGTCAGCTTGCGGGAGCGGCCGGCGCTGAACAGAGGCAGGATGTCGAAGGCGGGCATGGTGCCCAGCTCATCGCAGAACAGCACCACCCGGTTGGGCAGCTTGCCGCCGTTCTCGTCCGCCACAGAGAACAGCTCACGGGACAGCGTCTGGATCATCAGGCCGGCCATGAAGTTCTTGCTGGGGTCTTCTTCCGGCAGAACGAGGAAGATGGCGGACTTCTGGGAGGCAAAGGCTTCCGCGTCAATGGCACTGTCGAAGCACAGCACCTG
>OFFF01001900.1_pt1 | contig 12578 bp, 15 predicted proteins | sample 1521301 | NCBI WGS metagenome assembly OFFF01 (sample SAMEA3504101, study PRJEB24116) | mouse gut metagenome | biome: mouse gut; feature: mouse-associated habitat; material: faeces | place: Denmark | collected 2011
TGCCGTACCACCCAGCACGCCTGCAAAGAAGCTCCTTGCCTGCTGAAAAATCTGACTGTGAAATCTGCACATATCTTATTTACGGATAAGGTCTAAGACCTCGGGGCTCTGCCCCGAACCCCGGTTCTTTCTTTCAAAGAAAGAAGCAAAGAAGATTTCTTTGGAACAGGTTCCGCAGTTTTATAAATTTATGCTTGCTGAAGGAAATATCCATGTAAAAAGATAGAGAGCAGGAAAAGAAGGTGTATATATGCTTGGGATAAGACCATATAAACCTGCCGACGCAGATACAATACTATCGTGGTGTAAGGAAGAAAAAGCGTTTTATCAGTGGACGGCAGGGGTGCTGGGAGAGTATCCAATTTCACAAAATGAATTCCGGTTTGTTGAGTCGCTGATGCCGTTTACTGCATTTGATGAAACAGGAGTGATTGGCTTTTTTACATTAAGAAGCCCTGATGAAACGGCGAATGAATTGCGCTTTGGCTTTGTTACGGTAAAACCCGATAAGCGTGGGAAAGGTTATGGAAAAGCGATGCTCCGATTGGGTTTGGAATTTGTTTTCGAACGATACGGTGCAAAAAAAGCAACGCTTGGAGTTTTTGAGAACAATCCGTCAGCGTATTACTGTTATAAGTCTGTTGGTTTTCATGAAACAGCTCGGGATATAGCTGAAACATACCATGTTTTGGGTGAAGAATGGAAATGCAGAGAAATGGAGATAGAAAGTGATTTGTAAGATAAGAAGATAGAAGCTATCAGCTCCGGCAAGTTTGGAGGCGGCCCTCTCAAATAAAAAAAGTGCAGGATCATCTTCGGAATGGACTGCCGCACCCATATACAGAGCCGTTTGCTTATAATACAACATCTTGCAGGGTGTATGAAAAAGCAGGGTTCCAATATGAGGGTGCATTGAGAAGTAATGTTGTAAAGAATGGAAATATGACTGATATGAAAATGCATTCTATAATTATAGAAAGAAGAAATAGAGGGGGAAACGATGGAGGACATTTTTCATATGGAACTGGATAAAAGCGAAACCGCCGCGCCGCTCTACCAGCAGCTGGCAGACGGCATTGCGCGGTTGATTGCGGACGGGCATCTGCCTGCGAACAGCAAGCTCCCGCCTATCCGCAAACTGGCGGACCAGGCTGGTGTGAACCCCGCAACCGTCGTTACGGCGTATAAACATCTGGAAAGCAAGCAGATGGCATATTCGCGCATCGGCAGCGGTACGTTTGTTTCCCCCCTGCCTGTGGAGCAGGCGCCAGAGCCTGTTGCAAACCTGAATATCCGCCCATACCACAGCGGCATAAATCTGGAAAATGCCATCAATTTTGCAAATACATCCCTGCCGCATGAAATGTTCCCTGTCGCGGCGTTTAAGCGTGCGTTTGACGAGGTTCTGGAGCGGGAAAAGGGCGGCGCATTCAGCTATATGGACATTATGGGGCATGAGCCGCTGCGCGCCTTGCTCTGCGGCTATCTGGAAAGCTGCGGAATCAAGACTTCTGTGGAAAATGTGCAGATTATTTCCGGCGCGCAGCAGGGGGTTGACCTGATTTCAAAAGCCATCCTGCGTTTTGGTGATGTTGTTTTTGTGGAAAAGCCGACGTTCTACGGCGCGGCGGGGGCGTTCCTTTCGCGCGGGGGCAAGCTGGTTGAAATCCCTTTGCTGGAGGACGGCATGGATATTGCCACGCTGGAGAATTATCTCAAGCTCTACCAGCCGAAGCTGATTTATATGACGGCGTATTTCCAGACGCCGACGGGCGTTTCTTATTCGCTTGAAAAAAAACGCCGCCTGCTGGAACTGGCGGAGCAGTACGGCGCGGAGGTGACAGGCGTGGACGACCTGAACCAAACCTTTGAACTGCTGCTCTCCGGCCGCATTGACGCTACGCTCAACGCGGAGGTCAGCTATTACGATTATATGAAGGCCCACCCGGACGCGGATATCAGAATTGCCGTCCTGGCCCCGGACGCCACCCAAACTGCCATCCCTGTACCCAAGGGGGAGACCTCCCTGATTTCCGCCCTCAATGATGCTCTGGAGGAGCTCAGCGAGGACGGAACGCTCTCCGCTCTGTCGGAAAAGTATTTTGGTACGGATATCTCCCGCCCTTAATTTTTTTCTGATGATTTCTGGGAGTTTCCCACCTTAATGACCAAAAAGCAAACCCAGGCGGGGCTGTCAAGGATGGCGCTGAACGCGCCATGCACTTTACCTTGACGGCCCCGGCTGGATTTGCTGGCATCCCAAATGCGAATTTATATTATCGTTTATATTTCAAAGTCAGGAATTACTCTATATCTTTTCAGACCTTCCCGAAAAAAACACCTTAACTGCTACAGGAACTCTATATTTTGCTGCCTTCATACTGCCCAAAACAATAATACAGTCAACACTTACTCCAGTATCATACAATCCTTCAAATAAAAGACGATCTATCACATCATTCGCCAGATCTTCTTTTCTTATCTTTGATACCCACATACAATATTTCCACTCCGTATCTTTTGAAAGTTCATTTATGATTAGATAGGGGCACCACCACATTCAGAAAGTGGGCTTTATCGTGTCCGTTATCTGCTTCTTGTCTACATCCTGCCCCGTGGCTTGCTCTTGCGCTGTCCCACCCTGCGGAAGCTCCCTTGCCAAATCGGGGTGCTGAACGCCCTGGAATATAACTGCATTACACAGACTGGGGCCTGCTTCTTTTTCCATGGGCCTCTCGTCTTGGAGGTGGGTTGGCGCTCCACCCTGTTTCGGAAACAGGCGCTCTCGTATCGGTCAAAGAAAACCAATAATCCGAACCCATCCCCTATCGGAAACAGGTTCGGATTATATGGGTTTGGTGCCGGTGGTGGGACTCGAACCCACACGGGGGATTAGCCCGACGGATTTTGAATCCGCTACGTCTACCAATTCCATCACACCGGCACGTGGTTGCGCGCGCCTTTCCATTCCGGAGTCCCGATTCTCCCCCATCTCAGGCGACAGGAGAGAACCGAGGCGAGAACTCATAAAACCGCCGGAATTATCATACCGCAAAACCATTGAAAAATCAAGGGTTAAGCGGAATTTGGAAACGGCAGACGTTCCCGCTTTTGAGTCCGTCACGTCTACCAATTCCATCACACCGGCGCGCAGGAGGTATTATACTACATTCCTCCCCAAAGCGCAAGGGGTTACTCCCCCGGTTTTTCCGAATTTTCCGTCCCGTCCTCCTCCAGATCCAGATCCGCCGCCGTCAACGCCATCAGATCCTCCTTCCCCGGAGCCTCCATGGCCGCCACCCGGTTGGCCTGCCGGGCCACCGCCGCCTCAAAGATATTCCGCACGTCCCGGGCGTTGCCGAAGTTCTCGTCCCGGCGGTCATACATCACCTGGAACGCCTCCGCCGCGGCCTGATCCGTCTCCTCGTCCAGGGTGTACCCGTTCTTTTTGCACACCGAGCGGAAAATCTCCGCCAGCTGCTTCCCATCGTAATCCTCAAAGTAGAAATATTTGTTGAAGCGGCTCTCCAGCCCCGGGTTGGCGTGGATAAAGTCCCCCATCAGATCGGTATACCCCGCCACAATGACGATCAGATCGTCCCGGTGGTCCTCCATCCCCTTCAGCAGCACCTCGATGGCCTCCCGGCCGAAATCGTTGGCGTTGTCCTGGTTGGCCAGGGCGTAGGCCTCGTCGATGAACAGCACCCCGCCCAGGGCCTTGTCCACCGCCTCCTGGGTTTTCAGGGCGGTCTGCCCCACAAAGCCCGCCACTAGCCCGGACCGGTCCACCTCCACCAGCTGCCCCTTGCTCAGCACCCCGACGGCATGGTAAATCTTTGCCAGCAGGCGGGCCACCGTGGTCTTGCCCGTCCCCGGATTGCCCATAAACACCAGGTGCAGCGACATGGGCGGCACCGGAAGTCCCGCCTCCGCCCGGAGCCCCCGCACCTTCACCAGGTTGATCAGCCCCTTCACGTCCTCCTTCACCTTGTCCAGCCCGCACAGCCCGTCCAGCTCCGCCAGCAGCTCCTCCAGGCTGGGCTTCGGCTCCGGGGGGGCCTCCCGCGCCTCCGCGCCCCCGGCCTTCTCCGGGGCGGGAACCGCCGCCTCGTCCTCCGGCTTCCCCGTGGGCACGGGCCTGCCATCGGTGCGGCGGGCCACAAACTCGTTCACGTCCAGCCCGGACTTGCCGCCCTTCACCCCGCAGTGGTCGCAGTAGCTGGACAGGGAATCGGCGCAGGAATTGACAAACCCCGCCTCCGCCTCGCTCACCTTGCCGTCCACCGCCGCGAACAGCAGCAGCATCAGGGTGAACGTGTCCACAAAGCGGCGGCTCTGGCTGGTGTCCCGCTCCAGATCCGCCTGGATCATCCGGCGGAAAAAGCCGGGCAGCACAAAGCGGTCATACTCCTCCACCAGGGAGGCCAGCTCCCAGTACAGCACCGTGGGCACCGGGTTCCCCTTGGCGTAAATGGCGTTGTAGTATTCCACGTGCCGGGGGGTCAGGGCCTGATCCGCCCGCCACACGCCGCAGGCGCACTGGCGCAGGAAGCCGTCGGCCTCCCGGCCGAAGGCCACCCGGGCGGCGGCGTCGGTGATCTGCCGCCGGAAGGCGGTCACCGCCTCGTCATATTGCTTATGGACGGCGGCGGGGGTCATGGGCTGGGACATGGCGGACACGCTCCTATTCTATGATCTGATATGGATTAAGCGATCGGATGAGGTCACACCATGGCCTGCTCCAACGCCTCCAGAAAGGTCTGCTTCTCCAGGGGCTTGTAGAGGAAGCCCTTGGCCCCGATGCAGTCCGCCTCCTCTATGGTGTCGTCGTAGGCCAGGGAGGACACCATGACAATCCGGGCCTCCGGGTGCTCGTCCAGCAGCACCTGGGCCGTCTCCAGCCCGTCAATCCCCGGCATAATGATGTCCAAGGTCACGATATCCGGCGCAACCTCGGCGTAGCGGGCAATGGCCTCCTCGCCGTTCTCGCAGTAGGCGGCCACCTCGTAGTCGGTATCCTCCAGCAGCTTGCAGATCTGGATCTCCGTCACTCGGGAGTCGTCCACCACCATAACCTTCTTTTTCATCGTAAACAACCCTCTTTCCAAATCATAGTTTAGACTCTTGCTTCCAAGGAGATGTGATGGAGCAGGCGCAGCCGCTCCCCCTGGTCGCCGGTATAGTCCAGCACGATATGCTCCCCGAAGCCCTCCGGCACATAGCCCCCCCGGCGGAAGCCGGGGACGCTGAACCGGGCGGGAAGCCCCACCGCCTGAAACAGCCGGGACAGCACAAGGCCGCCCAGCACGTTCAGATATTCTTTGGCGACCTCCTCCACCACCTCGGGGGGGAGGTCGTCGGTGCCGATCATCCCCTGGGCCAGCCGGACAAACAACGCCTCGTCCGCGCAGACGGACAAAAAGCCGTCCATCCCCCGCTCAAAGGTGATATACACCGTGCCGGGATTGTCCTCCGGCCCCTTCTCCGGGGCGTTTTCCATCAGGCTCAGGCAGATCCCGGCCTCCCGCCGGGTAATGGCCCGGGTGATCTCGTCCAGCAGGGCCGAAAGCTCCTCCCGGGGAAATATGTAATCCATGCCAGCCCTCCTCTCTCCTGCTTGGCCGGGGCTACATCACCAGAATTTCCCCGGCCACCATTTTCGCCACGCACTGGTGCTCCTCATGCCGCAGGCGGGTGATCTCGTCCCCGATGCTGATCTCCGTCCCGGCGTAGGCCACGCCGCACTCCAGCCGCCCGTCCTCGCCCCGGTCCTTCAGCTCCGCCTTGATGTCGATGAGATCCTCCTCCAGCTGCTGGAGGCGCAGCTCCGCCGTGTTCAGCTTCATCCGCACCTTGCTGAGCAGGCTGGCCTTCACCGGGCTGTCCAGCTGGCACTCCAGCTTCTCCAGCTCCATCTCCAGCTCCTTCAGCTCCTTGCGCACCTGCTCCCGCTCGAAGTTGGTGCAGGGCAGTCCCCCCAGGGCGATGGAGGTGCGGCACTCGGACTTGGCCCCCACGGCGGTCGCGCTCACCTTCTTGGCGGCCCACACCCGTCCGCCCATGATGGTGCCCCGCCCGGACCGCACCAGCACCTCGCCGTCGCAGTAGATGCTGCCGTTGATGATGGCGTCGGTCTGGAGGTTCTCCCGGACGTAGATGGTGGCGTTTTCAATATATTTGGAGAAAATGCAGCGGTGGGCCCGGACGGTGGTGGTGCCGTCGCCTAAAATGCCCTTCACCACCGTGAGGTCGCCTCCGGCCTCCACGGTGCTGCCCGCCTCGATGACGCCGCCCACCCAGATGCTGCCCATGGCCCGGACGGTGAACCCGGTGAGCACGTCCCCCTTGATGCTCACATCCCCCAGGAACTTGATGTTCCCGGTGGAGAAATCCACATTGCCCGGAACCTCCAGCACGGGCTTCACCTGGAAGCTGCGCCCGGTGAACTCCACGTGGCCGGACACGGAGGCCAGCAGGGCGTCGCCGTCCTCGCTGATCTCGGTGTTGCGCCCCTTGGGCAGGGGCACCTCCTTGCCGCTCTTGGCGGGGATCTCCTGATCCAGCACCGTGCGGCCCGGGTCCCCCTCGGTGGGGCGGATGAGGCGGCAGATCTCCTGCCCCTCCTTCACGTTGTGGATCAGGTTCAGGGCCGTGTAGTCCACCTGGTCGTACTCGTCCACCTGGAGCACCCGCTCCACCACCCGGGGCACATAGTCCACAATATTCCCGTTCTTGCCGTCGAAGGCGGGCTTGCCCTGGGCGATCAGGAACAGGTGGAAATAGCGTTCCTCGTCATGGGCCAGCCGGTCCGCCAGCCGCTCGTCCAGGCCGTAGATGATCCCCTGATCCTCCAGGGCCTGGTGGAGCAGCTCCCGGGTCAGCTCCCGCCCCTGGCCCGTGGGCGGGAACACCATCACCCAGGCAAACAGCTTGTCGGCGGACAGGAAGATCCAGGGATGGGCGTCCATCCCCGCCGGCTTTTTCTCCGGATCCTCCCCGTCCTCCCCCTTGGCCGCCTTCTTCTGCCGGGCCTTTTCGGCGTTCTTGTTCTGGTTCTGGACGGACTTCAGCCGGAAGGCAGCCGCCGTCCGCACAGCCCCCTGGAGCCGGGACTTCTCCTTCTTTACCACCTCCGGGGGTAGGACCCCCTCCTCGTCCAGGCATAGTCGGGGGGCGGGCAGGCCGCCCCGCTCCCGCCGCCGGATGGTGTAGAGCTGCTGGAGGGGGTGCTCGGCGGTCAGCTTGATCAGGGCCGGCTCCTCGGCGGGGAAGGGGGAGGACTCCGGCGCGGCCTCCTCCTGGGGCTCAGGCTGGAGGCTTCCGCCGCCCTCCTCCTGAACGGGCGGCTCCTCCTTGGAACCAAACAGGATCGATGTAATCTTCTCCCTAATAGACATTGACAGCACCGCCGTTCCAAATAATTCCCGCCCCGGAGGACGTTATATTCTATTATAGCAAACCCGCCCCCCGTTGACAAGACAGAATTGCCCGGGGGACGGCCCCTGGGCTGACAAAATTTTTTCGGGGAAATGTAAGATGAACTTGACGCAAAATGTAAAGCGTGCTATACTCGTATCGTAAAGCGTACTTTACATCAACCCCCACAAGGGGGAATCCATTCCGGCGCAGCCCGTCCGCGCCGTCAGGAGGGAGCCTATGGAAAACCGAATCGCCGCCCTGCGGAAGGAGCGGCGGATCTCCCAGGCGGAGCTGGCGGAGGCGGTGGCCGTCACCCGGCAGACCATCATCTCGCTGGAGAGCGGGCGTTACAACGCCTCCCTCCTGCTGGCCCACAAGATTGCCAGGTATTTTGAAACCACCATTGAGGACATTTTCTTATTTGAGGAGGAAGGATCATGAAACGAAACTGCAATTTTACCATCACCCCCGTCTTTTGGGCCGGCGTGGCCCTCAGCTTTGCCGTTCAGGTGCTCCGCGCCCTGATGGAGCCTGCGGGTACGCTGAATATCGTCTTTTGCTTCGCGCAGGGCGCCGCCGTAGGGCTGCTGGGCGTGGGCCTGCTGTACGGCTCCCCCAAGATCCGGCCCCTGTTTGACCGCTTCCGCGCCTTCAAGCTGCGGCTGCTGGGCCGCGGAAACGCCGGCTGAGGAGGGGTCCCTATGCTGATGCATATGTTTGACACGTCCGACTACGACCGCTCCCTGCGCCGCCGCCGTCTGCTGGGCTTCGGCCTGCTGGCGGTGGGGATTACGGGGCTGGTGTGCTACATCCTGATGATCCACGACAGCGATGTCCTGTCCGACTATGCCCGGGGCTTCTATCTGGGCGCGGCCGCCGGCATCACTGCGGGGGCGTCGTACCTCCTGATTCGGATGCAGTACCTGCTCACCCACCCGGAGGCCCGGAAGAAGGCCAAAATCCAGGAGCAGGATGAGCGGGAAAAGGCCATCATCAACCAGGCGTTCCAATTCGCCGGGATGTTTACCTTTTTCGCCGCCGTGGCCTCCATGTTTGTGCTGGCGGCGGTGAGCCGCACGGCGGCTCTGGCGGTGTTTGGCGTCATCGTGGTATACGCTGTCACCTGGCTGACTGCCAACCTGTACCTGTCCAAAAAGCTGTGAGCGTCCGCTATCTCACCCTGGCTGTCCCTCCGGAGCTGGCGGGCCAGGAGGTGAACACCCTCCTGCGCCGCACCCTGGGGCTGTCCGGCACGGTCCTGCGGCGGGTGAAGTGGCTGGAGGACGGCATCACCCTGGACGGGGCGCGGGTCAACGTCCGCGTCCGGGTGCGGGAGGGCCAGACCCTGTCCGTCCGGCTCACCGACCCCGCGCCCACGTCCGGGGTGGTCCCCGCCCCCGGCCCCCTGGACCTGGTGTACGAGGACCCGGACCTGATCGTCCCCACCAAGGCTCCCGGCGTGCTGGTGCCCCCCAGCCACGGCCACTTTGATGATACCTTGGGTAATTTCCTGATGGATTATTACAGAAGGTCCGGGGACGAATCCGACTTCCACCCCGTCCACCGCCTGGACAAGGGCACCTCCGGCCTGCTGGCGGTGGCCAAGCACCCCCATGCCCAGGAGCGGCTGAAGCGGCAGCTCCACACCGGGGACTTCCGCCGGACGTACCTGGCGGTGTGCGACGGCGCGCCCCCCGCCCCCGACCGCACGGTGGACGCCCCCATCGGGCGGGTGGACGGCTCCCTCACCGCCCGGACGGTGCGCCCCGACGGACAGCCCGCCCGCACCCACTACCGGGTGGTGCGTTCCTGCGGCCCCCGCACCCTGCTGGAGCTCACCCTGGACACGGGCCGCACCCACCAGATCCGGGTGCATATGGCCTACCTGGGCTGTCCCCTCACCGGGGATTTCCTGTACGGCAGGTCAAACCCGGCATTGATCGCCCGTCCCGCCCTCCACTCGGCGGGGCTGGAGCTGGTCCACCCCATCACCGGGGAGCGGCTGTCCTTTGCCGCCCCCCTGCCCGCCGACCTGGCGGCGTTGATTTCGGAGGAGAATATCCTATGAAAAAATTACAGATTGTAAGCTTCGTGATCCTGATGCTGTCGGTCATCCTGTGGACGGCGGGTCGGATGCTCTCCCCCCCTGCCCGACTGGACGGTCCGGGCCAACGGCGTGGTCATGCTCACCGCCATGGCCCTGCTGGTGTTTTCCAGCGTCCGGCTCAGAATTAAGAATTTCTAAAGAATACCGGGGCTTTGTTGACAGGCTATGTATGCGCTGTATAATATGGCCTGACCTCACATGAGAAAGGAAGGATTTCCATGGCGAAAAACGACCGCTTCCAAATCATCCAGACGGAGGGAAACGGCCTGTCCAGCGACGTGCGGAAGGTGCTGCTGGACACCGCCACCGGCGTACAGTACCTGTTCGTCCACTCCGGCTATGCCGGCGGGCTGTGCCCCCTGCTGGACAAGGACGGCAAGCCCCTGACCTGGGACACATAAAGGAAAAAGCCTTTCCCCTTCCGCGGAGGGGGAAAGGTTTTTTTCTTCCCCCCTGTGACATTCCCCGCCAAACCGCGTCTTTATGGGTGAAGGGCCTTTCAAGGAGTTGAGAACCATGGACGACAAGGAAATCATCGCGCTGTTCCTCGCCCGGGACGAGGGGGCCATCCAGGCTGCCCAGCGGCAGTACGGCGGCTACTGCGCCGCCATCGCCAACGGCATCCTGGACGACCGGGGCGCGGCGGAGGAATGTGTCAACGACACGTGGCTGAAGTGCTGGCAGTCCATCCCGCCCCAGCACCCCCGTTCGCTGAAGGGCTTCGCGGGGCGGATCGCCCGCAACCTGGCCCTCAGCGTCCGGCGGGCGGACATGGCCCAGAAGCGGGGCGGCGGGCAGACCGCCCTGGCCCTGGACGAGCTCAGCGAGGTGGTGTCCGGCGGCGAGACCCCGGAGGGGGCCATGGACCGTCAGGCCCTCCGGGCCGCGCTGGACGGCTTTCTGGCGGGCCTTCCCGAGCGCAGCCGGAGCCTGTTCCTGCGGCGGTACTGGTATCTGGACAGCGTGGAGCAGCTCGCCAAGCGGTTCGGCATGAGCAAGACCCAGGCCACCACCACGCTCCACCGCCTGCGGCAGAAGCTGCGGGCCCATCTTGAACAGGAGGGTTTCGATTTATGAAAAACCACGAGCTTTTAGATCTGATCGGGGACGTAAACGAGGACTACGTCCAGGCGGCGGACGGCAAGGTGATCCGCCCCAAATTCCGCTGGAGGACCGCCGTGGCCTGCGCCGCCTGCGCGGTGCTGGTACTGGGGGCCTACCCCGCGTATCAGGCGGCCCACCCGCCCCTGCACAGCTACACGGTGCTGGAGGGCGGCGGCATGACCACGCAGGGCGACGTGAAAGCCCCGGCGGGTGGGACATTCGGCCCCGGCATCATACCCGGCGGTGCCTATGTGGGCAACGACAGGGGGGAAACAGGTATTGACGGCACCGAATACACCGTCCCCGGCCAGGACGCCCCCGCTCAGGAGAAGGCTGCGGCCCAATACCAGGGATTGCTCCAAGGCCTGGGCGGGCAGGGAGGCTACGAGCCGGAAGCCTACCCCGGCTGGTACGGCGGAGCCTGGATCGACAACAGCTTTTACCCGGAGGCCAAGCTGGCGGTGGCCCTTGTGGACGGCTTCCGCACCGACGAGCTGGAGGCGCAGATTGAGGAATGGTGCGGCGGTGAGGTGGTATTCAAGGATGTGAAATACTCCCGGAGCTACCTGGACCAGCTGATGGAGCCCATCAGTCAGGTGCTGGAGGAGGCGGACATGGACCTGTTGTGCGGCTTTGGTGTGGACGTGATGGAAAACTGCCTTGGCGTGGATATTCACAGTGATGGTAAAGATATCCCCAAGGAGGTGCTGGCCAAGCTGGCCCAGTTCGACCCAGACGGCGACGCCATCCGGGTGCGGCTGCACACCGGCAGGCTGGACACCTTGACAGACGAGACGGTGAAAGGCCCCGCTCCCGCTCCCGCGGCCCCCGACGAACAGCCCGTCCCCGCCGTCATCGAGGACGGCGATCAGATCTACCACGGCGAGGACGCCCCGGCGGACGCCATTCCCGGCGGCGCGTCCCCCGTTGGTGAGCTTCCCCAAGCCAAGGGGGAGGATATCCAGCCCGCCCGCCACGACCTGCTCCCACCGGGCGAATAAATCCCCCTTCCCTTTTTGGGGAAAAACGGTTATAATACGGTCAGCCGGACCCCCGATCCGGCTGACCGTATCTTTTACCACGAGGTGACCCCTATGGCCCGCGATATGAACCGCCCCACCATGAAGATCTCCTACAACGCCCCCGTAGCCCTTACCTTTGCCCTCCTCTCTCTGCTGGCTCTGGTGGCCAACCACTTCACCAACGGCTGGGCCAACGCCACCCTGTTCTCCGTCTACCGCTGCTCCCTGCTGGCCGATCCCCTGGGCTTCTTCCGCTTCTTCGGCCACGTGCTGGGCCACAGCGGATACGCCCACTACATCGGCAACATGGTGCTCATTCTGGTGCTTGGCCCCAACCTGGAGGACCGCTTCGGAAGCTGGAACGTGCTGTGGGCCATCCTGTTCACCGCCCTGGTGTCCGGGCTGGTGCAGTTCATCTTCTTCCCCGGCACCGCCCTGCTGGGGGCGTCGGGCATCGTGTTCATGATGATCCTGCTGTCCTCCTTCGGCGGTGTGAAGAACGGCACCATCCCCACCACCCTGATCCTGGTGGCCATCTTCTACCTGGGCGGCGAGCTGTGGGACGCCATCTTTGTCCGGGACAACATCTCCCAGCTCACCCACATCATCGGTGGGCTGTGCGGCACCGTCCTGGGCTTCATCCTGTCCTCGGGCAGGAAGTGACACCCCGCCGCCGGACGGCGAGCCGCCCCCCGCTCGAGCACCATGCTCAAACGCAACAACAGCGTCCCCGTCCAGACCGGACAGGGACGCTGTTATTTTGATCCGTCAGGCCCGCGCCGCCCCGGTGCGCCGCGCCGCCTCCGCCACCGCCTTCGCCACGGCGGGGCACACCCGCCGGTCGAAGGCGGCGGGGATGATATAGTCCGGGGACAGCTCGTCCGGCCCCACCAGATCAGCCAGGGCGCGGACGGCGGCCAGCTTCA
>OFFF01001902.1_pt1 | contig 12572 bp, 7 predicted proteins | sample 1521301 | NCBI WGS metagenome assembly OFFF01 (sample SAMEA3504101, study PRJEB24116) | mouse gut metagenome | biome: mouse gut; feature: mouse-associated habitat; material: faeces | place: Denmark | collected 2011
AGGAGCATTCCATGGAAGAGGAGCATTCCATGGAAGAGGAGCATTCCATGGAAGAAGAACATTCCATGGAAGAGGAGCATTCCATGGAAAGAACAGCAAATTTTGGGCGGCGCTGTTCATCTTCAGTCTCATGGGCCAGGTGGCCTGGGTGGTGGAGAATATGTACTTCAATGTCTTCATCTACAAGATGTTCCGCGCCACCGCGGCGGACATCTCGCTGATGGTGGGGGCCAGTTCCGTGGCGGCTACGGTGACGACTATCCTGGTGGGAGCCTTCACGGACTATGTGGGAAAGCGGAAAGCTTTCATCTGCGGAGGTTATCTTGCCTGGGGCGTGTCCATTCTGGCTTTTGCGTTTCTGCGGGTGGATCTGTTGACCCCTTTGGCGGGAAGCGCTCTGCAGGCAGCGGCCCTGGGCATCACGCTGGTCATTGTCATGGACTGCGTGATGACGTTTCTGGGCTCCTCGGCCAATGACGCTTGCTTCAATGCCTGGATGACGGACTGGGGCGACGGCGGCAACCGGGGGAAGATAGAGGGAATCAATTCCATGATGCCGCTGGTGGCCATTCTGGTAGTGTTCGGGGGATTCTCCGCCTTTGACCTGGACAGGGCGGGGAGCTGGACGGCAATCTACCTGATTGTAGGTGCCGGGGTGATGCTGATTGGCGCTGCGGGAGCATTCCTCATTGAGGAAAAGCCGGGGCTGAGGGCGGAGAGAGGGCAGGGGTACTGGGGGAACCTTTCTTACAGCTTCCGGCTTTCGGTCATGAAAGAGAATCCTCTGCTCTATGCTGTGATTGGAGCATTTGCATTCTTTGGGATTTCTATCAATATCTTTATGCCCTATCTGATTCTGTATTATGAGAAGACATTAGGGATGGCTAACTACGTGGCGGTCATGGCTCCGGCCATCGTGCTGGCGGCTGTGATTACGGCGTTTTATGGGAAGCTGTACGATTTGCTGGGATTCAAGTCTTCGGTGGTTCCGGCGATTGGGCTCCTCATGGCGGGGTATGTGGTTCTGTACACAGGGAGGGCTACGGGGGTGGTCTTCTTGGGCTCTCTTTTGATGATGACGGGGTATCTGACAGGCATGGCGATTTTCGGGGCCATGATCCGGAGCAACATTCCGGAGCAGAGGGCGGGGCAGTTCCAGGGCATCCGGATTATCGGACAGGTGCTGATACCGGGCATCGTCGGGCCCGCCATTGGGGCTTTCGTGCTGCGGGGCGCGGAAGAAATCGTCAATTCGGACGGAACCGCCTCGTTTCTGCCCAATGGGAATATCTTCCTGGCGGCTCTGGCAGCAGCGGCGGTCACGCTGGCGGCGCTGGGGCTGATCTTCTGTTTGATGCGGCGAGGGCATTATCGGCTGATTAGCAGGTGCGGGGAGCGGCTCCTTGAGGAGATGAAAAGGGGAGGGAGCACGGCAGATATATCGGAGATGGATGGAACGGCAAGTGAAGACGTAGGTGTGGGGAAAGCATGCTGTCAGGAGATACAAAAGGATGCCAGGTCAGCAAGTGGCTGGGACGTCTACCCCCGCCCGCAGATGCGCAGGGAAAAATGGCTTAGCCTCAACGGAAAGTGGCTGCTGAACGGACAGGGGATTCAGGTGCCTTTCCCGCCCCAGGCACAGCTTTCGGGATATCAGGGGCGCGTGGGCACGAAACTGGAATATTCCAGAAGTTTCACGCTGCCGGAGAGCTTTCTTCTCGAAAAGGAGAGAGGAGGACATATTCTGCTGCATTTCGGGGCTGTGGATCAGGTGGTGCAGGTGTTCCTGAACGGGCATCTGGCGGGGGCACATGAGGGCGGCTATCTGCCTTTTTGCTGCGATGTGACGGGGTATCTGCAAGCCGGGGAGAACAGCCTTGTGGTGAAAGCGCTGGACAATCTGTCTGCCCGGTATCCCTATGGAAAACAGAGGAAAGTCAGGGGAGGCATGTGGTACACCCCGGTGAGCGGCATCTGGCAGAGCGTGTGGCTGGAGCCTGTGCCAGGAAGCTATATCGAGAGACTGGATGTGGCGGCGGATACGCATAAAGTGCGGATAGCTATAGTGCGGGGCGGGGAGGAATCTGTGGAAGATGCCGCAGAAGGACTGACCGGTTCGGATAGAGTACAGGACAGTGCAGCGGAAAGACTGGCAAGCGTAGACAGAAGACGGGACAGAGCGGCTAAAGAAATGACCGGCGCAGCCGAAAGGTCGGCTGCTGTAGAGGGAAATCTGCAAAGCGAGGAAAACGCATCAGACAGCCGTGAACAAGGCCAGATAACGCTGAAAGGGCTTCGAAATCTGAAAAGCGAGGGAGATACATCGGACAACAGGCCTGAGACGGGTATAAATGGCGGTAGAACAGAAAGAAAGGGTCTGACCGTCACTATAAAGCTCCATGACGGAAACCTCCACAAAGTGCGGACAGAAAGTAACGCAGTGGAAATCGACCTTTCCCGGATTCCGCTGGCAGACGGGACGTTCTATCAGCCTGTCCTGTGGACGCCGGAACATCCATATCTTTACGAAATACAGGTGGAGACAGGAGGGGACAGGGTTTCGTCCTATTTCGGTCTCAGAACCATTGAGGTAAAACAGGTGGACAACATGCCCAGAGTGTGCCTGAACGGAGAACCCGTGTTCCTCCACGGTGTTCTGGATCAGGGATATTTCTGTGACGGAATCTATCTGCCGGCGGAAGCGGCGGAGTATGAGCGGGACATTCTGCGCATGAAGGAGCTGGGGCTGAATCTGCTGCGGAAGCATATCAAGATAGAACCGGAATGCTTCTACTACTACTGTGACGTCAACGGGATGCTGGTGATGCAGGACATGGTGAACAGCGGACAGTATTCCTGGATTGGGGATACGGCGCTGCCCACTGTGGGGCTGTACCTGAAAGGCTCCGGCAGATTTGGGAGCAGACGGCGCAAGGCTTTCTTCCGGCAGCACATGGAGGACACTATCCAGCATCTCCGGAACCACCCTTGCGTCATCGCCTATACCATTTTCAACGAGGGATGGGGACAGTTCGACAGCGATGCTATGTACCGGGTGGCGAAAGGGCTGGACGGCACCAGGCTCTACGACACAGCTTCGGGGTGGTTCCCGGGAAAGCAGAGCGATTTCGACAGCCAGCACATCTACTTTAAGAGGCTGAACCTACCCCAGAAGCCGCGGTTTCCCGTACTGGTATCGGAATGCGGCGGCTATTCTTGCCGTGTGCCGGGGCACACGTATGCGAAATACGCCAGCTTCGGTTACGGGGAATGCGCCGATGGAGCCCGGCTGACGGAGAGGATTTCGGATTTCTACAGGGAGACCATTCTTCCGGCCATTCCCAAGGGGGTCTGCGGCTGTATCTATACCCAGCTTTCCGACGTGGAGGACGAGGTCAACGGCCTGTATACCTATGACAGGAAGGTCTGCAAGGTGGAAAAGGAAGCCATGAAAGACATCAAGCGAAAGCTGGACGAGACGGTCGGTCAGACCGCTGTCTGAACAGATGCCGGCATGTCCTGGCCTGGCTGTTGTCCAAGAGGGCATAGGGGCATGTATGCTGAGCGGTCTGGAGGGCATGATTCTGAAAAGGGAGCAAAAGTAATAAGCTGTAGGCATATAAATGTCGTACTGGGAGAGGAGACAGATGTTTCAGAGGAGAGTACTGCCCACAGAGGAAGAACTGTGGGATGCGGTCATGCCGGCGGCATTTGCGGCCGCCTGGTATAGTTCGCTGTTCCGTATGTTGTTGAACGGGACGACGAATGCGGCGAACATGGCGGTGTTTTTATTGGGCGGGATTCTGCCGCTTTCTGCCGCCTTTGTGAAAGGACGGACTGTCCTGGCCTGCCGGAAGAAGCGGCGGGAAGCCGTTTCCGGGGGGAGGTGCTGCCGGGGCGTCATCCGGCGCGTCGAATCGGAGACTGTCCCCTTCACCGGCCGCCATGGACGCATCCATTACCGGAAAAGGTACTATCTGATCATTGAAAAGATGGAGGAGGGCTTTGCCTACGGCACAGAGATAAGAACCGGCGCCTACAGCGTTCCCGTGCATCTTTACCTGAAATCGCCGGAGGTGAAGCTCTATTCGGATGTATCCGGCTGGGACTGGTATGTGGAAGGGCTGCAGTGCAGCAGATTCCGGCACGATTCCGTGGTGTTCAGAACGGATGACGCTGACGGGGATGCCTATGTGGGGGATATGGTGTTCCGGGTCGTCTATTTTGCCATAGCGGTGTTCCTGTTTCTGCTTCCTTTCGGGAAATGAGGAATTGTTCAGATAAGGGTCGTGCAAAAGTTGAGGAGAATGATTCATGAAAGCCATGAAAGAAGAAATTTTCGCATATATCAAAAAGAAGTTTAAAACCACCCCGGAATACCCCTGGGGAGAGAGTGACGGCGCTGTCTTACGCCACAGCGACAACAGGAAGTGGTTCGCGCTGGTGATGCGCGTGGGCCGGGGAAAGCTGGGACTGGCCGGGGACGGATCGGTGGATGTGGTCAATCTGAAGATTGACGATATGGGGTTCAAGGATGTGCTGATGCAGAATAAGGGCATTCTGCCGGCCTACCATATGAACAAGGAGCATTGGGTCACGGTGCTGCTGGACGGCACGGTGGAGGAAGACCAGGTCTGCAACCTGATTGACTTAAGCTTCGTTGCCACCGCGTCGAAGAAAAAGAAGACCAAAATGCGCCCGGCCAGGGAGTGGATCGTCCCGGCGAACCCCAAGTTCTATGATATCCAGCATGCCTTTGACCAGACGGAGATTATCGAGTGGAAGCAGAGCAGTGCCGTCAAAGCGGGGGACACAGTTTACCTGTATGTGGCTGCCCCGGTTTCTGCCATCCTCTATCAATGCAAGGCAGTGGAGGTGGACATCCCATATCATTATCAGGATGAGAACCTGACCATCACCACGATGATGAAGATAAAGCTTCTGCACAGGTACAATCCGGAACAGTTTCCCTTCAGTAAGCTGAAAGAAGAGTATGGGATTTATGCCGTGCGCGGCCCCAGAGGGGTGCCGAACAGCCTGAGCCATGCGCTGAGGTAAAATGACCTTATGTGCGGCAGAAAACAGCCAGGTGGCTATATATACTAAGGGCGCTGCTTTGCCCCGGCATACTTTTTGGGTGTGAATATTCTGTTCATAGATGAAAAAATGAAGGAGGTAGTACAGGATGTTTGGTATTTGGTGCGGGAAAGATGCAACGGTAACGATAGTGGAGGATTTCAGCATAGCGTTCCTTCGAATCAGAAAGGATATGATTGCAAGTATCCTGAAGCATCGCCTCTATGGAACGGTAGGCGTAGTCTACGGGCTGGGGATTGATTTTGATGCCAGGGCAGTGTGCTGCATAAAGCATCCGGAAACAGGGAAACTGTCCTATAACGAAGCGGTCGGACAGGAACATCTGGAGAAGCATTCCGAGGATTCCTGTTCCCTGGGCGAGGACGGCAGTATGACATATCGGATGTATGATGGAACGGAGTACCCGCTGGTGCTGGCGGAGGAAATCCACATGGAGGACTTTGGAAAGAAGACACCGGTGGATTCTGCCCTGACGGTGGCCCAGCGCATGGCTTTATGGAACGTGGGTCAATGGTTTGCATATGATGACGGGTACCTGGGGGCGGACATTGGGACGCAGAGATATTCTATCCATTTTGAAATCTCCCTGAAAGACGAGCTGTTCCTTTACTGCCGCGTGGGCCAGAACGGCTACTGTGAAAAAGGATGGGCCATGCGGTCCACTACCTGCATCCGGCATATGGAATGCAGGATGATAGAGGACAATCTGCAGACGTTGCAGGAGTATAAGCCCATGGAGGAATGCTTCGTGGCGGATGGATGCGCGTTCCCATCGGACGGCGGATGGTACTGGTCTGTGAAAGAGGTTACGGATGATGTGATCTATCTGAACGGATGCGGGGACGTGACTTACGAGATTCATAGAAAGCAGTAGCATGGTTTCGGGGCGCAGATTTCAATTGCGCCCCTTCAGCCGTCTGCATATCAGGAAAACCAGCCCATACAGGAGCAGGACAGATCCGCAGCAGAGGGTGACCAGGAGACAGAAGTCCGTAAAGCCTGCGCCGCTTTTCTGATAGGCCCTGTTGAGGAAAGGGATTCCCAGCACGATAGAGAAGTACCAGAAGACGGGAGACAGACATTTGCGGAGAAGCAGCGCCGGTGCCTGTCTCTTATCTGTCCCATGGGCTTGCGCGAACAGCAGCCCCACGAACTGGTGAATCGTCAGCAAAGCGGCGAAATACACCACGGCCCCTATCATGGTGTGGAGCCTGTCTGCAGTCAGGAATCCGCGGAATACGTGAAACCGTTCAAAGAATAACGGTAGATAGATTGCAGCGATGATGCGCAGCCCGTTTACGAAGACGGTGAACAGGTAGGAGAGCAAGAGGCTAACCAGAATCCAGCAGAGGCCTTTGCCAGTCCTTGCCAGGGCGCTTCCTTGAGGGGGCTTTCCTGTGGCTGGAAGGGTTTTTTCGGGGTCTGCGGCTTGGGTGGAGGTTGCGGTATCCGCATCACTGGCGGTTCCCGCGGTCTCGGCCAGGTCTTGTCCATGGTGTCCACAACGGATAGGAAGGGAGCTCCTTTTCAGACTGGAATGGCCCGGAAAACGAAAGTCAGCCGCCGCATGTACGAAGGAGAAAATAAGCATGGCGGCAGTGATGATCAGGAACTGGACGCCGGAGCAGGAGGGCGCGATCAGGAAGCGCAGACTGTGGTTCGCGTAGCCCATCCCCGGCGCATACACGAAAGGGATGCCGCTCAGGGACTCCACCCACCTGGCAGTGGGGCCGAGAATCCATCTCAGGTTCTCGGCATCTGCCTGGCTGTAATAATATTTCATTCCAAAGAGGATAAAGAATCCCAGGGTATAAAAAAGCAGGTTCTGTCGGAGGAATCCGGTTATTTTCTGAGTGTTCATTTTCCATGCTCCCAATGTGCTCCAGGCAGTGTCAACTTTATATGCCCCAAACCCACATTTTGCTTCGGGAGCCCAGTCAAGGCCGGGCTGAAAGCCCGTTTATTTCAGCCTTGACGGGGATTCCGTAAACAAAATATAATGGGCTAAGCCAACGGAAAGGGGGGCTTTTTCATAATCCGTTTGACACTGCCGTGCTCTAAATGATGCTGTCTGTATGCCATATTCTACAGTCCGCATCGCTCTGCGGTTAGCATTAGTGTCTTTTTTTCTTCCTGTTCCGCCCCAGGATGCCGAAAAACGACACGATTGTCAGAATCACTCCGAGGATGATGCCGCCCGGCTCCGAGTATGCGGTATATCCGCCGCCTACGGCCAGATTGGACACCTGGAGGGGCAGCGGCAGCGCCTGGTTCACGTCCTCGCTGTCCCCTTCCGGGTTCCGGACTTCCTCCACCACGGCGATGAAGGAGGTGTAGGGCGTGGTCATGTTGTATTCCAGGCCCAGCTGGGTGATGTCCTCTTTCACAGAGTCGTCATTTCGGATGCTCCCGAAGCCTGCCAATTGATCCAGCTTCGTCCGGGCCCAGAGGTAGCGGACGGCTTCATTCTCTGTGTCCACGGCCACATCGCTTACCGGAATCTCCTGTACATAGCTTTCGCTTCCTGTCTGGCCGGATACAGTGATGGTGCCGGATGGCTCTCCGCGCCATTTGCCGAACAGGACCAGCGGCTTCTGGGCATACAGGATGGAGGGCGCGGCGGTGGCTACATCATATACGTCGAACCCGCCATAATCTATCGTGATTCCGGTCAGAAGAGGGGATTCTATATAAGTGCGGAAACGTTCCGCGTATTCCTCCGCGTCCGCGGAATCCGTCACGGTGAAAGCCTCGCCGAAACCGCACTGGGCGATTCCTTTGATCAGGTAATCGTTCACGGAGCAGCCTATGCCGAAAGAGAAGAAGCTGGCTGTGCCCATGTTCTCGTTGATCAGGTCATAGATCTCGCTTTCGTTGGAGATATAGCCGTCCGTGATGATGACGACGCTCCGGGCGAAATCCTTGTCCATAGGGATGGAGATGGCTTCGTTCAGCGCGGGCAGCAGGGAGGTTCCGCCGCCGCCTTCCTGGTCATCGATGAGCTTCATGGCCATGGCCACGTTCTTCGAGTTGGCAGGGAGGGACTTGGCTGACAGCAGGTAGGTGTCATTCTCGAACAGAACCAGGTTGAACTTGTCCGTCTCTTTCAGGTTCGCGACCAGGTTCCGGATCAGCGCCTTGGCGGTGTCCAGGGGATATCCGTACATGGAGCCGGATATGTCGAGGACGAAGATGTATTCCCGGGGCGGGATGTCATCTGGAGTGAAACGCTCCGGCGGCTGGACGGTGAGCAGAAAATAGTTTTCGTCCCCTGAGCTGGTGAGCATGAGGCCGCTTTGGACAGTTTCGTTGGTGAGTTTGTATTTCAGGATGAAGTCCCGGTTGCCAGCGTAATCTTCCGGATTGGCCAGGGTGATGGTGGCCTGGGAATCCCCGTTCTTCGCCACGTTTATCTCGTGGGACTTGCAGCTCACATCGGCGATGGGCACGCCTGTGGAGAGGTTGACGGTAATGTGGTATTCGCTGTCCGGCACCGCGCCGTTCGGGAGGTAGGGGCTGGAAGTCCAGCTGTCTTTGTGCCCGCTGCCAGAGGCGCTGTTATTGTCTGCCTCGTCGGCGCTGCAGTCCGTCTCGCCGGAAGCGGAGATGTCGTTGGAATCGCTGTCCTCGCCGGTTTCGCTGCTGCTCTCGGAGCTGTTTTTCCTGTCGGTTGTGTTTCTGTCATCGGAGTCGCCGTCCTCGCCAGAAGCGGAAGTGTCCTTGGAACTGCCGTCCTCGCCGGAAGAGGAGCCGTCTCTGTCTTCGACTGCGTCCTCGTCAGAGACGGCGTCCTGCATGTCTACGACTTTGGAAATGACATCATTATCATCCACGGGCGCGGAGGGCTCGCCAGCGACATAGCGGGGGCCTACCACAGTGGGGAAGACGAACTCATAGATGCCCTCCACGGAAGTGATCATTTCAGTATAATGCAGCTCGATGCAGGCAGTATCCCCGGGCATGATGTTCGCCACATCCATGGTGAACACATTGGGCCGCTTCTGTTCCAGCAGGGATGCGCTCTTTCCTTCACTTTTGGCCTCCTCGTATTCCTCCTTGGCCTCTTCCTTTTCCTTTATCTGTGCGGTAACAACGTGATTACCGATTTCCATCTTCATGCCATGCATCGTTACCGTGGAAGACGTGGGGAACACGTACCGCGCGTTAATGGGCTTGTCCCCTTCGTTCCTATAGGTCTGTACCACGTAAGTCTCGGCGATGACGCCGTTGATATTGGTGGTCACCTCTGTGGATTTCAGGGGAAAATGGTCCACTGAGGTTTCGCCGTCCTCACCCTGGATGATGAAATACGGAGCCAGAAGCGTCTCCTCTTCGTCCTCCGTGCCATCCCCGGAACCTTCTTCGGCGGAGGCCCTGAATGGGCAGACCGTGAGAGCCAACAGTACAACGAGCAGCAGGCATAAGCCTTTTTTCAGTTTCTTCATGGTAACATACCTCCGTTTTTTGTATGAACGGCATTCCGTTTTTTCGGTCGTCAAACACAGTCCGTCATGCCGTCTATTCGGTTTTGCGTAAGATTTCACTACATGCATGTATTGAGGATAAAACGGCAATGCACATAAGGTGCATCAAAATTTCAACATTTTTGCATCATTTTGTCGCATCCGGAAAAATGATGCAAAAAAGATGCATAAAGAAAGCCAAAGCTGCACAAAGAGCGGGAGAGTGTAATATAGTAATCAAAAGCGTCATGCAATCCAGGGAAGCCCGGCGGTGAAACAGGATTGCAGAAAAGGAATTCCATTGGAAAGAAATGAATTGACTATAATGGTCAACAATTGCGACATGTCAGGCATCAGACCGGCCATGACGCCCCTGCCCTATCCGCCCATCCAGGTAATGCGCCGGAATCAGGACTATGCGGATCTGCTGAGCGTGGACTACTGCGGCGGGGTGTCGGAGCTGAGCGCCATCACCCAGTATATCAACAACGAGAACCGCCTTTCCAGCGAACACTGTGCCCTGGCCAGGATGATTTTAGGGATAGCCATGGCAGAGATGATGCACCTTCAGAAGCTGGGCGAGCTGATATACCTGTTGGGCGGGGAGGTGGACTTCACGGCCAGGCACCCGGGCGGGAAAGGGAAGATGTGGACGCCGGCCTACCTGGACATCCCGGGGAATGCCAAAGAGATGCTGCGGGCCGACATCGAGGCCGAAAAGGCCGCCGTCAGCCAGTACAGGAAGCATATCGGCATGATAGACGATTCCTGTGTGAATGCCACGCTGGCCAGAATCATCGCGGACGAGGAATACCACATCATGCTGCTGCAGGATCTGCTGAAGGGCCTGTAGGGAAAGGCCTGACATCCACGGAAAAGGAGGACATACTTTCCCGCCCCCAGGCATAGACTTTCAAAAGAAACAAGCTTCAGGAGGGATAGACGTGTTTGAACAGTGGGGCATTGGGGAGACGGCAGAGGAATTGAAGAGCGATGTGCAGAGGGGCTTAAGCCTGCGGGAGGCGCAGGAGCGGCTGCAGAGGGAGGGCCGAAACGAGATGCGCGCCCCGCGGAAGAAGACAGTGATAGAGTCGTTCCTGGAGCAGCTGAACGACCCGCTGATCTATGTGCTGATCGTGGCGGCGGTGGTCTCCGTGCTGCTGGGGGAGGTCAGCGACGCCGTCATCATCGGCGTGGTGGTGCTGTTGAACGCGGCGGTGGGCATGCTCCAGGAGGGCAAGGCGAAGAAGGCCCTGGAATCCCTGAAGAAGCTCACCAGCCCTAAGGCCTTCGTCATCCGGGAGGGCAGACGCATGGAGATTCCCGCGGCGGAGCTGGTGCGGGGCGACCTGGTCTGGCTGGAGGCGGGATGCCAGGTGCCTGCGGATCTGCGGCTGACAGAATCTTCAAATCTGAAGATAGAGGAATCCGCCTTGACCGGGGAGTCCCTTCCTATAGAGAAGGACGCGGGATTCGTAGGGATTCAGGGAAGAAATGCCTCATATAGGAAAGGCGCGTTTCAGGAAAACGATGGATTCCGTGGAAATGAAGGATTCCAGGAAAGCGATGTGTCCGATAGAAAAGGCGCGTTTCAGGAAAACAATGGATTCCATGGAAATGAGGGATTCCAGGAAAGAAGCGCGTCCCAGGGAGAACGTCTGCCCCTGGGGGACAGGCGCAACATGGCCTACATGTCCACCATCGTCACCTACGGCAGAGGGCAGGGGCTGGTGACGGCCACCGGCATGGACACGGAGCTGGGACAGATTGCTACCATGATCACAGAGAGCAAGGAAGAGATGACCCCGCTGCAGAAGAGGCTGGGAGAGTTGGGGAAGGTGCTGAGCCTCCTGAGCCTGCTGCTCTGCGCCGCCCTGTTCGGCATCGCCGTGTTCCAGCGCCGGAACGTGGCGGAAATGCTGATTACGGCCATCTCCCTGGCAGTGGCGGCGGTTCCCGAGGGGCTGCCCGCCGTGGTGACCATCTGCCTGGCCCTGAGCGTCACCCGCATGGTGAAGGTGAACACCATTGTGCGCCGCCTCCCCTCCGTGGAGACCCTGGGGGCCGTCAGCGTAGTCTGCTCGGACAAGACGGGTACACTGACACAGAACCGCATGACCGTGGAAAAGTGCTGGCTGGAGGGCCGGATGCAGAAAGCCCGGGACTGCGATCCCGCCGCCTGTCCGGATTTCTATTACGGGATGGTGCTGTGCAATGACGCCATTGCGGATAAAAATAATCGCACAGGCGACCCCACGGAGCTGGCGCTGCTGGACCTGGCGGAAACCTTCGGGATAGAGAAAGACCGACTGGAAAGCCGGATGCCCAGAGTGGATGAGCTTTCCTTCGACTCTGACAGGAAAATGATGACCACACTACATAGAAAAGATAATATGTCGGAAAACCGATATTCCGGAAGCGGAAGAGGAGAATTGCGGGCGGCGGAGATTCCTGGCGGCGGAATTCGACAGAAGTCTGGAGGGATTGTGGAGCCTGCTGGCATTGGGAGCCTGCAGAATTTCGGCGGAATGGCGCACACAGTCTCCTACACCAAGGGAGCGCCCGATGAAGTGCTGAAGCGCTGCACCCGGATTTACACGGAAAGCGGTTTTGCCCGGCTCACCGAGCGCCATCGCAGACAGATTCTGGGGGCCGTGGAGGAGATGTCCGGGGAGGCATTGCGCACCCTGGCGGTGGCCATGCAGACAGGCCTGGCGAAAGCCGCTGAGGAGAACCTGATCTTCCTGGGGCTGGTAGGCATGCGCGACCCGGCCAGGCCGGAGGCCGCCAGGGCGGTGGCCGACTTCCGGGAGGCGGGGGTGAAGACCGTCATGATTACAGGAGACCATGTGGACACGGCGTTCGCCATCGGCAGACAGCTGGGCATCGCCAAGCGCCCCGAACAGTGCATGACGGGGGAGGCCCTGGGGCATCTGTCGGAGGAGGAACTGACAGATCGAATCGAAGACATAAGAGTCTTCGCCCGCGTGTCCCCTGCCCAGAAAGTGCGCA
>OFFF01001918.1_pt1 | contig 12498 bp, 5 predicted proteins | sample 1521301 | NCBI WGS metagenome assembly OFFF01 (sample SAMEA3504101, study PRJEB24116) | mouse gut metagenome | biome: mouse gut; feature: mouse-associated habitat; material: faeces | place: Denmark | collected 2011
GGGGTCGCTCTCCACATTGTCAGGGAAGGAGATGAAGTCGGCGCAGTAGTCCTTCACGCTGTTGACCAGCATAAAGGCCCGCAGGTTTTCCATTCCGCTGCCCTCGTCAAAGTAGACGTGGATGCCGAAGAGGTAGTCGGGGTTGGCGGCGCTGACGCCGGCCGCGGGGGCCTCCCCGGAAGCCTCGGGGGCGGCGGGGGCCTCTTCCGGGGCCTCGGCCGCGGGGGCGGAGGGATTGCCCTGAATTTTATCAATCAGGCTATTAATTTTAGCAACGATGTGGTCGATAGACTGAGAGAGGGGTTCCCCGTTTTCCACTTTTTCAATTTCGCTGCGGAAAAAGTCCACGGCCTGGAACAGCATGTCAAACAGATCGGGCCGGGTCTGCTCGGGAACCACGTCCATGCCCTTTTCACGGACCAGGAAGAACAAATCCTCGATCCGGTGGGCCACCGTCATCAGGGAACTGAACTCCATCATCGCGGAGGAGCCCTTGATGGTGTGCATGATGCGGAATATTTCGTTGACGCTGTCCTCAGAGAACGTATCGGCCTCCTCTGCCGCAAGAAGAATTCCGTCCAACTGCTCCAGCAGTGTGTTGGTTTCATACAGATACATGTCCAGGATGCTGTCGCCCATAAAAACGCCACCTTTTCTCATTTGGTTTTAAGGATAGAGGCGGGGGCCGGCCCAGAAGGCATAGTACGCCCGCCACTATCTAATCATACTCGTTATATCGGCACTGTCAATTGGAAAATTAAGATTCCCAGAAAAAAAAACGAACTTTTACTGAAATGGAGTGTCACCAATGCCGGATCTGCTTGGCGTAACGAACCCAGTACCGGGTCATGACAATAGCAATGTAAACCGAAATATGCCCGTTTCGCCCGGCGACCCCCGGATTCAGAACGCGCCGGACTTGAATCGGGTGGTCCGCTCGGACAACCGCACGGAGCGCCAGGACACGGGGGACGCCGCCGGCGGGAACCAGGCCCTGCGCTACGACTCCAACTTCGCGGCCTTCCTCCAGCGGCTGATGAACACCCCCGGCACGGCGGAGAGCCTGAGCAAGCTCTTCGCCATCTACGAGGGTCTGGTGGTTTCCTCCGGCATCGAGGAGGGGCTGGCCGGCGAGATGGGCGCCCTGCTGAACATGCTGAAGATGGACGAGGGCCAGCTGGGCAAGTTCCTGCTGTCCCAGATGTCCACCGGCACCCGCTTCGGCGGCGCGCTGTTCTCCATCCTGCGGGACGCCTACGGCTCCAGCAACTCAGAGACGGCCCGGGCGAACATCCTCCAGTTTTTAAAGCGGTACAGCGACTACTCCTCCACCAGCCACATCCAGGGCAACCTGCTCCGGGGGCTGACCCGGCTCACCCGGGCCATCCCCGCCAGCTACGGCAGCCAGCTGCTGCCCATGGTGTCGGACCTGGAGGGCCTGTTCGGCCAGGGCAGCCGGGCGGGGGCGCTGCGGCTGCTCCAGGGCACCATCCTGCCCTTCCTGTCGGCCTACACCAGCAAGACCAACGACATGGGCCTGTCCCGCACGCTCATCTCCATGCTGGCCCTGGACGTGTCCCGGCTGGAGAACGGCAGCGAGGAGGGCCTCCTCCAGGCCTTCCACCAGCTGAACGGCAGCCCCGGCCTGAAAGACCGGCTGGGGGGGCTGAGCGACGAGGCGCTGATGCGCCTGGTGAACAACAGCAGCTTCGCCCGGGCGGAGGAGGGGGACCACTTCGCCGCCCAGCTGGCCCAGGCGGCCCAGCGGGCCCTACAGGGCGGGGCGGGGGCGGAGGCCCAGGAGGCCTTCCACAACATCATCTCCGCCTTCCTGGTGAACGAGAGCGTGCACATGCCCCTGAACCACATCCTGCTGCCCCTGGAGTGGGACGGGAAGATGGCTTTCTCTGAGATGTGGGTGGACCCGGACGCGGAGGAGAACCTGAAGCGGGGCCGGGGGGGCCGGGACAACACCCTGCGCTTCCTGTTCAAGATCGACATCCAGGGCCTGGGCTTTTTCGATATGGTGCTCACCAGCCAGAAGGACAGGGTGGACATCCAGCTCTTCTGCCCGGAGAAGGTGGCCCCCTTCTCCCAGCAGGTGCAGGGGGAGCTTTCCCAAATCCTTGCCGACAACGGCCTGGCCGCCGGGGCGGTGCAGGTGCAGCGGATGGAGAGGCCGCTGACTATCTCCGGGGTGTTCCCCCGGATATTCGAGGGGGAGAACAGCATCAATGTCAAGATATGATAGCCGCGCCACCAACCGGGCGGTGGCCCTGAAATACGACGGGGAGGGAGCCCCGGTGGTGGTGGCCTCCGGCATGGGCTACCTGGCCGAGCGGATGATCGAGGTGGCGTCGGAGAGCGGCGTCCCCGTATACGAGGACAACTCCCTGGCCACCATGCTGTCCCAGCTGGCCCTGGGGCAGGAGATACCCGACGCGCTGTACCAGGCCATTGTGGAGATTTACGTCTACTTTTTGAACTTTGACCCCAAGGACCCGGATAAATTCCGGCGGGAGCGGGAGGAGAGGGCGGCCCAGGCGGCGCCCGCGCCCGCCCAGGAAAAGAAAGGAGAATCCTAAATGGAAGAACGCCTTTATCTGCTGCTGGACAGCAAGGGGACCCCTTTGGCCAACGCGGTGCTGGAGTCGCCGCCCAACTCCGAGGTCCTCCAGATCCGGGTGCTGAACGATAAAGTGGAGGACGTGGCCGCCCACCGGGAGATCCAGCTGATCGGCATTGACGACAGCACCCCCAACCGGGTGGGCGTCATTGTGCGCCAGCGGGAGGACCAGCTGGTGATCCAGCCCACCGCCGCCCTGGACGCCAACGCCCGGGAGAACCTGCGGATTTTGACCACCTTCTCCAGCGTCATGTATCCGGTCTCGGGCCGCTGGAAGGGCCAGAAAAACGTCAAGGGCAAGGACCTGAGCTGCGGCGGCGTGGCCTTCTACTCCGACTGCCGCCTGGAAAACCGGGAGATCGTGGAGCTGGTGCTGCCCGTCACCGACCAGCCGCTGGTGGTGAAGACCCAGGTCATCCGGACGCTGGAGGAGGAGGGCGCGCCCCCCCTCTACGCCGCCAAGTTTGTGGACCTGATCCAGGACGAGGAGGCCCTTATCCGCAAGGCGGTGTTCAGCATCCAGATACGCACCTCCTGAAACCGCGCTATCCCCCCACAAAGCCGGGCCGGCTTTCTGGCCCTGCCCCCGGATAAAAGAAAGGAGAACCACATATGTCCCATAGAACCCAAACACGCAGCCGCCGCACATGGAAGGAGCGGGCGCTCAGCCTGCTGCTGACCGCGGCGATGGCCCTCAGCCTGGCGCCGGGGCTGACCCTGCCCTCCTCCGCCCACTGGGCCGACGAATACCTGGACCAGCTGGTGGACTGGGGCGTCATCCGGGCCGACCAGATCGGCAACCCGGACGCCGCCGTCACCCGGGCCGACTTCGCCGGCATCGTCAACCGGGCTTACGGCTATAACAAGACGGGGAGCATCCCCTTTACCGACGTGCAGGTCTACGACTGGTTCTATGACGATATCGCCATCGCCTACAACACCGGTTATATGACGGGCACCTCCGCCACCACCGCCTCCCCCAACGCCACCCTCACCCGGGAGCAGGCGGTGTTCATCCTGGGGAAAAACATGATGATGCAGGAGACGCCCGGCGAGGGCCTGGCCTTCTCCGACAGCCGGAACATCAGCACCTGGGCCCGGGGCATCGTCAGGACCGCCGTGGACAACTATGTCGTCTCCGGCTACCCTGACAACTCCTTCGGACCCAAGGACTCGGTGTCCAAGGCCCAGATGGCCGTCCTCATCACCCAGTGCATCGGCACCCCCGTCCAGGAGAAGGGCGTACACAGCCTGGGCGGCGTGTTCGGCAACGTCACCATCACCTCCCCCGGTGTCACACTGCGGGACACCACCATCAGCGGCGACCTGTACATCTCCGGCGGCGTGGGCCTGGGCGGCATCCTGCTGGAGAACGTGAACGTTCTGGGCCGGATCATCGTCAGCGGCACCGGCGAGAGTGAAGCCGGCGACGCCAGCGTGGTCATGCGCAACGTCACCGCCGACGAGATGCTGGTGGACAACATGAAGAACCAATACGTCACCATCCGGGCGGACGGCATTACCGACATCGCCCGCACCACCGTGCGCACCTCCGCCTATCTGGAGGACAACAACACCGACGACAAGGGCCTGATGCACATCACCCTGGACGGCGAGGACGGGATCCATCTGGACCTGGCCGGCCGGATTAAAGAGGTGGTGAACAAGACCCCCGGCTCCACCGTGCAGGTGGCCAAGGGCTCTGTCCAGAAGCTGACCGTGGACGAGGACGCGGTGAACTCCGGCGTCCAGCTGGACCGGAACACCGAGGTCAAGGAGCTGAACCTGGACGTGGCCACCAACGTCACCGGCCAGGGGGACATCGGCAAGCTGAACATCAACGCCCCCGGCTCCAACGTGGCCATGCTGCCTGACGACATCTACATCCGCCCTGGCATCACCGGCATCGTCAACGGCATTGAGATGGACTCCTCCGCGGCGGAGGAGGTCTCCCGCGACCCCCGGATCCTCTCCGGCTACCCTGTGGCCAACGACGTGGCCCCCACCGGGCTCCAGGGCCTGTTCTCCACCAACAAGCGGGGGACGGTCTACTGGGCGGTGAGCAGCATTTCCGACGGCTCCATTGAGTCCGACGACCTGGTGGCCCCGCCCTCCTACGGCTCCCTGGCCATCCAGAACGGCTCCGTGTCCGCCCCCGCCGCCGACACGGAGGTCAGCGCCCAGATCAGCGGCCTGACCACCGGCGGCTCCTACTACCTGTCCGCCGTGCTGGTGGACGGCCAGAGCCGGCGCAGCCCCGTGAAGGTGATCGCCTTCACCACCCCGGACAGCACCGTGCCCGCCTTCGCCCAGGGCTACCCCTATATGTCCCTGGTGACCGACACCATGGCCCAGGTTACCGTAATGCCCACCAAGAGCTGCAAGCTGTACTACGCTGTGCTGCCCAAGGGCGGCCAGGCGCCCACCGCCAACGACATGAAGACCGCCTCCGTCACCGGCAACCTGGGCTACGGCGTGGTGGACGTGGTGAAGAACACCGAGCGGGTCATCAATGTCAGCAACCGGCTGGAGGAGCTGAAGGACTACACCTTGTACCTGTGGCTCACCGACGCCGACGGCATGAACAGCTCCCAGGTCCAGGCCCTCCAGTTCCGCACCGAGGACCGCACGCCCCCCGTGTTCGACCCTGATCCCGACCCCAACGCGGCCACCGAGACGGAGACGTCCGTCACCCTGACCGCCGGGCTGAACGAGGCGGGCACCATCTACTGGGCGGTGGTCCCCGAGGGCCAGCCCTACCCCCTGCCCAACAACCAGAGCAACCCCCTGGACAAGGACAACATTCTGGATGAGAAGGGCAGCCCCGTCTCCGCCAAGCTGGAGAGCGAGTACGCCAAGCTCCAGGTGCAGAACGGCCGCAGCGCCACCAAACGGGGCTCGGTGGCCGTCCGGGACGCCAATACCGACGCCACCATCAACATCACCGGCCTGAAAGCCGCCACCAGCTACGACCTCTACTACGTGGCGAAGGACGCGGCGGGCAACTTCTCCATCGCGGTAAAGAAGATCACCATCCGGACAGTGGATAACGTGCGGCCCCTGGTCCGGCAGTATTTCAGCAACTTCCAGGGGGACGACGAGACGCGCAACCCCATGGCCAACAGCGACGTCATTCTGGAGTTCAGCGAGAATGTCACCGCCGGCAACAGCCGGGACCTGCTCACCCTGTACAACATCGGATTCAAGGGGGTCAAGGACGAGCTGCTCAGCGATACCCAGGCCCAGGCCGCCCTGTATGACGCGCTGTCCAGAAACTTCAAGCTGTATCAGGTGGATACCGCCACCAACGATAAAATCGACGTGCCTGAGTGGGACAGCAACAACTCGGCCACCCCCACTCCTCCCGACACCGCCCCCTGGATCAACTACCGCAACGTGGTGGTGCAGGCATCGAAGAACGGTGAGGGCAAGATCGAGGTGGTGTTCAAGAACGGCTCGGCAGTGGCGCTGGCCAGCGGCTCCCGGTACTACTTCGAGATCACCGGCATCCGGGACAACGCCAACAACGAGACGATCCCCACCACACTGAACCCCAAGAACTGCGCGGGCACCCAGCACGTGCTGGACTACTTCGACACCGTTTTCGCCCTGGTCAACCTGGCCCCCGGCGACGGCGTCAGCGACGTGCCTGTGTGGGTGGAGAACAAAGCAGCCAACAATATCGGAGGACAAGGCGAGCTGAAGAAGGAGGGCGACAAGGAGGTCCAGTACGCCCGCGTGGATACCAGCTTCCTGGTCAGGCCCCAGTCCACCGGAAACTCCGACCCCAACATCCGCTATGAGCTGGCCCTGTTTACCGACGCGGCTGTTGACTATGACCTGTACTACCGCGTTTATGATTCCAAAACCGGAGCCCCGATTACAAGCGGTGACAAACTGCTTCCCAGCGCCAACAAGCCGGACGCCAAAGGCTGGATTTATCTGGGCAACAAGGAGACAGGCATGACGGAGGGAATGGACTGGGACGGCGGAGCGGTCAACTACGACCTGATCGGCGTGCCGGAGGATAAATTCCCCTACCTGGTCAACCTGGATGAGGACGCCACCTATGAGTTCGCCGTCTCCGTGACGGAGAAGGACTCCAACCCCACATATGCGAGCTGGAGCGGACAGGTGAATTTCCGGGTCTACGTGCTTTCCAGCGGCCCCTCCGCGCTGTGGAACTTTATCCGCTACCGCGACGATTTTAACCCCGAGGGCATCGACGCCTGGGACACCGGCGTGACGACGACCAGCGGCCGGTCCATCGGTACCTACGGCACCGACGACTTTGTCACCGTCCGGGCCACCTTTGTGGATACCCAGGAGCCCAAATTTGCCTCCGGTCCTTCCTTCCTCCCGGGCGATACTTTTGTGGATGTCAACGTCGCCCTGGACCGCCCGGCCACCATCTACTACGTGGTAGTGCCCAGAAAGTCGGTTTTGGAGACACGGATTAAAATCCCAAACCAAACAGGGATCGTAAACAGTCTGAACGACACCTTTGACAAGGATGGAAACGCGATAGTCCACGACTTCTGGGACGCAGTAAAGAGACAGACAGAATCGACAGCACCCGGAACGCTGACGGAATATAAGGTTCAGGACAACTACCCGCCTGCCCAGAACCTTTCCAATCCCTCCAAGTTCTACCCCGACGAGGTCTATGGGACGTTCCAGTATACGACCGGAGGAAGACAGCAGAGCATTCCGATCAACAACACGACCACCGGAAAGATGCTGGACCCGTTGACTGAGTACTACATCTATATGGTAGTAAAGGGCAATTCCTCCAAGCTGTCTGAGGTTTATGTGTATAAATTTGAAACCAGCGATACCGCGAAGCCGCAGATCACGCTGAGGGAAGCCGGAGGCGGCGCCGCCTATGCGCAGACGCAGGTCCCCGCCCGATTGAGCTATGTTCTGTTCACCACTACTGAGATGAACAAGATTCCCATGCTTAACACATCTAAAGATGCCACTGAAAACAAAATGAGTAAATGGTCGAACACTGTGACAGGGAGCGGCTATGAAGATATGACGGTTTTTGATGCCTTGCGGAACGAGTACAACGGCAGCGGGTACACAGTATTCGATCAGTATGCCAGAGAAGATGCAAAGCTTACTCTGGCGCGCTATATCCGGGACAGCGCGGTTGGCAACGCGCTGACGAGGCAGACAGTTACAACTGCGGCCCAGGGCAGTATATTCCGGAGCGATATCAACCACATCAAGGAAATGACCCCCAATACCCCCTATGCCCTTCTGGCTGTGGCGCACCATGTCTCCAGCTCTGAGGGAAGCGGAGATACCTTTGCCGCGCTGTATAACTATCTGACCGTGCCGGACACTACGGCCCCCACTCTGAAACCCGACGGCGTCACCGGCAACGGCCGCCCGGACCCTGCCCTCAACCCAGGCGAACAGCCCACAGCCAACACTGAGTTCAAAGGAACCGTAACCCTTGCCTTTGATAAGCCGGTGTATTGGTCTGCCGATGGAAACGGCGGCGGCAGCGCGCTCCCCGTTGTCAACAATAGCACAAAAGACCCTGTAAATACCAACACTGCCACCTGGGTTGGAATTTTGCAGGATATGGGCGGAAACAAGGATTCCATATCGTGCAGCGGAACCAGCACAGGGCCGGCAAGCTCTACGTTTACCTTGAAGTATGACGGCCTGCATATCGGCGACAGCATCATTCTGTTTGACCAGGGCTTCATCGCCAACAACGGCGGCTATGGCAGCCGGCAGAAGCTGACCCTTACCCTTACCTATGGAACGCCGCCCAACCAGAGCGGCATCGGGATCCAGGCAGCCTACTTCGTCGCCACCTGGACGAACTACTAAACCCTCTGCGGGAGCGGGTTCCGGCTCGCTCCCGCCGTCCCATTTCCCAAAGCTCGATCTGAAAAGGAGTGTTTGACATGAAGAACTCCCTTGGACGCCGTTGGATGGCGGTTTTACTGGCGCTTACTATCATTATTACCTTAGTGCCAGCCGTCTTTGCTGTGGATGCGCTGGATGGATACAGTATTTCGATTACTGGCAACGCCGAGGTAAAGGTAGGGGAAACCATAAAACTGTCCGCTGAAGTGATGAAAGACGACGCTGCTGTTGCTTCGGCTTCTGTCACCTGGAGCGGCGGCGGCACGGCGGCCACCGTCAGCACTGATGGGTCTGTTGAAGGTAAAACGGCGGGCGACGCTGTTATTACCGCTTCATTTATCCTCCCTGATACCTCTTCGGAAGCAGGAAAAACAATTACAGCGACCCATACTGTCAAAGTTACAGCTTCTGCACCCGTGGACCCGGGGCCCGCGCCGGGGGACACCCTGGTGGAGCTCACCGGCGCGCTGAACAAGAACACGGTCGCGGCCCTCAAGACCGGGGATACAGATACGCTCAGCTTCACCGTGACCGCGAAATGGGGCGATGGAAATGCCTCCACTGTGAGCCAAAACGCCGCTTACAGCTGGTCCATTGGAAACAGCAACATCGCCACGATCACCCCCAACCTCAGGACCAACTCCGCCACGTTGAAGGGCGTCAACCCCGGCACTACCACCGTTACCGTCACCGCCACCTATAAGGACAAGACGACCGCCGCCGCCACCTGCACCGTCACCGTCATCCAGCGGATGGGGAGCATTCGGATCACCCCCACCGGCCCCCTCACGATGGAGGAGAACGAACAGCAGGAGCTGAAAGCGACCACGGACCCGGCCGGCGAGGTGGTCACCTGGAGCGTTACGGATACGGAGCCTGAGGGCTCCTCAACAGCGTCTGTCCAGGCTACCAACTCCACCGGCCAGGGGGCCATCGTCTACGCCAACAGCCCCGGCCGGGCCACCATCACCGCCACCATCGGCGAGGAGGGCAACCAGGAGAAGCAGACAATAATCGTAGAGGTCAGCGGCCTGGTCCTGGACCCCGAAGCCGTTGACAAGCTGAAAAATCTGACAGAGAACGAAAAGCTGCCCATTCCCGGCGTTACCCGCTACGGCAATGCCGTCAACGGCCGGGCCATCAGCTGGCAGACGCAGGACAACACTGTGGCGGAGGTGAGCGGAAGCAGCGTCGTGGGCCGCGGCCCCGGCAGCACCACCATCACCGGCTACTGCGGGGCCTACACCGCTTCCTTCACCGTCACGGTGAGCGCGGGGCAGAGCACCATTGAGTGGGGCACCCTCCAGGGGGGGTACAACCTGCCTTTCAGCTCGCTGACGGGCAAGCTCAGCGGCCAGGTGGGCGGGACGCTGTCCCATCTGACCAGCCTGTCGGTGCCCACCAACCAGGGCACCCTGTACTACAACTACATCTCCGAAGCCCAGCGGGGCCAGGGCGTGGCCCAGCGGGACAGCTACTACCTCAACCCCAAAAACGGGCAGCTGGACCTGAAAAATGTCACCTTCGTCCCCAACCCCAGCTACAGCGGCCCTGCGGTCATCACCTACAACGCCTTCAGCACCACAGGGGAGGCTGTCTCCTGCCGGATCATGCTGACGGTGGAGCAGGAGGAGACGCCCACCTTCTCGCTGAATACCAAGTACAACACCCCGGTGAAGTTCAGCAGCACCGAGTTCAACCGGGCCTGCCAGCGGGCCACCAACGGCACGCTGGACTATGTGACCTTCTCCCTGCCCTCTGAGCGCCAGGGCAAGCTGTACACCAACTATGTCAGCGAGAACAACTACGGCACCCAGGTCACCCTGAACACCCGCTACCGGCTGAACGTGCTGGACGACGTCTGGTTCATCCCAGCCCCCGGCTATATCGGCACGGTGACCATCTACTACACCGGTTATGTGGCGGGCACCTCCAACACCCGCTACAACGGGCAGATCGTCATTACCGTGGACCGGGAGACCAGCAGCGGCATCGGCGGCCCGGCCTATGACGCCCCCCAGGGCGGCGCGGTGGCCCTGGATGACCGGGACTTCCAGAGCTACTGCGAGCAGCTCCTCTCCACCCGCCAGACCCTGAACTATATCCGCTTTGACTCCCTGCCCTCCGCCAGCGAGGGCACCCTGTACTACGACTACCGCTCCTCCGGCGGCCGGGGGACCCCGGCCACTCAGGGCACCAAGTACTACTACGGCAGCCACAGCCCCCGGCTGGACCGGATTACCTTCCTGTGCGCCGAGGACTTCTCCGGCACCGTCCGGATCCCCTTCACCGGCTGCACCAATGACGGCACCACCTTCACCGGAAACGTGGAGATCAACGTGCGTGATGGGGGCGGCTCCGGCAACATCCAGTACACCTGCGCCGCCGGCCGGTCGGTGAGCTTCAACACCGGCGACTTCACCCGGCTGTGCCGCAGCCTGACCGACCGGACCCTGGACTACATCCGCTTCCAGAGCCTGCCCAGCAGCGCGGACGGCGTGGTGTACTATGGCAACAACACCCGGGCGAACACCAGCACCTCCTACCGGAACAGCAGCTCGGGCACCCGGATCAGCAATCTGTCCTTCCGGGCGTCCAACAGCTTCTCCGGCTCCATCGACATCCCCTTCGTGGGCTACGCCAGCGGAGACGGCGGCACCTTCAACGGGGTCATCACCATCTCCTCCGACGGGGCCGGCGGAAGCAGGGGGGACATCAGCTATACCACCGACAGCGGCGTGGCGGCCGTCTTCAACCGGGACGACTTCGACGACCTGTCCCAGTGGGAGACGGACCGGAATATCAGCACCGTCCGCTTTGAGCTGCCCTCCACCAGCCAGGGCGAGCTGTACCGGGGCTACCGCTCCAGCTCCAGCAAGGGCACCCGGATCACCTCCAGCAACACCTCCATCAGCGCCAGCGAGCTGGACCGGGTGGCCTTCATCCCCGCCAGCGGGTTCAGCGGCACGGTGAACATCTACTTCCAGGCCAGGTCCACCAACAGCGAGGAGTTTGAGGGCATGGTGGAGGTCCAGGTGGAGCGGCCCAGCGCGGCGGTCACCGTGCGGTACTCCACCCGGAGCGCCCCGGTGGGCTTCCGGGGGTCCGACTTCGGCCGGAGCGGCTCCAACCTCAGCTCCATCCGATTCAGCTCCATGCCCGCCAGCACCGCCGGCCACCTGTACTACCGCTACACCAGCCCCACCCGGTATGACAGGCAGGCCAGCACCGCCTCCAGCTACAACGTCAGCGGGAGCAACCTGATCTCCGACCTGTCCTTTGTGCCCAAGGCCGGGTTCAGCGGCACGGTGGTCCTGCCCTACACCGGCACCAACTCCAACAACTCCACCTTTGAGGGGGAGGTGGTCATCACCGTGGCCCCCAGCTATACCACCTCCTATTTCAACGACCTGGGGCAGTATGACAACCAGCAGCGGGCGGCGGTGGAGTACCTCTACGACAACGGCATCACAGCGGGAGTCTCCGCCACCCAGTACGGCCCGGAGCGGTCCATCACCCGGGGGGACTTTGCCCTGATGGTCTATAAGGCCTTCGGCATGAGCCCGGCCGGGGCTTCTGAGGTCTTCAACGACGTCCCGAGAAGCGCCTACTACGCCCAGGCAGTGAATACCTTGTACGCCCAGGGGGTGGTCAGCGGCATCGGCGGCGGCAATTACGGCCCCGGGCTCCAGGTGACCCGGGAGGACGCCCTGATTATGGTCCGCCAGGCCATGCGGACAGTGGGCTGGAGCGCCGGCGACGGCTACGCCAGCACCCTGGACAGCTACAGCGACGGGGGAAGCGTCTCCGGCTACGCCCAGGGCGCGGTGTCCTACGCCCTCCAGATGGGCTATCTGCCCGTGTCCGGGGGACGGATCGCCCCCAAGGACCCACTGACCCGGATCGCCATGGCCGAGGTGCTCCACCGGGTCCTGACCTACTGAGAAGCTTGAGAATACAAAACCGCCCCGGCGCTCAGCTTG
>OFFF01001928.1_pt1 | contig 12464 bp, 13 predicted proteins | sample 1521301 | NCBI WGS metagenome assembly OFFF01 (sample SAMEA3504101, study PRJEB24116) | mouse gut metagenome | biome: mouse gut; feature: mouse-associated habitat; material: faeces | place: Denmark | collected 2011
AACCGGCCGGAACCTCTCCGTTCCGACCGTTTTTTATACCCTTATATCATTCTCCGAGTCCGTTTTCAACTGCCGTGACAAGTGCCTTCAGGGCTTCCTGTTCATCCTCACCCTCACAGGTAAACGTAATCTCATCACCGCTTTTCACACATGCTCCCAACACACTCAATACACTTTTGGCATTAGCCGTTCCATCCCGAAATTGAAATGTAATCAAAGACTTAAACTGCATGGCTTCCTTACACAGAATTCCTGCCGGCCTGAGATGCAAGCCAGTGGGATTCTTAATCACAACTTTCTGACTTACCATTTTATCTACCTCCAATTTGTTTTTCACTGCCGCAGCCCAAGATACCATGAACCGCAGCCTTCCCCATAAAACGGCTGTACCTTCTCTCTTTAGAATACCATGAGTCCCTGCAAAATACAAGCTTTAAAATACGTCAAAACAGAATGTAAACAAATATTAAAACATGATGTCCTGAATCAGGTTTGCCAGTCTTTCCGCATCCTGTCGGATTACCGTGCTGTCTTTTCCCTCTATCATGACACGAACCAGGGGTTCCGTGCCGGAAGGTCTGATCAGCACTCTGCCTTCGCCGGCAAATTTCTCTTCCAGCTTCCTGATTGCCTCCGCAATCTCGGGGTATTCCATATATTTTTCTTTCTTGTGATTAGCCACCTTTGCATTGACCAGGGCCTGCGGAAGCACCTCCATAATTTGGGTCAGCTCAGACAGGCTCTTCCCTGTATCCACTATCACCTGCAGCAGATGCAGTGCGCTGAGCAGGCCGTCTCCCGTGGTGTTTTCATCCAGGAAAATAATATGGCCTGACTGCTCTCCTCCCAGACTGGCACCGATTTCCCGCATGCGTTCCAGCACATAGCGGTCTCCTACCTTCGTCTGCTCTATGGTCAGCCCCTGCTCTCTGCCCATCAGGAAAAACCCCAGATTGCTCATGATGGTAGCCACAATGGTATCCTTTTTCAGCTTACCCTTATCCCTCATGTAATTGCCCACGATCGCCATGATCTGGTCGCCGTCCACTATTTCTCCGTGTTCATCCACCGCAAGCAATCGGTCCGCATCACCGTCAAAGGCAAGGCCCAGGCTGGCTTTCTCGAATACCACTCTTGCCTGCAGTTCCGCCATATGGGTAGAACCGCAGTTTGAATTGATATTGGCACCGTCCGGATTGTTGTGAATCGCCACCACGGAAGCCCCCAATTCCTTCAGCGCTTCCACGGAAGTGTAATAAGCGGCGCCCTCCGCACAGTCCACCACGATTTTCATACCGTCCAGATCCATGGGTACCGTCTGAATCGCATGATTAATGTACTCCTCCCTGGCATCGGTGCGGTATTTGATCTTGCCCACCGCCGTACCGGTAGGAAACTTGATATCCGGCATGTCCCTGCGGATCAGCATCTCTATTTCATCCTCCAGCGCATCCGGCAGCTTATACCCGTTTCCGTCGAAAAACTTGATCCCGTTAAATTCCACCGGATTGTGAGAAGCGGAAATTACCACTCCCGCATCCACCTTATACTTCTTCGTCAGATAAGCCACTGCCGGTGTGGGCAGAATGCCTACAAAGACGCAGTTCGCACCCACCGAACATGCCCCCGCCATCAGCGCATTGGCAAGCATATCTCCGGATATTCGGGTATCACAGCCCACCATAATGGTTGGCTTATGCGCGTTTTCCTTTGTCAGTACATAGGCCCCCGCCTGCCCCAGCTGCATGGCAAGCAGCGGGGTGAGTTCCTCATTGGCAATACCCCTTACGCCGTCCGTCCCAAATAACCTAGCCATTTCTATTCTTCATCCTCCTCATCTGCCTCCGCAATTGTCACCCTTGCTGAAACCTCATTTTCTATTTTAACATCCCCCGGAACATTGAATTCCAGCGGAATTTCGTATGTTCCTGCACTTAGTTCACTCATATTCTGCGCCCGCATCCATGCTCCTATGTCCAGCGTTCCCTGCACTGCGCCCTGCTCCACTGCACTCACTGCAGCGTTCAGTCCGGAAATCCGCAGTCTGTAAGTCTGCTGGCCTTCCGCAAACTCCAGTTCAAAGCCTTCCGGCAGATTCTGAACGAAAATATTTCTGCCCGGAATCGCCAGTGTCCGTTCCACGCTTGGCTCTATGTGCGCAACCGCATTCACCCTGCCGTTAAAATTGCGGTCCGCAAAATAGATGCTGTTATCCAGATAACTTCTCAGATTGATAATCCGTTCCTCGTCTTCGCTCTCACCGGTGATGTCTATTGTGGCTGTAATCTTGCTGATATCGGCCAATGCCGAGGTCGTTCCCGCCAGCACTACAGTGGAAGGACTGCATTCCACCCTGCCGGTAATCAGATATCCCTCCGCCGGCGTTCCTGTGGCCAGAACCTCAATGGGAACCTCCTTCGTCGCCAGCACCTTCACTTCCATGTGCATGTTATCCGCATTTTTCACAATATCCGTCGTATTGTCAACCAGGTTTCCTTCGATGTCATAGAAACGGATCTCTACATTTCCCGACACATTCTCCGTGGCGCCGGTGACATCCATTTCAAGCCCCGCATGATCAATTTCGCTCACCACAGACTCGGGACCGCTGATTTCCATCCTTGTCTGATCGCTGCTGACACTGTAAACAATATGTCCCTCTGCCACTTCCCCGACAGTATTCAGTTTCACATTCACCCATTTGGTGGCTTTCTCCTCCACCTTCAGGCGCACAACATCCGGATTACTCGTAATACTGCTGATTTCCACCGCATTGTTCAGCACGCTGCAGTTAATGGCGATGGTATTTACCTCCGTGAGCCGGCTCACATCCGCCTCCGCAATAATATCGGAAGAGCGAAGCTGGTTGATCACCTTTCTGGGTGCCTCCACCGTAACCCGAACCCTGTCCGTATTTTCCAGTACCTCATACAGCTTATCTTCGCCTTCCAGCAATTCCGTATTGACAAGATTCACGGAAATATTGTTAAAAGTCACCGAATCCTTCGGGTTGCTGATCATAACCACCGTAAACCAGATTGCCACGGCCATAAAGACGGAAACCAGCTTCAAGCCTAAATTATTCAGCAGTCTCTTTCTCACCTTTTGTCTTGCCTTTTCCTTTGCGCCTGTGCTTTCCTTTTGCATCTTCTTCTCCATTCATATTCATAATCTGCCGCATTTTTTCCTTCAAAGTCTCCGCATCCAGGTGGCGCATCAATTCCCCCTCATAGGCAATGCTGATACCCCCTGTCTCCTCAGACACAATCAATGTCAGGGAATCCGTTGCCTCGGACACTCCCACACCAGCGCGGTGCCTGGTTCCAAGCTCTTTGCTCAGTCCCAGATTGTCGGACAACGGCAGATAGCAGGTTGCATATGTCACCCTGTTGCCCCGGACAATTACGGCGCCGTCGTGAAGCGGCGTATTATGTTCGAAAATGTTAATCAGCAGCTGGCTGGTGATAATTCCGTCTACCTCGATACCCGTGCGTTCATAATCCTTCAGGGACTCCGTCCTCTCGATGACAATGAGAGCGCCCGTCTTCACCTTACCCATCTCCACACATGCCTTTGCTATCTCATTTACCGATCTTTCGGAGAAGACATCCGCCTTCTTATTCGATGAACCGGAAAACCCGATGGAAGGAAGAAAATTTTTCTCTCCCAGAAGCTCCAGCGCCTGCCGGAGTTCCGGCTGAAGCACCACAATAATTGCCGTGACGGCAAAAGTCAGCACATTCTGGGTTATCCATACAATATTGTCCATCTTCATCACATTTACAACCACAAGAAACACGCAGATGACAATCAGGCCCTTCAGCATCCGCCATGACCTGGTGGTTTTCATCCACGCCAAAATATAATACACCAGAAATGCGATGATCAATATCTCAAACACATCGAATAAATCTACCGTATTAGCATATGTTCTGACATCCTTCAAATATTCGTTCGCTGTTTCAACCCACTGCATTTTAATCAGTCCCACTCTTCATTCAAATATTACGGCCATTCGTCCTCGTTATAGTTGTTCGTTAAATCAGCTGCATTTCCGATGGTAACGCTTCGTCCCTGGGCATGCCCCGTATTTCTGGCACCGCTTCTGCCGGATGCGGTCCGTTCCGTACTCACATTTCTGCCGCCCTGGTATCCGCTTCCTCCTGCGGCCCCCCTCTCCGCCGCCGCCCGCCGGACTCCCTGGCTGCTTCTTCCGCCCGGAGCGGTTCTCTCCGAAGTTACTGTCCTGCCGCTCTGACGGCCGCCCCCACCAGTCGACGACCGTTCTGTAGTCACCGTTCTGCCGCCCTGACGCCTTGCCGGGTGAGAATCTTCCTCCACCATACCCTCTTCCGCTTCCCGGGTCCTCTGTGGGTTAATCTTCTTCACCGTTCTGGTCTGCATGGGAACAGCCATCTTCGGCACCGCTTTCACATAATAGTAGTATTCGTCATCCTCAAACTGTACTTTCTCCGTTCTGCTGTAATCCACACAAAAACGGAAAAATTCAATGACCTTTGCCACCACAACTGCCAGAAGGGAGCCAAGCAGCACACTTCCCACAGAAATGTTGATGTCATAGTACAGATCCCCTATCAGCAGCGCCACGATATTAACCATTGCGCCAGCAATCATGGCAATGGTCCATGCATAGTTTACCGATAACCTGCGAATCATATAAACCACCACCACCGTAATGGCAAATGCAGCTATGATTACCAGCATTGCTTTATTTCCGAGGAAGCTCTCAACCAGCATGCGAATCTTCTCCAGCGCCTCTTCCTCTCCCATTGTCCTGATATTGGGCGCACTCTCCGTCACCAGCTGAAACAGATAATAGACTGCCACACCGCAGCCCACGGACACTGCCGACGCCGGAGCACACAGAAGGCCCACTGTAATCGGGATTACATACGGTATCTTCAAAGCACATAAAAGGGGGGTAATTACCACTACAAGGGAATCCTTGGGGCTAAATCGGAAAAACAGCAGATACATAATCAGATACATGCACAACCCAACCAATGCTACTTCCAGGGAAAGCGCATACATATGCATCAGGCTGAACACCGCCCCCAGTAAAACGATGACTCCAAGCGGCAGAAAAGAACACGCCAATGCCGCAATCAATATGATTCTCATGTCATCCAGAATGGCCATATAGCCCATACTGTCATTTAAAGTGTTGAAAGTGATAAAAGCCAACAGGAATTTTACGATCGGTACGATAAATACCTCGCTCTTACTGTATATCAGCTTCAATCTTTCTTTCATTTCCAGTAAAACTGTCATTGTGACCTCCGACCGGGCATTTCCCCCGGGCATTCAGCCCGGGTTACCGTTCATTATGATACATGGAACCCAGCTTTTTTAAATTATGATAGTAACATTTCAGACTTTTCTTTGCCGACACATACCTCCAGGTACAGACGACATAAGTCAGTACGCCATAACCGCCGACCATGGCGCAGAAATAAGTCAGCACATCCTTTGCAAACGCAAGCAGATCCATATTATACAAATTCCCCATGAATTCCTCATAATTACAGAGCATATATATCCCGAACATAATCAGGAACGCAATCGTCGCACAGATTACCGATTTCAAAACCTGAATGGAAATGTAGTCGCTGCGGAAATAATTTCCGACCTTTACATTATCCCGGCCCTCGCCCTGTTCATAGGAAGCCATCCTTGTCATAAGTATAATGCGTTCTTCACTGAGCACGATACACCTCCCGTTTTCTCCTTTTTCGTAGCCAAAACGGGCATCTGATCCGCTATTTCAGATACCGCATCTTGGGACCTTCTCCTTCATTCTTCACCGGTTTGGGCGCCGTCTGCTTTCCTGCCTTCAGCACATCCTGAAACCCCTTTGTCATATTCACCGTGCATTTTTCGCAGAACCTTCCGCTCTTGATAGACCTTCCGCAGCTCTCGCATGTCAGTACGTCTGCAGACTCCGACGACAGTTCCAGCCGTTCCTCACGCAGCCACTGGCGAATCTGTGCCACATCTACCTCACAGGCTTCCGCCACCTCCGGAATTCCTGCTCCTTTGTTTTCGCGGATGTACTCCTTCACTTCCTGGAATTTTTTCTCCAGCTTTTCGCGGCAGGACGGACATGTAATCGGTCCCGACATATAATTAAAAATACATCCGCAGCTTCTGCAATTTCTCACATTCATAGACTCTGTATCCTCCATTTCAGTTCCGCAGTTCGCTGCCTGGCGCCTCTCCCGCTCTCTGCTGTTCTCTGTTCCGCAGTTCGCTGTCCGGCACCCCTCCGCTCTCTGCTGTTCTCTGTTCCGCAGCCCGCTGCCTGGCGCATCCTGCGAAACAATTTCCGTTCCCTCAGATACCTGCCCCGACTGCCAGGGTGACAAAGTAAACTTCTCTTACACCGGCCGTCCTCAGCGTCCGGGTAGCCTCATCTATCGTGCTGCCTGTTGTATAAATATCATCGACGAGAATTACCTTCTCTAATTTTACATCATTTCTCGCTATAATAAAAGCTTTTTTCAAATTATTTTGCCGTTCCTGCGGATTTTCATACTTCAGAGGGGATGTATTTTTCTCCCGAAGCAGAAATCCGGCATACACAGGGACCTCCAGGTGCTTTCCCAGCACCCTGGCAAGCAGTTCCGCCTGATTGTATCCTCTGACAGCTTTTCTCTTCCTGTGAAGCGGAACGGGAATCAAAGCGTCCGGATGTATGCTTCTGATAAAATTTCCCAGATATTCCGCCATCTGTCCGCCGAAGTAATCCGCATACTCCTGTCTGCCTCCGTACTTAAAGCGATAAATCGGCATTGCTGCGCTTTCATACTCATAGAGAGCACGCCCCGTCCGAAAATCATGCGCCCTGCGCCTGCAGTCGGCACAGTATTCTCCCTCCTGCTTCAGCTTTTTTCCGCATTTCATACACCATGGCGGCGTCAGAATCTTCAATTTGTCCAAGCATTCCAGACAAATCTCCTCCCCTGCCGGTTTCACAATCCTGTCGCAGACAGGACATCTGCGGGGATATAGCAGCTGCAATACCCCATCTCTTATTTTTGTTCTCACAGGTTCCGAATCCTCCGTTCCGAAACCTTCTCCGTTCCGTCCTGACCATTGCCTGCATGACATTCGCCATCCAGCTGAATTCCCGGCAGATGCCCGTCATTCTGCCGTCTCTCACATCTCACCCCGCCCCTCATCCGGCGTCAATTTCCCTGATTCTGGCCGTCAGCGCCGTATACCTGCGGTTTTCGCTGACATTGTCTATCATGCCCCGAACCACATTACTGCTGCCAAGAATGGTGACACAGCTCTTCGCCCTTGTAATGGCTGTGTACAGAAGATTCCTGTTAAAAAGCATCCTGGGTCCCGACAGCAGCGGCAGGATGACTGCCGGATACTCGCTCCCCTGGGACTTGTGGATGGTAATGGCATATGACAGTTCCAGCTCCTCCAGCAGGGAAAACGGATAGGTAACCCGCCTCTGTTCATCATATTCCACCACCAGGCTGGAAGATGCCTCATTTATCTCCAGAATCCTTCCCATATCGCCGTTAAAAACTCCAACTCCCTTGTCTACAGGAATTCCGTAGCGGCTGACAATCTCCCACTCCAGCTGGTAGTTGTTCTTAATCTGCATAACCTTGTCGCCCTCGCGGTAAACGGTATTGCCGCTCATATGCTCTTTCTTCTGCCCGTCCGCCGGATTCAGGTATCTCTGCAGTATCCCGTTCAGCGTTTCGCATCCCAGGCCGCCCTTTCGCATGGGAGTCAGTACCTGAATGTCATATGGAGACGCATTCACGTACCGGGGCAGCTTTTCTCTGATCAGCTGTATCATATGCTTATATATGACATTCATGTCATTTCTTTCCAGCAGGAAAAAATCTTTCGATTTATTGTCCAGGGTTATCTGTTCACCCCTGTTAATCCTGTGGGCATTGACTACAATATCGCTTTCCTCCGCCTGGCGGAAAATTTTTTTCAGTTCCACCGTGGGAAAGCACTGGCTGCAAATCAGGTCACGCAGCACCTGCCCCGGACCCACGCTGGGCAGCTGGTTCACGTCTCCCACCAGAACCAGCCTGGTTCCCGGCACCACAGCATCCAGCAAGGACTGGAACAGCTGAATGTCCACCATGGACATCTCGTCTATAATGATCACATCCGCTTCCAGCGGGTTCTCCCTGTTCCGCCCGAAACTGGCTTTCCGGGTGTTATCTTCCGACAGCGCACTGTTCAGCTCCAGCATGCGGTGAATCGTCTTGGCCTCAAAGCCTGTGGCCTCCGTCATGCGCTTTGCGGCGCGCCCGGTTGGCGCTGCCAGAAAAATGTCCATTCCTTCCGTCTCAAAATATTTTATCATCATATTGATGGTGGTGGTTTTTCCCGTGCCCGGACCTCCCGAGAGAATGAGTACGCCGCTGCAGATACTCTTCTTCACTGCCCCAAGCTGCAGTTCGTCCAGCTCCATCTTCCCGCCTTCCACCAGGCGCTTCAGCGCAGCGGTATCCGGCATTGCCTCCTCGGCAGCCAGGGGTACATTTAAATCATGAAGCATACGTGCGCAGTTTAATTCGGCATAATAATAGGAAGACAGAAAAACCTGGTTCTCTTTTATAACCACCTTTTTATCCATCATCAGATTCTCTGCCTGCAGCCGTACATTCTCCCCCTGCACTCCCAGCAGTTCCGCCGCCTTTCCCAGCATCCTGTCCATGGGAAGGAAGCAGTTCCCCTCCCCCACGGCCTGCGTCAGCGTATACAGAATGCCGCTTCGGATACGGAACTCCGAATCCGCGCTTACGCCAATCCTGGACGCCAGTTCATCGGCCATCTTAAATCCAATGCCGCTGATGTCCTCCGCCAGACGGTACGGGTTTTCTTTCATAATGCCGTAAAGCCCGGTACCATAGGTTTCATATATTTTGACAGCCAGCGTGTTGGAAATGCCGTAATTCTGCAGATAGATAACCGCATCCCGCAGTTCCCGTTTTTCCTCCATCTGGACTGCAATTTCTCTGGCCTTGCGTTCGCTGATACCCCTGATTTCCGTCAGGCGCTCCGGCTCTTCTTCTATAATGCGGAAGGTATCGTCTCCAAACTTTTTCACGATTCTGGATGCCAGCGCCGGGCCGACGCCCTTGACGGCGCCTGAACCCAGATACCGCTCCATGCCTGCGCCGTCCTCCGGTACTACAATGCGGTAACTGCTCAGCTTAAACTGTACGCCGTAAGACGGATGCTCCACATATTCTCCCTGTGCCGTGATGTTCTCTCCCTGCGCAAGACCCTTGCAGATACCCACACAGATAACCTCATCCCCATCCGCCACCAGATTCATTACCGTGTAACCGTTGTCATTATTCTGAAATATAATATGCTCCACATACCCGTTGACCGTTTCCATCCAGCATCCTCTGTCATCCCTGAACCCTGCGCCATCCGGATTCACCGAATATTAAATATAGCAGAACAAGGCTGCCTCTACCTTTGAGCAGCCTTAACCTACTTCTTTCACACTTCTCTTCCTATCGCCTGCGGCGTCCGCACCATTGAGAATGGCACCGCAATCCGCATACCTGGTAAACCCGGAGGAATGCCTGCACTTCCGCATTCTTTCCTGAATGATTTATATCCCGTCCACTTCCTCGGTCCCTTCCGCCCCGCTTCCGGGAACCTCCGCAGTGCCGAAATTCCGTTTCATCTGCTCATAAAGCATCTGCGCAAGCCCAACCCCGCCGTTCTGGTTGCTGGTCTCCTCCGCAAGGCCCTGAAGCATCTGGTCCTTATAATAGTCCATGATGGACGAAGTATAATTGGATGTCTCCTCACTCTGAGGAACCGTCTTCATCATCCCCTTATACATCTGTTCAATAAAATACGCCTCGAACTGTTTACACGCATTCATCAGTTCCGCGTCCGATGCCTTGGAATAATCGGCGCCCTCCAGCTTATCCTGCAGCTTGGACGCACTCTGATTCGCGGCATTGGAATACATATCGCCATACATGCCCGTTATATTACTGAAATCCGTCATCTTTTCTCCTCCCCGCCGCCTAACCTGTCTGTCGGTGGCTCCGCACCATAAGCGGCTGCCGGAAAATCATAGTTCTTCCCCATAAAAAATTCACACACGATACAGGAAGTCCGGCTCCTGGCATATCTATATCTGGTATCCATTACCCTTATTCATGCAGCAGTTCCAATTCCCCATTACCGCTTCAGATTATTCGCCTGCTGCAACATTTCGTCTGTGGTCGTAATCGCTTTGGAATTCAATTCGTAAGCACGCTGCGCCACAATCATATTCACCATCTCGTCAACCACCTGAACATTGGATCCCTCGATATAGTTCTGATAGATCGCACTTTTGTCAACCAGGTTGCTGGTGGCCTCATTAATCGGCTGGCCGCGCTCTGCGCATACAGGGTCTCCGCCATCTTGTCAAGGCCGTTGGGATTATTAAACTGGAACAATCCGATGGAAATGCCGATAGGCTGGGGCTGGTTCTTCGCATCCGGGTAGCAAAGCTCTCCGTATTTGTTTACACTGACATCAGCAAGGATATAATTCGTCCCAAGTATAATCGGCTGTCCCGTTGTACTCAGCACAGGAAGGCCGTCCGAATTCGCCAGCATATTACCGTTCGTTCCCAGTGTAAACTGGAAATTACCGTTACGCGTATAGTATGTATTACCATCACTGCCCCGCACGGCAAAGAAGCCCTTCCCGTCGATCATAAAATCGGTATCGCTCTCGGAAGCTAGTGCATTTCCCTGTTTAAAGATTGTTGTAATGGCAGAATTACGGACACCCAGGCCAACCTGTGCGCTGGTCGGTTTCTGATCCCCGTTCGCCGTGGTGGTCTTCGTCTGCAGAGTCTGGTACAAAAGTGTCTTAAACTCATTCACATGGGTTTTATACCCCTGCGTATTTACATTCGCCAGATTATTTGCAATCGTGTCAAGATTTGTCTGCTGCGCAATCATTCCGGTTGCCGCTGTCCATAAGCTGCGTACCATAATTTTCGTTCCTTTCTGTCGTCTCTGTATCTGCTTTTACCTGCCCGAACGGGCATCCCATCCATTCACTATATTATACCCTGCCCAACTGGGTTGTGGCTATCTCAAGGGAACTGTCATATGTCTGAATAATCTTCTGGTTGCTCTCATATGCCCTTGTAATCGCAATCAGGTTCACCATCTCCGACACGATCTGCACATTGGCCATCTCCAGATATCCCGACTTAATCTGTGCGTTTCCCCTGACAGGGCGTGCGCCCTCCACCGGTCTGTAATAAGTCTCGCCATACTTCTCCAGGTAATTATAATCCTCAAAGTCAGCCACCTGGATCGTTGCCACCGCCGTTCCGTTCTGTGAGATTCTGCCGTAGCTGTCAATATCCGCATCCTTCAGCGGATCCAGCCTGATCCTACGGTTCTGGGTATCCAGCACATAATCGCCGTCCTCCGTCACCAGATATCCCTGGTTGTTCAGGGTAAACTGGCCGCCTCTGGTATACATGGTAGATGTCTCGCCGGCTTTATTGGTAAATTCGATTGCAAAGAATCCCTCCCCGGCCAGGGCCAGATCATAAGTATTTCCGGTGACACGGAAAGAACCCTGGGTAAAATCCGTATAATTTTCGCCGATTTTTACACCCGGATTGTTCATGCCCATACGCCTCGTCTGATTTGCACCGATTGAGGTGTCCTTAATCTTTACAGTCAGAACATCCTTAAAAGACTGGCTGGTAGCGCCTTCTTTCTTAAATCCTACAGTGGACGCATTCGCCAGATTATTCGTCATGGTGTCCATTCTGTGCTGTTCATTGATCATCCCTGTGTATGCCGTGTACAACCCTTTAAGCATAGCTGTTCTGCCTCTCTTTCAGTTATATATTCACCCGCTGCAGGATCCCTGCGTCTTAATCTTCGCGATACCCTGCAAGGAACTCTACATATTTACCAGTGCCGACGGCAACCGCTGTCATCGGATCCTCCGCCGTCATCGTATTGATGCCGGTATGAGACGCGATCAGATCCTCCAGACCGCGCAGCAGGCTTCCGCCTCCTGTTAACACAATTCCTCTGTCTGCAATATCAGCAGCCAATTCAGGCGGGGTCTTCTCCAATACGCTGTGGATCGTCTCCACGATCTGCACGGTAGTCTCGTGTAAGGCTTCCTCCGTCTCTTCCGAGGATACCTTCACGGTACGTGGCAGCCCGGTCACAAGATTACGTCCTCTGACATCCATATAGTCTACTTCCGGCCGCTTGAAAGCGGAGCCGATCTTTATCTTCAAATCCTCTGCCGTCCGTTCACCGATCAGCAGATTATGTTTCTTACGCATGTAACGCACGATAGCTTCATCAAAATCATCTCCCGCAATCTTAATGGAAGCGCTGACAACCGTGCCGCCCAGTGAGATCACCGCGATATCGGAAGTACCGCCGCCG
>OFFF01001930.1_pt1 | contig 12454 bp, 9 predicted proteins | sample 1521301 | NCBI WGS metagenome assembly OFFF01 (sample SAMEA3504101, study PRJEB24116) | mouse gut metagenome | biome: mouse gut; feature: mouse-associated habitat; material: faeces | place: Denmark | collected 2011
ACTCGCTCGACATCGGGTGGATCGAGGAGCCGCTTGACCTGGCATCGGCCGGGGTGAGCCGCCACGAGCATGGGTTAGCGCGGCTTGCGTCGTTTCAGCATACGCTGGCCATGCCCCTGTGCGTGGATGAGTCCTTCGTGAACGCCGCCGAGGCCGCTCGCATCTTCGATTACCCGGAGCTGCGGTGCGCCATGGTGAAGATCGGCAAGTTCGGCGGCATCCAGCGCTCTTTGGAGTTCGTCCACAAGGCGCTCTCGCGGGGGCGCGAGGTGTGCATGAGCGGCATGTACGACACGGGCGTGTCAAGGTTCGTCCATGCGGCCTTCCAAACGCTGCCCGGCGTGGTCATTCCCGGCGATTTGGGCGCTACGGCCCGCTATTTCGATGCCGACCTCACGGTTCCGGCCTACGAAGCGCCCCAGGGCATCATCACGCTGAACGCACCGGGCCACGAGCATGGCATCGGGTGCGATTTGGAGCCGCAGGCGCTGGCGGCCCATCGGCAGCGTCGGTACTCCGTCGAGTAGCGTTGCCTCGGCATCGTCCTCGTAGATTCTTTCGTCCGTTTAACAGGCGGGCAACATTCGCGCAGTCGCACCATTTATACTGGCTGTGTTAGGCAATCTTTCTGAGATGGAGGATTCCGTGGGTGGCTTTTTCGGAGCAGTTTCCCAGCGCGACGTGGTGCTGGACGTGTTTTTCGGTGTGGACTACCATTCCCATTTGGGCACTCGGCGGGCGGGCATGATCGTGCGCGATCACGCCGACGGGTTCCAGCGCCAGATTCATTCCATTGAGAACACGCCGTTCCGCACGAAATTCGAGGACGATATCGTGCGCTTCCACGGCACGAGTGCCATCGGCTGCATTTCCGATGCCGACCCCCAGCCGCTGCTGGTGCGCTCGCACCTGGGCACCTTCGCCATCACCACCATCGGCGCCATCAACAATGCCGAGGAGCTGGTAGAGGAGTACTTCTCGGGACGTACGACCCAGTTCATGGCCTTGAGCTCCGGCGCGGTGAACGCCACCGAGCTGGTGGCGGCCCTCATCAACCAGAAGGACGACCTGGTCAGCGGCATTCAGTACGCCCAGTCGAAGGTGGATGGGTCGCTCACGCTGCTCATCATGACCGATGCGGGCGATCTCATTGCGGCCCGCGACTTCATGGGGCGCCTGCCCGTGCTGGTGGGGCGCGACGAGAACGGCCATTGCGTGGCCTTCGAGAGCTTCGCCTACCACGATGAGTACGAGCTGGGGCCGGCCGAGATCGTGCGGCTGACGCCCGATGCGGTGGAGGTGCTCGCCCCGGCCCGTGACGAGATGAAGATGTGCGCCTTCATGTGGGTGTACTACGGCTACCCCAATTCCAACTACGAGGGCATGAACGTGGAAGTTATGCGCTATCGCAACGGCGCCATCATGGCTCGCGACGAGGCCGCCCGCGGCACTCAGCCCCAGGTTGATTACGTGGCCGGCGTGCCCGACTCCGGCGTGCCCCATGCCATCGGGTACTCCACGGAAAGCGGCATGCCCTTCGGGCGCCCCTTCATCAAGTACACGCCCACCTGGCCGCGCTCGTTCATGCCGGCCAACCAGGACCTGCGCAACAAGATTGCCAACATGAAGCAGGTGCCGGTACCCGAGCTCATCCGCGACAAGAAGCTGCTGTTCGTGGACGACTCCATCGTGCGTGGCACCCAGCTGCGCGAGACGGTGAACTTCCTGTACGATTCGGGTGCTGCCGAGGTGCACATGCGCAGCGCCTGCCCGCCCATCATGTACAGCTGCAAGTACCTGAGCTTCTCGTCGAGCAAGTCGGACATGGACCTCATCGCTCGCCGCGTGGTGGACCAACTGGAAGGCGAAGAGGGCGTGGCGCATCTGGACGAGTACGCCGACGCCGCCACCGAGCGCGGAGCGTGCCTGCTGAAGACCATCTGCGAGGACATGGGCTTCGATTCTTTGAGCTACCAGAGCCTTCAGGGCATGATCGAGGCCATCGGCATCGACCCGGAGAAGATCTGCACCTACTGCTGGGACGGCCGGGAGTAACGGCGCTTCGTTCATCCCGAAGGCGTCGGCACCCTAGTCTTCAAGGTAGAGCTCTCCGTTCTCCTGTTTCTCCTGCAGATATTCGCGGAAGTAGGGAAGGTCGAAACCGACTATGCCTCGTGTGCGCCGTCCGATGACGCCGGCCTCTATGAGACGCTTGCGATACTGGGCCACTACGGATGACGAGCGGCCCAGTCGCACGGCGATGTCGGCGATGCGGCTATCGCCTTCGTCCTGCAACATGGCAATAGCGAAGCGAAGGTCGCCAGGGGAAAGCTCGGCCAGTGTTGCGTCCAAGACGCGGTAGGTCATCTCACGTTGGGCGGTTGCAATTCCATTGGCGACTTCACTTGTTCCCAGGTTGAGAGCCTCGGGATTTTCGTCCCATGCGTAGTAGCCCACCAGCTGCAGCATGTAGGGAAAGCCCCCGATGGCTTGGGTGGCCTCAGCAAGAGCCTCGGCGTCTATGGTGCGGTTGTCGTCGCGGATGGTTTTCTCGAGGGCCGCCGACACCTCTCCATCGGGAATGCGGCCGAGGGTCTCATGGGTGGCTCGGCGAAGGAACGACACCGTTTTATCGTTGAGGAGCGATGAGATGTTGTGCGGTAGGCCCGCCATGAACAGCGCCACCTTGCGGTTCTCCCGGACAAAGTGCTGATAGAAGGCGGCAAGCTGAATCATTTCACCAAGTGATGGGTCGATTTCGTCAACGGTGAACAAGACGCCGGTGTCCTGATTATTAAGTTGCTCTGTCAAGTCGCTCACGCGCGAGCGCCAATTGGTCTGGGCTTCGGTGCCCTCGATGGAAAGCGAGATGACGTCAGGAACGCTTAGGCTTTTTACGGCGAGCTTGCTGTCATCTTCCGCAAGATGGGCGGCTTTGCGGCGTAGCTGGATTTCCGCATCGTCGAGCATGCCGGGGATCGCCGTGATGTTGACGACAATCCATCCGCTTTGCTCGGCTACCTCGGCCAAATAGGAGAGAAGAGCCGTTTTGCCCGTGCCGCGGGTTCCTGAGAAGAGCGTCGTGAGCTCCGGGCGCCGACGGGTGCTTTGCAGAGCGCGAGAATGCGACTCAATGATCTGATTTCGCCCGGCAAGATGGGCTGGAATTTCTCCGAAACTGGGAGTGAAAGGGTTTTCTGTGACATTCATCGTGCTCTCGCTTCCTAGTACAACGAGGTATTTCTAAGCTTCACTAAGTAACGCTAAGCTTCTGGAGCAGGAGCAATTGGGTCTGGTTATCGATTTGAGTTGAATCACATCTGGTTGTGGAGCTTCTGGGGCGTCATATAGTCGGGGCAACCTGCGAGCTTGATGGAGTTTGATAGGGCAGGCGGTGCATTTACCGCATGAATGCGTCAGCTTCTTCTAGGTCGCGGGCCGAAGCGTTGGCTTCCTTGGGAATTAGCGCGTCTTTTCGCGTGCGCTTCCTCTCGGCGCGCAGGGGCAGGTACTCGCTGATGACGATGCCGGCGAAGATGAGGGCAAAGCCGGCGAACAACGACGGCGTGAGCACCTCGCCGAGCAGGGCGATGGAGAATACCACGCCGAAGACGCATTCGGTGGAGAGGAAGAGCGACGCCTGGGCGGGATCGACCCGGGCCACGGCGGCGTTCTGGAGACCGAGGGCGATGCATGAGGCGAAGACGGTCAGGTAGGCGAGGCTCACCCAGGTATCGGGTGCCAGGTGCGCGAAATCCGGCGTCGGCTCGGTGAGGGCTCCGGCGGCAAAGCCGAGGATGCCGGCCGCTATGAATTGGATGACCGTGAGCACCGTCATGGAACGGCCGGGGGCGAACTTGGCCGTGTACAGCACGTGCAGACTGAGGAAGAGCGCCGAGAGCAGCGTGACGAGATCGCCGAAGCGCAGCGAGAACGCGCCGGCGCCCGTGTAGGCGACGCAGGCGACGCCGGTTGTGCAGGCGAGCGCCGCCACGATGTTGAACCGCGTGGGTTTCTTCCGGATGACGAACCAGCTGAGGAACGGGATGATGACCACGTACAGCGTGGTGAGAAACGAGCTGTTGGAGGCAGTAGTGTCGGTGAGTCCCGAGGAGTTCGCCCAGTAGGAGAGGAAGAGCAGCACGCCGAGTACGGCTCCATCGCGCAGATGGCCCGCACCGTCGGCAGCCAGGCGGTCGCGCAGCTTGCGGAGGCTGACGAGGCCGAGGATGATTCCCGCGCCCGTGAAACGCACGCCCACGAGCCAGGAAGGCGGGAACTCGTCTACGGTGGATTTAATGACAACTGTGCCCATGCCCCAGATGGCCGCCGCAACGAGCAGCGCCGCTTTGTAGGCCCACGAGGGCAGCCCGTTTTGTTTGAGCTGAGAAAACATAGTGCCGAGCATGATAGCACGGCAGCCGTGCGCGGTGCGAGAAGGTGGGGCAATCCTGAGCTGTCTCGGCTGGTGCACGAGAGGCTTTCGCGGGCTATATATGCAGGAATTGTGCCCTTTTCTGTAAAGTGTTGCTGCTAGCTTGCAATCGTCGCCCAAACGAGTAATATAAATCCTCGCCCATTGAGGCAACCCATTGCGGGGTGGAGCAGTCTGGTCAGCTCGTCGGGCTCATAACCCGAAGGTCGGAGGTTCAAATCCTCTCCCCGCGACCAAGAATTGTCGGCCGCCGAGTTCGCTCGGCGGCTTTTTTGTTAGAGCGTAGGCGTTGCGATGGGCATGGGGGAGACATTCTGGCCGGGGCTTAGTTGGGCATAGCAGTAGGCACTCTCACTGCAAGGAGCCCTCATGAGCGACATCGAGATCTACGAATCACCCGATGGCGAGATTCGCCTGAATGTCCAGCTTGAAGACGAGACCGTTTGGCTGACTCAACGACAGATGTCTGCTCTTTTCGGACGTGATAAGTCAACCATCTCAAGGCATATTCAGAGTGTGTTTGATGACGGCGAGCTTGAAGCCGATTCAACTGTTGCAAATTTTGCAACAGTTCAAATCGAGGGCGGTCGTGAGGTCGAACGCATTGTTGAGCACTACAATCTCGACATGATAATCTCTGTCGGCTATCGGGTAAAATCCCAGCAAGGTGTTGCCTTTCGTCAATGGGCGACCAAGATTCTCAGGGAGTACGCCGTTAAGGGATTCGCGCTTGATGATCGTCGACTCAAAGATGGTCGTAGCCGCTATTTCCGCGAGCTGCTTCAGCGTGTTCGCGATATCCGCTCCAGCGAGCGCAATCTGTATCAGCAAGTGACGGACATTTACGCCACGGCGATCGACTACGATCCCAAAGCGTCCATCACGCGCACGTTCTTCGCAACGGTGCAGAACAAGCTGCACTATGCGGCTCATGAGCACACGGCGGCTGAGGTTATTTACGAACGCGTTGATCGCGATAAGCCGCTGGTGGGCATGACCACGTTCGACGGCGACTACGTGACGCGGGCTGACGTTCGCATCGCCAAAAACTATCTCACCGAAAAAGAGTTGCAAACGCTCAACCTGCTTGTGTCCCGTTTTCTCGATTACGCGGAATTGCAAGCGTTGGAAGAGCGTACCATGACCATGCAGGACTGGATTGAGGAGCTCGACCGAGAGATCATCAACTCACGGCGTGCGTTGCTCGAAGGCAAGGGGCTCGTATCGCACAAGCAGGCCATCCAGAAGGCAGAGGCAGAATTTGAGGCGTACCGCGCTCGCGAGATGCGCGAGCTGGAAAGCGACTTCGACCGCGCCATCAAGCAACTAGAGGGGTAGCTACTTCACCACGGCGAGGTTCACGCTGGCGAGCAGGCCGGGGATGCTGCGCACGGCGGAGCGGTTCCATTCCTTGGCACGGTCGGGGAGCTCCTCCCAGGGCACCAGGTAGGGGCTGCGCTTATGCTCCACGTCCTTGGAAGAACCGTAGCGCCAGCCGGCCTTCTGCCGCTCGCGCAGCCAACGGCGATGCTCCAGAATAGCGAGGCACTCCACTTCGCTGGCCGTGAAGGCGGCCACGCAGCGATCGGGGATCGTGTGCCCAATGTTGGTGTAACGGTCGTTTCCCCTGATGCATGAGGAACGGCCATCGCCTAGAATCTTCAATTGACTAGATTGACGGATTCAGCAGAAAGGCGACAGCCGCATATGGACAGTTTAGAGCACGGCACGGCCGCCATGGCCGAGATTCCCAGATTCGACGACGGCATGGTCAACATCCAGGAGCTGATTCGGATAATGGCCGAGTCGCTCGTCAACGAGATCATGGACGCGCAGGCCGAGGACGCCTGCGCCGACGGCAACCAGAGAAACGGCTACCGCGAGCGCACGCTCGTCACCAGTGTGGGCGCCATAAACCTTCGCATCCCCAAGCTGCGCCGCGGCAGCTACTTCCCGGAGGACCTGCTCGTGCGCTACTCGAGGGTCGACCGGGCGGTGATCGCGGCGGTGTCCGAGATGGTGACCAACGGCGTGTCCACGAGGAAGGTGGAGCGGGTGGCCGCGTCCCTGGGGATAGACCGCATGAGCGCATCCCAGGTATCCCGCATCTGCGAGTCGCTGGACGAAATCGTGGCCGACCTGCAGGGCCGCGACCTGTCCGACGTGGCCTTTCCCTATGTTTGGGTGGACGCCACCTACGTCAAGTGCCGGGACGGCGGACATGTGTCGTCGTGCGCGCTCGTCACGGCCATCGGCGCGGGATCCGACGGCTACCGCCGGCTGCTCGGCCTCGACGCCATCGACACCGAGTCGCACGCGGGCTGGCTCGCCTTCCTGCGCTCTTTGCGCGAGCGCGGGGTCGGGGGCGTCCTCTGCGTCACGTCCGACGCCCACGAGGGCCTGCGCCGCGCCATCGAGGAGGTGTTCCCGGGAGCAGCGTGGCAGCGCTGCGTCGCGCACCTCATGCGCAACGCCGCCTCCTGCGCGCCCACGCGGCAGAAGAGGGCCGCGGTGCTGGCCATCCTGCACGCCGTCTTCGACGAGCGGGACCCGGCGCTGGTGCGCGAGCTGTACCACCTGGCCTGCGGGGAGATGGCCGGTATCTGCCCCAGGGCGGCAGATCTGCTGGAGGACGCCGAGGCCGACGCCCTGGCCTACCTCGACTTCCCGTACGCCCATCATCGCAGGCTGCGCACCAACAACGTGCAGGAGCGCGCCAACCGCGAGATCAAGCGCCGCAGCCGGGTGGTGCAGGTCTTCCCGTCCAGGAGGTCGCTGATACGGATGCTGGGCGCCGTGCTCTCCGAGATGGACGAGGACTGGGCGTCCAGGAGATGGTTCACGGAGGAGTCGATAGCGCTGGCGACATCGCCATCGAAGGCGCCGCTGCCGGCGCCGTCCTACGACGGCACTGCCGAGGAGCACGCCAGGCGCATCATGGAAGTAGTGGTTGCCGACAACCCGATCGGAAGGAGGGCGGCATAGGCGATGGGTTAGAATAGGGGCCAGGTTCTAGGCAATTACACCAACGTTCGGCACACTACCTCTCGGAAAGCTTCAGATACAAGGAAGTGCAGTTTCTTGCGGTTTCGCGAATTCTTGCGCGCTGGAAACTCGCGAAACCGCACATTTCTGCATCATGGCGGCGCTTTTCCCTACAAAGCATCGACCAAGGGGCGCTCGGTGCTCGAGGTTGGGTAAACTAGGGGGAACCTGATTTTCGTTAGGAGCAGCTCATGATCGACGCGGTTGACATTCATGTGAAGGGCATTGTGCAAGGGGTGGGCTTCCGTCCCTTTGTCTATCGGACGGCGAAGAAGTACCTCATCAACGGCTGGGTGCTGAACGCGGCCGATGGGGTGTACATCCACGCCGAGGGTGAGAGCAAGCTGGTGGACGAGTTCATCATGGAGTTGTCCGACAACCCGCCGGCGGCTTCGAAGGTGGAGGAGATCGACATCAAGGAAGTGCCCCTGGAGGCCTTCGACAGTTTTGAGATTCGCTTCTCCGACGACGAGGCCGTGGCCGAGACGACTCTGGTGTCGCCCGAGCTGGCCACCTGCGCCGACTGCGTGAACGAGCTCTTCAACCCCAACGACCGCCGCTACCGCTATCCCTTCATCAACTGCACGAACTGCGGGCCGCGCTTCACCATCATCGACCACTTGCCCTACGACCGCGCCGCCACCTCCATGGCGGCCTTCCCCATGTGCGAGCGCTGCGCTACCGAGTACGCCGATCCGCTCGACCGGCGCTTCCACGCCCAGCCCGATGCCTGCTTCGAGTGCGGGCCCCGTGTCTCGTTCGCCTGGCGGCAAACGGACGAAACCTCGCTGGCTTCCTTGGGCGAACCGGTATTCAGCGAGGATAATATTGAAGTTCACGGCGGATTCAGTGTCGTATGGGGCAAGACCCGCGAGGAATCCGATGCTATTTTCACGGCAGCGGTGGAGATGCTGCTGGCGGGGAAGATCTTGGCGGTGAAGGGGCTGGGGGGCTTCCATCTGGTGTGCGACGCGAACAATATCGAGGCGGTGGCTGAGCTGCGCCGCCGCAAGCGCCGCGACGGGAAGGCCCTGGCGGTGATGGCCCAAGGTATGGGCGATGTGCGGGCGCTCTGCCAGGCGGGCGAGGAAGAGGAGGCGGTGCTCACAGGTTCTGCCCGGCCCATCGTGCTGCTGCGCAAGCGGCCCGACGGGGCCATCGGCGAAGGCGTGGCCGACGGGCTGTCGGAGCTGGGCGTGATGCTGCCCTACACGCCGGTGCAGCACCTGCTCATGCACGACTTCGCGGCGGCTTGGTACGCGGCGCATCCCGAGGTTGCCGAAGCGGGCGACGTGCTTGGGCGGCCGGTGCCGCTGCTGGTGATGACCTCGGGAAACGTGCATGACGAGCCCATCTGCATCGCCGATGAGGAGGCTCGCGAGAAGCTGGCCGGCATCGCCGATGCGTTCTTGGGCAACAACCGTCCTATCCTCACGCGCTTCGACGACTCGGTGGTGCGACTCATCCGTGTGGGTGAAACCTCCGAGGGAGCACCGGAGCTCGCGGTGCAGTTTCTACGCCGTGCCCGGGGGTTCGCCCCCGTGCCGCTATCGACGGCAGCTACGGTGACGGTGGCGTCCGAAAACGAGGCGGCTCAAGGGCCGGCGACCGGAAGCGGCGCCGCATCTGAGGCGTCGGCCGACAGCACCGAACGTCCTGGTGCGGGCATCATTTTCGCGACGGGCCCCGAGCAGAAGAACACCTTCACGTTGCTTCGCGGCACTGACGGTTTCGTGTCCCAGCATATCGGCGATGTGGAAAACGCCGACACCTACGATGCGTGGCTAGCCACGAAGGATCGCTTCGAGAGTCTGTTCGAAATGGAGCCCACGGCCGTGGCTTGCGACCTGCACCCTGAGTACCTGACGAGCAAATGGGCGCACCATCAGGATCTTCCCGTGACCGAGGTGCAGCACCACCATGCCCATATCGTGTCAGTCATGGCCGAGCATGGCTTGGCCGATGCGGTCTGCGGTATCGCCTTCGATGGCACGGGCTACGGCGTGGATGGCGCCATTTGGGGCGGTGAGGTGCTGCTCGCGAACCGCACCGATTTCGAGCGCTTCGCCAATTTCGCCTATGTGCCCATGCCCGGCGGTGCGGCGGCCATCAAGCATCCGCTGCGCATGGCCTACGGCGTGCTGTGGGCCTACGATCTGCTGGACCATCCGGCGGCCGTTGAGGCCTTGGCACCCCTCGGCGAGGAGGCCGAGGTGTGCGACCGTATGATCGAGCGCGGTCTGAACACGCCCATGACCTCCTCGGTGGGACGTCTGTTCGACGCGGCCAGCGCCCTTCTCGGCATCTGCGCCGAGCCGAGTTACGAGGGCGAGGGTGCCATTCTTCTGGAAGCGGCCATGGAGGCAGCCGGGGCCGATGCGCCCGGCGCTGCCGCAGCTGAGGAAGCGGCCGGCGTGGCCGGCGAGAACGAGCTGGCGGCTCGCGAGCGTTATGCGGTAACGGCCCAGAAGAACGTTGCTACTGAGACGAGCACTGCCGAGGATACCTCGGTGCTCCTGCTGGATGCCGAGCCCACCTTCCGCGCCTTGCTGGACGACGTGGCGGCAGGCGTGCCGGTGTCGGTGATCGCGCGCCGCTTCCACGACGCCATGGTGAGCGCCATCGTGATGGCTGCGGAATTGGTGCGCGCGCTGTACGGCATTTCGACGGTGGTGTTGTCGGGCGGCGTGTTCATGAACCGCTACCTGGTGGAACATGTGCTGCCGACTCTGGCCGAGGCGGGCTTTACCGCTGCCATCAACCGCGATCTGCCCCCCAACGACGGCTGCATCAGTCTGGGTCAGGCCACCGTGGCCTCCGCCCGTTCGGAGGAATAGGCGGACTAGCCGAATTGGGGCTGACTTTGCGGGCGGAACCTGCGACAATGGCCGCCGAGAAGCAGAACTGATTGGAGCAGCCTATGTGTTTGGCAATTCCCGCTAAGGTGGCGAAGCTCGAAGAGGGCAATCTGGCCACTGTCGATATCCTGGGCGTGTCCCGCGAGATTTCCGTGGACCTCACGCCGCAGGCCCACGTGGGCGACTATGTGCTCGTGCACGCTGGGTTCGCCATCGAGGTAGTGGACGAGCAGTTCGCCCAGGAGACCATCGAGCTTATCAAGCAGTTCCCCGAACTGGCCGACTTGGAAGGGCAGCCGCCAATGAAAAAGCCGTCCCTCGCATAGGAAGAACGGCTCTTCATCACATTAAGTAGAGTAATGTGAAGCAGTCGTGCCCGCTGCACCGGGCTTTCCGCTTGTCCGCATTGTACACCCCTGAAGGAGTGGTTGCAAGAATGGATCATATGCAAGAAGAGTTGAAGGCATTCAAGGATCCGGCGCTGGCGCGGGGGCTCATTGAGTCCATTCAGGCGTTGGCTCCGGAGTCGGCGACGCTGATGGAGGTGTGCGGCACCCATACGGTGGCCATTGCCCGCAACGGCATTCGCGGCCTCATGCCGGAAGGGGTGCGTCTGGCTTCGGGGCCGGGGTGTCCCGTGTGCGTGACGAGCAACCACGACATCGACAAGGTGATTGCCCTTGCCCGCGTGCCCGAGGTGACCATCGCCACCTTCGGCGACATGACGCGCGTGCCTGGCTCCTCTTCCAGCCTGCTGGCAGAGCAGGCGGCCGGCCGCGCGGTGGAGATCGTCTACTCGCCGCTCGATGCGCTGCGCCTGGCCCAGGAAAACCCCGACAAGCAGATCGTCTTCGTGGGCGTGGGCTTCGAGACCACCACCCCGCTCGTGGCCATGGCCATCAAGCGCGCAAAGGCCGCGGGTCTGAAGAACTTCACCGTGTACGGGGCGCACAAGAACATGCCCGGCGCACTGGAGGTCATCATCAACGATCCTTCTCTGAAGCTGGACGCGCTCATTTTGCCGGGGCATGTGTCCACTATCATCGGCGCGGAACCCTATCGCTTCCTGGCCGAGAAGTACGGCATTCCCGGCGTCATCACCGGTTTCGAGCCAGTGGACGTGCTCCAGGGCATCGCCATGATCATGCGCCAGCTACACGAGGGGCGCGCCGACATCGAGATCGCCTATGCCCGCGGCGTGATGCCCGAGGGCAACCCGGTGGCGCTCGCTGCCATCGACGAGGTGTTCGAGACCTGCGCGGCCACCTGGCGCGGCTTGGGCGAGATTCCCGGCAGCGGTTACCGCATCCGCGACGAGTTCGCCGAGTTCGATGCCATGCGCCGCTTCCAGCCCGATGTGGAGCCGGTGCGCGAGCACGCCGGCTGCCGCTGCGGCGACGTGCTGCGCGGCATCATGGCTCCCAACCAGTGCCCCCTGTTCCGCACGGTATGCACCCCGGAAAACCCCGTCGGCCCCTGCATGGTGAGCAGCGAAGGCAGCTGCGCGGCCTATTATCGGTATTATTAGACAAGCTCCTCGTCCGGAAAATCGCAAATGAAAAGTTCGGATTTTCTTAAATGGAAAATTCGGAAAATCTAAAATAAAAAGTTCGGATTTTCTTAAGTCACGGGAGAAATACCAGGTAGATGATCTATAATCATGCCATTATCGATAACGCTGAAAGAGGATGCCATGACTGGTGATCTTCCTCCTCGTGATGAGTATATTCCCCGTATCGTGGACGAGCAGGTGCAACGCTATCTCGAGGTTTTCGGGGCGGTGGAAGTGGCGGGAACTAAGTGGTGCGGCAAAACATGGACGGCTTGCCGTCATGGTGAAAGCGTGAGTTATGTGGATCAGGCGCTTGCGTTGGCCCAGTCCGATCCTCAGGCGATGCTGGCGGGCAAGCGGCCCCACGTTATTGACGAATGGCAGTTGGCTCCGCTTATTTGGAATGCCGTGCGTCATGCAGTCGACCGTCAGCGAGGCTTGAGGGGCGCATGGCTGCTCACGGGCTCATCCACTCCTTTCAAAAAGGACGATGAGCAGGTGCGTGCTCTTCACAGCGGAGCGGGCCGGATCGGGCGCATTCGCATGCGCCCCATGGCGCTCGCC
>OFFF01001932.1_pt1 | contig 12450 bp, 14 predicted proteins | sample 1521301 | NCBI WGS metagenome assembly OFFF01 (sample SAMEA3504101, study PRJEB24116) | mouse gut metagenome | biome: mouse gut; feature: mouse-associated habitat; material: faeces | place: Denmark | collected 2011
TGCTCAGCGAGGTGAACTGGGCGGTGGTGGCGTCTGCGGCGGCGTTGGCGGGGGTGCTGTCCATGCTCACCAGCGTGGCGGGGTTGCCGGAGGTGTCCGAATGACGGCGCAGGAACGGCTTATCGGCACAGCGGCGGATCAAGTGGGGTACATGGGCAAGCGGTCTAACTCCCAACTGGACGAGTACAACAGCAATACCAGCGGGAAGTGGAACAAGTACGCCCGGGATCTGGACGCGCTGGGAGACTTCTACAACGGGAAAAAGAACGGCTACGACTGGTGCGATGTGTTCGTGGACTGGTGCTTTGTCACCACCTTCGGGCGCGGGCTTGGACAGAGGCTGCTGGGCCAACCCAACCGCTCCCTGGGGGCCGGAACGGGGTATAGCCTCAAATACTACCAGCAGATGGGGCGGCTGTTCTCCTCGCCGGAGCCGGGGGATCAAATCTTTTTCGGAGACAGCAAAACCACATGGCATACCGGAATTGTCTCAAAGGTGGAAAACGGTTACGTACATACCATCGAGGGCAACGCCGGGAACCCGTCCGCTGTCCGGGCCGGACGGTATGTAATTGGCGGGAAAAGCATTAAGGGCTACGGGCGTCCGGACTGGGCACTTGTGCCGCATGAAGCACCAGACCCGGATCCCGAGCCTGAAAAGGAGGTGGACGAGATGAAGTATTACAAAACGCTGGGCGATGTGCCGGAGTGGTACAGGCCCACGGTGGAGAAGCTGGTGGACGCTGGGGCACTCCAGGGCACCGGGGACGGACTGAACGTGTCCGAGGATTTCTGCCGTACCATGACTGTGCTGGATCGGATGGGAAAGCTGGATTGAGATCGGCAAAATCCTGCCGGAAACCAATGCAGCACTAAGTGCCCTTAATTTTTTGAAAAACCTCTTGACTTTCTTGTTGCTACAGTATATAATTATCGTAGCAACAAGAAAGGGGTGAATGTGTGGTTGCGAAAAAAGGGCGTCCTTTTTCTGAAAGCCCAAAAGATTTCATGCTTCGAGTGAGGCTTGACCAGGAAACGCTATCACAGCTCGATGAGTGCTGTGAGATAACTGGGAAAAGTCGATCCGAGGTGGTGCGAATGGGCATTCAGGAACAGAACGCACAACTAAAAAAATAAGACAACCGGGAAGCCGTGGAAAGCAAACCCCGATTGCCTTATGTCACCACCCGAAGGAGGCTAAATCCATTATAGCCGAACCTCCGGGGAATTTCAAGGAGGTTTTTCAAAATGTCTGTTGTCAGAATGCCCGAGCGTTTCCCGGCACGGAACGATGATTACCGTCCATGGACGGAGTACAAGAATCTTCATGAGATCTATATCCTCAGCTATGAGGATGTTGTAGAAGCACTTGCGGCTACTGTAAAAAGACAAGTTATTGTAGAATATAGGAGCGGCGGAAAAATTATCAGCTTTACCAACGCCCGCGCTATGCAGAGAAGGGCGGCGATGTCATGACCGACCTTCAGATTTTCAACAACCCCGAGTTCGGGGAGATCCGGGCGGTAGAGGTGGACGGAGAGCCGTGGTTCGTGGGCAAGGATATGGCTACCGCGCTGGGGTACAGCAATCCGCGAGATGCGCTGGCAAAGCACGTTGACGATGAGGATAAGAATACCGTCGCGTTTTGCGACGGAACCCCCGGCAACCCCAATTTGACCATCATCAACGAGAGCGGCGTATACAGCCTGATCTTCTCCAGCAGGCTGGAAAAGGCCAAGGAGTTCAAGCGGTGGGTGACGGCGGAAGTCCTTCCCACCATCCGCAAGCACGGGACATACATCGCCCCCGGGGCCGCACCCCAGGGGTTGGAGGCCGCCGCCCTGCAAGCCGTCCTTCAGCCCATCGCCGCCACCATGGAGGCACTGACCGCCGCCGTGCAGATGCTGAACCAGCGGATGGATGTGGTGGAGCAGGGGCGGAACGAGCTGAAAGCCCTCCCACCCGGCGGGGAGCAGGTGGACGCCGCCCCCGGCGTGGCCTCCCAGAAGCGTTGGATGCGGACGGTGAGCGAGAAGCTGGATCTGCTGTCCGCCAGGTACAACAGGCCGCACAACATCATCCTCTCCAAGATTTACAAGGATATGGAGGAGGAATTTGAAACGGTGATGGAGGACGAGCGATACCGGACGATGGAGGAGCAGGGGTTGGAGAAGTGTTCGGTACTGACCGCCATCTTCTTCGACCCGGAGCTGCGGGCCTACTTCCAACAGTACGTTGATTACAACTTAGCCCCGGAGAACCGGGGGTGGTAAAAATTTTTCCACCACCTTTTCCACCACCAAAACCGCCATATGCGGTCAAAATCTGCCACTTGATTTTGCAGGGCTGGACATGAAGAAACCCCCGCAAGCCGTTAATACCAACGGTTTGCGGGGGTTTCTGTGTGGCTTGTCACTACGAAATCACTATTTTCGGAAAACATTGCGGCTCAATAATTTCTATTGGTGAGTTATTTCAAGAGTGCAAATAACTGTGATACGTAGGATAACAGCTTTATAATATGCGTAACTGTCTGGTAAAAAGTGGATAAAACATCTAAAAATTACTGAACTGGATGTTGATGAAATACATCATTATAGTGTTGCATATGAACGATACCTGCTCCCAAAACCCGGCGGATCGGCATTGCAGCCAGTCCTTGGACGATATGGTACTGGGTGGGCATATCCTCCCAAGCTGGAATGTACCAAGAAAGACCGCCGGTGCACCAAGTACGACTCGGCGGCGGGAGGGGTGGGGCTTCCGCCGGGATGGGGAATGACTTAGGCGTCAGCGTTACATAAGCTGTATCTGCTGCAGTAAAGCCATCCCCGGTATGGGGAATGTACTTATAGTGCAGCAGGCCCTCGTTTTCCGGATCCAGCAGAACGGCCCGGAGGCCTTTAGGGTCTTCCGGCTGAGCTGCGGTGTCAAACCGCAGATCCAAGAACCGGAAGCCCCAAGAAGATAGAGAGGCTGAGGCTATGCCGTGCAGGGTATGCATATCTTCAATGTCTGCAAAGACTTTGGAATAGCCCAGCTGCTCCCGCCCGCACAGGATGGGGTCAGCATGGTTTTCCCAGATGGCCAGCTGGTACTGCCCACAGATGGTTTCCTTCTGTCCGCAATATGTCACAGGCACATTGAAGGTAGTCACGTTGTAGCCACGTCCAGCCAGCCAAGGCAGGTTCCGGTGCATCTTGTGGGTGACGATGATATGCGGGCTGCGCAGAGAAAATCCTTTGGGCAGGCACCGCTCCACCGCTGCCGGGGCAGTTTCATACACCAAACTGTGCTGGATGCTTTCTTGGGGACCATCCAAGATAAAACGCTGACCGTCCGGCCCCTGCCGGGGGCCGCAGCAGGGCCCGAAATGCACCGGCATCTGGTACATCTGGCCTTCCTCAAATTGAAACACCGGCGCCCCCCTTACAGCTCCATCTCCAACAGGGCGGAGCTGAGAGCCTTGCCATGCTTGTCCATGGCCAAACTGCGCAACACACCACCCCCCAAGGCCCGCTCCATCACAAAGTTCAGCGCACAGATACCGTCCACCTCGTAACGGGTGACAGCACCCTTACAAATCTCGGAGAAATATTCCTTTACCCGCTGGGCGGTGACTTTTTCCTTGAGCATGGGGTAGTCCGCCTCGTTCCAAGGAATCAGGGAGATATTGGATACATCCCCTTTGTCGCCGGTGCGCGAGTGGCAAATCTCTTTTAGCTTCATAAAAAACCTCCATATACCGTCAGGCATTCGATTGATGGATGGCCTCAGATTTCCGTATAGGATACATGAGGCTGTACTGCGCTTCGGGGTACGAAGAAAGAGAACACCGAGATAATTTCTGAGATACGCATGGTGGCCCCGCCACCGCCCGTGGGCCCGTTGGTGTAAATGGAGTCCCCCTCATTGGACACCTTAACGGCGTTTTCCCTGTCATCGGTGCGCACTGCCACATGGAGGCGGATCTCGCCCCAGCGCCCGTCGCTGAGCTGCTGGGCCAACCTGTCCCGGTAGAGGGAGTTGTAACCGATGTAATCCACCCGCGTCTCGTTGTACTCCACCCCCAGCCGATCCAGCCGCTTGAGGAACATCTCTCCAGCCAGCCGGGCCCGCTCCAAGGCGTTGCAACCGCCATAGCTGATCTCGCAGTCGGTGATGAAGGAGTCCCGGTAGCACACATTGACCTTCAGCTTTTCCGTCAAGCCGCGGCTGACTGCGCCCCAAGCAGACACCCGGTTCTCTCCATCTTGGGTGAAACGTACCCCGGTAAAGTCCGCTATGCAGTCTGGGGTCAGGTAGGCCGCCGGGTTGTGGATCTCATAGAGCATCTGCTCTTTGCAGGTGTCCACGCTCACCAGCCCCCCGGTGCCCTCCACCTTGGTGAGGGTGAAGCGGCCGGTCTCGTCAAACTCCACCAGGGGGAAGCCCAGGTTGTCCAGATCCGGCACCTCTTTATAGCCGGGGTCGGCATAGTAGCCGCCGGTGACCTGACCGCCGCACTCCAGCAGATGCCCGGCCAGCACGCACTGGCCCAGCTGCTCCGGATTGTCCAGCGTCCAGCCGTACTCGTAGCACAGGGGGGCCAGGGTGAGGGTGGGGTCGGACACTCGGCCGGTGATCACCACGTCCGCACCGTTTTTCAGCGCTTCGATGATGCCCTCCGCCCCCATATAGGCGTTGGCGGAGACAATGCGGTCCGTCCACTGGCCCACTTTGCCCTCAAACTCCAGGATGGGCTCGTCCCCGTACCGGGACAGCGTCTCATAGACGCTGTCCCCGGTGACGGCGGCAAATTTCAGCCCGGGGATGCCCTGCTCCCGGGCGATTTCCACGGCTTTGGCCACCGCGGCCTGGGGGTTGACCGCCCCCATGTTGGTAATTATTTTGACACCATGCTCCTTGGCGGGCTTGAGCACCTGTGCAAGGCGGTATTCCAGCAGACGGCTGTAGCCCTTGGAGGGGTCCTTCAGCATTTCCTGCCGGGCCAGGCCGATGGTGCGCTCGGCCAGGCACTCAAAGATGATGTAGTCCAGCCCGCCCTGCTCGATCAGGGTGATGGCCGGGTCAACGCGGTCGCCGGCAAAGCCGGCGCCGCCTCCAATGCGAATTTTTTTCATAGTATTCAAAGTCACAACCTTTTTGTGGCCCAGCTGTTACAGGATCAGCCCAAACACGGTGAGCAGGATCAACAGGACAATGGAGAGGGGCCACACAAATTTGATGGTATAGCGCTGATGCTCGCCCAGGTCCAGATCGCACATACCGGTCATGAGCAGGGTGGCGGGGGTGAGCGGGGTGATGGCCCAGCCCAGAGTCAGCTGGCCCACCAGGGCAGCGTAGCAGATCCCCGCGCCGGACAGGCCCATGGCCGAGGCGCTCTGGGTGAGGACGGGCAGGATGCCATAGTAGAAGGTGTCCGCATCAAAAACCAGGGACAGCGGCGTGGCCAGCACGCCCACCAGAATAGGCACAAACCGGGTCAGGGAGCCGGGGATCAGGCTGACCAGAGTGTTGGCCATGGCGGCGGCCATGCCGGACTCGGTGAGTACGCCCATCAGCACACCGGCGCCGTACAGGGCGCTGACCACAAACACCGCATTGGCACCGTGGAGGCGCATGATCTTCTGCTGATCCTCCATCTTGCGGTAGTTGAGCAGCCAAGTCAGGGCGGTGCCGGTGAGGAAAGCGGCGGCAGGAGACAGGATACCGGAGATCATCAGCCCTACCACCAGCACAATCAGGATCAGGTTGGGGATAACCAAGCGGGGCCGCAGCAGGGCGCGGGCCTCATCGCTGAGTTCCTGAGCCTGGGTTTCCACAGTGACGGCGGCGTAGTCAAAGCCCTCCGCCTTCAGCCGCTTGGTTTCGGACAGGCCGATCAGCACGACAGGCACCAAGCCAACGGCAATAGTGATGAGGATAGGGATCAGCATGGGCTGGAAGAACTCGGTGAGATCCATTTCCATCACAGTGGCGGCACGCAGGGTGGGTCCGCCCCAAGGGGAGATATTCATCAGACCTGCCCCCATTGCTAAGATGGCGGCCAAGTTGCGCAGGCGCATATTCATCCGCCTGTAGATGGGTACCATGGCGCCGCAAACCAACAGCACTGTAGTGGTGGCGGAGCCGTCCAGATGGCCTACAATGGACAGCACATAGGTGCCGATGCACACGTACAGCGGATTCCCCCGGCAGCACTTAATGATGAAGTTTACGATGGGATCAAAGGCGCCGGCGGTCATCATGCTGCCAAAGAACAGAATGGCAAAGAAGAACATGACACCGTTGACCGCTACCTTACTGACGCCCGCCACGAGAAAGGCGGGGATACTGGCGAATTGTCCCACCAGGATCGCGCCGATCAGCGGGATCACTGACAGCGCCACCATGGTGGACAATTTCTTGGTCATAATGGATACGATAATGGCAATGACTACCAAAAACCCTACGATGCTTAACCAGATTTCCATAAGTTTTCCTCCCTATTATTATAATGTGTGACAAACGCGGCCGCAAGGCTTGGCAGAGAATTCCCAAGCAAAACCTCTGCCGCTGGTGCAAATCCGGAATCTGTCCCCCCTCCAATTTGTTTATGTCCTTAACACAGCGCAAGAAATGTGCCAAAATGGAAACGTTAGAACAAGCGGCGCAAGTCCTTGATTTTTGAGGGGTTTCGTGGTAGGCTGGAGTCGCTCGACAGTCTCAAATTATAGAATTGTCTCTATTTTGAGACAAAATATGTCTCGAAGCAGAGACAACGAGGAGGAAATCCACCATGTTGCTGCAAAGACTGATAGAGGAGTATCCAACGCAGTTTGCGGAGTATGCGGAGAAGGTGCTGGACAGCTACTTCGGAAATATTTTTGTCACGTATCAGAACGAGAAAATTTTGTATGTCAACAAACGTATGGCCGCTTCGGTGCACATGAGCAAAGAGGAGCTCACTGGAATGACGCTCAAGGAGCTGCGGGAACAGAAGCTGTGGCTGCGCTCGGTGTCCCGAGAGCTGTATGACAAAAAGCGGGATTTCAATGCATACAATGTCAGTAAATACGGCGATGAACTGTTTACTCACATTGAGCCCATTTTTGACAATGAAGGGCAGGTGGTGATGAGTGCACAGTTTTCCATTCCCAAGCGGATGCTCACCGAGTTTTCCAACTACTTTGAGCAGGAAAAGTCTGGACTGCAAAAATACAAAGATATTGCCGACTATCTGGAAGCCCAGAAGGAAGCCGAAGAGATAGTGGTATGCGAGAGCCCCGCCACCAAATTAGCCTTTGCAGACGCCCGGTTCTTGGCCTCTATTGACAGCACAGTGCTGATCTGCGGCGAAACTGGCACAGGCAAGGATGTGTTGGCTAATTTTATTTTCCATCACAGCAGACGCTCTGGCCACCCCTTTGTCCCTGTGAATTGTTCAGCTATTCCAGCGGAGTTGGTAGAGTCGGAATTTTTTGGCTATGAGCGGGGAGCCTTTACTGGGGCCCGCAGTTCCGGGAAATCCGGTCTGTTTGAGATGGCAAACCATGGGACCTTGTTTTTGGACGAGGTGGGTGAGCTGCCCATGTCTATGCAAGCCAAGTTGCTGCGGGCTTTGGAAACGGGAGAGGTTATGCGGGTGGGCGGCACAAAGCTTACCAATACAGATGTGCGAGTGATTGCGGCCACGAACCGGGATTTGAAGCGTATGGTGGCAGAGAAAAAATTTCGGGAGGATCTGTATTATCGGTTGAATGTGATGCCACTTTTCCTACCACCGCTCCGGGAGCGCACAGAGGATATCCTGCCCTTAGCGGATCAATTTTTATTCCGGTATAACCGGAAATACGGCTTGAGCCGGATGTTGAATCAAGAAATGCGTCAGGGGCTGCTTGATTATCATTGGCCGGGTAATATCCGGGAACTGCGCAACGTAATTGAACGCTATGCCATCTCTGGACGGCTGGTTATCACCGGCTTAGGGGCAGGTGAAGACAGTGACATGGCTGGGCTGCAGGGGTTGGAGGAGGGGCTTTCTCTGCGCGAAGCCTGTGACAGATTTGAACAGGCATATATCCAACAGGCTCTGAGTAAATGCAGTGGATCTGTGGCAAAGGCAGCGGAGCAGTTAGGTATTCACCGATCTTTGCTTTACAAAAAACTGAAAAAAGGAACAGAATGAAGGAAGGATTATTTCATAAGTTTTTAGCATTTTGACTTGATAGAATCCCCATTTGACGCTGGTGGGCAAGGATTCGCTCTCAGACTGAGTCTGGCTCATCATAATCATCTTGTCATCCATGCAAAGCATATAGAATGCCTCACAGATAGATTTTCAGCATTCTACCAGAAAAGCTTTGGCGTGGCAATTGCCTTGTCGGGATAATTTGTCCGGCGTATCTTTTCCCGCTGCGCGGCCTTGAACATCTCATCAGAAATAATCGCCTCATGAGAATTGGAATAGAGATACCGTTCCATGAAGCCATCGTTTTTGATTTGGGCACCGCCTGCGCTGATAGTTTTCTGGAGCAAAACCCGGCCCGTATATTTCTCGTTTGCGATTAGTTTGCTGATCGCTTCCCAGTTCCACTTGGATCTGCCTGTGGGGGAGGGGATGCCCTGTTCCTCTATCCCAGCGGTGATTTTGCCGAGGCTGCCGCCGTCGAGGTATCGCTCGAAAATCCAGCGGACAATGGCGGCTTCATCAGGATTGACCACCAATTCACCGCCCGATCCGACGTCATAGCCATAACACTTGCGCTGGGCCATTTTAGAGGTGCCGTCTTGGAAGCCTTTGCACAGACCAGCACGGATGGACTCACTTTTTTCAATGATATTCATGGAAATCTGTCCTTTCAAAAAATGAAAGCCACAGTGATGGAAACCACTGTGACTTTCTGAATTTATAAACTTTATATATAAAGTGACAGGCCACCTATCTCGGTGACCTGTCAACCCATCATGGTACGCCCGAAGGGACTCGAACCCCCAACATTCAGAACCGGAACCAGTCTGCTAAAACCGCGCAATTCATTGCGGCGCAACCATTTTCAATTAGGCTTCCTTTTGAGTTCCACCACTATTTCCACCAGCCGTTCCGTCCAGTATGGCCATGCTGCCATGCAGGGTGTCTTGATCCCGGTGGGTGTAGATATTGGCCGTGGTCTGGATGTCCGCGTGGCCCATCAGCTCCTTGGCCACATTGATGGGCACACCCGCCCGCTGGAGGTCTGTGCAAAAGGTATGCCTCAGACAATACGGGGTGAGATCCGCCGCCACCACCGATTTCACGATCTGGTTCCGGTACACCTCCGCGCCCATGTAGAGGTCCAGCTCCCGCAGGAAGTTTTTCCAGAGCCGGTGCAGGCTGTCCGCGTCCTGGCGTTTCCCGGCCCGCGTCGGGAAAACAGGCGCGAACGGTTCGCCCCGGGCGGCGCGGAGCTTGGGCAGCAGTGCCGCGTGGATGGGAATGTCCCGCACCCCGGCGGCGGTTTTGGGTGCTTTGATGGTTCCGGTGCCGCTCTCAATGGCGGCGTGGACGTGGATCTCGTTGTGCTCAAAATCCACGTCAGACCACATGAGGGCCGCTGTCTCCCCGGGGCGCATTCCGGTATAAAGCAGCGTCAGCACCCAAAGCCCCGCCCGGTGCGTTTCGGCCACGGCCAGGATGGCCGCCCGTTCCTCCGGCGTAATGGCGCGGCGGCGGCCGGCGGTGGTGACAGGCAGCTCCAGCAGCTCCGCCGGGTCGAAGGGGATAAGCCTGGACTGGCGGGCCCGCTTAAACATCTCCTGCATCACCATGCGGAGCTTCTTCACATGGGAGGACGATCTGCCCGCCTGGTCGTTCAGGATGCGCTGAAGGTGGACATCCCGCACGTCCCGGAGCTTCAGGCGGCCAATCCGGGGCTTGATGTAGTTCCGGTACTTTTCGTCATACATCCCCAGGGATTTGGCGGTGAGCCCCTTGGGCTCCTTGTACAGGGCCTTCCACTCGCTGTACCAGGCGTCCACGGTCATGCTGCCGCCCACGACATCCTCCCCGCGCTTGGCGGCGGCCAGCTTCTCCGCCAGCTTTTGCAGGGCCTCCAGCTCGGTCTTGCCGGTGGCCTCGTACTTCTTCCCGTTATAACGGGCGGTCTTGCGAAAATATTTCACTTGCTTTTCCTCCCATTCCGCAGTAAAATGAGAGGGTAGAGTGTCCCGCTAAAGACTTCTACCCTCTTTCCCCGCCCCGGTGCTGTAACACTGGAGCGGGGACTTTTTGTTGCTTTTTGTCGATGGCTGTGCTATGCTTATCCCGCTGCCCTTCTCCAATCTGGCAACAGAAAGGAGGTGGAGCTGTGGAATACTTAGCAGGATTCCTTGTGTCGGTCGGAGCGAGCATAGTCGGCTACTATGTTTGCAAGTGGCTTGACCGCCACGGCAAGGGCAAGTAAGCACAAAGAACCCCCGGAGAGCGGCTATCTCTCCGGGGGTTCGCTTTTGCGTGAAGCCATGGACTTAGCAGGATTCCTTGGCGGATTCCATTATACCACAGTCCCGCCAGCATATGCAAGAGGGAATTTTTTATCCCCCGGAGATATTCGGTTGTCAAGGCTGTGCCCGATTCGGGCACGTTTTCCGCTCCGTTTTAATCCAAGAACAGCGATAAATCCTCATCAGCTTTTGTAAGCTCGTTAATGTAATCGACAAGTGAAGATGCAAAACTGGATGCTGTTTCGGAAGGTTTTGTTACCAGACTGTACATAGAACTATATGCCTCATACATACTACGGAACAAGGTGTCGATTTCTTCAGCCTCTTGTCCGTCAATTTCCATCAGGATAATATTCTTGTACTGCTGCCTAATGTCCTCATAATCAGCATCTACGGTTTCGCGTGTCGCTTCGGAGTTTTCAGCCAACCACTCAAAAGCCTTCTCAGCCAGGTCATCGATGCCCCCGTCGCCGCCAACCGAAGCATAAGCCTTTAACCAGTTTGTCTCATACTTCCCAGTATTGGCAAGAAAAATAGCCGCATCATTCATAGCAACCCTACATTCAGAAACAAGTGTTTTGTATTCATCCAAATCAAAAACAGGCACTTCACTCGGGCTTGGCTCGACCGGCTTGGATGTCTGTGCACTGCTTGGGGTTCCGCAGGCCGCCAGTAGTAGGGCAAGCATTACCGCAAGCACAAAAATAGAAATTCGCGTTTTCATCTTGTTCTCCTCCCAAATCCCCGTCCGGCAAATCCGCAAACGCGTGCGGATTTCACCGTGGACGGGCTTATTTTACGCCATCTTTTTCCCGGCGGTGCCGCCAGTATCGGAGGGTGAAGCTGAGGATTCTACCCCCACTTTTTTCTCCAAAATAACCTGCTCGCGCACTTCGGAGGCTGCGGCGTCCGCTTCCTGCTCAATATCGGTATCGGTTTGAGCAGGTGCGGAATGATCTTCCCCAGTGACTTCCGAGGCAATTTCAAGAACTTTCTGCTCCAGCAGCTTCCACTCGTCCGCAGTCATGCGGGCAAGCACGGAGATGAATTTCTGCCGGAAATCGGAATCATCGCGCAGGATTTCCTTCATGAAGGCGTCAATCTCGTCGCTCCTGGCCTTTGGCTGGAACATACCTCCCTGCCCAGTGCGGAGCCAGACTTCGCGGACATTGAATTCCCGGCAGATAAGATTTACAACAGAATTTCCAGGGCTACTGTCTCTGGTTTCATAAGTGGCAATATTGCCCCTACTGATGCCAAGTCGATCCGCAAATTCTTGCTGCGTAAGGCCAAGTGTTTTACGCAATTCTTTTATGCGTTCCTTCAACCTGTTCACCTCCTTTGCGGACAGTATAGCACCCAAATTGTTACCTGTCAAGGAAAAATGTTTCAATGTCGCAAAAAAATGCTTGACAAGCGTTTCTATGTCGCTTATAATGGCGACATAGAAACACGGAAGGAGGTGGACGCGATGCTGGTTTTACGGACGCAGGCTTGTTTGACCACAGAGGTAAAAGAGGCACTCCGAGCTGAGGTTAAAAAGCATACCGGCGAGGACTGTATGATCTTGTCCCATGGCATAGACATCGGTGAAATCCAGCTAAAGCGGGAGAGCCCGCTGTGGCGGCGACTGTTTCGGCGGTGAATAAAGTGAGGCGGCCTCCCAAACAAGAGAGACCGCCTGACGATTAGAACGTGGTGCCTTTTTTCAGAGACTGGGTAATTGCTTTGTCTTGTTCTTCCAGAAGCAGCCGGTCAAGCTCGGCCCGCGTTTGCTGGAATGTGTGCGCATAGTCCAACAAGGAGCCTGCTCCGTCCCAAGTTTTGCTCAGATACAACAAAGTAATAGCATCCATCTGATCCATCAATTCCACCCCCTTTCCCCGCCAAAATTCTACCACGCCGGCGGGGAGGGGGCAAGACGGAAAGGAGGCGATCCTATGAACGCTGACGAAAAAAAGATTGTGCAGACGATTGCGGCAGCGG
>OFFF01001936.1_pt1 | contig 12437 bp, 11 predicted proteins | sample 1521301 | NCBI WGS metagenome assembly OFFF01 (sample SAMEA3504101, study PRJEB24116) | mouse gut metagenome | biome: mouse gut; feature: mouse-associated habitat; material: faeces | place: Denmark | collected 2011
ATATCCGAAAAAGCTGGATGCCGGAAGCATAGACGGCCGGTTTGTGGATCTCAACGACCTTCTGCCTACATTTCTGGATATTGCCGGGGCTGTTTATCCCAGACCGGAAATCCTGCCGGGAGAATCTATTTTTATAAAAGGCGGAAAAAAGGAACGTTCGGTTCAATATGTGGAATATGGACATGAAAATAAACGCTGGATCTGTTTAAGGAATAAGCGGTATAAGTATAATTATTATTATGGGGGCGGCCGGGAGGAGCTGTTTGATATGGAGCAGGACCCGGATGAAACGACCAACTTGCTGTATGAGAATCCAGGATCTGAGATCCTCGCGGTAAAAGAGGAACTTCGGTTTTTGCTGACAGAGTATGAAAAACGCTGTGGGTTGGAAGGATATGTTCAGGACGGAAGGTTTGCGGAATTTGAAGAGGGCACGCCGGGCTTTTACCGTGAGAATAATCCTCCGATCTTTCCGGGGAAGCAGGACGGGGAGTACATTAGCCTGGAGGAAGAGGTAAGAAGGGCTGCGGCGAAGGAACCTGTCGTGAATCTGGAAGAGCTGGATGTCTCGTATTTTACGAAACGGGGAACATTGGACGGAAGTATATTGGATTGACGCAGGGGCATTGGAGGAAGCTATGGGAGAAAAAGCATATTCTGATTTGTACCAGATTGTACGTATAGTGGAGGAGAAAAAAGGACAGGCAGACCTGCAGGAGATAGGTCTGCTTCTGAATAGCCAGATGCGTCTCAGGATCGTTCCCAAAGGGGAACGGATCTTCTATATGGAGGATGGAAAAAGCCTGGTATATTTTGTGATCCGTGGGAGCTATATCAATTATCGGATTTCCAGAAATGGAAAGATGAATAATTTGGGGCGGTCAACAGCGCCGGTGTGGAGCGGCGTGGATCGGGCAGTGAATGCATCCAATATCAACTTTACAGAAAACAAAACATTGGAGGAATGCATCGTTTTAGAGATCAAGACAGCATATTTTCTGGAAGCAGTAGAGCATGACGGACGGTTCGGATTATATATGATAAAAAATACGATTGATAAGATGACTGATATCTCAGAGAAATCCGACCGTCTTCTGTTCTATGATGCAAATGAACTTTTTGCCTATTTTATCATAAAATTCTGGGAAGATCATCATGATGCTGCGGGAGACTGCACAATTGAAATGAAAAATGCGGACCTTGCAGAGGAAGCCGGAATCAGCGCAAGGTCTTTATACAGAATTTTAAATGCGTGGCGGAAAGAGGATCTGATCTCTGTAAAGAAGGGAAATATCGCAGTGTCCTCCGGACAGATCAACAGGCTGAAGGAGCGTTTCGATTTTTAGCAGAGGGATCTGCCGGGCGTTCCTTCAGCCTGTGTTTATAGATTTTTTTTATCTGATGCCCTAGCACTGCCGAATCCAGATCGGACTGAACCATGCCTGGTGGTCATCCTCCTGGGTGACTCTCAGATAATAGGTATCCTCCTCCTTGCCTGCTTCCCGTGAAAATGTGAAATCACAGGCCCTGCTTCCTGGCTCCGGTGGCGGCATATGTAAAGTGGTCATAAAGATTGTTCTGACTTCGCAAGCTTCACAATCCGGCTTGTCCCAAGCCGGGAGGCCCCAAGTTCCATAAACTTTTCGGCATCCTCAAAGGAGCTGATCCCGCCTGCAGCCTTTATTTTCACCTTCGGGCCGACGTGCTTTGAGAATAGCTCCACATCTTCAAAGGTGGCGCCGGATATGGAAAATCCGGTGGATGTCTTGATATAATCCGCACCTGCACTGGTGACAATCTCACACATTTTTATCTTTTCTTCGTCAGTCAGAAGGCAGGTTTCAATAATGACCTTCAAGACCTTCTCTTTGCAGGCAGCCTTGATCTGTCGGACTTCCTCTTCAATCCGGTCATATGCCCTGTCTTTCAGATCACCGATGTTGATGACCATATCGATCTCAGCGGCCCCGTTTGCAATGGCATCCTGTGCTTCAAACACTTTCACTGCGGTGGTCTGGTATCCATTGGGGAATCCGATCACTGTACAGACCGGAATCCTGCCGGCCAGATAATCACTGGCGCGCTTTACATAAGACGGCGGGATGCATACGGATGCCGTCTCATATGTGCAGGCATCGGCGCAGATCTGTTTGATCTCCTCCCAGGTTGCCTCCTGTAATAATAAAGTATGGTCTACTGCAGAAAATATTTTTTTTCTATCCATAGTTTTCTCCTTTGAACTGTTTATGATTGGAGCTGTCTGTCATAGCTTATATCCAAGGGTACCCCATTATGGCCATTCGGCCGTTTCATAGGGTGCCCTTGGGTATGTTTTTTGAAACGATTCCTTACAGCACTTCTGTCAGCGCCGTGTCCAGCACATCTACAAATGCTTTTTTGACGCGGGCCGCCGTCTCCACGACCTCTTCATGATTCAGGGGCTGGTCCAGAATACCGGCGCCGAAGTTGGTGATGCAGGAGATTCCCAATACAGGAATACCGCAGTGCGCGCAGACAATCGCCTCCGGGACAGTGGACATACCAACCGCGTCCGCTCCGAGCGTCCGTGCCATCCGTACCTCGGCCGGAGTCTCATAGCAGGGGCCGGAAAACATCATATAGACGCCCTCTTCCAGGTGAATCCCCTTTGCGCTGGCAGCGGCCTTCAAGCCCTCCCGGTATTCTTTTTTATAGACCTGGCTGACATCCGGGAAACGGGGACCGTCTTCTTCGAAGTTTTCTCCTAGAAGCGGGTTGCTTCCGGAATAATTGATATGATCTTTGAGCATCATCAGGGTTCCGGGTGCAAAATCTTGATTTACGCCGCCGCAGGCGTTAGTGAGTACCATTTTCTTTATACCGAGACGCTTCATAATCCGTACCGGAAGTGTGATCTCTTTCTGACTGTAACCCTCATAATAATGAATACGTCCCTGCATGGCGATGACACAGCGGCCTTTGCACATGCCGATGACAAACTGTCCGGCATGACCTGCTACAGTAGAAACCGGAAAGCCCGGAAGATCACGGTAGGGAATGGCTACCGGATTTTCAATCTGGTCAGCGTAATCCCCCAGGCCGCTCCCTAAGATCAATCCGATCTCCGGTTCGAGACCAGTGCTCTTCCGGATGATTGTCACTGCGTTTGCTATGATTTCCATTTCTTTTTTCATTGTTAACCTCCTCGTTTTGCTTGATTGATGATTTTATTGTACTCATATCGCAGCGGAAGAAAAAGGAACGCTGCAGACATTTTCTAAAAGTTTTTTGACTTCTTTGGATATGCTGGTCTGCAAAAAACGAATGTTTATGCTGTTTTCTTGATATCCTGCAATAGATTTGACATTCCGGACGTTGTATTCCGGCCAGGGATCTTTTCATATTTACGTGGACAATTGATGCAGCAATTGATATATTCTATTATAAAGCGGAAATAGTCCCTCCGGCTATGCCATTTGGCACACAATGAAATAAAATGATTAAAATTTGTAAAAACCGTACAGGTGGAAAAAATTATTTCAGATTGTGCCAACTGGCATAGCCTGGAGAAGCCTGGCACATTATCATAAATATAAGTCTTTGGAGAAAGAAGATGGAAGAGAAAAACAGATTGCTTCAAATTGTATTGCTGGCAAAGGAAAAACAAAAAGAAGGAACATGTTTGAAACCGGAACACGTTGAAAAATTACTGAATGACAGGATGAAGATCCGCAGGGTTTCAAAAAACGAGTACATTACAACTGAATATATGGAAGAGAAAAAAGTGTATTATGTATTGTCAGGATCGTTTTTGATGATGCGCACCTCAAAGGACGGAAAAAACAACGTCATGGATCTGAAACAGGCCCCGCAGTTTCTGGGCATAGACAAAGCAGTCATGCCGGAGGAAGACTATACTTTTTCCGATAATCTGGCAAAAGAAAGCTGTCTGGTATTGGAAGTCGACCGGGAATATTTTATCCGGAGCCTGAAGGAAGAGGCCGAATTGGGATTTGAAATCATAAAAGTGCTGTGCCGGCGTTTGGTGAACGCATCATACCGCGCGGACCGTGCACTCTTTTATACAAATGAAGAGCAGTTGATGATCTATCTCATGGTATACTGGTCAAACCATCACGGCGGCCAATCCGAGTGTACGGTCCGGCTGAAGAACTCGTACATTGCGGAGGAAATCGGAATCAGTATTCGCGGCTTTTACCGGACGCTGGATAAGCTGAAAAAGGAAGCGCTTTTGACAGTTGTAAAAGGAAATATCGTGGTGACTCAGGAGCAGATCAAGGAAATGAGCGCACGGTGCGGTGATTTTATGAACTATAAATACCATTTTGAATAGCCCTTGAGATCTTCCCTGAAAAAGGAGGATATCATGTCAAAACAACCCAATATTGTATTTATTTTAAATGATCATCAGGCATATCACGGCCATGAGCGGGCGGGGAGCGCAGGCCCGCTGCGTCCGCATTTTCAAAAGTTTGCGGAAAATGGAATCTCTTTTGACAATGCCTACTGCGTATCGCCGATGTGCGGCCCGGCAAGAAGAAGCCTTCTTACGGCTCTGTATCCGCATACCCACGGTCAGGTACATAATGAAAATGACCCTGCGTACAGCCACGAAGTGTATCTGGACAATCTTGCGGCAGGCGGATATCAGAACTATTATTTCGGCAAATGGCATGCAGGTCCGGGGTGCGCGTACGACCACCATTGCGAAGGACTGTCAGAGACAGGATACGGCAATCCGTACAATACAAAAGAATATGAGGATTATTTGAAAAAGCGCGGGCTGCCGAGGGCGCAGCACCGGATTGAGAGGGTGTTTGAGCAGGTCGACTTTCAGAAAAAGAACTATTTCCCGAAGCTGAAAGAAGGCGCGCTGTATCAATGCGAAGACTTCTGGTGCGGGGAGCATGCCGTCGGTGTGACGGTGACGCCGAAGGAGACGCATGAATCCTTTTTCCTGGCAAATCTGGCCTGCGAGAAGCTGGAGGAGCTGGCGGCTAAAAAAGACGACCATCCCTTTACCCTGCGGGTAGATTTCTGGGGGCCGCACCAGCCCTTTTTCCCGACACAGGAATTTTTGGACATGTACGATCCGAAAGAGATCGCCCAGTATCCGAATTTTGACAACGATCTCCATGACAAGCCCTATACGCTGAAGGAAGAAGCGAACAAGCCGATCGGCGACGGGAAAAATATCATTTATCCAAATCCAATTCCATGGGAGCAGTGGCAGGATATTCTGGCCCATTGCTATGCGCACATTTCCATGCTGGACGCGGCAGGCGGGATGATCGTTGATAAAATAAGAGAGCTGGGGCTGGATGAAAACACTCTGATCATCTGGTCTACAGATCATGGCGATGCTTTGGCCTGCCAGGGCGGACATTTTGACAAGGACTCCCACATGGCGCAGGAGGTGATGCGCATTCCGATGGCAATGAACTGGAAAGACGTGATCCTACCGGGACAGAAGTCGGATAAACTGGTATTTACCTGCGACATCCCCGCCACCATAGCGGACGTATCAGGATGCCCATTCGGAAACCGTGTGGACGGTGAGAGCCTGATGAAGCTTGCGGCTCCAGACGCGCCGGGTGTAGATCACTGGCGAAAATCACTGCTGTGCGAGACTTATGGTCATGGCTACGGGGTGACCATTCTGGGCCGGATGGTGACAGACGGACGGTGGAAATATGCGGCGACCGAGGATACATTGGATGAACTCTACGATTTGGAAGCAGATCCCTATGAACTGAAAAACCTGGCAGTGCTTCCGGAGTATGACGCGAAAAAGCAGGAAATGCGTAAGCTTTTGGCAGAGCAGCAGGAAAAGGCGGAGGACCCGGTGCGGCTGGAACAACTGCTGGGCAATCCATCCGCGGAATAAAAAGGGGGCGGAAAGAAAATGAACGGGATGAACGTGCTTTTGATCACGGTGGATGACATGAATTATAATTCCATGGGCTGTATGGGCTGCGAGGTTTCGGATATCACGCCGAATATCGACCGTCTGGCCGCAGAAGGGATGCTGTGCGAAAATTCCTACGTGGCAGTGGGTGTCTGCCAGCCGTCGCGTTCCGTGCTGCTGACAGGAAGATATCCCCACAAAAATGGCGCTCGAGGATTCGAAGAGATTGATTACTGCGTCGAAACACTGACAGAGAGACTGCGGGACTATGGGTATTATAATGGAATTATCGGAAAAGTGGATCATCTGCAGCCAAGAGAAAAATTTGCATGGGATTTTGTGGTCAAGACCTTGAATCCGGAGGAAAACTGGGGGCGCGATCCGGAGAAAATGTATGAGCACACGCGGGATTTTCTGCGTGAGGCGAGAGGACAGGGCAAACCGTTTTTCTTAATGGCAAATTCACATGACCCGCACCGCCCCTTTGCAGGTTCCGTATTTGAGATCCCCTCATATCTCTCCAAATCAGGAAAAAATGTGGATTTTGACCCGTCCATGGAACAGGGGGAATATTATCGTGGAAAATACGTAAAATCCAGCCGGTATTATGAGCCGGAGGAGGTGGACGTACCCGGATTCCTGCCGGATCTGGAGGACGTTCACAGCGAGATCGCAGATTATTATTCCTCCGTCCACCGCGGGGATGAAGCGGTGGGACGGATACTCTGCGCACTGGAGGACGAAGGATTCAGGGAGGACACGCTGGTGATGTTTTTGTCCGATAACGGCGCGGCGCTGCCTTTTGCAAAAACGAACTGTTATTTAAACAGTACAAAAAGCCCGTTTATTTTCCGGCTGCCGGACCGGCGCTTTGATCTCATCCATTGATTACACCCCCACGGTACTGGATTATCTGGGGATCAACCCGATCGAAGGCGCTGACGGAACATCTTTGAGAGGGATTTTGTCCGGGGGCCTGCAGCACCAGTATGATACGATTTATACCATGTTCTATAAAACCGCAAGGAACGCAGTAACCGGACGCGAACGGCATTTCCCGATGCGCTGTGTGCAGGGCACGGAGTATTCGTATATATACAATGCATGGGCAGGAAAAGGGGAACCATTTTTGAACGAGTCTACGGCGGGCCTGACGTTCAACGCCATGAAAGCAGCGGGGGAAACGGATGAGGAGATCCGCAAGCGGGTCGAGTTCTTTTTATACCGTACGCCGGAAGAATTTTATGATATCAAACACGATCCGGACTGCCTCCACAACCTGATCGGCAGGAAGGAATATCAGGCGTTGATCGAATCCTACCGGAAGAACCTCTACGGCTATATGATGGAAAGCCAGGACGGGCTGGTGTCTGTGTTTCAGGAAAAGGTTCTGCGTGCATTTTTATAAATAACAAAACGTGGCAGATTTAAGTTTCAATCATGACTATGAGGGGCCGTCGGAAAATAGCTGAATTTCCACAATATATTCCGCAGATCATTGAAGATTTGGCAATAGATTGTGTACAAATCCTATTTACCAATGGCCCCTGTCTACAGTGGTGTATAAACAGGCGTTCATTTAGCTGCCATAAAAAAGCATTCATCTAATTTGTCTGACCATTATAAAGGACTTTTCTAATAAGAATGTAAACGGTTGACTTTACACGTCCTTCGATGCTTCTTCAATCACACAACGATGCTTGCGTACATTCTTTTTCCCATCCTTTTCATAAGAGATCCCGACCAGCAGAATACCGCCGCCGTAACCGGCCAGTGCGGCAGGATATCTTTTTTCTTTAATCTGGTCGATGGCGCCTTTTGCAGACTGATTCCATTTCAATTCAATAACCAGTGCAGGCATGGGGGATGTCTTTTTTGGAAAATAGACAATATCGGCATAACCGTCCCCTGCCGGAAGCTCTTCAAATTTAAGATAATGGTCTTTATAGCTGAAATAGGCCAATTTAATGACACTGCGCAGTGCCTGCTCATCGTTATAATATAGAATGGCGGTTTCCTCGGCATGAATTTTCTGAATTTGCAGGGCAACGGCTTCCGCATTTTTGTGAACCGTATCATAAATAAGCTGCTCGCTTTCACGAACCCGCCGAATTGTATCATCCCGTTTCACTTCCCGGATTGCTTTGGCAAATTCAAGCCGGATCTCTTCATTAGGGATGTGTACCATTTTCGCTGATTCATCATAGGCAAGATAGCCCAGATGAATCAGCAGAGTCAGCACGTCATCCTGATTCCGGAAGGTGACCAGGTCGTTGGAAAATCCGTTGGTATCCACCGGGACATCAATGCCGCCAAGCAGTTTGGCGAGGGCAGATGATAAGCCGTCAAAGCCCAGGTTGATATAGCCCATCAGACTTTTTGCGGCAGAGGTTTCTGTCCAGTAGGAATAAAATTTATTGCTGCGAAGCGCCTTCATGACGGAATTGGGATTATAAACAGACCCGGCAGGATCAAGGGAATACCCATCATACCACTGTTTCATCAGTGAAAAATCCCGATGATGCTTTGTACAGAGTGCTTGTACATCTGCCTCGGTAAATCCCGCATACTCCGCAAATTCCATTGGACAGACCATGGAAAATTCCTGGAAATCGGAAATTGCGGACTGAGTACCATCTTTTTTTATGGGCAGGATACCGGTTATATATGCGGCAGCAAATATTCTGGCCGTTGTACCGCTGCTTTTAAATAATGTGCGCAGAAAGGAAAGGTATTGCTTCTGAACCGCTGGTGTTTCACGGATCGGTGCATCCCATTCGTCAATGATCACGATGAATTTATTCCCGGTAAGTTTCGTGGCATTGATCAGGGTTGTGGAAAAGGAATCATCTGTTTTCAGCCCGGGATATGCGTCAGAAAGCTCTTCCGTTACTTTGCGTCTGATAAAAGAAGGTAACTCTTCGGTTCCTGCTTCTCCCATGATGTTTGTGATATCCAGGTAAATTACGTCAAATTTATTTCGATATTTTCCATAGCTCTCAATGTCATTCGCGGCAATCTCAAGATCCTCAAAAAGCCCGGATGAATTACAGGTTTTATCATAATATGCACACAACATCTGTGCGGCAAAAGACTTTCCGAAACGGCGCGGCCTGCTGACACAAGTCAGCCTTCGGGGAGTCTCGATCGTGTCGTTGATCAGCCCGATCAGCCCGCTCTTATCTACATAAAGATCATTTCTGATACCGCTGAATCCATGATTTCCGGGGTTCAGATAGGTTCCCATAGGTACTCACCTCCTGGTGACATTATAATATTTCCAGGCAGGTTGCGCAATATAAAAAAGCCCGGATTGTATTCTTACAGGCGAAAATTTGTTATAAAAAAACAACCAAAAGTGGTAGATTTCAGCCTCAACATTTACTATTATATAGTAAAGATTTATCTTCGACTGACAGACAGGAGGCTTACCCAAATGGATTTTACAGCTCACACAGATCATACCGGCTTTGAAAAAAACCTGCAGGAGGACGTGGACTACGATTCCACCGGAGTTCCGCTGTATATCCGCACCAAGGATCTGAGGGAGTGCCCAAAGAGACGTGTGCCCTGCCACTGGCACGACGATCTGGAGCTGATCTACATCTGGGAGGGGAGGATGCGTTACTGCATCAACGACAGCCACATTGTCCTGCGGGAAAATGATACGCTCCTGGTAAATGCGCGTCAACTGCATTACGGCTATCCCTATGCCGAAAAGGAATGCCGGTTTTCCTGCGTCCGCTTCCACCCGTCCCTGTTTGTGGAAAATAAGCTCCTGCGTGAAAAATACATTACCCCCATTCTGGAAAAAGGGGAACCTCAATACGTCCATTTTCATTCCAGCCAGACTTTGGGCCGGGAGATCTCAGAGCTGATGCGGCAGATCGTGGGCTGCAAGGATTCCGCTGAAACCGCCTATGAAATGGAGGCTGTTGCCGTTATGCATACCCTGTGGTGCAGGTTTCTTCGGTATCAGGAGTTGTTTGCGGACGAGCCTGACAGAGAACCAGGGGAAGCGCGGAATGACAACGATGATCTGGAGATCCAGAAGCAGATGATCACATTTATCCACAGGCATTACGCGGAAAATCTCTCCATTGAGGATATCGCCGTATCCGCCCGCGTCAGCCAGGTCAGATGCCGCCGGATTTTCAAGCAGTATCTGCGGCAGACGCCCCTTCAGTTTTTAAACGCGTACCGGCTGGAGGTCAGCGGAAACCTCCTGCGGGATACGGACCAGACTGTCATGGAGATCGGGGAACGCTGCGGTTATCGCCACAAAAGCCACTTTGCGAAGGCATTTTCAAAATGCTACGGATGCACACCCAGGGAGTATCGGAAGAAATATCAGCATTAAGCTATTAACAAAAAAGCAATAGTAATCGAAGCCCAACTGTGGTACACTGATACTATATTTAACAGGGAGGGCTTCATTGTGACCCGGATAGGTAAAGAAAATAAATACGATATTGTACCAGATCATTTTAAAGCGAACATTTATGATCAGGTAGAGCTGCTTGTTGACTTTCATGGCATTACTAAAAAGGACATTGAGTCTGCCCAGGAAAAAATAAAAAAGATTTTAAACCCGAAAGAGTATAGTATGTCGGAAGAGCCTTTTTCATTGGATGAACTCCAGTATTATGCAGAGCGCCATAATATCAGTATATTTGCACAGAAAAGGATGAAAGACGCGGAGCACGTAATTCGATTTTATTCCAAGGACAGTACGGAATGTATTACAATAAGCCGTCTCTATATTGGGATTACACTTTCATATGAAGCAACGCATAATTTAAAAAGCAATATTATGCTTCTGGCAGAGCTGGTCCGTCTTTTTGCGGAGCAGGAATATTTTGAAGTGGAAAATGTTTATCTTATCAAAAAGGACAGTATTTATTGCAGCTCGTTATACCGTGTATACCAATGCTTTGATAAACAGGCTTTCGGAGATATTGGTTATACGTTAAAGCGAAGACTCCCGGAAGAAATCAGGCCCCTTACTTCAGAGATTTATAATGTATTTGAGTACAATGGGGCAGAAGTGAAATTATATAAGTCTGTAATCCCGGGAACGATTGCCAGGTCGGATGAGGAAATCTACGAAGCAACATTGCTGACAATTGTTGTATTTGATACGACAAATGCAGATGAAGAAATTGATATCGTAAACACACTGGAAAAGCTGAATCAAATTTCTTTTAAAGTGTTCATTCATCATATAACGGAATCATTTGCGGAGGATTTGGTAAAAGGGTTTTCTGATAAAGTGAAGGCTGGGGTGAATAAAAATGAGTAAGTTAAAATCTGCTGTAAAAATCACAAAAAACCAAAGTGCAGTAAAAGCAAGAGGAAGAAAAACAATGACTATGCCGAAGCAAAAGGTGGAATTTCACGCATCTGCCGCGCGCATTTCTACATTTTCACATTTCGAGGAAAGATCTGAAGCGAAAGAGCTGATCCGATTTCACAGGGCGGATTAATATGCTAAAGAGACTGGTAATCAACAAACAGGAAAAGATGAAAATAGCAGTTTATCATATTGGGTATTCCAGCGAAGGGGAGAGCAACATTTTTATCTTGTATGGAGAAGATAAAGACATATATTACTCGATGGCCATAGACTGCTATGAAGAATCCCAGTGCAATATAACAGATAGTATATTGGAGGAATGGGGAATTGCTGAGAAGAAATTAGATATGCTTATCTGGACACATCCTCACGATGACCATTCGGCTGGCCTTGTTCAGCTTGTTAAAAAATACTGCAGCGCTGAGAAAACTAAGATATGTACTGCTAACATATTTGGCGAGGCAGAAAGAGTTTCAGATGTCTGCAGGGAAAATATCTTCTTTTTGGGTTCTCTGCTTCAGCGTAAAAAAGCAATGAATAGAATAAACCTGCATCCCATGCATTGCTATCCAGATATTATGGATGAGATTGCGTTTTTAGGATATGGAAAATTTGACAGAATGGTGCTCAAATGTATTGCACCAATGCCTAACATAGGCGGGATTCAAGGTATCAATAAAACTTTTGACGGTAATAAAATATGCCTGGGGTGTGTTGTGAAGCTGGAAGGCATTGCCGGTGAGATCAATCTGATGTTTGCCGGTGATGTTGACAATATGACGTTTGAAGAACTGGCCTATGATTCTGATTCCGAGATATCCGCGGCTTATAACTACATAAAAATACCGCATCATGGAAGTGAGAAGGGAAGAAAACTGATGGAACTTCTGCAGAAAAGCGGTGATACAAGCGAGTATGCTTCAACATCGGTGAATCTGAGAAATCATTTACCAAACAGGAAAGTGATGTCAGAATATGGCAAGGTTGTGGAAACTTTGATCTGTACGTCAGATATCGTTGATCACCATTATGGTAAGGGAGTTGTATATCTGGATTTTGATTTGGAGAAAAAAACAATAAAAACACAGCTTTATGGAACTGCAGCAATAATAAATAAAGACAAGCTAAAAAATGACGCTGCCTGACAATCAGTAAAGAAATAAAAAGTTATAA
>OFFF01001941.1_pt1 | contig 12408 bp, 11 predicted proteins | sample 1521301 | NCBI WGS metagenome assembly OFFF01 (sample SAMEA3504101, study PRJEB24116) | mouse gut metagenome | biome: mouse gut; feature: mouse-associated habitat; material: faeces | place: Denmark | collected 2011
GCCGTCAGCTTCGACATGTCGATTTCCTTGATCAGCCACTCCTTGTTGCCGTAGAGCATGGTCTTGTAGCCCGCGGCGGCAATGGTGTCCATGAAAGCCTTCGCTATAGCGGTCTTTTCGTCCCTGGTCAGGATGTCCGTCCTGGCGGTGTCGTTCTCCACCCGCTCCATGTCATAGGCCACCGGATAGCTGACGGTGTACTCCCCCAGGTTCTCCAGCACCATGTTCGCCTCCTCTATGGCCTCGGCCTCGGAGATGGCCTGGGAGTAGAAATAGACCCCCACCTGAAGGCCCGCGTCCGTGGCCCGTTTGATGTTGTCCTGGAAATACTCGTCCAGAATCAATTGTCCCGTGCCATAGCCTCTCGCCCCCAGCCGGATCATGACAAAGTCTATCCCGGCCTTCTTCACCTTCACGAAATCCACATAATCCTGGAACTTGGAAATATCCACCCCGGTATAGGACACCTGCTTGCCGTTCTCATAATACTTCATCAGATCCGACTGGCACACCAGCTTCGTGAAATCATAGTCATGTTTGGGCAGGTAGGGGCTGATCAGGACCCACTCCTCCTTCCCGTCCGCATACTGCACCAGCGTGTGCTTACCGTCCGTGGACGGATCGTCCTCCGGCGCTGTCGTCTCCTCCGGCTCCTCCGTGGGCTGCGGCGTCTCCGTCTCCTCGGGATACATGTCCCAGAAGTCGAAATCATCCGGATGCAGCTCGCTTCCGCCCACCAGTTCGTCCGTCTCAGGGTATAAAATCACGGGGGACGCGGCCTCCTGTGCTGCCTGCACGGAATTTGCCTGCTGGGAGCCCCTGGACGCCGCACTGTTCTTCGGCTTCTGGTTCAGGAACAGCATGGCCACCAGGATCAGCGCCACAAAAGCGGTCACCGCCAGAATGGACATAACCACCGTGGGCGCCAGGCTGGAGCGATCGTCAAAATCCTCCGGCATCTTCACAGTCCTCGCCTCCTTTCTTCTTCAAAAACATGGTTCCTTCCAAAACTCTTCCATAAACTCAACTCCCGCTTCACGTCCTTGGCAGGATGCACTTCTTGGGGCATTTCTCCGCACAGGCTCCGCACCCGGTGCACTTCTCCTGATCGATCGCGGCATGGAAGTCCTTCACCTCCACCGCCTGGCTGGGGCAGTTCCTTGCGCACAGTCCACAGCCGATGCAGCCCACCTCGCAGGCCTTCATGGTCACGGGCCCCTTGTCCTTAGAGCTGCAGGCCACCACATATTTCGCGTCATAGGGAATCAGGGAAATCAGATGCTTGGGGCAGGCCTCCACGCACTTCCCGCAGGCCTTACACTTTTCCCTGTCCACCACTGCCACGCCGTTTACTACACGTATGGCGTCAAAAGGGCAGGCCTTTACGCAGGAGCCGTAGCCCAGGCAGCCGCTGTTGCAGGATTTGGGCCCGCCGCCGGGCACGAAGCCCATCATCCGGCAGTCCTGCGCCCCATAGTAATCATAGTCTTGTCTGGACTTGTCGCAGTCCCCCATGCAGGCCACGAAGGCCACCTTTCTCTCCGAGGCCCCTGCCTCCACGCCCATGATGGCCGCGATCTTCTCCCCCACGGGAGCGCCGCCCACGGGACAGGCGTTCACTGGAGCCTCCCCCTTGGCTATGGCCGCGGCCAGGCCGCTGCAGCCCGCATAGCCGCAGCCTCCGCAGTTGTTTCCCGGAAGCGCCGCCAGCACGGCTTCCTCTTTTTCATCCACATCCACTCTGAACTTGATCCCCGCTGCCCCCAGGAAGAGCCCCACGAAGATACCTACCACGCCTACCACGGCAGTGGCGGTCAAAATACCAGTCACGCTCATCGCACGTCTCCTTATTCCAGTTCTTATTCCAGTCCCGCAATGATTCGCCCAGTACCCAAGCACTCTCAGAGGACTTCCGGCCGCAGAGGGCGCGTCCGTAATTCCTCTGGGGCACTGGACGAATCATTGCTGTTTTTTATTCCAGTCCCGCATCAGTCTGCCCGGCACCCAGGCACTCTCAGAGGACTTCCGGCCGCAAAAGGCGCGTCCGTAATTCCTCTGGGGCACTGGACGAATCATTGCTGTTTTTTATTCTACAATAACCCCGAAAACCCACAGAAAGCAATGGCCATCAGCCCTGCCGTCAGCAGCACCGTAGGCATGCCCCGAAAGGACTTGGGGATGTCATTGTACTCCAGCTTCTCCCGGATCCCCGCCAGGATCACGATGGCGATGGTGAAGCCCACCGCCGTGGCGAAGCCGTTGACGATGCCGGTGAGGATCCCGTACTCCTTCTGCACATTGGTGATCGCCACGCCCAGCACCGCGCAGTTGGTGGTGATCAGGGGGAGGTAGACACCCAGCGCCTCATAGAGCGAGGGCATGGCCTTTTTCAGGAACATCTCCACGAACTGCACCAGCGCGGCGATGACCAGGATGAACACGATGGTCTCCAGGTATTCCACATGGAACCTCACCAGCACGAACCGGTAGATCGCGCCCGCCACCGCGCTGGCCAGGGTAATGACGAAGATGACCGCCGCCCCCATGCCCGCCGCCGTGTTGGTCTTGCGGGACACGCCCAGGAAGGGGCAGAGCCCCAGGAACTGGCTGAGCACCACATTGCTCACCAGAGAGGAGCCGATCAAAATGACAAGCAGCTCTTTCACGTTCTCCATTCCCATTTATCTCTCCTCCTTATCCGGCTCCGCAGCCTTTCTCGTCCCGTCCTCACCGTAGAAGCGCTTCGTGCAGCCCTTCTCGGAACAGTTCATGCAGTCCTCGCTGCACCCGGAACCTATCTTCTCATAGCTCTTCCCGGCCTTCTTCCGGGCATCCTTGACGTAATTCTGCAGGGCCACCAAAGCGGCCAGCACGAAGAATGCCCCCGGCGCCTGCCCGAAGATGCGGATGGGCACAAAGGAATCCGGCATCAGCGCCAAGCCGAAGATCTCCCCGGCTCCCAAAAGCTCCCTCACCGCGCCGATGCAGGTCAGGGCAAAGGTGAAGCCCAGCCCCATGCCGATCCCGTCGAACAGGGAGGGAATCGCAGGGTTCGAGTAGGCGTAGCTCTCCGCCCGCCCCAGGATGATGCAGTTCACCACAATCAGCGGTATGTACACTCCCAGGGACTTGTTCAGGGCCGGGATATAGGCCTGCAGGAGCAGCTGCACCGCCGTCACGAAGGAGGCGATGATGACGATGAACGCCGGAATCCGCACCCGGTTCGGGATGATGCCCCGCAGCAGCGAGATGATCAGATTGCTCAGCGCCAATACTACCATAGTAGTAAGACCCATCCCCAGGCCGTTCATGGCTGAGGTGGTCACGGCCAATGTAGGGCACATGCCCAGCATCAGCACAAAGGTGGGATTTTCTTTGACCAGGCCGTTGTAAAGCCTCTCACCTGCATTATTCATTAGAGGCACCTCCCTCCGTCAGAGCCTGCGCAGCCTTAAGCCCTCCGTTCACCGCGTTGGTGACGGCTTTCGTGGTTATGGTAGCGCCAGCGATGGCGTCTATCTCGTTTTCAGCCGATGCGCCTGTCTTGGTGTAGGCGAAGCTGTCCACATTCTTCTCATGGAACTGGGGCACCAGCTCCTCCGGCGCCAGCATCCCCAGCCCCGGCGTCTCGGAAATCTCCAGGATGGAGATGTCATTCAGCACACCCTCGTTGGTGACCCCCAGGTACAGCACGATATTGCCGCCGTAGCCTTCGGTGGAGGTGGACTCCACCACCACGCCCAGGGGATTTCCGTCGCTGCCAAGGGCCCGGTAGACGCTGCCTATCTTTACCCCGTCAGCGCCGAGCTCCTGGCTCAGTGCCTCGTCCGGCTCATATTCCATCTCCTCGAAGGAGGCCGCTGTCTGGAACACGGCAGCACAGGCCTCCTGCACCGCCTTCTCCTGCTGGATGCGGATGCGGTCCCTGGTCAGCTCGTTGACCAGCCCCAGGACCAGCCCCGCTATCAGGGTTATGGCAAAAAGGATGCCCGCCTCTTTCAGCATCACGCTGACATCGCTCTTATTTTTCAAGACGTCTCCCTCCTTTCTGGTATCCGAAAGCAGTCGGCCTGGTGCATTTCTCGATCAGCGGCACCAGAAGATTGCCCAGGATGATGGCGTAGGAGACTCCCTCCGCGCCGGGGCCGAAGATGCGGAAGATTCCTGTCAGCAGCCCCAGGACGATGCCGTACACATATTGTCCTTTTATCGTAATCGGCCTGGTCACATAGTCCGTGGCCATGAAGAACGCGCCCAGCATCAGGCCGCCGCCGGCCAGCTGCGCCGCCAGGTAGGCGGGATGGAAGCCGTGGCCTCCGAAAATCCCCGCAAAGAGGATGAATGTCACTATGTAGCTGCCGGGGATTCGAATGTCGATGACCCCGAACAGGATCAGGATGCACGCTCCCGCCAAAATGGCGATCACCGAGGTCTCGCCGATGGTGCCCGCGGTGCGCCCGATCACCATATCCAGCACGTCCACCGCTTCCCCCGCCTTCAGCGCCGCCAGAGGCGTGGCGCCTGTGTAGCCGTCGCACTGGAAGGCCGTCATGGCAGTGGGGAAGGAAATCAGCAGGAAGCACCTGGCCGCCAGTGCCGGGTTCATGAAGTTCTGTCCCAGGCCGCCGAAGAGCATCTTCACCACCAGGATGGCGAAGACGCCGCCCAGTGCCGCCATCCACAGGGGGATGGTCACCGGGAGGTTCAGGGCCAACAGCAGCCCCGTCACCACCGCAGACAGATCCGTCACCGTCAGTTTCCCTTTATAGAGTCCGAAGAAGTATTCCGTCAGAATCGTACTGGCGATGGTCACCGCGATCACCGCCAGGGCCCTTGGCCCGAAGTTATAGATTCCAAAGCCTGTGGCGGGCATCAGGGCTATGATCACCGCCGCCATCAGCCCGTTCGTGGCCACTTTGGAACGAATATGAGGATTAGATGATACTTTGAACAATTCGCTCATGAGTTTTTCTCCTAGGTTTTATGTAGCTGTCTATTTTTTCTTTTTGGCCAGCAGAATCTTGCGCATGGACTTGATCTGCTGGGTCAGAGGCCGCTTGGCCGGGCAGATGAAGCTGCAGCAGCCGCACTCGCAGCACTCCATGCCGTAATTCGCCAGAAACGCCTCCTCGTCGAAGCGCTCCGCGTAATCCGCCAGCCTGCTGGGGATGACCCTGCCCGGGCAGACTTCCACGCAGCGCCCGCAGTTGATGCAGGGCCCCGGCTCCATGGCCGACACCTCATCCTTGGACAGCGCCAGCAGCGCCGTGGAGGTCTTGGTGGTGGGCACATTCAAGTCGAACATGCCGAATCCCATCATGGGGCCGCCGCAGATGATCTTCTCCGGCGTGCTCTTGAAGCCTCCCGCGGCCTCCAGCACCTGGCTGTAGCTGGTGCCTATCTTCACCCGGAAGTTCTGCGGAACCGCCACGGCATCCCCTGTGACGGTGACGATCCTCTCTATCAGGGGCCGCCCCTCCATCACTGCCCTGTACACCGCCACAATGGTATCCACATTGTTCACCACGCAGCCCACGTCCGCCGGGAGCATGGTGGAGTTGATCCGCCTGCCCGTAGTTGCGTAGATCAGCTGCCTCTCGCCGCCCTGGGGGTACTTTGTCTTCAGGGCCTTCACGGAAATCTTCGGGTCGTCCTTTACCAGGCCCCGGAGCAGGGAGACGCAGTCCGGCTTGTTGTCCTCCACCGCCAGGATGCCCGTGGCATTGGGAAACAGCTGCAGGGCGATCCGCAGGCCCCCCACCAGCTTCTCCGGCTCCTCCAGCATCCTGCGGTAGTCCGATGTCAGATAGGGCTCGCACTCCGCGCAGTTCGCGATCACATAGTCGATTTTCTCCGGCTCCTTGGGGGATAGCTTTACATGGGTGGGAAAGCCTGCCCCTCCCATGCCTACGATTCCGGCCTCCTTTATGATGTCCACGATTTCCTCACGGGACAGGCTCTTCGCGTCCTCCCGGGGGCGGAATCCCACATCCTCATACTGGCCGTCATTCTCCACCACGATGCTCATGACCTGGTCCCCTGTGACTACGCGTCTGGCTTCCAGCGTCTTCACCGTGCCGGATACGGATGCGTAGATGGGCGCGGAGACGAATCCGCCGCTCTCGGCAATCTTCTGTCCCATGAGCACCCTGTCCCCTTTCGCCACAATCGGTTTGGCCGGGGCCCCGATATGCTGCGACAGAGGATACACCAGCTCATTCCCCGGCAGGACGTCCGCTATGGGCCTGTCCTTGGAGAGATCCTTTCCATCGTAGGGATGTATGCCTCCCACAAATGTCAACTTCGCCATGTTATCTTAAGTCCTTTCTCAAAATCTTGCTTCTATATTTTTATAGATACTTTAAATATACTATTTTTTTTCGGAAAATACTACTGGAATTTTAAAAAATGTGATATTATATACATGGAAAGATTAGGAACCGTTCAACGGTTCGGGACGGAGGCTGTCATGAGAATATCTGAGGAGACATTGGAGAACTTTACGATAACTTATCCGCTGGACAGGCTCGCGCCCCTGGAGCGCGTGCTTTTTCTCGACATCGAGACCACCGGCTTTACCGCCAAATCCTCCTATCTGTACCTCATCGGCTGCGCCTATTTCCTGGGAGGGAAATGGCACACCATACAGTGGATGGCACAGGCCTATGAACAGGAGGTGGACGTGATCAGGGCTTTCTTTGATTTTGCCAGGCCCTACCGCTATCTGATCCACTTTAACGGCAACAATTTCGACCTGCCCTTCATCACGCAGAAATGCGCCCAGCACGCCCTGCCCTGCAGCTTCGACAGGTTCCAGGGAATCGACATCTACCGCCGGGTGGTGCCCTACAAATACTTCCTCCGGCTCCCCAACTGCAAGCAGAAGACCTTCGAGCAGTTTCTGGAGGTGGCCCGGAAGGATGTGTTCTCCGGCAGCGAGCTAATCGGCATCTACCACGACTATATCAAGAACCCCTCCGAATTCTCGGAAAACGCGCTGCTTCTGCACAATGCGGACGATTTGAAGGGAATGCTGGAAATCCTGAGCATGCTTGCCTATTACGACCTGTTCAACCAGCCGGTAAAGGCCCGCCGGGTCCAGGCCAATTCCTATAAGGACGTGAACGGCAACAGGCGCAAGGAGCTGGTCATCCTCTTCCAGCCGGAGACGCCCCTGCCTAGACTCGTGTCCGCCAGCGCGGGGGGCTGCTATTTCCGGGGGGACGGCACGGAATGCTCCCTGAAGATCCCAATCTTCGAGGAGGAGCTGAAATATTTCTATTCCAATTACCAGGACTATTATTACCTTCCCACGGAGGACGTGGCGCTCCACAAATCCGTGGCCGGTTTCGTGGACAAGGCTTACCGGCTGCAGGCTTCCGCCGCCAATTGCTATACCCGCAAGGTGTCCAGCTATCTGCCCCAGTGGGATTTCGTGTTCTCGCCCTTTTTCAAGCGGGACTACAAGAGCCGGGAGCTCTTCTTTGAGCTGACTGACGAGCTGAAGAAGAACCGGCAGGCATTCTCCGTCTATGCCAGCCATGTGCTGAGCATGATGGCCTCCAGCTATTGATTCCCTATACGGAACCTTCAAGGCGAAACGGCAGCGGGAAAATCTCCGCTGCCGTTTCTGTGTAGGTGTAATTATGATGCTTTTTGATAAAAGAAAGCATTTTTTCTGAAAAAGCCGATTTCTTTGTGGTTCATCATCTGTTCCGAAGCGCCGATGAAAAGCAGTCCGCCATTTGCCAGAGAATTGTAGTATTTCCGGAATATCTGTTCCTTCACCTCCTCGGTGAAATAAATCATCACATTCCGGCAGACAATCAGATGGCAGCCTATCGGATAGGCATCCTTCAGCAGGTTATGCTCCCTGAATTCCACCCGGGACTTGATTTCGTCCGAAATCTTGTATTCTGTGCCTGTCTTCCTGAAATATCTCCTCTTCAGATCCGCAGGTACGGACGCGATGCTTTTCTCCGGATACACGCCCTGCTTGGCCGTCTCGATGATCTGTCTGTCCAAATCCGTGGCATGCACCCTGATATTGGCCAAGGGCAGATGCCTGGACATGGCCATCACAAGAGAGTAAGGTTCATCCCCCGTGGAACAGGCGGCGCTCCATACCTTCAGAGTCTTGCCGAATCTCTGAATCAGTTCGGGAATCGCCTTTTCCTCCATCACCTTCCACTGATCGATATCCCTGTAGAACTCCGATACATTGATGGTGATGTGGTTGACGAATTCCTCGAACATCCTCCTGTCTGTCCGGAGACAGAACACATATTTGTCATAGCCCTCTATCCTGTTCTTGGAAATCAGATTGTCGATCCGGCGCTTCATCTGGCTTTCCTTGTAACAGCTCAGGTTGATTCCTGTCAATGTCAGTACTTCTCTTTTGAAATACTCGTAATCAAATAGCATGGCAGTTACCATCCTGGGATTTATTGTCTGTCAGCCTTACTCTTCCGCCTGTGCCGAGATGACCGCCTCGATGTCAACGGGAACCACGTCCTGGTCGATCTGCGCAGCCGCTCCCATGGCCTTGATGCTCAGAGAAATCTTCCTGTCGGCCTCGTTGAAGTCCACGATCTTCGCGGTCACTTCCTGGCCCACGCTCAGCACGTCGGAAGGCTTCTCCACATGCTCCCTGGAAATCTGGGATACGTGGAGCAGCGCGTCCACGCCGGGCTCCAATTCCACGAATGCGCCGAAATCGGTCATCCTGGCCACTCTGCCGCTCACCACGTTGCCGATGGCATACTTGTCCGCAGCGTCCCTCCAGGGATTCTGATCCTCGAACTTCAGGGACAACGCCACTTTGCTGCCGTTGATCTCCTTGATCAGCACGGTCAGCTTCTCCCCTACCTTGAAGACTTTCTTGGGATGCTCCACGCGGCCCCAGGACATCTCCGAGATATGGAGCAGACCGTCGGCCCCGCCCAAGTCTACGAACGCGCCGAAGTCCGTCACGTTCTTGACCACGCCTTCCACCACATCGCCCTCGCGGATTCTCTCGAAGAGCTCCTTCTGCATCTGGGCCTTCCTGGCGGCGATGAGCTGCCTGCGGTCGCCGATATATCTTCTCCTCTTCGGATTGTACTCGCTGATGACGAATTCGATTTCCTGTCCCAGATATTTGCCCAGATCCCTCTCATAGGTATCGGACACAAGGCTGGCAGGGATGAACACCCTGACTTCCTCATAGACAACGCTGAGGCCGCCCTCCAGCACCTGGGCCACTGTGGCCTTTAAGACCTCTCCGCTGTTGTAAGCTTCCTCGATCCTCTTGTTGCCCCTGTCGGCAGCCAGACGCTTATAGGTCAGAACTACCTGCCCCTCACCGTCGTTCACCTTCAGTACCTTCACTTCCATGGTGTCGCCAGGCTTAACCACTTCGGTCAAATCTACGCTGGAATCATTGGTATACTCGTTCCTGGCCAGTATACCGTCCGACTTGTACCCAATGTTCAAGACGATTTCTTCCGGCTTGACATCGATGACTGTGCCTTCGACTACCTCTCCTGAATGTATTGTCCTAATTGAATTTGGATCTTCCAGCATTTGTTCAAAAGTTAATTCTGACATGTCTTTGAACCTCCTCGATTAATTTATTTGGGGTGGAAGCCCCCGCGGTGATACCCACTAGTCGAACAGCTTTAGGTAGTTCTAAATGCAAGTCATCCAGTGTCTGTATAAAATAGGTGTGGGCACATTCCTCCGCGCATATCTCATAAAGCTTTCTGGTGTTGGAACTATGCCTTCCCCCTATCACAATCATAACGTCAGCCTCCGCCGCAAGTGCCTTCGCCGAGCATTGGCGCTCTTCCGTCGCATTACAGATAGTATTCACAACAATACTATTGTAACCTTTTTTTTCCAAAATTTCAACTATATTATGAAATTTATTGTAGTTATATGTCGTCTGGGCGACCACGCACAGTTTTTCGCCCTCCGGAGGCCTGAATTTCTCCGCTTCCTCCAGGTCTTTCAGCACTGTCACCGGGCCTTTGCACCATCCTACGATGCCCTCCACCTCGGGGTGGCCGGCGTTTCCTACGACGACGATGTGCCGTCCCTCCCCGCTCTCCTTCTCCACGATATTGTGAATTCTTTTCACAAATGGGCAGGTGGCATCGATGCACTCCAGGTTCTTCTCGCGAAGGATCCGGATAATCTTCTCCGGAACCCCGTGGGCCCGGATGATGACGCTGCCCTCGGAAAGCTCCATGAGCTCCTCCCCGGACTCCAGCACCTTCACCCCCTGTTCCGAAAGCTCCCTCACCACTTCCTCATTGTTCACGATCGGGCCATAGGTATATATATTCTTCCCGTTTTTTATCTGTTCATACACGGTGTCCACCGCGCGCTTCACGCCGAAGCAGAAGCCCATGCGCTCCGCCAGCTTTACTTCCATAGAATCCTTCCCTCTACCTTGCGCTTCTGCACAGCCCGGTCACGGCGGCTATGGCCTCCTCCGCGTTCATGTCCGACGTATCTACCACAATCGCGTCGTCCGCTTTCCGCAGGGGCGATTCCTCCCTGTGCATGTCCCGGTAGTCCCTGTCCTCTATGTCCGCTTTGATTTTGTCCAGTTCGCAGCTTTCGCCTTTTGCGGTGAGTTCGTCATATCTGCGCCTGGCCCGCACGTCGCTGCTGGCGGTGAGGTAGATCTTCAGCCGGGCGTCCGGCAGCACGCAGGTGCCGATGTCCCTGCCGTCCATGATGCAGTCGCTCTCCGCCGCAAGGCTTTTCTGCAGCGCCACCATGTTCTTCCTCACCTGGGGTATGGGGCTGATGACGGACGCCGCCTCGCCCACCTCCTCCGTGCGCAGGAACGCGTTCACATTTTCCCCGTTCAAAAAGACTACCTGCACCCCGTCCTCATACCGGATGGTGACGGCCGCCTCGGGACATTTCCCGGCTACCTTCTCCCTGTCCGCCAGATCCACGCCCTCCCGCAGCATGTACAGAGCCACGGCCCGGTACATGGCCCCTGTGTCCACATAAATCAGATTCAGCTCCCTGGCCACCGCCTTTGCGATGGTACTCTTGCCCGCTCCCGCGGGCCCGTCAATCGCCACATTAAATCCCATCTGTCTTCTTCTCCTGTTCTCCTTTCTCAAATCTCCCCGGCAGGCGCTCCCGCGCATTTTCCGGCCAGATGCCCTGTAGACCAGGCAATCTGCAGGTTGAAGCCCCCTGTCAGCGCGTCCAGGTCCAATACCTCCCCGGCAAAATACAGGCCGCCTGCCTTCTTCGACTCCATGGTGGAGGGGTTTATGTCCTTCACGCTTACTCCGCCTTTCGTGATGACGGCCTCCTCATAGCCCCGAAGCCCTGCCACAGTCAGCGGCAGGTTCTTGATCAGTCCAACGAACGCCCTGCGCTCCTCCCTGGTGATCTCATTGACCTTCTTGTCCGGGTGGATGCCGGAGAGGTCGCGCATCACCGGAATCAGCTTCATAGGGAAAAGCCCGCCCAGCGCGTTCTTGAACTGCCTGTTCTTATTCTCCTCGAAGTCCCGCAGCAGACGCCTGTCCAACTGTTCCTCGTCCAGAGCGGGCTTTAAGTCGATATACAGCCTGGCGCCCTCCTCCGTCTCCGAACCGGCCTTCTTCCCGGTTTTCCTGCCCTTCTGCCCAATGAAGCTGCTGGCGGAGAGTATCAGCGGGCCGCTGACGCCGAAATGGGTGAACAGCATCTCCCCGAAGCCCCGGTAGACCTCTCTGGAAGGAGGGCAGCACAGCCGCACCGACACGTTCTTCAGAGTCAGCCCCATCAACTGGCGGCACCATTTCTCCCGGATATTGAAAGGCACCAGCGAAGGACGGCGCTCCGTCAGTTTGTGTCCCGTCTCCTCCGCGAAACGGTAGCCGTCCCCGGTGGAGCCTGTAGCCGGATAGGAAATCCCTCCGGTGCAGACTATACACCTGTCTGCGGGAAGTGTTCTGCCGTCCGCCAGCTCCACTCCCGCAATCCTCTCCTCCCCGTTCTCCCCTTCCAGCATCAGGCCTTTCACACGGGTATTCAGCAGGACCTTCACGCCCAGCCGCTTCAAGGCCCTCTGGAAGGCTCCGATCACGTCCGAGGAATGATCGGACACGGGAAAGACCCTGTCCCCCCGCTCTGTCTTCAGGGGGCATCCCTCCCGCTCCAGGAACTCCATCACCGCCCGGTTGTCGTAATCGTAAAAGGCGCTGTACAGGAACTTGCCGTTGGTGCACACATTGGCCAGAAGCGTCTCCATATCCCCGGCATTGGTAACATTGCAGCGCCCCTTGCCGGTGATGAACAGCTTTTTTCCCAGTTTTTCATTTTTCTCTATGAGACATACGCTGCAGCCGCGTTCCGCCGCCGCCACAGCAGCCATCATGCCCGCGGCTCCGCCGCCTATGACGATTACTC
>OFFF01001947.1_pt1 | contig 12355 bp, 10 predicted proteins | sample 1521301 | NCBI WGS metagenome assembly OFFF01 (sample SAMEA3504101, study PRJEB24116) | mouse gut metagenome | biome: mouse gut; feature: mouse-associated habitat; material: faeces | place: Denmark | collected 2011
GGGTTATGAGCCCAACGAGCTACCACTGCTCCATCCCGCGGTCTTAAATCGAGTGCAAAGTTAATGCTTCTTTCCGGATTCTCCAAATTTTAATGTCTAAAAACAGCATTTGTTAACATCATTTAACGTTTCAACAGCCTTGAAGCATCCTCTAACGGGGAAATCTCGAGTTTTATCTGCTGTTTGCTGACGGGATGGATGAATCCAATGGAATGAGCCTGGAGGGAGATGCCGCCGTCGGGATTACTACGCCGGGCGCCATATTTAAGGTCTCCCTTGATGGGATGGCCTATGGCGGCCAACTGCGCCCGGATCTGATGCTTCCGGCCTGTAAGGAGGTTGACTTCGAGCAGTGTGTAGCGGTCGCCGCGCGCTATCGTACGGTAGCGCAGCCGCGACAGTTTGGCGTCGCGGTGACCTGAGTCGGCGATGAAGGTCTTGTTAATGCGTCCGTCTGAGAACAGCCAGTTTTCCAGTTCCGCTTCCTCGCGCTCCGGATGTCCCTCGACAAGAGCCCAATAAGTCTTGTGGATCTCTCCGTCGCGAAGCATGCGGTTGAGACGCTCCAGAGCCTTGGAGGTGCGCGCAAAAATCACCAGCCCCGATACCGGCCGGTCGATACGGTGCACCACGCCGCAGAACACGTTTCCCGGCTTATCGTACTTCCTGCGTATATATTCCTTTACAGTTTCCGACAGCGGAATGTCGCCAGTCCTGTCCCCCTGCACGATTTCCCCGGCCCTCTTATTGACAACGATTATATGGTTGTCCTCGTAGATAACTTCCATACCTATGTAACAGAAAAACCGGCCGGATTATTATCTACTGCCGGGACATGGCACAGTCTATCCAAGATTGGCATGTCACATCGCATTTAACCCCAGGCACCTACGCTTAGCTTCAGTGCCTGGGGTTAATAAGGATTCAGGTTTCAGACCGGATGGATTTATTTTTTAAGGAATTTGCGGATGCGGGCGGTGACGGCTTCGGGAGTATAGCCGAATTTCTCTTCGAGCACTTTGGCGGGAGCGGATGCTCCGAAGCGTTCGAGACCCATCACTTCGTAACGACCGCTCATCCCGGGCCAGAGAGCGGCGGGAAGACCGCTTGTCAGGCCGAACTGCGGCACTCCGGCCGGAAGTACACTTTCGCGATACTCCGGAGTCTGCTCTCCGAAAAGACCTGCGGAGGGAACCGACACCACGCGGGCCCTGACACCCTCTGCCTTGAGAGCCTCGGCTGCATGCACAAGCAGAGCGACATCGCTGCCGTTGGCAACGAGCACTACGTCGGGATTTTCAGCCGGAACGACCACATAACCGCCGTGTGCCGCCTTCCTTGCCTCCTCGCGGCGGTTCTCGCCGGGAAGATCCTCGAGATTCTGACGCGAGAAGATGAGCACAGTCGGAGTGTCTCTGTTCTCCATGGCCAGACGGTAAGCCTCCACTGTTTCCGCAGAGTCGGCTGGACGGATCACGAGCACGGAGGGACGGCCGCTGAAATTGCGCACCTGCTCCATAAGACGTATCTGTGCCTCCTGCTCGATGGGTTCGTGAGTGGGACCATCCTCTCCGACGCGGAACGAATCATGGGAATAAATGAACTTCACGGGAAGTTCCTGCAGTGCCGCCATGCGGATGGCGGGCTTCATATAGTCGCTGAAGACGAAGAAAGTGGCGCAGGCCGCGAACACACCTCCGTGGAGCGCGATACCGTTGATGACGCAGGCCATGGTGAGTTCGGCGACACCCATCTGGAGGAACGCGCCCGAGAAATCGCCGCGCAGGAAAGCGCGGGTCTTCTTCAGGAAGCCGTCGGTCTTGTCGCTGTTGGCGAGGTCGGCGCTGGACACTATCATGTTGTCGATATGTTCGGCGAGGAAACCGAGTACGGAAGCCGACGCGGCGCGCGACGCCATGTTCGGCTTGAGTTCGATGGAATCCCAGTCGAGTTCAGGAAGTTTCAGCTCGCGGCAGTCGCGGAGATGCGCGGCGAGCTCCGGATTCCGCTGCGCCCAGAGATCGAATTCCTTACGGCGGCGGGCTACGGTCTCCTTAAGCCGGGCGGCGCGCTCCGCATAGAGTTCGGCCACATCGGGACGGATCACCCAGGGGTTTTCCGGATCGCCGCCCCATCCGCGGACGGTTGCGTCCAGATCGGCACCTGCGGCGGAAAGGGGCTGGCCGTGGGTATTGACAGCTCCCTCCATAGAGGAGCCGTCGGCGCGGACCACACCGCGGGCCATCACCGTATGGCCGATGATGAGCGTGGGACGTTCCTTCTCATCGACAGCGGTCTGCAGGGCAGCCGCGATTGCAAGAGGATCACAGCCGTCGACCTCAAGGACATTCCAGCCCCATGCGCGGTACTTGGCGGCGACATCCTCACGGTCCACCTCCTCTACCTTGGTGGAGAGCTGGACTTCGTTGGAGTCGTAGAACATGATGAGATTGTGGAGTCCGAGCAATCCTGCGATACGGCCCGCGCCCTGCGAGATCTCCTCCTGAATACCACCGTCGGAGATAAAAGCATAAGTCTTGTGAGCCACCACCTCGCCGAAGCGTGCGGCAAGGAAGCGCTCGGCTATGGCGCAGCCGACGGCCATGACGTGACCCTGGCCCAGCGGGCCTGAGCCGTTCTCCACTCCACGGGCCACATCGAGTTCGGGATGGCCCGGAGTGACACTCTCCCACTGACGGAAATTCTGCAGATCCTCCATAGAGTATTTGCCGGCGAGAGCCAGTATGCCGTAAAGCATCGGCGACATGTGTCCGGGATCGAGGAAGAAACGGTCGCGGGCGAACCATTGCGGGTCCTCCGGGTCGTATTCGAGAAACGACGAGTACAGCACATTGATGAAATCGGCTGCCCCGAGCGAGCCGCCGGGATGGCCTGATTTGGCTTTCTCCACCATCTCGGCAATCAGCACACGCAGATTGTCGGCGGCCGAATTCATTGTCTTTACATCCATATCAATATAATTCGTTTTAGATTTTAAGATTTCAGTCACTTTACTTCCGTTATCTTCTCAGAGGTCGCGGAGATCCGGAGCCTCATCCTGACCGACGGGAATATCACGGTTTACATTCTTCGAGCCGGCTATAGAGTAGAAAAGGATATAGACGAGCATCGCCACCACCAGCCAGTAGCTGTTCACATAACCTGCGGTACGGCCGATCCAGTCCTGGACATACGGCATTACGCCGCCGCCGACCACCATCATCATGAAAAGACCCGAGGCCTTGGCGGTGTACTTGCCGAGGCCTTCGGTGGCGAGATTGAAGATTCCGCCCCACATCACCGAGGTGCAGAGGCCGCAAAGGAAGAGGAAGAGGCACTTCATCGGCACCTGGCCGGAAGTGATGTTAAGCGCGGGAATGGAAGGAGAGGTGAACGTAACGCTTTCGGGGAGGAATATTGCCGTCAGCACGAGGATGATGGCGACTGTGGATACGGTCACCATCTGGGTGCGGGTGGACACCTTGCCGGAGATGATCGAGCTGAGGAAACGGCCTATGAGCATCATAAGCCAGTAAAGGGCGGCGAGCGAACCGGCCACAGCTGCGGCTCCCTCGAAATTCTCGCGGGAAATCCAGGCATTCATCTCGGCCGGTATGCCGATTTCGATTCCTACATAGAAGAAAATGGCGATCACGCCGAGCAGACAGTGACGGAACGCCAGGGGGCTGTGCTCGTAATTCACCTTCTTGAGGTTGGTCTGCGGCTCCCTGATCTTCACAAACGAGATCACGATGAAAGAGAGTACGAAAATTACGATGCCGGTCACCACGAGGGGTGCGACGGATGCCATGGTGGTCTGCCTGGTGAGCGTGCCGACGAGCATTCCGACAAGCAGCGGGGTGAGCGTGCCGGCCAGAGAGTTGAGCGTGCCTCCGGTCTGGATTAGCTGATTGCCCTTGTTGCCTCCGCCTCCGAGAAGATTGAGCATCGGGTTCACCACGGTGTTGAGCATGCAGACGCAAAGACCGCAGATAAACGCGCCCAGGAGGTAGATGAAAAGGTTGAGTGTGACGGGATTCTCTCCTCCGGCCACAACCACGTCGGCACCTGCCACGCTGGAGAGGAGCTGGATGGAAAGACCGATGGCGCCGACGGCAAGAGCGATCAGCGTCTTCTTGTAGCCATATTTTATCAGCATGTTTCCGGCGGGTATACCCATGAATAGATAGGCGAGGAAGTTCATAAGGTTGCCGGCCATACCGGACCATTCATAACGGAAGCTCCAGATATTGCCGAACGGAGCCGCCATGTTGGTGACGAACGAAATCATCGCGAACATGAAGAACATCGTGATGATCGCCACAACAGGTTTCTTTTGAGTCGTTGTCATAATTTTGATTTTAGGTTTGTGTCTTTTCAGATCTTATCCTCGGCCGGCAGAATCCGGCGGCATCCTTCAACCGGAACGATCAGTATTGTCGCGGCCCGAAAATCCGTGTGCCTACGCGGACAAGGCTGGCACCCTCCTCCACGGCAACCGGCCAGTCTCCGCTCATGCCCATCGAAAGCGTGTCGAAACCGCGCAGCGCGAGAGCGCTGTCGTCGCGGATGGCACGGAACACATCGGCGATAGCCCGGAAATCGGCGCGCACACGCTCCATGTCGTCGGTGTTGGAAGCCATACCCATAACCCCGCAGATGTGGGTTGCCTTGAGCGTCTCGAACTTACGCGCCCTGAAATACTCGAGAAGTTCGTCAGGCCAGAAACCGAATTTCGTCTCCTCGCGGGCCACATGGACCTGCATCAGAACCCTGGTGACAACGCCGGCACGCGCCGACTCGCTGTCGATCAGCTCCAGAAGCCGCTCAGAGTCCACGCTCTCTATGAGCGCGGTCTTCCCCATGAGCTGACGCACCTTGTTAGTCTGCAGATGTCCTATGAAATGCCACTGTATGTCGGAGGGACAGAGCGGAATCTTCTGCAGCAGTTCCTGCACGCGGCTTTCGCCGAAAAGGCGCTGTCCGGCGGCATACGCCTCCGCCACAGCCTCCGCCGGGTGAAATTTCGACACCGCCACAAGCCGCACCCCCTCCGGAAGTTCGGCCTGGAGTTTCTGTATCTCGCTTGCTATCGACATATCCCCGTACTTTACTCCTTGATCGAAAGGTCAGCGCCGAACACATCCATCAGCAGCGTCTCCGCTATCGATGCGATCTCATAATCGGCCATCGTTCCCTCCATACCTTTCTTGAAATTGGCAAGCGCGCTGTCAAAGTCCGAAGCCTGCACCAGAATCTGGGTCACTGTCTTTTTCTCCACGCCGCTCTTCTCGTCGAGAGTGATGAAGTTTACCTTCACAAGATAGTAACGGTCACCCCCTTCATTGAAGAATATCTCCGAAATCTTCGTCTTCTTCTCCGACGCTATCGAATACTCCCCTGAGATAAAGGGCTTCATCTCCTCCATTATTCGGGCTTCCGCCTCGGTAAATGTCAGGGCATCCACAAGATAAGGCTCATTCACCTTCTTGACGGTGCCGTTTTCCTGCATTTTGTCGTATCTTACCTTACATTCAAACCAAAGTGCCATTGTATGATATATTTAAACCCCTCCCCCGTCCGATAATAAAAAACATACGCACACCGACTCCGCAAAGGCCACGGCGCAACGTCAGCGGCCGATAAAACGACTCGTCATGCGCAGTGCAAAGTTACAAAATATATTCCATTTTTTAACGACTTGAAGATATTTTAATAAAAAAAGAGACAACGGTTAAAATAATCTGATAAAATTTGTTATATTTGCAATCGGATAACAACAATGCTGATGTGTACACGACAATAATGCATGGACAGACTGACTGAATCTGCATCATACATCTTAAAAGATTAGGTGTCAAATTGTTATGCATACCAAAGTCCGCAGCAATGGGTAAAATAGCCGACATTCTGTAATCCTGAAACACAATAACCCAAAAAGATACTATATGGATAATCTGACCGATGTTGTCGACTGGTCGCGGATGCAGTTCGCGCTGACCGCGATCTACCACTGGCTTTTCGTGCCGCTGACACTGGGGCTTTCAGTGCTGGTGGCGGTGATGGAAACAATCTATCTGAGAACAAAATCGGAGAGGTGGCTCAAGGCCACCAAATTCTGGATGACCTTGTTCGGCATCAATTTCGCCATCGGTGTGGCCACCGGTCTTATCCTGGAATTCGAGTTCGGCACGAACTGGAGCAATTATTCCTGGTTTGTCGGCGACATCTTCGGAGCGCCGCTGGCCATCGAGGGAATCCTCGCCTTCTTCATGGAGGCCACCTTCGTTGCGGTGATGTTCTTCGGATGGAACAAGGTGAGTCCACGCTTCCACCTCGCCTCGACATGGCTCACCGCCATAGGCGCATCGCTCTCGTCGCTCTGGATTCTGATCGCCAATGCCTGGATGCAATATCCGGTCGGCATGGAGTTCGACCCGGCACAGATGCGCAACGTGATGGATGATTTCTGGGCGCTCTTCTCGGGGATAGCCATCAACAAGTTCTTCCACGCCGTGTTCAGTGGCTGGGCTCTCGCCGGCGTGTTCGTGATCGGTGTCAGCTGCTTCATGCTCTGGAAGCGCCGCAACCGCGACTTCGCCATCCTCTCGATCAGAACGGCTTCATGGTTCGGGCTTATCGGACTGATTCTCACTATATGGACAGGTGACGGCTCGGCGGTGCAGGTTGCACGCCATCAGCCGATGAAACTCGCCGCGATGGAAGGTCTCTATCACGGTCACGAGGCCCAGGCAATATCCGCAGTTGCCATCCTCAACCCCGACAAGCGGTGGGACAACGACGAGGATGAGTATCTGTTCGACATCTCCATCCCCTACGGACTCTCCATCCTCGCGAAACATGACCCCAACGCCTTCGTGCCGGGCATCGCCGACATCGTGAAGGGAGTGGACATCGTGAACGGAGACACCGTCAACACCGTCTCCTACGCCGAGCGCATCGAGCGCGGCAAGGCCGCCCACAAGGCTCTCGCCGCATACGATACAGCCCGAAAAGCGGGCGACAAAACCGCAATGGAGACATCTCTCAAGGACTTCCGCGCCGATTATCCCTATTTCGGCTACGGATACTTCAACAGCGTCGACGAGGCAATACCTCCTGTGGGACTGACCTTCACCACCTTCCGGCTGATGGTGATATTGGGAAGCTACTTCTTTCTTTTCTATATCTTCACCATCGCACTCACCTACAAGCCGCAACTGCTCGAGCGCTGGCGCTGGTTCCAGCTGACAGCCATGATCTCGGTACCATTTATGTGGGTATGCTCCGAGGCGGGATGGGCAATAGCGGAAGTGGGCCGTCAGCCCTGGACCATCCAGGACCTGCTTCCCACGTGCGCGGCAATCTCCGACATACCGGCATCATCGGTGGTGACCACATTCTGGATGTTCGCCGCAGTATTCACCATCCTTCTTGTGGCCGAGGTAAGCATTATGTGCCACTTTGTGAACAAAGAAACCAAGACTAACCTTTCGTAAGGGCTCACCTGCGAAAACAGAACAATTACGATATGACACTTGAATGTCTGCAAGATTACTGGTGGCTGCTGATCTCGGTGCTCGGCGGTATCCTCGTGTTCCTCCTCTTCGTGCAGGGGGGCCAGTCAATGATATATACTCTCGGCACCGATGAACGCCGGCGCGACATGATAATCTCCGCTATGGGTTCGAAGTGGGAGCTGACTTTCACCACGCTCGTCACTTTCGGAGGAGCTCTCTTCGCTTCCTTCCCTCTTTTTTATTCCACGAGTTTCGGCGGTGCCTACTGGCTCTGGATTCTCATCCTGTTCAGTTTCGTGCTTCAGGCAGTGAGTTATGAGTACCGCCGCAAGAAGGGAAACGTCTATGGGGCGCGCACCTACGAGGCTTTCCTCTTCATCAACGGTTCCGTCGGCACGCTGCTGCTCGGAGTGGCCGTGGCGATGTTCTTTTTCGGCGGGGAGTTCACAGTGAGCCGCGACAGCATTCTCACCACCGGCTCGCCGGTAATCTCCCGCTGGGCCGACACTCACGGCTTCGAGGCGATATTCAACTGGCGCAATCTCGTTCTCGGCGTAGCTGTCCTTTTCCTGGCCCGCACCCAGGCGTGCATGTATCTGGTGAACCGCTACCCTGACGACGTGGCTCTGTTGCGCTCGCTCAAGACCAAGGCTCTCATCAACGGCGGAATCTTCGTGGTATTCTTCCTCTGGTTCCTCGGCATACTGCTCACAGCCAATGGCTACACTGTGACAAGCGCGGAGGGATTCACGACCTCGCTGGAAGTCACTCCGTACAAATATCTGCATAATTTCATCGACCTCTGGTGGGCCGGAGTAACACTGCTCGTCGGCGTGGCGCTGGTGCTCTACGGTCTGGTGCGCACCTGCTTCGCAGCCCGCTTCTGCAAGGGAATATGGTTCACCGGTATCGGAACGTTCCTCGTAGTGGCCGCTCTCTTCTGGGCCGCAGGCTACAACGACACTGCATTCCTCCCGTCGCTGACTGACCCGATGTCGTCGCTGACCATCCGCAACGCCTCCTCATCTGAGTTCACCCTCACCGTGATGAGCTGGGTATCCCTGCTGATTCCATTCGTCCTCGCCTACATCTGGTACGTATGGCGAGCCATGGATAAAAAGAAATAACCCCGGAGACTGCGCACCGCATACGTAATCCGACCGCGCCGGGTGAGATATCGGCGCGGTCGTCATATTTTGTGTTATCTGAGAGCTATGGAAATCCGATACTTCGTATCGAGGAAAGCTAAGTCCATGCAATTCGCTTGTTTACAGCGTAATCTTGCGAGCTGCCGTAGTCTCACCGTTTGCAGCTCTGGCGATGTAGATGCCGCCGGGAAGAGACGAGGTCTCCAGCAAGGCTCTGCCGTCATCTCCATGAGCCCCGGCAATCAGCTTTCCGTCCATGGAATACAGCTCCAGCGACACACTGTTCCCGTCGCATACTGCCGAAACCGATCCGTCAGTATATGCCACTGCCAGAGGTTGCGGAAGTTCAGTTTGGCATATTCCGGTGTATTCTCCAAGAAGACGTTTGAAATCATCATGCGTAAACAATAACTCTCCCTCATTTAGATAGCTCACGATATACTGCATGTATCTTTTTGAGGTCACTCTGGCCGATGCCGGCATGGCAAAAGATGATGTCATTGTAACCCCATATACTCCGATACCTTCAACCCATACTCCTTTAGGCTTCGAATTCGTGCCGATAACCAGGATTTTGCGATCCTTGCCGTCTGATGTCGTTATGACATCCGAATCAAGGACTTCCCAGTATGATATAGGAGGCATGCCAACAGGATAGTATATGTCTCCTTTCTGATACTTCATATCAAATATCGGCTCCAATTCTATTCCATTATAGAAATACGTGACTCCATTTTCTTCATACACCGCTTTCTCAATCAAGGTATCTCCGTTTCTTTCTACTATCGACAGCTTCCTGCATACCGTGTCTTTTACCGTCACGTCACCCTTGACCGTAATGTCATAATATATGGTGTCGTTAGGAAAGTCAAGATCAATTTCAAGCATAACCCATGACTTTCCGTCCTCAACAACCGGAAGATACTCCCGCTCGGCACTTACGATTTCTGTCCCGAAAACAACAACCACTGCTGCAATAATGACTGATAACCAGTTTTTTCGTCTTCCCATAAATTAGTGTTTATTTTAATTGACTATAGTTACCTCTGCCCCTTGCCTTATCTCTGTCCCGGATTCCATTATCGTAGTCCCGGCTTTGATTTTTGTTACGGAGCCTTTCTCAAAGATTACCGGACCATTCCCTTTCAAGGGCGTGACTTCCGAACCGATCTTGACGGTGCCTCCCGCCATTTCTGTGGTTCCGGTCAGGGTCTCTCCCTGAATATAGCCGCGCACTTCGTAATACGGGACGTGATTCCGTTTGGTCACGCAGATGCTGAAATTTGACGGAAAATCGGTCACGCTCAGATTACGCACATCATCCCATACACGGTAATAAGATTCCCCTTGATCCCATGCGCTCATTACACACACCCTGCAGCCGTCAATCCCTGTCTCGATCCTCAGTTCCCCTTCCAGCTCCTTTACAATAGACTCCGGAAACCTTTCCGGAACTGATGTGAGTATCGGCATCTCCGGATCTCCTATGGGATTCAATCCGAATTGAATCCACCTGTATGCATTGTCTTTTGTACAATATGGAGTCATGGCCAACTTGGAAGCCGCCACCAGCATCCCGTAATTTGATTCAGGGAATGCATTCGAAAACAGATTCCTGTAGAATTTACTTTCATACAGTGGTGAATAATCCAAGTCATCCTGTCTGCTTGAATACCATCCTTTTCTGGAACAGCCCAGATACGCGATCACTCCGCTTCCGGGATTGCGGATAAGGCTTTCGCTCAGACATGGGTCATACACATAGTCGAACGCGTTTGTAAAGCACGCAATCGTCGTGACTATGGTCGACGCAGTGTTGTTCTGACGGATGCCATGTTCGGATTTGTAGTTTTCGCCGTACTCCGTTTCCCAATATGTAACCTGCCCATGCGTGATCATGTCGACAAAAGAATATCCCCGGGAAATCTGTTCCGACAGGTTGGCGGCAGACACTTCATATTTCTCCGATTCCGGTGAATCTGTAAATGTATCATAGAATCTGAAGCTTTCTCCGGACCAATAAGGCTTTATCGCACCCTCATATAATTTTTCTCCCTTTACTTCCGCGTCACTTCGCCCGTCTTCAATACTGGAAAGCTTGACTCCGCTCATGAGCATATTATTCCTCCATTGGGGATTCCGCTCATATTCGAGAAGTTTATCTATAAAGGATTTCACATGTTGTGGAGTTCTTACAGGAAGTCTGGCCAAGCATATCGACGGTGTCATGTCAATGTTGTCATCGATTTCCCCGTATGTGCCGTTGCCATTGGCATCCCATTCAAAATTTCCGCCAAAGCATGAGTAATATAGATCTGTCGGGATTATATCGTCTGCGATTATTGATTCAGGCTCCTTGCCTCTTATGACAGCAAGACATCCACGCGTTGCAACCACAGTGTCATCACCGCCGAGCAAAGCGTACCGCAGAGAGTTGTTCTTATAAAGGTCATACAGACATTTCTTGATCCGGAGCTGTCCCGAGACTCCCTGATACTTTGAATCGATCTCCTCTGTGGTGATTATCTTAGACTTCAGTCCTTTGGCGAGTTTCCAGCTGATAAGAGGCACGAAGGAAGGCTTGAGCTCCTCGCTGGTGATGACGACATAATCGATTTTTTCCTGTCCGGATGACACGCCGGATGACGCGGAGCGCATCGCCGGTATCCGTGAGACAGCATCTTTGTTCACGACAATGCTCTTAACAAGCTCCCTATCGGCATAGGTATTGAGCCCAAATTCATTGGCGGGTCTTTCCTCCGTCCTCAGCAAGAGCTGTATGGAGTCTATGAAGTATAGCTTCTGAGCCGCAGCGTCATAGACGAACGGAGTCATGATGAAATGGACTATGGACAGGTCGCTCCACTGCGTGCTCAATGAATAGAAGCAGTTGGAGGCCGGATAAGACCTGCTTTCATACGTCACGGTCCTTGCCGGCAAGTCCTCGACTCTACCGTCCGTCGGCACCGGAATCGGACCCGGCGCAATCCTGACATCGCTCCGGATCAGCCTCTTGGTATAGCTCACACTCGATGACGCGTATTTCCGTGAACCGGGAATGGCTATCGAGAAGGAACGCTGAGGCAGCCCGGGCTCGTCGGACGACGAATATGAGGCATCCCCGTCCGCCGTGCCTATCACTAAGTTTCCCTTCACGTCGTATGAGAACGTGTAGTCGCTTTCTGAGTAACTGACTATATGGCTCTCTGTCGTCACCGCCCCCATTGCTGCCGATGAAATGACTGCCAAAAGGAGGAATATTGTTGTTTTTTTCATTTTATGCGATGTAAGGAATGAATATGTCGCAGGTTGCACTGACTATGGGGTTTGTCAGCAGCTACATGAAAACTCCTTTAAACGAGCTCCAACATTCTACAGCTATTCCACACATTTTCCATGCAGCATGCGTCCGAGGGATTCTAATTACTATTGACAAAGATAAGGTAACGTTTCTCATATATTGGCTTTTAAGAATCAATGAAGGCATTAAAATATCAATAGATGGGTGCTATATCGTTTTAATGCGGCAAATATATGTTGAAATTTCTTAAAAAGCAAGAAAAAAGTGAATTATTTTTAAAACCTAAATAAATTTTTAACATTATTTCGACAAAATAAAGCCAACTTGATATGATAAGCATACAATTTACACAATATAGTACCCTCATAAAACAGTTGGTCTGAAAT
>OFFF01001949.1_pt1 | contig 12347 bp, 12 predicted proteins | sample 1521301 | NCBI WGS metagenome assembly OFFF01 (sample SAMEA3504101, study PRJEB24116) | mouse gut metagenome | biome: mouse gut; feature: mouse-associated habitat; material: faeces | place: Denmark | collected 2011
CTCCGGTTCAAATTCTATCTCCATGGTTTTCATGCGCTTTATGATTTCATACTGCTTTTCATAAGGTAAGTCCGCTATCTCCGTTTTGAAATATGAAAAGAACCATTTGTATTTTTTATCTCTTGGTGTTAGAGTAGTGTATTCATAAAAATACTTGTCGCCTTCAGCCCACATATGATAGTACACTGCTTTATCCATATCATCAGATGGCAAAGCAACTGTTGTCTCCTCACCATAATATTCATATCCTCCACGAATTGATACGTTCGCAAAAAATTCTAATGCATTCATGCCTCGATACCCCCACTCTTAGAAATGAAACTCTGATACAACACCATACCAACTATTTATATCATCCTCTACTTCACTTGTATCACAGGGATACTTTGCATGGTATTCCTCATACAGCCTTTTTACTTCTCCCTCATCTTTGATACATGTAATCTTGTTATCCTTGAGCAGAAAAGCAAAAGTAAAACTTAACTCTGCATCCTCATTATAAACTGGTATGAAATCATGCATCACATACACAGCGTCTAAATCTGGACAAAGCGCAGACCATACGACTAATTCCGGCAGAAATTCATAATACTCCGGATATTTTATTCCGCTTGTCCTGGAAATCCCAACCTTCTTATCCTTACAGCAAGGCTCAGTATTTAATTTGCAGTAAGCATGTTCACAGCTATGCTCCCTCTTACAGGTGCCTCTTACAGAATACAGCGGATACTTTTGACAGGTTGCAGAACGAACATGATACCAACCGTTTAATTCATCATATGTTATCTCCGGTTCAAATTCTATCTCCATGGTTTTCATGCGCTTTATGATTTCATACTGCATCTCATCAGGCAGTTCTTCCAAAGTCGCTATGAGATAGTCATAAAACCATTCATATTTTCTCTCTCTTGGCTCAACAATAAGATACTCATAAAAATACCTGTTTCCTTCTGCCGTCATATGATAATATGTATGTTCGTTATCCTCCCCTCTGGGGAATAAAATTGTTATCTCCTCCCCATTATCCTCATAACCACTATAACTTGTCATTTTTGCAAAAAATTCTAATGCGTTCATGCCTTGATACCCCCATTTTCTTTTTCTTCTTTTAATGTCTCTTTCACCATATCTTCGCTTCTATCACTATCCCTTCCGCCTATGGGCGAACATCCGCTGTCCTCCGGTATTTTGAAATATCTTACAAATTCATGGAACATGGCAAGGAGCCTTCCCTCCGTCTTTGCCCTTTTGATATTTCCACTGCCCATATTCACATCGTAATCAACGCAGATAGAACCTCCAAAGTTATCAATGAAGGTCTTGAAATCAGGCGGAGCAATATCATTTTGCATTGCCAAGTCCGCCATGATAAATACCATTGGGACATTGGTCTTTTTCAGAAACTTATGCTTCTCAGCAAAGGCGTCTGACAGGTACTCAACGATACACAAGATAATCTTCTTTCGTTCGTCTGCATAAGCATCTCGAATGTCCCTGCAATATTTCATAACTTCACGCATAGAGATAGCCTTGTATTCATACCCCTCATCCTTCGCATCCATTAAGAGCATGGACTGCAACAGAATCTCCAGTTCGCTTTCACGACGAGCCTGAGCAAGTGTAAGCGGTATTGCATGTTGGAAGAACGGTAACTGTGTCATTTCTCTCGTCCACCTCGCCAGATCCGTCCCCATCTCGGTTCTTGCTTTCTGAATCAATGTCAGCGGAACACTGGCGTTCAGACGTGCAAAAGCTTCTTCAATCTCTTCGTCCGTCGCATTCTCAAGGGCATAAATCGTAAAACGGAAACCATTAATCAGGTCTTTTAAGTCTTCCGACAACTCCTCAAACAATTTGTTTGCCAGTTCATATTCTGTTCCCTCAATGGTCACGTTCGGCGTACTGGCGTGGAGCGCATACTCTCCATGAATAAATTCAAAGATAGATGTGCAACGCTGTTTTCCGTCCAGAGCCTGATAAGTAGTCTCATTGTCTTTGTACTTGACCAGATAAAGGGCAGGAATCGGGTAGTCCGCCAAAATGGAATGGACTAACAGGGATTTCTGCAGGAGACTCCACTGACCAGAAGCCCTCTGGATAGGAAGGTCAAATTTCAACATACCCTTTTCATACCATTTTGCCAGTTGGCGGATACCCTGTGGCAATGTCGCTTTGTTCATGTTTTTTCCTCCTTGTATTTGATAGGTTTTTCAGTCTTATATCCATCACTCCAAATGGGGGAAAAGTCAAGCAGTTCTGGAAGGAAATAACAAAGAGCAGGAATGATTGTGCTTATTACACAAAAATTCCTGCCCGTATTTGTGCTTTATTACAGGGAGCTTGGTATGTAAGGCAGAGTTGCAGAAATGCTTTCCTGAGCTGATACCCCCACAAAGCGTAACTGCCAGAATGTCTTTATCATTCTTCCATACATATGCCAACTCAAAAAATGGCTTTCATCTCACTATAAATACAAAAAGACACATGATATACATTATTGTACTCCATGTGTCTTTTACTATTTCTTCATCTTATACCAACTGCACGACTTCTTTTTTAATATCTTCTATATCATCTGGTGTTAATTCAGGGAAAAATGTTGGTATTTCATCTACTGATAGTCTTCCTTTTTTTATCATTGTTATTGCAGTTTTCTTAGCTACTCTCTGAGTTGTTTCTTGAGTTGCTCTCCGAGTCGCTTCCTGCGCTGCTTCCTGAGCCGCCTCATACCTTTCACTTCTAATATACGACTTCAATATTTCTTCTTCATCAAATAAACGCATCATAATCGTCACAACCTCCTTTTCCTTGTTACTCAAATATTCTCTTAATACATCGCTGTCCTTGCATATTCTGATAGTTTCCGTAACTGCCTTTTTCGTCATTCCACACTTTCTTGTCTGCTCATTAAAAACTTTACAGAATACAATGTACTGATTAATGATATCGTCCGTATTACTTTCATAGATAACCCTTGCCTTTACTTCAATATCAACATCTGCACCTCCAAAAAATTCTTCTGACAAACATATTTTATCAGGCTTTCTTCCTCTGTTTCCTGTAAATATCACATAAATCTCAGGTCTGGGCATTTTCACTTTCTTGCTTTTATAGCAGTTTTGGTTTGTACGCTGAAAATATTCGTGATAACTTTGTGCCAAATATAGCAATACTCTTACTAAAATATTCATTGTCCATGTAGACTGCGCTTCTACGAGTATCATCAGCCTGTCACCAACAATGAATCCTAAATCATTATAAAGATTGTCAGTCAGCACATTTTCTATTGTTACATCAGTCAATGAATCCTCTGTTGCTGTATTATCTTCCGGATGGAGCGTCTTATACAGTTCTAACAAATTCTTTTTATCTCGAAAAAGGTCAATGAACACACTATTTTTAGCAGTACGCTTCGCCTTGACCTCGTGTACCTTCTTTGTATTGTCTTGCACCTTATCACCTCAATTTCTTAATGTCTGTATCTGAAAATATAATACAGATTACTCTTGCCATCTTAATTATACAGAAAAGACCTCTTATTTACAATAAATTCACACTAAATTTTCCTCCTTTTTCTGCCTCGCTTTCCCATACCATAAACGCTGTTTCCTTGACTTTTCCTTTCAGAAGCCTGATACCCCCGCTCCCTAAAATACAGCACAATTCCTATAACTCTATATTTTTCACATTGTAATATTCCCCTTGTACATATGCATCTCTTCTGGCAACATTCAACGTCTCTTCCCCAAAATACTTGATTAACTCATCTCTGGTAACAAGACGCAGTTTTTTGACACGTAATTCAGTGAACCATTTTAGCACATCATCTTTCATTACATCATGACTGTCAAATACCTCTTTGAACTGATGGAGAATTGTAGTGATACGCTGTAGGTCAGTATCCTCTTTTACGGAAAGGGCGCGGTAAACAGTCCTCTCTGTTACCTCGTCATTCAGTTCTTGAACAATCTCTTTTACAGAATAACCTTTCACCGCATAACACAGAGTCTGTGCTGATACCCCCATGCTTTTTAATACATTCTGATTGACTGCCTTCTTCCAGTTACGACCTTTCGACAGTGTTGACAGCTTTTCTTCCAAATCTTTTATGACTGCCTTTAATCTTTCTATCTCTTGTTCCTTCCTGCTTATAGCTGACAACTGATTCTCTAAGTCAACGATTCTATCTCTCAATTCCTGATTTTCTGCAACAAAAATTATCTCTTCCTGTCCATCAGCCTGCTTCAATATCACATTAATAAGAGATTGATTTTTACTCTCTTCTAAATTACATTTCTTCCTTAACTCTTCATTTTCCTTAACAAGTTTTTCCATTTTATCTGAATCTGTATATATCTTTTCTCCCATAGTTATCTTCCCCTTTTATCGTTGACACCTATAGCCTGTCAAAATAAGAACCTGCATTTATAGTCTGCATACATTCTCAAGATTTTTGACAAGCTGTTCTGTCAGATATTTTCCTGTCTTGATACCCCCATTAATCATTTCTTACATTTTTTCTTCTGAATCAGCCAACTCTCTTACATCATAAAATTCTCCTGTAACATATGGATCTGGCTTCATACTCTCCAATGCTTCTCTTCCAATACGTTTCTCCATTTCACTCTTGCTGACAAGCTGTAACTTCTTAATGCGTTCCTTTGAAAACCATTCCAACATATCTTCCTCTGAAATACCATGCTTTCTGAACGCATCTGGAAATTGATGAAAGACTGCCTTCACACGCAACAGGTCTTTATCCTCTTTTACAGAAAGTACACTATTTACACGTCTCGTCGTAACGCTGATACCCCCGCCTTGAGACAGCTTTCTGATAATATCCTTTACAGAATTGCCTTCCTTGGCATAACATAGAATCTCCGCTGATACCCTGTATCTGTTCAATACATCCTGAGAAATACCTTTCTCCCAAGCCTGTCCTTTCGTCAGAAGAAACAGCTTCTCCTTGCAATCTCTTAAAACAGCTTCTAGCCGGTTCTTCTCATGTAATTGCTCTTTCAGGCTCTTGTTTGCTTCTTTTAGAGTCTTGTTTGCTTCTTTTAGAGCCTTATTTTCTTCCTGTATCCTCGCCACTTCGCCTGAAATTCCTTTCACTTCCTGTTGAAGTTCATCCATCACTTTATAGACGTCTTCTACTACATCAATTACCCCTTCGCTCTTTCTCCAGTCAACTGAAGCCAGAAGCCCTCGTACAAGCCCACATCTCTCCTTTTCTGCTTCCAGTAACTTTTTCAACTCTTCATTTTCCCTCTGTAAACGCTTCAGCGCATACGTGTCATTTACTGTTCCTCGCATAACAACTGCTCCTTTCTCGATACCCCCACTACCTAATCGTGATACATCCAAACCTGCGTCTCCCTACTCTTAATACAAAGGAATATCTCTGGAATCTTGACACTTTATACATCCTCTTCGTTCTCATCTAATTCACCTCGCATCTTATTTAACAGTGCCTCTACTTCATCTACTGAAAACAGCCTTGTACCTCCTGCCGTCTTGGTATAGCTTAGATACCCTCTGTCCGCCCAGCTTGCTATCGTTGTAACTGGCACGTCAAACAGTCCTGCCACTTCGCCTATCTTCAAACTTTCTTTCGTATCCTTGGTCTGACTTCGTTTCTGTGCATATTCCTCCAAGTCCTGTTCGCGGAAATAATGTACTCCGCCGGGGGTTCTGGCAGACTTTATCTCACCTCTGTGTGCGCTGTCCCTTAACTCCATAGTCGTGATACCTAATCTCCTTGCTGCATCGCCAATCTTAATCATGCCTAACATAAACATTTCCACCTTTCGTTTTCTATAGATTGTACGCCTCATTTAAAATCTGATGTTTTATGTATATCTTAGGGGCGGTATGCAGTGTTTTGCATGTGAGGGAAAATTCCTCAACTGATACCCCCATGTCAGGGCAGAGCCTTGGCTGATACCCCCATACTTTGCTCTGCCCTCAGATATACTTATACTGCTATTGCTATAGACTTTTTGTTGAATTTATCTTCCCAGAAATCAAGATTCATCTGATACATTTCCTTTTTCGTAATGTCACCAAGTATGTAGTAGTGAATCAGTAAGCCTAATGTCTCACTGAAATCATTCTCAATGTCATATACAAACTTTTCTAACTCCGTTCCTTTATATATGACTCTGGCAGTATCTCTGTATCCCAGAAAGCAATCCACTTTGGAATCATAACGCTTTTTAATACACCCATCCATTACCAAATCATAAGCATAATAATATATTTCTTCTTCATCACCGTATTCCCATACTCCACACCTATCCTGACGATTTATTGTATTCTGCTTGTTATTGCAAGGTCTTAGATTCTCTTTAATACAGCAACTCTGATTATGATTAATATGGTCTATCTGAACACCTTTCGGCTCACCCATTACAACTCTATGTAACATTTTATCTTTACCGTCTAACCTAATACGTGGTATATGTTCATTATCTTCAATATAAACAAGAAGACCTTCAACAAACTTATAATTACGTCCCTTGTTATTTGTATAAATACTGATATCCTTAACAGACTCGTAGGTCTCCTTATCCAGAACTACAAAAATGCCATTTTTTGTTCTTGCTAACGCATACTCACAAGTATCCCTCACATAGTATGTAGCCCCACTTTTACGCTTAGGATACCTCTCCGTAAATCCTGCCCTCTCAACATCATCTACAGAAACCTCCAAATAATCTTTGTAACACTGTTTACATCTCATATCTACCTCTCCTTTCAAATTTACATCTGCCGAAGCAGAAAGTTCATTATTTAATTTGAAAGAGTATGGATATCTTACATTTCATTGAAAGACATCATAAAACATTCATATACCACATTCCCTTGCTCTCCTTAAGAAGGCTGTTATGGATACAAGACGGCGTTGCCGGAACTGATACCCCCACACCATTACGGCAAGTGTGAATCTTTGAACTGATATCACCATTATTACAAAACAAAAGAGCCTCTTATCAGATTGATAAAAGACTCTCTCATACTCATGTGCAATTTAATACTGACTTAAGAAATAACGAAATCTCTTGTCCATAGTTGTTGCAATGCATCCAGAACTGGCTTCTTTTATGCGCAACAGTTATCTCTAATCCGTTGGAATGTGATACCCCCGCCATACAGAAATATCTCTTTAATATCGCATAAAATATACTGTTATTACTGATTGATAGGTTAATAGTTGAACACATACATTTTATCTCCTGTTTTTCTGAATCATTGCCAGTGGATATCCCTAAAACTCCATACCAGATACCCCCAGATTGGCATTTTACATAACATATCAGTGTAAAATACCAGTGACGAATACTGTTTAAACAATCCACTTTCTCATAAGGTTACATACTAACACAGACGTTGATTAAGAACATCAGCATTTGTCCCAAAATATGCGCGAAAATAATCTGCTGTCTCGGCAGGAGATATATCTCCATACCCAAACGGCGGACAGATAATTACATCCATACCTGATAATGACTCCCGTTCCCTGACTGCTTCTTCAAAGGTCAAACAACATGACTTAGGTTCAATGTCTCTTGGAGTTCCATCTGAATCACGCATCGTTATCTGTGCAATTACATAACCATCATTACTCTTAAAAATATCATTCAGCTTCATACCAGTTCCCCCTTCCTACGTGGTTAAATTGCTGTCCATTGTAGCTCTGCCGACAGAAAGAGTCAAGCGCATTTCTGCTATATATTTCACCGTATGCGCCAGTGCATACAGCAGGGGACGTGATAAATGTATTAGCTTGGGTGGTTACAGAATGTCCATAAGCATCTAAGCCAATCAGGGCGTGTGTGGCGGGTAATCTAAGGGTTTGCAAAAACCTGATACCCCCACTGTTTTTATTCCGCCTCAATACCTGTTTCGCCTCAATAGAATCTCCAAATCTGCTTCAAGTATCTCTCGCAACACATACCTGATATTTTTTCTTCTCAGCACATACAATCTGATTAAGCAGTTTCTTCCTTCTCGTCAAAGCATACTCGTATGACAGGCTCTCAGGAATGACAGCGGTGTAAACCGCTGTCTCTGCGGTTAATACTGACAGGATACTTCTAATCGTTCTCTTGCAGGTACTGTTGGTCTGAGCTAACATATGCGTCACTCTCCTTAACTTATCTATTATAATTATAAACTCCCTTGTATGCTTCTGGCTGTCTCCCCTGCCGGTACTCTTGGTCTGAACCAATAGATACATCACTATCTTCAGCATATCAAATATAACTTTAAACGTCCTTATACGCATCTGACTGTCTCCCCTGTTGGTACTGTTGGTCTGAGCTAACATATGCGTCACTCTCCTTAACTTATCTATTATAATTATGAACTCCCTTATATGCATCTGGCTGTCTCCCCTGTCGGTACTGTTGGTCTGAGCTAACATATGCGTCGCATTTGCAAATCTTAAAGGTTAGAGTGTATATCTACTGGAATACTCAGCCAATACCCCCATACCTGGATAGCAAAACTCGTTACTACTCGTTATCTTTAGACAATGCTTGCATATACTCTCAGGCAGAAAGATAGAACTCTGCCGGAAGTACCACAGCCTCTCTTTACATACCCATAAGCTCTCTCAGATATCCATACGTCTTACAGCGTCATCACATAACTGTCTTTCATATAACTGAATAAGAACTTTATATCAGCTTTCCATATCTCTTCTAGTAATAAGCCTTATATCCATTCTCATACTTTTCACTTAATCTTTTTAAAAATCAAGGTCTTATAATCAAACACATCTAACTTACAGTTACGCCCTAGGAAGAGCTTTATAAACTTCCCTCATTTCCAAATTCTCCGCCAAGATTCCCACTGGCTTAATGTCTTTGCCAAGTCTTTAAAAAATCTTTTCAGACAATTCACATATCATTCATAAGCAAGGCATAGCTGAACATGTTACATCCCATGTCCGTAAAAGAACATATTCTTTCGGTCACTTTATTAATTCAGAAAATAATGAACTAAGCAATTCTATTCCTTATCTCCGATTAATGAGTTTCTCTTTATCTATTTGGGAATCTTCTTTATAACAGTTCTCAAGACACATGCCGTTCTCATCCTTATTATTTACTCTCAAATACAGCCTATCTTTATAGCAAAACTCCCGATTTTAGAGGACTTTGACAGATTATCACCTGATTTTCTGCTACGCTTTCCCTCCTTAATATTCACCTTTTTGCTACGCTTTTCCTACTAAAAACACACCTTTTTGCTACGCTTTCCCTCCTTAATATTCATCTTTTTGCTACGGTTTTCCTCCTTAAAACACACCTAATTTGCTACACCTTTTCTCTGAAAAACACATCTTTCTGCTACGCTTTCCCTCCTTAATATTCACCTTTTGCTACGCTTTCCAATCTTAATATACTATCACTGACTACGCATAACACCTTCTTCTGTTCTGAATAACTACACTTCATGCATGGCTTTCACTCTGAGCGTCTACTCGGATACCTACAATGAATCTCACTTAATTATCTCTCATATTTCCCATCTTAATTTCGCTTTTTAGAACCCTAAAACATGGTATTACATCTTTCCTACTAATATCCGCTGACTATTCACTGAGGTTTCTTCGCCTCCACCTGTTCAATCCAAAAACGTGAGGTTTCGTATAACCATGAGGTTCTCTTTTTAAACGCTGAGGTAAAACTACATCTCTCAACATTTGCGGGAGAGCTTGGGCAAAAAAATAGTCTGAATATTCGTACTATTATATAAATAATTCTATTTTTACGAAAACCAACGCAAATAAATCGATATCTCCCGTATTAAAGGAGGAATTTATATGTCAAAAAAAACAATAGCAAGTGACTCAAACGAAAACAGGAATCATTTATGCAACAAAAAAGGGTCTACGCCTACCCACTGCAGGGTCTCCAAAAAGCTTTTAGCAATGTACGAGGAAGAATGTGGCGAGACGCTATCAATGACACAGCTGTATAAAACCATATGCAGTCTGACTAAATCAGAAATAGAACTTCTAACTAAAAAAAGCAAGAAGTGGAGACCTAATTTCTTTAAATTGCAATTAGACATCAGTGACAAAGATTTATCTGACAAAGGTGATATATCTATAAGAAAAAGTCCAGAAATTGAGACTTTCATAAACACATTTATGCATGATGAAAACGACGGTAAATCATCCGCAGAAAAACTTGAGAATGTCCTTGGTTTTCTCTGTTATATAAAAAGGAAGAATGCTATAGAAATGCCTAAAAGTCAAATCCTTCATTCACCTGTCCTGCCTGTTCATGGAAACAAAAATTGGATGAGGGAAGAACATTATGCTTCTATATTTGCACAACTTCCAAGTAATATTACTTCTTGCGTAGAACTATTTGGCGGAAGTGGAATCCTCACAGCTGACGCCTCAGTCTTTGGCTTAAACTGTACATATAATGATGATGATAAAGATAAGCAAAATTTCTTTAAATGCCTGAGAGATAAACCTGCTGATTTGCGAATGAAATGCATCTTCTATTCAGAGAATAAAAATATACAAATAAGCCCTAAATCTTCATCATTAGACAAGGCAGGTTTCTTTTGGGCTGACAGCTATCGACAGTGTCATTCAAAGGTAGGAGACGAAAAAAGAAGGAACGAGCTATTAGAAATTACTTGCCAATTTGAACAAGTCTCTGAAATTTACAAAGATGTGCAATTCAAAAACTGCAATGCCTTAACATATGCAAAAGAGTTTACAAAGGATAAACACCTTCTCGTTATAATAGATCCACCTTATCCCTACTCCAAAGATTATTCAGGTAGAAATACTAATAATAAAAGGAGTTTTGGGATGGAGGATTTGGAAAAAATTTCTACTATCTTTGAAGATGCAGAATGTATCTATATCACACATGGTAGATTAACAGCTCCAAAGGATTACAGCAAAAAACGTGAGGAACAAGATTTAGAAGCAGATACATATATCCGCCGAAAAATCGAACAACTTTATATGGATAAAGGCTTATTTTATAAAGAAATACCTTATGGTAATTTAGGAACAATAGAATATATGATAAGCAATTACCCTTTTAAATCATTCTCTCCTTTTACTACTGAAAATAGATATGGAAAATCATATCTGGAGAATGACATACCAGAAACACCTGATACATGTTCTGAAACAGCAAGCAAGGAAACTCCTGCCACTGTTCCTTCAGCAATAAATGCCGATGACTCATCAGCGTTAAAAAAGGATTATATAAAGGGAAAGAATCTACGGACAACCTTGCTAAAACAGCTTAAAAGAAAATTTGCGAACATTGTACAAAAACTTAGAAAATAGCAAGTGGTTATAATTTATTAACACCATTAATAGAGCATTATAAAATAAAAAAGCACTCTGCTAAGGAACAATAACATCTTAGCAGAGTGTTCTGATACCCCCACAATCAGGAACTTATACAATGTATTCTTTTTTTGGGTACAGATAATTAATGCTCTAGTAGAGATTTTGATACCCAATTTAGGAACTTATATAATGTATTCTTTCTTTGGGTATGGGGTATTAGTGCCTTAATCGTTAACATCCCCAGGCTAGGCATACAATCAATGAGAATATAACTATAATCTTTCCTTAATTCATTCAGGTAAGATTTCATTGTAAATTCCCGGCTCATAGCGTTTACAAGCGTCATTTCCATACCGGATAATTCGATATTTGCCGGAATCAGATCAACACCCTCTTCATGATGCAGAATCCCTTCTCTTGCTTCAAACGGTTCGTCACGGATAATTTTATCCATCTGTGTTGCCAGTGTAACAGACAGGTTATCCTGATCCACCCAGCCTAAAGAAGTAGTCAGATCACCTTGCGGGTCGGCATCAACAAGCAATACTTTCTTACCCTCATTTGCCAGACCAATACCCAAATTAACTGTAGATGTTGTCTTTCCAGTACCTCCTTTTTGGTTGGCAATGGCTATCACTTTGCATTGTGACATCACGGTTCGCCTCCTTTCCTTAAAAATGAATAGCTGCCCTGCGTAATACAGAACAGCTATGTAAAAATGGATAATAAAAAAAGCCAACTGACTCTCATTTGAAAATCAATTGGCTATGTAAGCATCTTTATTCTATTTTTATCTGTTATCTTCAACTATCTCTTTACGGGTGCATTGATAAGTTTTAAAATCACATCATCTACGCAATCTGTATATCTTCCTTCTCCTATCATGCGGTTTTTCATATCGACAAGACAATTTAATAGAAGTGATCTTTCCTGGCTGTCCAGACACAACCGAACTTTCTTTTTTCTCATAACTGACACCATCCTTTCTTGCTTCCATTATATA
>OFFF01001951.1_pt1 | contig 12338 bp, 10 predicted proteins | sample 1521301 | NCBI WGS metagenome assembly OFFF01 (sample SAMEA3504101, study PRJEB24116) | mouse gut metagenome | biome: mouse gut; feature: mouse-associated habitat; material: faeces | place: Denmark | collected 2011
CTGCTCCGTGCCCGCCATCATGGGCGCCCGGACCATGGAGAACGAGAAGGACCGGCGGATGACCATCCTGCTGGTGCCCTTCATGTCCTGCTCCGCCAAGCTGCCCGTCTACGGGCTCATCTCCGCCGCCTTCTTCGGCCCCTGGGCGGGGTTGGTGGTCTTCGGGCTGTACATCACCGGCATGCTGGTGGGCATCGCCTCCGGCCTGTTCTTCAAAAAGACCCTCTTCGCCGGGGAGCCCGCCCCCTTCGTGCTGGAGCTGCCCCCTTACCGCCTGCCCTCCCTGGGCAACATGCTCACCCACGTGTGGCAGAAGGTGCGGGGCTTCCTGGTGAAGGCCGGGACGCTGATCCTCCTCATGTCCATGGTGCTGTGGCTGCTCCAGTCCTTCGACTTCTCCCTGCGCATGGTGGACGACCCCACCCACAGCATGCTGGGAGCCCTGGGCAACGTGATCGCCCCCCTCTTCGCCCCCTGCGGCTTCGGGCACTGGCAGGCTGCTGTGGCCCTGCTCACCGGGCTCATCGCCAAGGAGATGGTGGTGTCCTCCCTGTCCATGTTCTACGGCTTCTCCCTCACCGCCGCCAGCGGGGAGGTAGCTGCCGCCATGACCGGCTTCACCCCCCTGTCCGCCTTCGCCATGCTGGTGTTCATTTTGCTGTACGTCCCCTGCGTGGCGGCGGTGTCCACCCTCTTCAAGGAGATGCAGAGCCGCAAATGGGCCTGGTTCTCCATCGCCTGGCAGATGGGCTGCGCCTACATGGTGTCTCTGCTGGTGTACCAGATCGGGAGCTTGTTCCTGTGACGGTAGATTCCGGTAGGGGCGGATATCATCCGCCCGCGGAAATCGCAGTAAACCCATCAACATGGGTGGCCTGTAGCCACCCCTAAGGAGAAAGGGGGCAAATATGGTAAATATCCTGTTCTGGCTCTTCCTGCTGGCCATGGACTTGTTGCTCCCGGGGCTGATGATCGGCTTTGGGAAGGAATTTATAAAAAATCCCCCCACAGAAATCAACCCAGGCTTTGGCTACCGCACACCCAGGTCCTCAAAAAATCAGGACACCTGGGACTTCGCCCAGAAATATATGGGGAAACTCTGGCATCGGGCGGGCCGGGTGCTGCTGCCCCCCTCTCTTGTGCCGCTGTTGTTCGTGCTGGGCCGGGATGTAGGACTGGTAGGCGCTGTAGGCATGGCTGTCTGCGGGGCGCAGCTGGTGGTGATGCTGGGGTCCATCCTGGTTGTGGAGCGGGCCTTGAAAAAGAATTTTGACAAAGACGGCAACAGGCGGTAAAATCGAATGCGGGGCCTGCCGTCTTTGACGGGCCCCGCAAAAACAAGAGGAATGGACTGATTTTGTGATAAAACTGATCTCTCTGGACCTGGACGGCACCCTTTTGGACCCCCAGGGCCGGATTACGGAATCCTCCAAGAAGGCCATCGCCAAAGCCCGGGCCGCGGGGGTGCGGGTGGTGCTCAACACCGGCCGGCCGGCGCCGGAGGCCCTGTGGTTCGCCCAGGAGGCGGGGCTGGACGAGGTGAACGCCTGCCTGGGGGGCGCGGCCCTGGTGGAGCGGACAGGGGGGAGGACCACCAGCCGCCGGGACATCCCGGAGCCCTCGGCCCGGCGGGTGCTGGAGCTGTGCCTGGGCCGGGAGATCGAGCTGATGATCTTCGCCGGGGACGAGATTTTAATGGACCCCTTCTCCCAGGCCTCCCTGGAGCGGACCTACCCCTATCCCGCCTTCCACAACGCGGCCCGGGCGGTGGCGGACCCCATCGCCTATATGGAGTCCAGGGGCCTGCCCCTGACCAAGATCCACGGGGACTGGAACCCCGGCCGCTACCCCCTGGAAGAGCTGGCCGCCCTGCCCGGCGTGGCCCTCACCTCCTCCAACCCCCACGACTTCGAGGTGGTGGCCCAGGGGGTGGACAAGGGGCGCTCCCTGGGCCAGCTGGCCGGGCTGTACGGCGTCCCGCTGGCGGAGTGCGCCGCCGTGGGGGACAGCGGCAACGATCTGGCCATGCTCCGGGCGGCGGGCCTGCCCATCGCCATGGGCAACGCGTCCCAGGCGGTGAAGGAAGCCGCCGTCCGCACCGCACCCTCCAACGGCCAGGAGGGGGCGGCCTGGGCCATTTTGAGCTGCCTGGAGTAATATAGTCAACACACTTGAAAATCGGTAAAGTTCGGCGGCCAAAATGGCACAGGGCGGCGTTGTCGTCTTTGGCGGGCGTCAGCCCGCCTGCATCCTCCGCCTTGCCCCGCGCCATTTTTCCTCCCCTCCTTTTTGCCTCTTCTCAAGTGCGTCGACTATAAAAACGGTTTCCTGGAGTTCACCGCTCCAGGAAACCGCAATTTTTATCCCACCAGCGCCGTCCAGGCGGCGGAGACGAAGAAGGCGAGGATCAGTCCGGGGAGCAGGTTCAGCCCCTTGATATCCTCTTTGATTTTGCACAGCCGCAGGCCGGCCACGAAGGTAACGATGCCGCCCACAGCGGAGAAGTCCGCGATCATCACATCGGTGATGGCCCCCTGGACCAGGTGGGCCACCCCGAAGAGGGCCATGTAGACGCACAGCTGGGGCAGGCACAGGCAGGGGATGATCTTCCCCAGCAGGGCGGCGAAGATGCAGGCGGTGACGCAGTCCAGAATGGCCTTGGTGACCAGGATGCTGCCGTCGCCGGTGAGGCCCTCGTTCAGCGCCCCGAACCAGCCCGTCCCGCCGCAGCAGAACAAAATCAGCGCCGCGCTCACCTGGGCCAGATAGGCCCCGTCCGCCCCGCCGCCCATGAGCCTGCCCGTCACGGCGGTGGCCAGGCTGTTGATCCGGTCCTCCAGGCGGATTGCTTCCCCCACAAGCGCCCCCAGCAGCAGGGCCAGGATGACGGCGGAGAGGTTTTTCGCCCGGATAATCAGCACAATGCCCATAACGATGGCGGCGATGCCCAGCAGGTTGTTGAGCAGCTTTTTCCACCGGTCCCCCAGCCGGGCGCTGAGGACGCAGCCCACCAGCGCCCCGCACAGAGTGGCGGAGACATCGGTAAAAATTCCAATCGGCATACCGGCCACCTCAGATATCCAGGGCGGCGTGGTAGCCCTGATAGACGGCGTTGGTGATGTTGGACACCCGGTTGCAGTCGCCGATCTCCCGCACCCAGGGGGCGCAGGAGCGCAGGGTCATCACCGCATCCCGGTTGGACCGCTGGCCCACGGCGCAGATTACCGTCTCGCCGGGGATCAGCACCTCGCGGCCCTCCTTGTCCCTGCACACCAGCCCCTCCGGGGTAATCCGCAGGCCGGCGTGCTCCAGGTGGACGGTGGCATACTGGTCCACCTTCTCCATGAGGATGGGCCGGTGGCGGATGTTGCAGTCCACCGCCAGGGAATCCCGCATCTCCACCAGATGGACGGCCTTGCCCTCCATCCCCAGGTGGACGGCGCACTCACAGCCCGCCAGGCCGCCGCCCAGGACAACGACGGAGTCTCCGACTTTTTCTTTTTCCAGGTAGTAGTTGTTGACGATGACCACATTGTCCCCGTCGATGCCAGGCAGGGGCGGGACGATGGGGCTGCTGCCCACCGCCAGGATCAGAGCTTCCGGGGCCAGCTCATGCAGCAGCTCCGGGGTGGCTTCGGTGTTGAGGCGGACCTCCACTCCGGCCAGCTCCAGCTGGCGGGCCAGGGTGAGGCCCAGCTGATACATCTCGTACTTGAAGGGCAGGGCCTGCTCACTCTTCAGAATGCCGCCCAGCTCCCCGGTTTTCTCCAGAAGTATGACGCTGTGGCCCCGCTGGGCGGCTGTGAGGGCGGCTTTCATGCCCCCCACGCCGCCGCCGGCTACTACAACGTTCTTCTTCACGGCTGCGGGCCTGACCTCCATCCCCTCGACCTCCCGGCCGATGAGCGGGTTGACGGTGCACCGCCGGGTGCCGGTGGTGGGCCGCTCCGCCATGCAGGTGAAGCACCGCAGGCACCGGACGATCTCGTCCTCCCGGTTGGCCATTACCTTGTTGGGCAGCTCCGGGTCGGCCAGCAGGGCACGGGCCATATAGACCACGTCCGCCTTGCCGCTGGCGATAATCTCCTCCATCTGGGCGGGGTCGTTGAGCCCGCCGATGGCGGCCACCGGCTTGCTGACGTGCTTTTTAATCTCGGCGGCCAGATGGACGTTGTCCCCGTGGGGGGCGAACATGGGCAGGTGGGTGCGGAAAAAGCCAAACTGATAGGATCCGGCGGAGGCGTGGATCAGGTCCACCAGGTCCTCCAGGGCGTGGGCGATCTCACAGCCCTCCGCCAAATCGTAGCCGCCCTCGAAGAGCTCCGCGCCGCTCATCCGCAGCTCAATGGGGAAGCCGGGGCCTACCGCGTCCCGGACGGACTGGAGCACCTCCCGTGCGAAGCGCAGCCGGTTCCCGAAGGAGCCGCCGTACCCGTCGGCGCGGTGGTTGAAGGCGGGAGACAGAAACTGGTTCACCAGCCAGCCGTGGCCGGCGTGGACCATGACCATCTGGAAGCCCGCCCGCTTGCACAGGGCGGCGGTTTCGCCGTAGGCCTTTACAATGTCGGCGATTTGCTCCTCGGCCAGCGCCTTGACGGGGATGCCGTCGGGCCGGACCCAGTCGCTGGGGCCGAACTGGGCCAGCCCCTTCTTCTTGTCCTTGTCCACCAGATAGGTGCCGGCGTACTGGCCGGAGTGGCTCAGCTCCACGCTGGGCACCGCCCCGTGGCGGACCACGGCGTCGGCCAAAAAGGCCCAGCTGGCCAAATTGCCGGGGGTCTTCAGGTCCAGGTGGAACATGTGGGAGGCATCTGTCTCCGGGTGGACCACCAGCTCACTGGCGGTGACGGCGGCGGCGCCCCCCTTGGCCCGCAGCTCGTAGAAGCCGGGGGTCCGGGGCCCCACGCAGCAGTCGGCGGTGATGTCGGTGCCCCCCATGGGGGCGGAGAACATGCGGTTTCTAAAATTTACCCGGCCTATGGTGATGGGGGAACAGAGGTGGGGGTATTTTTGTTCCATGGAAAAACTCCTCTCTTGTGTCGGGCCGGCCTGCGGCGGGAGGAAAAGCGTTGGCGCGCGGGCGGCCGAAGGCCGCCCCTACAGCCCCTCCCGCTCCCGCTGGAAGGCCTCCCGGAACATGGTCAAAAAGTCCTCGGTGCTGGGGGGGAGGTAGGCCCCCTTCCGGTAAAGGAGGCAGAAGTCATATCCCGTCCCCGGGGTGTCCAGCGACAGGCAGCGGATATTTTGGGAGCCCCGGATATAGGAGGACATCACCTCCGGGGTAAAGGTGCACCCCAGGCCGTTGGCCACCGCCTCCAGGGCCCCGTCCAGGGTGCGGGACTGCATGGCGATGGAGTAGCCGATCCGGTTCCCGTCCAGAACGCTGTCAGCGAACTGCCGGATCCGGTGGGTCTTGCTCAGCAGGACGAAGGAGCAGCCCTCCAGCTGGCCGGGCCGGACCACGGGGTACTTGAACCGGCTGGACCGCTCCGCCATTCCGGCCAGCGGGTGGTCCTTGTGGACGGCCAGCACATACTCCTCCCGGGCGATGTGCAGGTACTCGAAGCACTCCCGCTTTTTGGTGATGTTCACCGCGATGCAGTCCAGCTCCAGCCCCTCCAGCATCTCCTCCAGCTTGTCGCTGCCGAACTCGTTCAGGGTCAGGGCGATGTTGGGGTACTTCTTTTTGAATTGCGGGATGACGGAAAAGATGGTAAAGGGCCGGCGGATGCCGGTGATCCCCACCCGGAGCCGCCCCCGGTCCATCCGGGCGATGTCGTCCAGCTCGGCCCGCATGTGGGCCTGGATGGCGAAAATCTGCTTGATGTGCTCCAGGTAGCACTCCCCGGCGTAGGTGAGCACCATGCGGTTGTCGATCCGCTGAAACAGGGCGGTGCCCAGCTCCCCCTCCTCCCGCTGGAGGAAGCGGGTCAGGGCGGGCTGAGACACCCCCAGTTGTACCGCCGCCCCGGACAGGGTCCCCTCCCGGGCGATGGCGGAGACATACTCATATTCACGGTTCAGCATAACTTCTCTCTCCAATCGGTAAAATAAATCTCTTTATTATAGCCCGGAAGGAGCGGTCTGTCAAAAGAACCAAGGGCGGGGGCCACACCTGCCTCATAAATTTGAAGTGCATTTCGGAATACTGGCGGGTACGTCATGTAGGGCATTTTTAAGTTTATGAGACAAGCGTGGGGCGGGGCTGCGTCTTATTCGGAGATTTTATGTAGGGGCGGATATAATCCGCCCGTTTCTCTAGGGCTTGTTTGATGGTCTTGCGGGCGGCTGATAGCCGCCCCTACAAAGCCTTTGCCAAAACATTAAAACGTGCAGTCAGGCCGCCCCAACGGGAAAGGCCGGACCAGGGGGCGGTCCGGCCTTTCGGAAAGCTTCCAGATCAGAACTCCGTAATCTCCATGCCGAACTCCCGGCGCAGGGAGGCGCAGATCCCCTTGTGGACCCAGTGGGTCAGGGGGTGGTCCACCACGCAGAAGCCGTGTCCCACCCGGGGGGCCACCATCAGCTCGCAGGGCACGCCGGTCTGGAGCAGGCGGACGGTGTAGTTGAGCCCGTCGTCCCGCAGGGTGTCGTACTCGGCCACCACCACACAGTGGGGGGGCAGGCCCTCCAGGTCGGTGCAATAGCTGGGGAAGGCGTAGTAGCTGGGGGTGGTTCCATCGGCCCCGCCCAGATAGATGCTCTCCGGCGACTGGCGCTTGACGGGGGCGTTCAGGGCGAACTGGGGGAACTGCTGCTTGGAAATGGTGTTCTCGATGCCCAGGCCGGGGCAGTTCAGCACCACCAGGGACAGGTCGGGGCCTCCGTGGTCCCGGACATACAGGGCCAAAGCGGCGCACAGGTTGCCGCCGGCGCTGGTGCCGTGGAGGGCGATGCGCCCGGGGTCGCCGCCCAGCTCGGCGCCGTGCCCGCCCAGCCAATTCAGGGCGGCGTAGCAGTCCATCAGGGGCTGGGGGAAGTGGACCCCGCCGGGGGCGGACAGCCGGTAGTCCACCCCAACCACGATGGCGGGCGTCTCAGCGGCCAGGGTGACGCAGCGGTAGTTGTCGATGTCCAGGCTGCCGGCCACCCAGCCTCCGCCGTGGACCTCCATGATGATGGGGGCCTTCTCGGGCAGGTTGGCAGGGGTGTAGATTCGGATGGCCATGTCCTGGCCGTCGCCGCCGGGGATGGTCCGCTCCTCAATCGCCATCCCCTCGGGCTTGGTGTACTCACTGATGTACTTCCGCTGGGCCTCCCGGGCGGCGTCCTGCTCCTCCGGGGTGCCGTCAACCATGATTTGATACAGGTTCAGATGGTATTCATAACCGGGGTACGCAATCGCTTTCATAACACTTTTAACCTCCTAGTTTCATCAGCCCGCGGCGGCGGCCTGGGCCTTAGCGATCAGCTCCATGGGCTCGTCGCCCACGGTTTCACGGATCAGGCCATAGGCGGGCTTGGCGGCCTCGCGCATTTTGGCCAAATCCTCAGGGGTGAAGTCGATGACCTCCAGGCCGGCGTCCTTCATGACCTGAAGGGCAGCGTCGTTGGCCTTGATGCTCTCCTCATAGAGGAAGGGCTCATAGATCTCGGCCACCACCCAGTTGATCAGCTCCTGATAGTCGGCGGGCAGGCCGTTGTAGAAGTCCAGGTTCATATACATGCCGGACCACATGATGACGTGGTGGGTGTTGATGATGTACTTCTGCTGCTCATAGAGCTTGGAGGCCACGATGGTGTCGTAGGCGTTCTCCTGGGCCTCCACCAGGCCCTGCTGGAGGGCGATGTACAGCTCAGAGAAGGTGACGGGGGTGGGGTTGCAGCCCCAGGCCTGCCAGTAGGAGATGGCGATGGGGTTCTCCAGGGTGCGGATCTTCAGGCCGGACAGCTCCTCATAGCTGCGGGCGGCTTTGTTGGAGCTGGTCTCCCGGAAGCCGCCGGGGACGATGGACAGCATCTTCATGCCGATGCCGGCGTAGACCTGTTCGGTGTACTGATACAGCTCGCCGGAGCGGTCCATCATGGCCTTGGCCTGCTCGTTGCTGTCCACCAGGTTGGGGCAGTCGAAGTAGGACAGGCTGGGGTCCACCAGGCCGCCGGTGGTGCCGGAGCCGATCTGGATGGTGCCCTCCCGCAGGGCCTGGTCGTTCTCCGGGACGGTGCCCAGCTCGCCGTTGGCGTAGAGGGTGACGGTGATATTGCCGCCCGAGTACTTCTCCATGGCCTCCTTGAACTTCTCAGCCGCCCGGTGGCCGGCGGTGGTGACGGCGGCGTTGTGGGACCAGATCATGTTGACCTGCTCCGTGCTGGTAATGGCGGGGGCGCCGTCGGGGTTGGGGGCGGGGGTATTGCTGGCGCTTCCGCCGCCGCTCTGGCTGGCGCCGCCGCTGGAGGGCGCCCCGCCGCCGTTGTTGTTGGAGGGGGCCTGGTTCAGGCAGCCGGTCAGGCTGAGGGCCAGGGCGGCCGCCAGGGCCACGGCAAGGACTTTTTTCATTTTCATGGCGATATTCCTCTCATTATCGTATTGTTTTCCGGCGCGCGCCGGGGGGTCACATCATATGGGCGGGGAGGAGCAGCAGGGATATCTGGGGGACGAAGGTGATCAGGAGCAGGGCCGCCAGGAAGAAGGCGCAGGGGGCCAGGACCTTCTTGCCCAGCTCTCCGGCGGAGGACTCCACCAGGGGGGCGGCCACGAACAGGTTGATGCCCACCGGGGGGCTCACCAGGCCCACGGCCAGGTTGGTCACCAGGATGATGCCGAAGTGGATGCCGTCGATGCCGAAGCTCTTGGCGGTGGCCAGCAGGATGGGGCCCAGGATGGCGATGGCCGAGGCGGTGTCCATGAACATGCCCATGATGAGCATGCAGATGTTCAGGGCGATGAGGAAGGTGTAGGGGCTGTGGAAGGTGGTGGTCAGCAGGTTGGAGATGAGGGCCGGAGCCTGGAGCAGGGACAGCACCCGGCCAAAGGCGATGGCGAAGGCGATGAGCAGGCAGATGGGGGCATAGCTCTTCACCGCCGACTTCATCTGGGACAGCAGGTCGCCCACCTTCATGGTCTTATAGACGCAGATGCTGACGAACAGGGCATAGAACACAGAGATGCAGGCGGCCTCGGTGGGGGTGGCCTTGCCGGAGTAGATGCCGCCCAGAATGATGATCGGGGTCAGCAGGGCGGGGATGCCGCTCCAGATCACCCGGAGGTAGCCCTGGGCCCGCAGCGCGTCCACCGCCTTGTTGATGAGGGCCTTGTCCTCCCCGTGGCGGACGCAGTAGAGGACGCAGTAGACCATCAGGCACACGGCGATCAGGATGCCGGGGATGATTCCGGCGGTGAACATGTCGCCCACCGACTCGCCGGTGGTGACGCCGTACATGATGAAGGGGATGGAGGGGGGGATGATGACCCCCAGCCCTCCGGCGGTGGCCACGATGGCGGCGGCGAACTTCTTGTCGTAGCCCATCTCGGTGAGCACGGGGATGCACATGGCCCCCACGGCGGCCACGGTGGCCGGCCCGGAGCCGGAGATGGCCCCGTAGAACAGGCAGGTGACCACCACGGCGCAGGGCATGCCCGCCTTGAACTTGCCGATGAAGACGGCGAAGATGTCAAACAGCTTTCGGGAGATGCCGCCCTGGGCCATGATAGCCCCGGAGAGCATGAACAGCGGGATGGCCAGGATGCTCATTTGGTCCAGGCCGGAGACGGTGGCCCGCAGGATGTAGTTCAGATTTCCGGGGAAATTGGCCACGGTGAAGGAGGGGAGCAGGGTGGCGAAGATCATGGAGCCAGCGATGGGCAGGCCCAGGAACAGCAGGACCACGAAGGCCCCGAATACGATGCCGAGCATTTATTCCCCCTCCTTTCCGCCAAAGGTCTTTCGGGTGAACTGGACCAGGTCCTGCACGCCCCGGATGGCCCCCAGGCCGAAGCCCAGGGGGATGGACATGTACACATACTTCATAGGCAGCTGGATGGCGGTGCTCAAATTGGTGGTGTTGGCGATCAGTCCGATGGAGCCCCAGGCCAGATAGGCGTAGATGGCGGTAAGCAGGATCTTGCCCGCGTAGTCGATGGCCAGCTTCAGGCCCTTGGGGAAAAAGCCGTAGAGGGCGTCCACCCGGATGCCCACCCCCTTGCGGACGCAGTAGCCGGCGCTGAGCAGGCCGCTGTACACAAAGCAGTAGCGGCAGAACTCCTCCGCCCAGGGGAAGCCCTTGTTGAACAGCCGGGCGATCACCTGGGCGAAGATCACCAGGGAGATGGCCCCCAGGAGGACCACCATCAGGATCTCCTCCAGGTTTTCCTCCAGATAAGTAAACAGTCTTTTCATCTGAACACTCATTCCTCCTCATTTTCTATTTCTATTACCTGTATTTATTTACTACAACCAAAACTATAACATTTGATTATTTCCTTGTCAATCTCATTTTTTCCGCACCGCCCGGATAGAGGGGGATTTTATCGGTGTTTTGTCCAAAAAAACGCCCCGCCCTTCTACAGGGCGGAACGTCAGTTTTTGTGAAATTTTATGTTTTATTTGGAAAAAGGCGCTGTTTCTTTATTTGCGGACCCTTTCTGCCAGAAATAATTTTTGGCCTTCTGACGAACGCCGCTCCGTCACAGCTCCCCCAGCAGGAAGGCCTTCCGGAACTCCACCCGGGGGTCGGGGGGCAGCTCCACCATGCCGATGTCCGCCCCCAGCTCCATGGTCCGGGGGGAGGCTGCGGTGTAGGGGGTCCACTCCGGAAGCCGCCCCCCCTGGGGGGCGCCGGTCTTGGCGAACTGGGCCCAGTAGGTGTTGCAGGCGTAAGCCAGCCAGAAATCCTCTTTCTCCCAGGGCCTCCAGCAGCGGTGCAGGGTCCGGAACACATACCACAGATCGGCGGCGTGGAAGGGGCCCATGTCGTCCCCCGGCAGCTTCCGGTCCAGGCAGTAGACGTAGGCCGGCCCGGACCCCTGCCGCTCCAGCAGCAGGGCCCAGCCCTCCGCCGCCGCCCGGCAGTGGAGGGTGAAGTGCTCCCGGGAGTAGGCCGCGAAGCCCTCCCCGCCGCCGCACAGCTCGTCGAAGGCCCGTCCCTTCTCCGGCCCGTACTCCTTCTCCAGAAGCTCCCGCCATGCCTGGAAGCTGGGGGCGGCGGGGATGCCCTCGCTGGAGGTGTAGCCGATAAGGCAGGGCACATGGCGGTAATTTCCGGCGCGGGCCATGTTGTCCAGGCTGTCGGGCAGGACCCAGCCGTCCTGGACGGGCGTGCGGGTCAGGCCCGGGTGGTACATGTTGGGGATCCAGCGCTTGAGCAGCTCCTGCCAGGGCAGGGCCCGGGCTCCGGCGATGTCAGATACCCCCAGCAGGGACAGGTCGGTCCGCCCCTCCGCCTGGGCCAGGGTGGGGAAGCGCATGTCAGGCATAGGGGTGATTCCGCCGCCGCTCTGCATGATAGCCTTGGATACCATGCCCTCGGTCAGGGGCGTGGTAAGCAGATTCTGGATGGACATGGCTCCGGCGGACTGTCCGGCGATGGTGATGTTGTCCGGGTCGCCGCCGAAGGCGGCGATATTCCGCCGGGTCCACTCCAGGGCGGCCACCTGGTCCAGCAGGCCGTAGTTGCCGGAGGTGTGGTTTTCGCTCTCGGCGGACAGCTGGGGATGGGTCATCCAGGCGAAGATGTTCAGCCGGTAGTTGATGGTGACCAGGATCACCCCCTGGCGGGCGAAGGGTTCGCCGTCGAAGTGGGCGGAGTGGCCGTAGCCCGTCATAAAGGCCCCGCCGTGGACCCAGAAAATAACGGGCAGCTTTTCGCCCTCCTCCTGGGCCGGGGTCCAGACGTTCAAATACAGACAGTCCTCGTCCATGGGCTCCTCCACAGGGTAGAACTCCCGCTCATAGAAGGAGCCCTTTCCCACCCCCAGCTGGGGGCATCGGGCGGAGGGGCGGGCGCAGTCCCGGACCCCCTCCCAGGGGGCGGCGGGCTGAGGGGGGCGCCACCGCAGCCCCCCCACCGGAGGGGCGGCGTAAGGGATGCCGTAAAAGGCGGTAATGCTGGGCCAGCCGCAGGCGACGCCCCGGACCCGGCCGGTTTCAATCCTCGTTTCTCGCATAAAATCGCTCCTTTCATGCCACAATCATAACCCGGAATTATACAATATGTCAATGAACATTCTTTTTATCATAAACAAAATGCTGAAAAGAGAGATGCCCTTGGGCGTCTCAGCCTGCTGGAAAACTCCCTGCCGTCCTCCAAGGCTCCCTCTTTGAGGGAGCTGGCATCGCCGTAGGCGGTGACTGGGGGATTCCAGTTCATCGAAAACATTCCTGTAGACGGAATCCCCCCGC
>OFFF01001956.1_pt1 | contig 12296 bp, 13 predicted proteins | sample 1521301 | NCBI WGS metagenome assembly OFFF01 (sample SAMEA3504101, study PRJEB24116) | mouse gut metagenome | biome: mouse gut; feature: mouse-associated habitat; material: faeces | place: Denmark | collected 2011
AAATCGGGCAGGAAGCAGATAAAATAATTATCTGCTTCCTGCCCGATTTTCACAGTTGGACTATCAGATAAGCAGAAGGAAGAGAAGACGTCCATTGAGCGAAAAAGCGATACGGATACTTTCCAGTACCCATATCGCTTTTTGCTGTTATTGGTAAGATGTATTTGTCACAATAGCATTAAATTTTTTCAAAAGAGGGCTTTGTGAGCTTTTCTTAAAAAAGAGGCCATAGGACAGCGGCTCGCTGTCTTTTAAGGGAATTGCGCGGATATCCGTGTCTGCAAAGTTCATCTGGGGAAGGACGGAACAGCCATATCCCGCTCTTACAAGGGTAAGAAGCACCTGCAGGTTTTCACACACATAAGTGGATTCGGGTAAAATGTGCTGTGAGATCTGATTCTGCATTTCCGCAACACTGGAAGGGATTGCGTAGGAATTACAGACAACGATGTTCTCCAGGTAAAGTTCCTCTTTTGACAGTTCGGATCTGGCCCCATAGGGGTGTGCATCGGGAACGATACAGCACAGGGGTATCCTGAATAACTCTTTATAGACTGTATCGCTCTTTATGGGAATATCACCCTGGAAACCAAACAGCAGATCCAACTCATCCTGGTAGAAAAGACTCAGGATGGATCTGTGAGGGATTACTTTCAGGAATGGATAAAGCTCCGGCATTTGATCCCGACAGGATTTCAGTATCCTGCAGAGCAGGTTCAGATTGGCCTCGTTCTGGCATCCGATGGTTAGGACCTGCATGTTTGTGCTTTGGTGGCGCTGCAGTTTCTGCCCGGCAATTTTCAGTCTGCCCATAACATGTTTCGCGTCTTCCAGAAAGCTGATCCCGGCGGGGGTAAGGGTAACTGTCCTGGTAGTGCGGTGCAGAAGCTTTGTCCCCAGTTCATCTTCCAGCGAGTGGATCTGCCGGGAAACGGCTGACTGGGTAATCTTTAAAATTTCAGCAGCTCTCGCAAAGTTCAGGTTTTCCGCAACCTGGATAAAGCTCTTTAACTGGTCAGTATTCATGGCCTCCACCTCGATTATTGCATTTTTGTCATTGATAATACCATATTTTCAATTCACAATCAAGTGTAAATGTGGTTTAATAGGTATTGCAAAGGTTAGCACTCAAAAAAAGAGAGTGCTAACAACAGAAAGAAAGCAGGTAAGAAGAATGAAATTAAGACCATTGGGCGACAGCGTTATTTTAAAGTATCAGAGTCTTTGATACAACCACAGGGCGGTGCGGTACACAGGTGCGGATTCTGAACTTTGTCCTGGTGCCCTATCCGGACAGGGAGATCTACCAGAAGGACATAGAGGAAGAACTGAACATAAGAAGCGCGTCCGTTTCCGCGCTTTTGAAAAAAATGGAGGTGCAGGAACTTTATCCGCAGGGAAAAGGTTTCCTGTGACGACCGTCTGAAAAAGATACTGCCCACCAGACATACAGTGGAAATGAAGGAGCAGGTGGAGCGGCATGTTGCCCTGCTGGAAAAGAGGCTTACGGCAGGCGTTGGGGAAGAAGAACTGAAGGTGTTCTTCGATGTACTGGAGAAAATGCAGGAAAATATGGAATTGACGGAAAAGGGAGACCGCTATGGGTAGGGCAGGGTCCCCGAAATAATTGTATGAATTCAGGAGGTAAGAAAATGGATACAACCGTAACAAAAACAAATCCGCTGGGGACGGAACGGATCGGAAAGCTGATCCTTACGTTTGCTGTCCCAAGCATCATTTCCATGGTGGTCAACGCCTTGTACAACATTGTTGACCAGATCTTCATCGGTCAGGGGGTAGGGTATCTTGGCAATGGCGCCACCAATGTAGTCATGCCCATGACGGTGATTGCGATCGCGTTAAGCCTGCTGATCGGTGACGGAGCCGCGGCCTACCTGAGCCTGAAGCTGGGCGAGGGGGATGAAGAGTCGGCGGCCAGGGGCATAGGATGCTCTATTTCGGTCATGGCAGCGGCCGGCGTTGTCCTCTGCGTGCTGTTCAACCTGTTTCTGGAACCGTTATGCAGGCTGTTTGGCGCGACAGAAGACATCCTGCCTTACGCAATGGATTATGGACGGATCATTTCCTATGGGATCCTGTTCTCTTCCATTGATTCCGGCATGGCAGGCATGATTCGTGCGGACGGCAGCCCGAAATACAGCATGGCAGGGCTTCTGGCGGGCTGTATCACCAATATCATCCTTGACCCGATCTTCATCTTTGTGTTCCATTGGGGCGTGAAAGGAGCGGCCTGGGCGACGATCGCCGGGCAGATACTGAACGCTTTCCTGTATCTTGCCTACATTTGGAGATTCAAGAGCATTAAGCTGGATAAGAAGTGCTTCCGCGTCTCAGGGAAAGTGATGGCGAAGGTCAGCAGCCTGGGCATATCCAGCTTTATCACGCAGATCGCCATCGTGCTGGTCATGGCGGTCACCAACAACATACTGGTATCTTACGGCGCGCAGTCGAAATATGGCGCGGAGATCCCCCTGACGACCATAGGCATTACCATGAAGGTGAACCAGATCGTCTCAGCCGTTCTTCTTGGACTGGCAACAGGCGCGCAGCCGATCTGGGGCTACAATTACGGCAGCGGGCAGAAGGACAGGGTAAAGCAGGCATACCGTATCATACTTGCTGCGTCGACGATCATGCTGGTCCTGGCATTTCTGGTGTTCCAGCTCGCCCCCATGAGCATTGTCCGGCTCTTTGGTTCGGAATCAGAACTGTACAATGAGTTCGCGGTGAAATGCTTCCGCATCTTCCTTCTGGCGTGTCCGATCAACGGGCTGCAGATGGCGACAGGCATTTTCTTCCAGGCGATCGGAAAGCCGACACAGGCAACCGTGCTGTCCCTGTCCCGCCAAATCGTTTATCTGCTCCCGGCCACCTTGTTGCTGCCGCTGGCATTAGGGGTGGAAGGGGCGCTGTGGGCAGGCCCGCTGGCAGACGCGCTGGCGTTTGTCACGACTCTGATCATGTTGAAATTATATTGGAAAAAGATTTAAGGAGGCATCTATGGAAGGAAGGATTATCACCATAAGCAGGCAGTGCGGAAGCGGCGGGCACAGCATTGGGAGCGAACTGGCCAAAAGGCTGGATGTGCCGTTCTATGACAGGGAGATCATTGAGATGGCGGCAAAGGAAAGCGGGTTCCACAGGGAGTTTGTCGAGGAAAAAGGGGAGCATATGAACAGCAGCCTGCTTTTTAATATCGCCCGTTACGCGTCATATGGGGGAAGGGGGCGCTATGAGGAGTATCAGCCGCTACAGGACCAGCTTTACTTTGCGCAGGTAAAGGTGATTAAGGAACTTGCGGGGAAAGGCCCCTGTGTCATAGTGGGCAGGTGCGCGGATTATGTCCTGCGGGACAGGAAGGATGTGCTGAACGTATTCATCCATGCGGACATGGCCTTTAAAAAGAAGCGCTGTATGGAGAGGGGACAGTTTTCGGGCGAAAACGCGGAGGATATGATCCGCCGGAGGGATAAGCTGCGGGCAGACCATTACCGGTACTACACAGACCAGAAATGGGGGGATTCCTTGAACTACCATTTATGCCTGGACAGCGGCATGTTCGGTATTGAGAAATGCGTCTCCATGATCGAAGACGCCTGTAAAGGGCCGGGTTCCCCCTCCTGAAAACAGGGATGATGTTTGAAAGATGATTGGAAGAAACAGGAGGCATTTATGTTTAAGACACTTTTGAGACAGATCGGAGATTACAAAAAGGATGCCATCCTCACGCCGGTATTCGTGGTCCTGGAAGTCATCATGGAGGTCATCATCCCCATTATGATGGCCGCCATCATCGACTACGGCCTGGCGGACCAGAGCATCGGAAAAGTGGTTGCGATCGGCCTTGCCATAATCGGGGCGGCCATGCTGGCCCTCTGGTTCGGGGTGGAATCCGGCAGGACGGCATCCAGCGCCAGCTCCGGCGTTGCCATGAACCTGCGGCAGGCCATGTATGAGAGGATCCAGACATTCTCCTTCTCCAACATAGACAAGTTTTCCACGGCGGGGCTTGTGACCAGGATGACCACAGATGTGTCGAACGTGCAGCAGGCGTTCCAGATGTCCATCCGCATCTACGTCAGGGCGCCCATCATGTTGGTCAGCGCCATGGTGATGACATGCCTGATCCATCCCCGCTTCGCCCTGATCTTCCTGATTGTGATCGTCTGCCTGGCGGCCGTGCTGGCCCTGATCTCGTCAAGGGCAAACCCGACCTTAAGGCGGGTGTTCCACGAATACGATGAGCTGAACGCCAGGGTGCAGGAGAACGTGAACGGGATGCGCGTGGTGAAGTCCTTTGTGCGGGAGGAGTATGAGACCGGGCGGTTTGAGACGGAGAGCGAAAAGATCCGCGGCCTGTTCGTAAGCGCGGAAAAGCTCCTTGCCCTGAACTCCCCGGTGATGCAGTTCTCCATGTACTCCTGCATCCTGCTGATCTCATGGATGGGGGCCAAGATGATCATCGCGGGGAGCCTGACGGAAGGGCAGCTCATGAGCATGTTCACCTATGTCATCAACATCCTGATGAGCCTGATGATGGTGTCCATGACCTTTGTGATGCTCATCATGTCCAGGGCGTCGGGGGAGAGGATCTCGGAGGTCCTGGCCGAGGAGCCGGACCTGTACAGCGTGCCCCACGGGGTCAAAGAGGTTCCGGACGGCTCCATCGATTTTGAGCAGGTTGGTTTCGCCTATCCGTCCAATCCGGGAAAGGAAGTGCTGAACGACCTGACCATCCATATCAGGCCGGGGGAGACCATCGGCATCCTGGGCGGCACCGGGAGCGCCAAGTCCTCCTTTGCCGCGCTGATTCCCAGGCTTTACGATGCCACAAGGGGGGAAGTGCGGGTTGGAGGCATCCCGGTGAAGGATTATGACATGGCCAGCCTGCGGGACAACGTGGCCATGGTCCTGCAGAAGAATGTGCTGTTCTCCGGTACGATCAAGGAGAACCTGCGGTGGGGAAAGGAAGACGCCACGGATGAGGAGATCGTCCGTGCCTGCCGCCTTGCCCAGGCGGACGAATTCATCCGGGATTTCCCGGCAGGATATGACACCCGCATGGAACGGGGCGGGGCAAACGTGTCCGGAGGGCAGAAGCAGAGGCTCTGCATCGCCAGGGCGCTTCTGAAGAAGCCCAAGATATTGATCCTGGATGATTCCACCAGCGCCGTGGACACCAAGACGGACGCGCTGATCCGCAGGGCCTTCCGGGAGGAGATACCGGACACCACGAAAATCGTCATAGCCCAGAGGATCTCCTCCATCCAGGATGCGGACAGGATCCTGGTATTCGACAACGGCAGGATGGAGGCGGCGGGCACCCATGAGGAGCTGCTGGGAAGCTGCCCGGTCTACAGGGAGATCTACGAATCACAGACAAAGGAGGGCGGCGATGATGAAAGCGGGAAATAGGAAGAACATGGGGGCGACCCTGAAGCGCCTGATCGCGTATGTCCTGAAACAATATAAGTGGCAGTGCCTGCTTGTGGCATTGTGCATCCTGGTCAGCACCGCCGCGAATATCGGCGGCACCCTGTTCATGAGGAACCTGATCGATGACTACATCCTGCCTTTCGTGAACCAGGCCCGTCCTGACCTGTCCCCGCTTTTACGGGCATTGCTGGTGATGGCGGCGGTTTACTACACAGGGGTGTTCTGCACCTGGGCCTATAACTTCATCATGATCTATGTGTCCCAGGGAATGCTCAAGACCGTGAGGGACGACCTGTTCCGCCATATGGAGCGTCTGCCGGTCCGGTATTTCGACGCCAAGTCCCACGGGGACATCATGAGCATCTATACCAATGACACGGACACCCTGCGGCAGGTGATCAGCCAGAGCATGCCCCAGATGCTGTCCGCGGTGATCACGATCGCGGGCGTATTTGTCTCCATGCTGGTCCTGAGCCCGCCCCTGACTCTGATCACCGTGGTGATGGTGATCTGCATGGTGTTCGCCACCAGGGCCATCTCCTCGAAAAGCGGATATTATTTCGTGAAACAGCAGACGGACGTGGGTAACCTGAACGGCTACATAGAGGAAATGATGGAAGGCCAGAAGGTGGTGAAGGTGTTCTGTCATGAAGAGGCCTGCGTACAGGATTTCAAGGAGCTGAACGGGAAGCTGCGGGACAGCGCCAACAACGCCAACCGGTACGCCAGCATCCTGATGCCGGTGCTGGGCAATCTGGGGTATGTGAGCTACGCGGTGATCGCCATGGTGGGGGCCTGCCTGTCCATCTTCGGCGGGCGGATGACCCTTGGAACCCTGGCATCTTTCCTGCAGTTCTCCCGTTCCTTCAACCAGCCCATCTCCCAGCTTTCCCAGCAGCTGAATTCCATCATCATGGCCATCGCGGGGGCGGAGAGGATCTTCGGGCTGCTGGATGAAGAGCCGGAAGGGGACGGCGGATATGTGAAGCTTGTGAACGCCAGGTACGATGCTCAGGGGAACCTGACAGAGGTGCCGGAGCGGACAGGGATCTGGGCGTGGAAGCATTACCATAAGGCGGACGACACCACCACCTACCAGCTCATGGAGGGGGACGTGGTGTTCGACCATGTGGACTTCGGCTATACGGAAGATAAGGAGATCCTGCACGACATCGAGATCTTCGCCAGGCCGGGGCAGAAGGTGGCCTTTGTGGGAGCTACCGGCGCGGGGAAAACGACGATCACCAACCTGATCAACCGCTTTTACGATGTGCAGGACGGCAAGATCCGCTATGACGGCATCAACATCAATAAGATCAAAAAGGACGACCTGCGCCATTCCCTGGGGCTGGTGCTGCAGGATACCCATCTGTTCACCGGGACTGTCATGGACAATATCCGCTACGGGAAGCTGGACGCCACGGAGGAGGAGGTCATCCGGGCGGCAAAGCTGGCAAATGCCCATGACTTTATCATGAGGCTTCCCGACGGGTACCGGACCCAGTTGAAGGGCAGCGGCAGCAGCCTTTCCCAGGGACAGCGCCAGCTCCTGGCCATCGCCAGGGTGGCTGTGGCAGACCCGCCGGTGCTGATCCTGGACGAGGCCACCTCAAGCATTGACACCCGCACGGAAAAGATCGTGCAGGACGGCATGGACCGGTTGATGAAAGGCAGGACGGTATTTGTGATCGCCCACAGGCTTTCCACCATCAAGAATTCGGACGTGATCATGGTACTGGACCACGGGCGGATCGTGGAGCGGGGGGACCATGAGAGCCTACTGGCCAAGAAGGGGATGTATTATCAGCTTTATACCGGCAAGCTGGAGCAGGAGTGATCTGTTTGCTTGATTGTTGAAGTTTGAGGTAAGGCGCAGACGGAATGAAAAGAGGAGATTTATAGAGCGTATGAGAGTTATCTGGAAGAAAAGCAGGCGGCAGAAACAGGGAGACTTAAAAAGCATAAGGCCAGCAAAGCCGGATAAAACGGCTTCCGGATAACGGCAAGGGAGGTTTTTATGGAAAATAATTTATACGAAAAGGAATCGGATTCCATCCATAGTTTGCAGCCGAAAAAGGGCTGGACCCGTAAGAAAATGGTTGTTCTGATAGCGCTTTGCCTGCTTTTGGGGGGCATTATTGAGGCAGGCTGGAATTATTTTTCCACGCATGACCGCAGCGGAGAAACCGTGCAGGATTCCCAAAGGTCTACTATGATGGAAGGAGTCAGGGAAAAATCCGTCCTTGATATTATCTCTATTGATACCAGCAGAGAAATGACCCCGGCGGAGGTTTACGCGGCCAATGTGAATTCAACCGTGGGCATCACCACATCCGTGACGACTAACTTCTGGGGATTCCACACCACCTCGGCTGCCGCCGGCTCCGGTTTCATTCTTACAGATGACGGGTATGTCATCACGAACCATCATGTCATTGAAAACTCGGATTCCATCACAGTCTCCCTGTATGACGGGACTGCCTACGAGGCGGAACTGATCGGGTATGACGCAGGCAACGATATCGCGGTATTAAAGGTGGAGGCAGAAGGGCTCACACCGGTTGTGATCGGAGATTCTGAGAATCTGAATGTAGGGGACAGCGTGATCGCTATCGGGAATCCCCTTGGGGAACTGACCTTTTCCCTGACATCGGGAGCGGTCAGCGCCCTGGACAGAGAGATTACCTTGTCCAACAGCGTAACCATGGAGCTGATCCAGACAGACTGCGCGATCAACTCCGGAAATTCCGGCGGCGCGTTGTTTAATCTCTATGGAGAAGTGGTAGGCGTTACAAACGCGAAATACTCCGGTTCGGGCGGCGGAGCCTCCATTGATAATATCGGCTTTGCCATACCCGTCAACCATGTGAAAGACATTATAAAAAGCATTATAGAAAATGGCTACATAACAAAGCCTTACATCGGCGTTTCCGTGGCAGAGGTGAGCAGGGAAACACAGAGCTATGGGCTGCCGAAAGGCGCTGCCGTCAGAGGCGTCGCGGAAGATGGCCCGGCTGCAGCCGCAGGGCTGGAAGAGAATGACATTATTACAGCCATAAATGGAGAGGAGATAGACGGCAGCAAGGCGCTGGTGGATGCGGTCAGGAACGCTTCTGTGGGGGATGAACTTGTTTTCACAGTGTACCGGAAAGGGGAGGTTATAGAGCTGAAGGTCATCGTCGGAGAGGATGTGCAGCCGGCCAGGGCAGACGAAAAATCAGAAGAGGAAGACCAGGGAAACGGGCAGATGACATTTCCCTGGGGCAACAGATTCAGATAGGGGACTGAGCATGAGAAAAAGCATGACACGGTAAAAAATACCAGCGCGAAGTCCGGACGGAGAACCGTGACGGGCAGGGATCATCACCCCCTTGATGCAAAGCTCACGCTGATAAACGAGTGCAGCTTTTGGGAGGAAACGAAAAAATATTCCCTGATTGGAAAAATCGGAAGTGTCGTTGCAGGAAAGCTGAATAACAGGCTGGCGGTTTACAGGTGGCAGTAAAAAAGTAAAGCCGTTCCGGATGGAGATTGTGCTGTATTCAGGCGAACGGACAGCAGGGGGTTGTGCCTTTGGCGTAAATCCAGTAGCCGGGGCTACGGGCTGATTTTTCGTGAAATGTTGTATGATATGTCCCTATGCCCTGAAAATCAGGGCAGGTTTATGGAAAGGGGACCAGACATGGAATCAAAAAGTAATTCATTTCTTGCAAAGGAGCCGATTCCCCGGCTGATGGGGAAATACGCAGTCCCCTGTATCATCTCGCTCCTGGTGGGCGCACTGTACAATATCGTTGACCAGATATTCATTGCCAATGCCTCATATCTCGGCTCTTACGGGAATGCCGCAAATACCGTGGTATTCCCGCTGACCGTGATTGCCCTTGCCATCGCTGTCATGGTGGGCGATGGCTGCTGCGCCTTTGTGAGCCTGAGCCTTGGGAAAAACAAGCCGCGGGATGCAGGAAGGAGCATGGGAAATGCAATCCTTCTTACCGTGATCTTCAGCCTTGTCCTGTGCGCGGTCTACCTTATATGGGACAGCCGGATTATCGCCATGTTCGGAGGGACAGTGAATGAAGAGACCTTCCGCCATTCCGGGGAGTATTTTTTCTGGATCACCCTGGGCATTCCGTTTTATATGTTCGGGCAGGCAATGAACCCGGTCATCCGTGCGGACGGCAGCCCGAAATTTGCCATGGCGTCCACGCTTGCAGGAGCGGCTATAAACATTGTCCTTGATCCAATCTTTATCTTTGTGTTCCGGTGGGGTACCTTGACAATTCTTTTTCGCAATGCTATAATCAAGGTACCTAAAGAAAAAGAGGGATGACTTATGCAGGAAAAAAACATTTGCCCCGGCTGTGGACGGCATTGTGATCTGGAAAGGCCGCACTGCGGCAGAGGGGAGGAATACCGCCGCGCCGGGAACATGCCGGAGCGGCAGGGGAAACATCGGGATCAGAAAATGCAGACAGTCGATGATCCGGCAGCGGATATCAATGACGGTCTGATTCTCAGCCTGCGGGATTTGCATCATACCATGCGCTCGCTATATGAGGGGAAGGCCAGCCAGAAGCGCATCCTGATTATCCTGAACGGGTTGGAAGCAATCACCCAGAGGGATCTGACGGAGCGTTTGGGAATCCAGCCGGGTTCAGCCAGTGAGATTCTGTCCAAGCTGGAAGGCTCAGGCTGGATCGTCCGGACACAGAATGAATCTGACCGCAGGACGACGGACATCTCTCTGACAGACAGCGGCAGGAAAGTTGCGGAAGAGGCGCTAAAGCAGTGCAGACAGCGGCATGAGGAGATGTTTTCCTGTCTTTCGGGAGAGGAAAAGCAGGAACTGCTGTCACTTCTGGATAAAGTCCGCTGTGACTGGAAAAAACGATACAAGGAAAACGAGGATACGTTCAGACACGGCCATCGGCATGGCCGCCGGGATGAGGGCGGACATCATGAGGGACATGGCCATTGGGATGAGGGCGGCCACCATGAAGGGCATGGCCGCCGGGATGAGGGCAGACACCATGGGGGCTCAAATGGGCATGGAGGACGCTGACCATGTGGAAATACATCAGAAAGTATCTGCTCTTTGCCATCATCGCAGGCCTGTTCATGCTCGGCGAGGTGATGATGGACCTGGTGCAGCCGGGATTCATGAGCCGGATCGTGGATGACGGTGTCCTCGGCGTCAACAACGGGGGCAGCGCCGACCTGCCCCTGATATGGATGCTGGGGCTGCAGATGATCGGCCTTGTCCTGGTGGGCGGGCTCTGCGGTTCTCTCAACAATGTGTTCGTACACATATCCAGCCAGAATATCGGAAATGAGATCCGAAAGGACTGCTTTGGCAGGATCATGGATTTTTCTTTCCCGCAGATGGACCGCTTCGGCACAGGTTCCCTGGTGACAAGGGTGGCCAATGATATAGCGTGCCAGTTATAGGCGCATCAAATAAAATACGGGCAGGAACACACTGGAAAAGGGATTGCAGGATGCAGTCCTTTTTTGATATGGGAAAAGGAGAATATCAGATTATGACAAATTTAACAAAGTATGAAATGGAGACCGTAGTTAATTATAATGCCGGAGAGCAGACGGCAACCGTCTATACAAGGGATAAGTCAGTGATGCGCAGACTGGATCGGCTTGTGGCGGATTATCCTGACAGCTACAAACTAACAGGCCCAAAAGCAGCAGTTATTTACGGAAAGCCAGTTTGATGCGCTGTCAATCGGGGCAAAGCTGCTTTATGGAATGATGATCGACCGCATGGAGCTGTCACAGAAAAACGGGTGGATTGATAAACATGGAAGGGCGTACATATATTTCACAGTTGATGAGGTAAAGGACCGATTTCATTGCGCCAATGACAAGGCAGTGAAGCTGATGAAGGAGCTTGACAGTGACAAAGGGATAGGCTTGATTGAGAGCGTAAGGCAGGGATTGGGAAAGCCGAATATTATTTATGTCAAAAACTTTGTAGGCGGTTCACAGGTATAGGAAATATCTTTTATGTAAGATAGACAGGGATGAGAGGGATTCCGCCGTAGCAGGCATTGTGGAAATGTCGTATAACTGGCTGCGTTCATGAAACTGTGGGAAAGCTGTTTTTGCTTTTCCACAGGCTGTGAATGGGGTTTTCCATAGTTTTATAGCCAGTTATGCACATTTCCATGGTGCAGAGGTAATAATTTTTCACAACAAAACAAGGTCTGTTTACAACTTACCGTATCAGACAAAAGCAGTTTTTACGATATAATATAAGCAATGTTGTTTTTATCATCTGGCATTGACTACAGGAAATTTATTTACATAAAGGAGATGTGAACCTATGGAGGACTTTATCAGCCAGACATATGCTGATGCACGAACCGCAAAAGATACCGTCTGTGTGGCAATCTGTGATGACGAGGCATTTATGCTTGACCTGCTGGAGGAAAAAATAAAGAATATGCTCCCTTCTGCGGTGATAGAACAGTTTTCTTCCGGTAGGGAGCTGTTGGAAGGCAATACGCAGGCGGACATTTTATTTCTGGACATACAGATGCCGGAGATGGATGGTATGGAGACGGCAAGGCTTTTTCGCAGGCAGCGGAAGGATACACTCATCATATTTATTACAGCGGCTCCGGAATATGTCTTTCAGGCATTTGACGTAGGGGCGTTTCATTATCTGGTCAAGCCTTTATCTGATGATAAATTCGATGAGGTTTTTGGAAATGCGCTGTTGGGAATCGGACGCAGGAATAAGGGCAGAGATGGGGATGATGGAGACTACATGATGATACAGGCAGGGGGAGTCCATACAAAAATACTGTTTAAGGATATTA
>OFFF01001970.1_pt1 | contig 12245 bp, 10 predicted proteins | sample 1521301 | NCBI WGS metagenome assembly OFFF01 (sample SAMEA3504101, study PRJEB24116) | mouse gut metagenome | biome: mouse gut; feature: mouse-associated habitat; material: faeces | place: Denmark | collected 2011
TTTACCGTATTTATGCAGAACCTTCCATTACTTATTATATGGAAGATTTATTTCCGGAAATAGAGGAGGAAAGGGAGTATACGAGAAACTATATCGAAAAGATATATGGTTTTTATGGTTATGGATTATGGAGCATTGTATGCAAGGAAAATCAGGAAGTCATAGGGCGTGCCGGGCTTAGCTGGAGGGAAGGGTTCGATACGCCGGAACTGGGCTTTGTAATCGGTGTGCCATATCAGAGGAAAGGATATGCTTATGAAGTATGCAAGGCGATTATAGCGTACGGGGAAGAAGAATTGGGGTTTGAGAAAATACAGGCATTGGTGAGGGAAGGGAACGAGGCCTCGGCCTGCCTTTGCAGGGAGCTGGGATTCTGGAAGGAAGACAGGGTAGAGGATAAGGGGGTGTGGTATGAGAGGTATGTAAAAAGAGCGGACGCTTGTTTTTTCGATGACTTGTCTGGGAGCAGGGATGTTGAATAAACTTTTTCAAATTTCGGGAATTTTACTGGAAATAAAATTCGAAAATTCGGGAAAAACACACATTATGTTTTGTTCCGAAGAAGAGAGGAAAGAGAAAAAATACGAAATTGATTTCCTGATAGTGAAAAAGAAAAAAATATGCCTATAAAGGGAAACACCATCCTATGAGGCGAAAACGGCAGCAAAATAAAATTAATATTGAAAAAGAACATAAGTTCGATTATAATAAGTATATCATTTCCCGAAAATGTAAAAACTTTGAATGGAAAACCAGGAAAAGGACTTATGGAGAAGAAAAATGTCGGAAGAAAAACATTGTTATATTGCTATTGACTTAAAATCATTCTATGCTTCCGTAGAGTGTAAGGAACGGGGATTGAATCCCATGACAACCAATCTGGTGGTTGCCGATGTGAGCCGTACGGAGAAGACCATTTGCCTGGCGGTGTCGCCATCTTTAAAGGCCTATGGCATTTCAGGGCGTGCCAGACTCTTTGAGGTGGTGCAGAGGGTGAGGGAAGTAAACGGGGAACGCAGGTTAAAGGCGCCCGGGCATGTTTTTACAGGGGATTCCTATGATGATACGGAGTTGAAGGCCTCGCCGGAGCTTTCCCTTTCCTATATCGCGGCACCTCCCCGGATGGCTCTGTACATGGAATACAGTACGAAAATTTATAATGTTTACTTAAAATATATAGCCCCGGAAGATATTCATGTCTATTCTATTGATGAAGTATTTATTGATGCAGCGCACTATTTGCCCACCTACCGCCTTACGCCCAGGGAACTGGCAAGGAAGATGATACTGGATGTGCGGGAAACGGTGGGGATTACCGCAGCGGCTGGGATTGGCACGAATCTTTATCTGGCCAAAGTAGCTATGGACATTGAGGCCAAGCATGTAAGGCCGGATAAAAATGGGGTATGTATTGCACAGCTGAATGAAATGAGTTACAGGAAATTATTGTGGAATCATCGGCCTCTTACCGATTTCTGGCGTGTAGGCAGAGGGTATGCCAGAAAATTGGAGGAAAGCGGAATGTTTACTATGGGAGATGTGGCCAGGTGTTCCATAGGAAAACCCAGGGATTTTCACAATGAAGAGCTGTTGTATAAATTATTTGGCGTCAATGCGGAACTGCTCATCGACCATGCCTGGGGCTGGGAACCGTGTACCATTGCGGATGTGAAGGCGTATAAGCCGGAAACGAACAGCATAGGCTCCGGACAGGTGCTGCAATGCCCGTATTCCTTTGAAAAGGGAAGGCTGATTGTGCGGGAGATGACGGATTTGCTTGTCTTAAATCTGGTGGAGAAAGGGCTGGTGACAGACCAGTTGGTGCTGACAATAGGCTATGATATAGAGAATCTGTCCGACCCGGAAATCAGAAAGCGTTATCAGGGGCCGGTGACGGTAGACCGTTATGGACGGAGGATACCCAAGCATGCCCATGGAACTGTAAATCTGGAAAGCAGGACTTCCTCTACGAAACGGATTATGGATGCGGTGACGCAGTTGTATGAAGAGATTGTGGATAGAAACCTGCTGGTCAGGCGTGTGACGGTTGCGGCGAATCGAGTGGTGGAGGAAAGCGCGGTTTTGAAGGAGGAAGCTGGTTCTTTTGAGCAGTTGGAACTTTTTACCGATTATGAGGCGTTAGAAAGGCAGAAGGCGGAGGAAAAGGCGGCTTTGGAGAAGGAGAGGAAGCTGCAGAAGGCTATGTTGGAGATTAAAAATAAGTTTGGGAAGAATGCTATTTTGAAGGGGATGAACTTGGAAGAGGGGGCGATGACGGCGGAGAGGAATGGGCAGATTGGGGGGCATAAAGCGTGAAGGGGTAAGGAGGAAATCCATTTCATAAGTGAAAGGGCTGCTTTTTAGCAATAGCCGAAAAACCCAATTTTGCACCGGCAGCGCACAGCAGCCGGAACATTGCCGGCGAAGGTACGGTTCGCCTCATCGCCCCGCCCATGAAAATGGATTTCTTTGATGAGAAGTAGGAAGATTTGAAGACGGGATTTAAAAGATTGATAAATTAAAATATATTTTAGGGTAAAATATGTAAATATGGAGGGAAATATGGGAAATTATGATGATATTATTGGGCTGCCCCATCATGTTTCGGAGGTTCATCCGCAGATGGGGAGGATTGATAGGGCGGCGCAGTTTTCGCCTTTTGCGGCGTTGACGGGCTATAGTGATGCGATACGGGAGACGGGGCGGTTGACGGAGGAAAGGGTGGAATTGGATGAGGATATGAAGGAGGGGCTGGATGAGAAGCTGAGGATGCTGAAATATCAGATAGAGGAAGGTGATTATCCGGAAGCGGCCATTACTTATTTTCAGCCGGATAATAGGAAGGAAGGCGGCAGCTATGTGACTGTGTCCGGGAGGGTGAAAAAGATAGATGGTTATGGGCAGGCGTTGGTTATGGTGGATGGGATGAGGGTTCTTATAAAGGATATTGCAGGGCTTTCGGATTTGGGTATTGACAGAAAAATATATTGAAATTGGATTTGTAAGTCTTTTGAACCAAATTTTCGAGAGTTTTCAGGAGGAATATAAGGGGCAGGCGAATTTCCATATTACATTTGCCGCACAAAGCGAGTCCAATTGCAAAGATGTATTAATGGGGGATTTAGAAGCCGGGGCGGATGTCTTTGCTTTTGCCGATGATCAGTTAAATCCCCTTGTGGCGGCAGGGGCGTTGGAGCCGGTGGAAAATGCCGGCCATATCAAGGAGGAAAATCTGCCCGGCGCTGTGGAAGCCGCTTCTGTGGGAGAGGTTCTGTATGCTTACCCGTTAACGGCGGACAACGGCTATTTCCTCTATTATGATAAACAGTATTTTAATGAAGAAGATATCAAAACATTTGACCGTATATTACAGATTGCGGAAGAGAATGAAAAAAAGGTCACCATGGACTGGTCCTCCGCATGGTATGTATATGCCTTTTTTGGCAATACTGGCTTGGAAGTAGGGTTAAATGATGACGGAATTACGAATTATTGTACCTGGAATGGAACGGAGGGCGATATTAAAGGGGTGGATGTGGCCAAGGCTATGCTTTCCATTGCTGGCAGTCCTGCCTTTTTCAGCACGGATGAGGCTGGCTTTCTTGCAGGAATTAAAGATGGATCAGTAATTGCCGGAGTCAGCGGCGTATGGAATGCGGTTACCATGGAAGAAACCTTGGGAAGAAACTACGGCGCTGCCAAGCTTCCTACTTATACTTGCTCAAACAGGCAAATACAAATGGCATCTTTTTCCGGGTATAAATTAATCGGTGTTAACGCTTACTCCAAACAACATATATGGGCATCCCGGTTAGCGGAATGGATTACTAATGAAGAAAACCAGCAGCTGCGTTTCGAAATGCGCGGCCAGGGTCCGGCGAATCGGAATGCTGCAGCATCTGCCAGCGTACAGGACTCACCTGCTATCACCGCTTTGATTGACCAGTCGGAATACTCCTTCCTACAGCGTGTCGGCGGCAATTTCTGGGATCCGGTATCTGCATTCTCTGCCAATATGGCGGCCGGAAACCCGGAAGGAGGAAATTTGCAGGAACAGCTCGATGCGATGGTAGAGGGGATTGTATCCCCATAGGGAATACATATATTTTGTTTGGAGGATATAGGGATTATGAAGAAAAAATTGAACATCAAATATCGTTTAATATTGCCCATTGCCCTGCTTGGAATTGTGGCGCTTATATCTAATGTCCTTGCAGTTACCAATATCAAAAATGTCAATGATAATGCTGCCAATATTGCGGACAATTATATGGAAGGGAAAACCCAGCTGGCCAAAATCCAACAGTCCGTTATGAATATACATAAAATGGCATTATCCCATATTGTAGCTACCGACTACAACACGATGATTATCTTTGTCAATGATATAAAAGAGGAAGAAAAAAGATTGGAGGGCATGCTGGCGGACTATGAAATCTATATTACCGATGAGGACAGGAAAACTTATGATGCCTTGCTTTCCGACTATGATTCTTTGAAGCATTCCCTTGTTTTCCTTGTATGTGCCAGTGCATCCAGCAAGACCCAGGAGGCCTATGCCTATGCTAATGGCGATGTGGCTTCTTTCAACGCCGCAGTGGAAAATGATATTGATGTTTTGGATGATTCTATCAGCAGCCGAACGGCCCAGGCGAGAAAACAGCTTTCTTCTGTGTATATTATTTCTATGGTTACGAACAGTGCATCCACTCTTGCCTGCATTGTACTCGTATTTATTTCAGTTTCTTTGATTTTAAAGTCTGTAGCCAAACCGATAAGCAATATTTTAGATACGCTTAGAGGGTGCTCCGGGCGCATTAGCGGTGTGGTGGACGAAGTGTTGTCCAGGACACGCACTTCCAGTGAAAGCGCTATGGATTTATCCGCCCTTGCGGAAGAGTTGTCAGCAACGATTCAGGAGGTGGCAAACAATGCTTCCCATATCAACCAAAATGCGAAAAATATGCAGCAGGATGCAGAAAGTATGGCAGAGGAATGCGGAAATATTACTGCCTATTGCAATGAAATGAACACTCGGGCGGAGGAAATGGGTCAGTCCGCACAAGCGAGCCTGGATAATACCAATGCTAAAATAAAAGAAATTTTGACTGTGTTAAACGAGGCGATTGAAGGAAGCCGCAGCGTGGATCAGGTCAATGGCCTTACCGGTGCCATTCTTGGTATTTCATCGCAAACCAATCTTATTGCCCTAAATGCTGCTATTGAAGCCGCAAGAGCCGGGGAGGCGGGAAGAGGCTTTGCCGTAGTGGCAGAGGAAATCCGGCAGCTGGCGGCTTCCAGCAGTGAGACGGCCAACCGTATCCAAGAGGTCAATGCTACCGTAACCCATGCGGTTTACAACCTTTCCGAAAATGCCCAAAATCTCGTAAATTATATTGAGGAATCAATTTTGAAAGAATTCCTTTCCTTTGTTGCTTCCGGGCAGCAATATCAAAATGATGCCGCCTATATCCGTCAGGCTATGGCTGAATTTAATGCGAACACGGACAGGTTAAAGTCCTCCATGACAGAAATTGTGGAATCCATAGAAACGATTACGAAAGCCATTGATGATGGGGCTTCAGGCGTTTCCGGCGTTGCAGGCAGCACGCAGCATCTGGTGGCAGATATGACGGAAATCACCAGCCGCATGGATGTAAACCATAAAGTGGCGGCGGAATTGGAGAAGGAAACGATAACATTTGCTAACTTGTAACTTACAGTAACAGTTCGGTATATGAATGCAAAAATCCCCAGCATGGTCGGGGCATAAAAACAGCGCAGAAATGGAGTAAAAAATGGTCAAATGGCAAAGAAGTTTTTACCAGCCAGGCGTAGGGCTTGGAAAGGATGGCGGGCGCATTACAGGATGCAGGGAACATGTGGAATTGTCCAGAAGGGCAGCAGGGGAAGGCATGGTTTTGCTGAAAAATGAAAACCATTGCCTGCCGCTGCAAAAAGGCACGAAGGTAGCCCTGTTTGGCAAAGGGTGTATCGACTATGTAAAGGGAGGCGGCGGAAGCGGCGATGTTACGGTAGCTTATACCCGTAATCTATACGAAGGCATGAAAATCAAGGAAAAAGAAGGGAAGGTTTCCCTTTTCCATGAACTGGCCGGATTTTATGAAGATAATGTGAGGGAACAATATGCGTCAGGGGCGGAGCCGGGAATGACGAGGGAACCGGAACTGCCAAATCAGCTGCTGGAAAAAGCAAAGGCGTTCGCCGATACGGCAGTGGTCGCCATATGCAGATTTTCCGGGGAAGGATGGGACAGGAAATGCGAAATCGGGGAAGATTTTGACAGACTGGACTATGCCGCGAAGCATATACTGTTGAGTAAGGAAATCTTTGAAAACGGTGATTTCAGCCTGACCAATAGAGAAGTGGAATTGGTGGAAACGGTGAAAAAGAATTTTCCTCATGTGATTGTGGTCATGAATGTGGGAGGTGTAGTGGATACCGGTTGGTTCAAGGACTGTGACAGCATTTCTTCAGTGCTGATGGGCTGGCAGGGAGGCATGGAAGGCGGGCTTGCCATGGCGGATGTGCTTTGCGGGGATGTGAACCCTTCCGGGAAACTGGCGGATACTTTTGCGGCTGCGCTGGAGGATTACCCTTCCACGGAGGGCTTTCATAAGTCCTGGGATTATGTGGATTATACGGAAGATATTTACGTGGGATACCGTTATTTCGAGACGATTCCGGGAGCGGGGGAGAAAGTGAATTACCCATTTGGCTTTGGGCTGTCCTATACGGATTTTTCCATAAAGGTATTGGATGCAGGAGAAAAGCAGGGGAGCATCCGTATTTTTGCCAAGGTGACAAACACCGGAAAATGTGCAGGCAGGGAGGTGGTGCAGATATATTACAGTGCCCCTCAGGGGAAACTGGGCAAACCGGCGAAAACATTGGCGGCCTACCGGAAAACCAAATTGCTTCATCCTGGGGAGTCGCAGACCCTGCATATTTTCTTTGAAGTTTCCCGGATGGCTTCTTATGATGATTTAGGCAAAATATGTGCTCATGCTTATCTTTTAGAGTCTGGCAAATATGATTTTTACATAGGAAACAGTGTGCGGAATGTGGAGAAACTGGATTTTTCTTATTATGTGGATGAAATGACGGTAACAGAGCAGCTGAGCAGCAAAGGGGCACCCTGCCGGCTTTCTCAAAGGATGCTGGCGGACGGTTCTTTGGAAGAACTGCCTGTTTGGGAGAGGCAGGAGGAATGCGGGTTGGAGCGTCAGAAAAAAGATACCCTGGAAGGGGTGATGCCGGCTATCCGAGGTGCGGAAAGGCGGCTTAGGGAAGAAAGGGTTTCGGAAAACGGGGAAACCTATTGCCTTATGGATGTGGCGGAGGGGAAAGTTTCCCTGGATAAATTCATGGATCAGCTTTCCGATGAGGACTTGATTTATCTGTTGGGCGGGCAGCCTAATACGGGGGTTGCCAATACTTATGGCATGGGAAATCTGCCTGAATACGGAGTTCCTAATATTATGACTGCGGATGGGCCTGCCGGGCTGCGCATTAAGCCGGAATGCGGCGTGACTACTACCGCTTGGCCGTGCGCTACTCTTTTGGCATGTACCTGGGATGAGGAACTGGTGGAAAAAATAGGGGCGGCAGGGGCAAAAGAAGTGAAAGAAAATAATATTGGTATCTGGCTGACCCCGGCGGTAAATATTCATAGAAGCCCGCTGTGCGGACGGAACTTCGAATATTATTCTGAAGATCCACTGGTGGCAGGGAAGATGGGCGCTGCCATGGTTCGGGGCATCCAGTCCGAGCATGTAGGTGCCAGTGTGAAACATTTTGCCTGCAATAATAAAGAAACTAACCGTAAATCTTCGGATTCCCGTGTATCGGAACGGGCTTTGCGTGAAATCTACCTGAAGGCTTTTGAAATTATAGTGAAGGAATCACAGCCTTATACGCTGATGAGTTCTTATAATCTGGTGAATGGCGTACAGGCTTCGGAAAATAAGGAACTTTTGACGGATATTCTCCGCGGTGAGTGGGGGTATGAAGGCATTGTTACGACGGACTGGTGGACTTGCGGGGAACATTACAGGGAAACTAAGGCCGGGAACGATATCAAAATGGCAACCGGATATCCTGAGCGGGTGAAGGAGGCGTTGGAAAAGGGGTATATTTCCAGAGAGGAAATAGTGCTTTGCGCAAAACGGATTTTGGAGATGGTGCTGAGGGTGGATTAGGTGTTTTCTTGTGTCAGTTTCTTTTTTATAGGTAACTGTGTTATCTAATAAATGTATGCATTGGAGTTGGCCGTTGGGCCAACTCTTTTTGCTTGCGCAGCCCCGTGCAAAGGAACTAAGCTGCAACGCAGCTTTAAAATAGTATGAAAATATAAGTGAAAAAAACGTACAAAATCAAAAAAACATTAAAAAAGAAAAAGCAAATCATTGATATAAACGAATAAATCACATATATTAGAGATGATATGAGGGGTTGCTATAAATGCTTATTCGGTTCAATATAAAAAATTTTCTTTCCTTTTCTGAAAGGGAAAATGGGAAATCAGAAGAGTTTTCTATGATTGCGGGAAAGGTGAGAAGCAAAAAAGAACATTTGTTTATTGATGACAAAATTAAGTTATTAAAATTTGCCGCGGTCTATGGAGCCAATGCTGCCGGAAAATCCAATTTAGTGAAGGCAATGGAGTTTATGAGACAAATCGTATTATTTGGTTTGCCGGACGGATATACAGATAAGTATTGTAAAGTTCAAAGTGAAAATAAAGAAAAGGAAAGTTATTTTGAATTGGAACTAATGTTGGACGATAAATATTATGCGTATGGATTTGAAGTGATTTTGAGCAAAGGGAAGTTCACATCCGAATGGTTGGTTGAACTTGCGTCTGATAATAGAGAGAAAATAATTTTCAGCAGAGATATAGTTAATGGAAAATACGAATTTGGCAGTCAAGTTAATATAAAAGGGTTAATGGAAAAACTGGATGTCTATGCCGAGGATATCCAGGAAGATGGTAGCGCATTATTATTGTCGATTATGAATCAGAACAAGAAAACTTTGTATCAGCAATTTGAGCAGGCGGCAGTATTTCAAAAAATATATATGTGGCTGCGCAATAGCCTGGATATTAATTATCCGGACAGGCCAATTTCGGATTATTCTTATATGGCGGGGACTGAAAATGTAGAAGAAATATGTAGAATTATAGCGGCTTTTGGAACGGGTATTACGGATTTTCAGATGGTTGAGGTACCTGTGGAAAAAGTTTTGGGGCATTTACCCAAAAGAGTTCAAGAGGACTTGCTTGCTAGTATTGAAAAGAAAGTTGCCGATATGAAAAGTGATGAGGAAACGGATAGCTTAGGAATCATAATGAGAAGCAGTCGTGATTTTTTTATATTAAGTATTGACAGGGAAGAAAATATTATATGTAGGACAATTAAATTTTTTCACGGACGAAGAAACATATTGTTTGATTTATCGGAAGAGTCGGGTGGTACGGTAAGGGTTTTGGATTTATTGGAAGTTCTTTTATCAGGAGAAGGTAAAACTTATGTTATTGATGAGTTAGATAGGTGCCTGCATCCCAGTCTCACATATAAGTTTGTGGATACATTTTTGGAATTGGCGGAGCAAAAAAATATTCAATTAATTGTTACAACGCACGAGTCACGGCTTATGGATTTTGATTTGCTGCGACGAGATGAAATATGGTTTGTGAATAAGAGAAAATCAGGGGAAAGCGATATCTATTCCTTAGAAGAATATAATGCGAGGTTCGACCAAAAAATTGACAAAGCATATTTGGAAGGACGTTATGGAGGGGTTCCTGTTTTCAGCACAGTATTTCCGATTAGAGAGGGATAGGGATTAGTTCATATGAGGGAAAGCAGGACATTTGCAGAACGTACACGGGTATTTTCTACAGATAAAACGTTAAAAAAATATTTTTTGGTATATGAAGGTTCGGAAACGGAAGTTTTGTATTTTAATGCTGTTGAGACAATGGGATTATTTTTACGAATCAAAGGTTATAACAACCAGTAAAATACTGGCTAAAAGTATATGGAATACAATGTGTAAAATTTGTTATGAAAGCCTAAACGAATCGTTGGATTATGAAGTGGAAGATGTAGAATCCGCATGTAGTATTATTCTACAGACATTGGGTAAAGAATATGAGTTAATGAATATGGTTTCGGGTATATCAAATATAATAAAAAATGGTGGAATCACTTACGAATTCTTGTTTTGAATTTTGGCTGTTACTACACTTTGATAAAGTGTTTGAACTAGAGCAGAATAAATTGTTAGAGAATCCTAAAGTTACGGCTAAAAGAAGGTACGTGGAACAGGAATTGCGCAAGATTTTACCCGGATACGGAAAAGGTTCATATAGGGCGATGGAGGTGATAAAGCACATTGATAAAGCGATAGAAAATGAGAAAAAGTTTTGTGAAGATGTTGTGATGCTTAAGGATAAGGTAGGCAGTAATTTGGGATGTTTGATTGAAGAACTGAAAAAAATGTAAAGGAGATATTCAGCATGGAACAAAGGAGATATTTTCCATTCAGTACGGAGCACTAGTACTACGAATATTAAGTAATTGGCACATTGACTTGCCTGATTGTTCATCTGCGGCATTGTCGTCAATCGCCGTAGCCACCGCTACGACTCATTCCTCCGTCTTGCATCTGAAACAATCATTCTTCCTCAATGTACTAGAAACTTAATTTTCGTTGTACTAGACATATAATATTGACGCCGAATTCGGCCAACACATTTGCTGTGTTTCCCTTATTCGGCGTCAATTGCTGTTATATAATTTTTAAATACATCATAGCTTTTTGGCTGAGTTGATGTGTACTAAGCCTTTCTTCTAAAAACTGTTCGCGCTATTTTGCATAATCAAAAAATTCATTACTTACTCTCTCGTTTGAAGTAAATGATTCGAAGTCTATATAATCAACGTAGATATTCTGGATATCCAATTCCAGGTTTTCGGATGCAAGAGACTTTATTTCGTTTTGCATTTCAGAACTAGGGTTTTTTTCATGGCATATAATAGTTATGTAGGCATTAGTGATTTCATCATCTAAATCACTTAAAAAAATATATGCTTCAGCAATGTTCTTTTTATCATAATTACGTAAAACATTTTTCAATTCAATCTCCTTAATATGTTTTTGGTCTTGTGGCAGAGGATAATTATCTGCGTAATGCTGTTCGCTTTCTATTCTGTGTAATGTATTAAGCCCCAAAATAGCACAAACAATGATAACCAGAAAAACACTTGCTGCAATGACTGTTCTTTTTGAATGCTGTTTTTGTTTCATAATAGCATCTAACCTTTCTTTTAAATTTTTTTTGTCTTCAAGCATAGTTGTCAAAAGAGGCATCTTTTTTATTGAATCAGCAGCAACGGTAATTAAAGTGTCGCCGTACTGTTGCATTTCGATATTATTAAATTTCTTTATGACGGATTCATCACATGCTAATTCACATGCTTTATTTATCTCACGGCGCACAAAATAAACAAGTGGATTAAACCAGTGTATCGCTCCGACCAAAATCAACAGCCGCTTAACGAGAATGTCATACCTTTTCATATGTGTAATTTCATGCATCAAAATATTCCGAAGCCTCAGATCCTCATATTTTTTATTAGGCAAAATGACCGCAGGACGGAACAAACCAGTTAAAATCGGTATTTCCACTGTTGGGTTTTTATATAACAACAGCGTGTTTTTTCTTTTTAATAGGTTGTTTAACAATTCTATTTCTTTCCGATTTGCACATATATTGTGTTTGTTGAGGCTTCGGGCATAAAGCGCATAACATACGATATGAAAGACAAGAACAAGGATCATTCCTAATTGCCAAAGAACGAATAAAACAACTGCGATACTGAGGCATTGTTCGTTCTCATTTTGTGGTTTAAATGCAAGATTTACAGGTTTTTTAGATGCTGTATCAGAAATCCATTGTGCAATATCATACGTTGATGTCATTGACATTGCCGAATTATTTGATACAGGAATCATAACGACAGTTGATACGGGTATCATCAAAGCTATTATCACCGAAAACCACATATAATATTGGAAGGATTTCGGAAGTTTATCTTTTATAATTGGTTTTAAAAGAAATAATAAAAATGATATTATACTGCCAGTAAACGTCATCGAAAGAATATGTTTAATTATCTCTGCAGAATATTCTTCAACAACAGTCATTTATTCTC
>OFFF01001983.1_pt1 | contig 12170 bp, 11 predicted proteins | sample 1521301 | NCBI WGS metagenome assembly OFFF01 (sample SAMEA3504101, study PRJEB24116) | mouse gut metagenome | biome: mouse gut; feature: mouse-associated habitat; material: faeces | place: Denmark | collected 2011
TATCCTTCTCCCTGAACTTATCACAGAACTCAAAGATCTCGGCAGGATCTTTCTTCCTGCTGTGGATCATGATACCATCAGCCCCGGCAGCCGTAAAGGCAAAGGCACGCTCCAAGGCATCTTCCATTCCGCACTCAAGAATCAGGCTCTCAATCCGGGCGATGATCATAAAGTCATCAGAAAGCTGCGCTTTCTTACCGGCAGCAATCTTCGCGCTGAAGTTCTCAATGCTGTCCTGAGTCTGTACTACCTCTGTCCCGAACAAGCTGTTCTTCTTCAATCCTGTCTTATCCTCGATTATGACCGCACTGACACCCATGCGCTCAAGAGTACGAACATTATAAACGAAGTGCTCGGTCAATCCACCGGTGTCGCCGTCAAGGATGATAGGCTTGGTAGTGACTTCCATAATATCGTCAATAGTACGCAGTCGGGATGTCATATCCACCAGCTCAATATCCGGCTTGCCCCTATCCGTGCTGTCGCACAGGGAGGACACCCACATGCCGTCGAACTGATCCAGTTTTCCGTTTTCTCCGTCTACAACTGTCTTCTCAACGATCAGACCGGTCAAACCACTGTGAGCTTCCATAACCTTCACAACCGGGGTCATTTCTATCAGTTGACGAAGGCGCTTTCTCCGATACTCCGGCATGGATAACTTTTCTTTCAGCCTCTGGTCTACCTTCTTAACGTTCTCGCTATATGTATAGGGAACATCAATAATCTGTCCGCCATAAGCGTTCAACAGTTGTTCCACATGATCTCGGACAGACTTCTCCGCGCCTTCTTTCCAGTTATCACCATGCACCACGTATTCCGGATGAAACTTTCCAATCACATCATCATAGAGCATATTGTCCTGGAGAACAACTTCATCTACGCCATCCAAAGACCGATACAATGCCATACGGTCTTCTTCTGTAGTTGTAGGAAATTTGGTGCAGCGGATCATTTCCTTATCACTCAGGCATCCAACTACAACACGCCCATATTCCCTGGCGTTTTTTAGAATATTTAGGTGACCGTCATGAATGACATCCGTGCAGAAACAAGTGTAAACTATTTTCATCAACTCTACTCCTTTAAACTTCGCTTGATATTGTCTTGCCGCTTTAGGGTTCCTGCTGGCTATCTCGCCATTGCTTTCTTATCTATAAACATTACATATTTCATAGCGGCATTGACTACTAACTGAAGGTGTTTCCTGGTCAGCATATTTAACAACATTCTCCCTCTATTTAGTCTGATGTCTATTAATGAGTTTCATGATCATCTCTCTGTGTGCTTTCCATACATATGATGAAACCCCGATGAGCATCACAACAATACTCCCATATCGAACTAATACAAGTCGTAATGTACATAGTGCCAAAGCAGAGAAACACAGTATCATTAATGAACAAGCAATGATTGCTTTTCCCGAAAACAGGTGTTTTCCTTCTATCTTATATGCAAGGAAGAAATGAAAGAGAAAATATAATATGTATGTTACAAGTGTGGTGTATGCTGCTGCAACATAGCCGATTTTTTGTATGAAAATATAGTTCAAAATAATATTGACTAGCGCTGCGCACACTGTCGCAAATGCAAGGTGTTTTGTTTTTTCTCTGTAGTACTCAACCTGGCACGGAAGCGAATACAAAAAAGTAAAGAACCCGCCAGCAATAATTGGTATTACGCAATAGACTGCGTCGCTGTATTTAGATAATCCAAGAAGAATAACAAGTTCTGGACTCATTAGCATTACGACTGAAGAGAGCAGTAATACAACTAACATATATATAGAACTATACTTCTTGATGGCTCTGTAATTTCCCTCATTCATCCTTTCAAAAAACCACGTTCCCCAAACCGGATCAAACGATCTGTATGTTACATAAATTATGGAAAAAATATTATACGCAAAGCTGTAAATACCAGATGCTTCGGATCCGATCATTCGACCGATCATAATTCTATCGAAATTGACCAGTATTACCTGGCTTATTCCATGTGGGACTACAGGTAAGCAAAACCTCACCCCCCATGTAATATACTCCTTTATATGTTTGGGCTTATGAATTCGCAGGAAAAAGAACAAGATAAAGAATGCAAGCAGAGTAATCACGGAAGTTGATCCAAGCATTCTTCCAAGATATGCCTTTTCCTTAAACACGAGGGTAATTAACAGAATAGATAATACAATGCTACCGATAGCGTTAATTGCGCCTAGTTTTACATATCCCTTATAATTATAGGTAATGCTTACATGTGCATTGTAACAAAGCACTACGGCATTCCCCATAGAAAACAGCATCAGCATTACAATACTGGGAAGATCTAGTTGTAACAGTTTTGTTGCTTGATTGTAGAACAATAACGCTAAGGATATCCATATTAAGGCATTAACAAAAATAATACTTACAACTGTTGATGCATAACCTTCATAATGTAATGGTAAACCAGGATTGGAATCCAGTGAACCATATTTAAAGTAAGCTTTTTTCAGACTGGTTTCAAAGCCCATTCCTATTAAATAAACAAAGATTCCTTCATATGCTACAAAAATATTATATATACCATAATCAGATGTGGACATGATCCGAGCAAAAATCGGAATCGTCAAAAATGTCAAGCCTTTAATTAGATAATTCCCAGTAGCATATCCAATCCCAGCTTTGAGTATGCGATTTCCTTTCAAGAGACATTTCCTTCCGAGCCCTTACCTCTCCAGGCTCACTAATCAGATAATCAAGCGGATAACACATTTGCAGAAATGCTATCGTGACTGTATGCCATTTGTTGACCTGCGCAAGTCATGATAATACAGCATTATCTTCGTCTGACTGCTATCCTCAATTTATTTGAGGTAAGAAACCAATATAATATAAGCATTGCAAAAATATTCATAATAGGAGTTGTTGCAATATAACTTATACTTCTCTGGTCAATGGATGAATAAACAATCCAGTAATAAAGATATCCATACACAATAATCCAGTATTCGAGTCGTTTAGTTTGTTGTTTGTTCTTAATTTTTCCGTAATAATAGCAACTAAAAAAAATGCCAATCAGTGCAACAAATATGTACATGCCAACATATCCAAAATCGTGTAACGGTCTTCGAAAGAAAGTGTAAATATTTGACTCTGTGTAGGAGTTTAAGTGTCTGAATTCCAGATGCCTATTTTTAATATAAGTGTCTACTCCTAAATTTGCCAAGAACTGATGAACGCCTAACAAGGTTTCTTCTCCAAAAACTCTTGGAGGTTCGGCCGGATTCTCAATATACATATTTAATAAAGGAATAGAGCTACCCAGGTAAACCGAACCTGATTCAAACGCGCTTAACGCTGTTGATCGCCCAACAAGTCGCAACAATTGATAAAATATCGGAATTCCAACTACAACTCCCGCTATACCTATCCGAATAAATTTCCATGATATATCCCTGTCCCAACCATTTTCTTGATGCCATAGTATGTAATAGAATACCATTACAGCTACCAATATTTGTAAGAACTGGTTTCTCTCCGCACCCATAAAGCCAGGTATAATTGATAGAATTAAAATACATCTCAGCAGAATAATGTTAATTCTGCTTGGTTTTTGTAATTGACTCCTTTTTCTCACTATAGCTTTTATCAAAATATAAGACGCTGCATAACCTGCTGAATATGTAAGCCTTACCAATTGATTTAAGACGAAACTGGTCATTTGGATCGTTGAATCTGAGCGGTTTGCCAGAATATAGGTAGTAATTGTTCTATAAGATGCAAACACGTTATGCACATTATAACCATACGCTCCAACAATACGACGTATCTCGAAATAATACCAGATTATCGTTACGATTCCCACACATAATATAACTACTAATTTCCAAGTCCGTACCTGCCCATCATTGTAATTTACATTTTCACCCCTCTTATATGAGCTGACATTCATTTGGACGTTTTGAAATATAAGATGCGATATAAATACGCCTATCAAAAATACTAATATCCCTGTCGATATAATGAAAAATGTCTCTATATGATAATCGACTTTCCAATTTTCAATATTAATCAAAGCAAATACTGTGCTAATCAAAAACATATTGCACATCATAACAGACGGAGCTAAGATATCCTTTTGAGATAGAACAAAGGCACTTAACCATAATAGAAATTCTACGAATAAAAGCGCCATTAAAAAAAGCATAGACTCACCTCATATAATCACGGTTTTCGATATTACGTAATCAATGATAAACCGATGCCGCTGCATCCTTCCCCACAACTAAAAAGACCTTGGTTCTTCACAACGATTCCAGGTACAGCCATCGGATCAAGGTTTCTCTCCTTCAGTGTCGCAGCGATGACCTTCCCGGTATTCACTTCATAGACTTCTTTACCTAATCTCTTTCATTATTTCTACCGTATGAAAGAACCCTCGCTCTGCATTAAAAAGCCCCTTCCAACCAAGGGCAAGAAGTTCTGTACTGTCGAGCGATGAATTGCTCATAGGATTAAATCCCTTTTTCTCTGCCTCTGTAGGAAGTTCCATCTTCAGTTCTGTTCCTGCGGATCTTACAAGAATCTCGGCCATCTCCCGGATGTTGATGATGGAATCAGGGTTTGATATATTGTAAGCGTGAATGGGTTCACCTTTCAGCAGTACCTTCAGAATCGCTGCTGCACTGTCAAGACAGTAGCAATAACTCCTGATCTGCGATCCATCACTCTTCATGACAATATCTTCTCCACGGGCTACTGCATAAGCCCATGCAGATGAGACCCTGTTATCCGATTGTACTGCCGTCGGGCCGTAGATGTGGCCGGGCCGGATAATCACGGACTCAACCCCATATTCGTCATAATAAGAGGCACACATCGTTTCAGCCGCGCACTTGCCGATAGAGTATGAACTTCTAGGATTTAAAAGATCAATCCATCCATACTCTTCAATTTTGCTCGGCCTATCATGTTCCTTTTTGCCGTAAACCTCTGAGGTGGAAATATAGAGGACTCGTTTTGTTTCGTTCTTCTTTGCATAATCCAGCAGACACTTCATTCCAAGTAAATTGCTAAGCATGGTTTCGACCGGTTCTTTTACAATCTTGTTTGGAGATGCATTACTGGCTCCGTGGATGATGTAATCACAGGAGCGGTCTAATGTGTTGTCTGTCGATGAGGCATCATATGGAACAAAGACAAACCATTCCTCTTTAGTTAAAGGAGCAAATCTTGTCTCTACCTTATCTTCACTTCTCCCCGCCGCCAGAATCTTTATTTTTTCTTCGTGCGCCCCATTCCATCGAATAAGGACATCAACCACAGCAGAACAGATGAGACCAGTACAGCCGGTAACCATTACACTTTTGCCAGCCAACTCATCCAGTTCTGGTAATGCTGCTATTGTCTCGTCCAGATCGGAAGTCCAGAGATTACTCTCGTAAATACTCATATCTTTAATCCTTTATCCAATCAGAGCGTTTCGCTGCCAGAAGAGCCTTGAAAATATCAATATCCTCAACCGTAGTCAGCTTGATGTTCTTCTCGGATCCAGCGGAGAAATACACCTGCTCGCCCATTTCAATCTTCAATGTACAAGAAGCAACAGAATTCGTAATGCCTGCTTCTAATGCTCTTCTATGAAGGTCGCAAATGTCTCCGATATGAAACGCCTGGGGGGTCTGCGTTCTCTTAAGCCGGTCGCGAGGATAAGAACTTGTGGATACCACGCCGTCTTGGGTCTGCATCATGGCCTCAGCGCATGGAATCACGGTGATCGCATTTCCAAATTCTCGGGCCACTCTAATATTGTCGGAGATTATCTCTGCGCTCACCATCGGGCGGATTGCATCGTGGATGAGTACGATATCTTCTGGTGCAAAGTGTTTTTCAAGTTCATAAACCCCGCTTCGGATAGAGTCTTGTCCGTTCTTTCCACCAGGAACAACATACTGTAGCTTTGTAATATTAAACTGCTTTGCATACGCCCAAAGTACCTGCTCCCAGCCTTCAATACACACGACACCTATTGCATCTATCTCCGGATGCTTTTCGAAAGCTTCCAATGTGTAAACAATAACCGGTCGTTCGTTCACTGTTATAAACTGCTTTGGTATATCCTGGTGCATACGGTTTCCTGCACCGCCGGCTATAAGAAGTCCTATATTTGCCATTTCTTTCACTCCTCAATTATTTGCATCAGATCCCATTTTCCAAAAATAACTTGTATGATGATCCGGATTGCCTTCTCGCTCAGGTCTCTTCATATAGTCACCATATAACGCTGTTAGGTATTCATCAAAACCATTCATCACTGGGTATACAGCATCTTCAAAAGGTACAAAAACCTGGTTTTTAAACCATTCTTTCCTGAACCATTCTTTCTCCATAAAATGAATCAATACAGAGCATCCAACATATTCATACACATTAAATGATAATTTTTGGGCTCTATTATCTATTTGTACACATAAACGATGAGCGCCAATCAACTTGGTAAAAATGGAGACTATTTTCTTAAGGAAAATCATTTTTTCTTCTGGCGCATAATTCACTTTCAGAGAAGAATAATATAGTGCATATATTACCCTCAATCGTTTGTAATACTTTTTTACATCCGATGAATTCTTTGGAAGACCATCTATAGGTAAAATATCTAGAGTAACCCCCAGGTGAGAATAATCGACTAATTCATGTTTTCCATATGTTCTTTCATCTACATAGCAGCTATACGGCCTGTTCCACGTTTTATCATGCAGGGAATAAACCTTAAAGTAGTCTTCTCTCTTATCTTCCAGCAAAACAATAAGTTTCTCATAATCCTCTCTAGGTAACATTATATCCATATCGTCATCCCATGGTATAATGCCTTTTTCTCTTATTGCACCTATTGCAGTACCACCAGATAAAAAGTATATGATCCCATTTTCCTTGCAAGTGCTATCAATTATTCGAAGCATTTGCTTAAGGCTCTCATGTACCTCTTCGATGGATAATTCCTTCCCATTTCGTTTTTCGCTCATATTTCTAAACCAACCCTTCGGTGCTACTATCAACCTCTATTATCAATGCTCCGTTCGAACAGGTTTCATATAATCCCCGTACTGCTCTCTCAGATAATTATCCCAGTTCTTAATTGCCATGAGTTCTGTGTCTTCAAAATTAATAATTGAATACTCATCCATCAATTTAGGATCATATTCACAGCCCAGGCTTTGAAAAATATCATTACAGATCATGAGTGGTTGTGCATCGTCTGCATTCCCCCAAGTAGAAAGAGAAGTATACATTTTCTGTTTCTGCTCTGTAGAGAACAGCTTGCCTACCACAGCTGTAATTATCAACGCCGATCGATATATTAGCGAAAAATCCTTCTTATCATTAGTCTTCATTTTCATCATTCCCTGAAGGAATTTCAGCCCGAGAACTTTTATCTTCTTTCTAATCTTCCCAGAAGGAACTCTGTCAACAGTAAAGATGTCTAATACTGCTGTATCATCATCATTTCCTTGTTGTTGAAACACATCTTTATCAACAATTTTATAAACCCACAATGGCTCCTCCAGAACATATTGTTCCATCTTCGATGACATCTGTCTCAGCAATTCGAAATTTGCCCTGTCCATGAGAATATCTATATCATCATCCCAAGGAATGAATCCTTTTTCTCTAATTGCTCCTAATAAAGTCCCACCTATAATGGAATAAGCTATACTGTTCTTCATGCAAAAATCATGAAAATCTTCCACCATGGATAGTAATTTTCGCTGCTTCGATGCAACTTTGTATTGATCATTTATATCTATCATTTCAAGTAACGCCTTTCCAATAAATCAAGCTCTATATCTCGGGAAGAAATTACTATCCGGTAGTTCTCCTCTCATTTTCACAAGTTCATCATATAGCTGCGGATGCAAAATCTTTCTCCCAACATAAAACAGCTTGTCGTCACCCTTTTTGTAGAAACTCTTTTTGAAATCATATAAAGGTCCTTCCTGGGCTCCAAGACCACCACCGAGGTGAATCCAATCATATCCGTGCTCGCGCCCCCATTTTGCTGCCTCATAGAGAATCATATTTGTCCCGGCATACCGCCTGTAATCAAACAACTGTCCGCTTAGGTGATAGTTCATGTACTTTCCTGCATAAAGCATGATTGAGGATGCTATAGCCCTATCTCCCAGGTAGGCTGTGAACAGGGTATAATAACCATCCAGATCATTTCTGATACTGTCAAAGAATGACTTATCAAAATAGTAATATGATGAGGCGTCATCGTGTTCCATCGTGGTTTCATAGATGTCCCGGAAGCCATCAAACGCTTCCTTGGATGTTTCGATTCTGACTGTTACGCCTTCTTTAATAGCAACACGGATATGCCCGCGGTTTTTTGAACTGAACCGTGCCCAAATCTTCTCCTCAGAATCAAGTTCAATCGCAACTGTATTCCCCAAAAACGACATGTCATAAAGATCGTTATTAATCCCGGATGCGTTTTCCAGTATAGGGTGGAATCGGACAAATTCACTTACAACTTTGTTTTCTACACACCATGCTGAGTATTCATCTTTAAAAGACTCTGCATCAGCCCCGGTCTGATCCCCTTCAAAATACCAGCCACCATAGCCATAAGGAGTTGCTATGTCGAGGTACTCTCCTTTCCTGATCTTTCCCGCAAAGTGCTTGTCGTCAGCAATATCACGTTTCATCACAACGTTAATCCCGCGAAGCGTATCGGAGTTGTAATACAGCAAAAGAGGTTCCCCATCACCGTGCAGCTCAAATGCTTTAACATATCCGCTCAAATAATAGATATCAAATTGTTGGAAACTCTTAACTATAGAGTCCCATTCATCTCCTTGTGTCATTGAATAAACTTTAAGCATCTATATTCTCTCCATTACGAACAATCTTCTTCATGAGATACCGTTCAGGTTTATAATCAGCCTTTTGATAAAACTTAACTGCGCTCTGATTGCTGGCAGTCGCAAATAAATCTATTTCTCTGTATCCATTCTCTGCGGCGTATTGCTCAACTCTCTCTAGCAGCCGGCCACCTACGCCTTGCCGATGCCATTTGTCTGCTACGGTTATTTCTGCAATATGTATTCTAAATCCATCCAGACGATGAATCTGATGACACCAGACCCATCCAGCTAATTTTTCACCTTCAATAGCAGCAAAAACAATCGCTGACCCATTCTCCAGAAATCGAGCTACTTCCTCACATTTATCTCTGCCATAGGAATCGTCCAGTTCGGCGTCTGGAAAGTTAATCCTCACCGAGCTATTAAATAGTTCTTCTATTTGATCTCTCCATAGCGCGTAATTATCGCTACTCAACTTTATTACTTGCAACTTTTGATTTCCTTTCCTGATCAAGATCCAACATCTCAAAGCTGCCAGCATCCACAACATTTTTACACTTTACAACCTTGACTATGGTCATCAGAATGATTCTTAAGTCACCCAAAAAAGAAATGCTCTCAACATACTTAACATCCAATGCCAATCTCGAATCCCACGCTAATGCGTTTCTCCCACTTATCTGGGCAAGACCTGTCAGGCCCGGTCTTACTGTGTGGCGCTTCTTCTCCATCTCCGTGTAAAAAGGGAGATACCTTGTGAGTAATGGACGGGGCCCTACAATCGCCATATCGCCCTTCCATATGTTGATTAGCTCTGGTAGCTCATCAAGGGAGGTCTTCCTCAAGAATCGACCATAGGGAATCAACCGAACATCATCCGGTAAGAACTTCCCATTCGCATCCTTTTCGTTTGTCATTGTTCTGAACTTGATGAGCTTGAATATCTTTTCATTTCGTCCGGGTCGATCCTGGGTAAAGAATGGATTTCCCTTGACTGCAACTGCGCCTATAAGAATTAATAAAACAATGATTGGACTCAAGACGACAAGCGCAATCGTGGATAGCAGAAAATCCAGCACCCGTTTCAAAGACTTTGCATATAACATTACATTCCTCATTTATGGCTGCTTCTCAGAGTGTTCCTTATAGAACTGCTCCCAGCACCATTGTGCTGTTGCTTCATCTATGGTTTCTTCTCCAGGGCCTAGTGACTCTGGGTAGGTTTCTTCTACCAGTCTCTTTTCGATATACTCATCAAATGTACTGATAACTCTGGCAGGCACTCCCCCTACCACAGTATTTGAAGGTATGTCTTTATTTACAAGACTTCCAGCTCCTACAATCACATTAGAGCCGATACGCACCCCGTAAAGAATCGTGGAGCCAGCGCCGACAAAAACATTTTCCTGTATTTCAATGCAACCGATTTTTTCTTTAAACTTTGTACCGTTGAGGGTCGGATTTGCATTGAGCATGACGTGGGTAACATCATGCGTCACAAAGGTAACGTCAGATGCAAGCCTAACATTATTCCCAAGTTTGATGAGCTTCGCATAGAGAGGAATTTTTCTGCTCATTACATTGCAGTTCTCTCCGATAGCGCCAAAAATGTGTTTATTTTGCAGGTACTTTGTTCTTTTGGTACTGGTCAGTATCGTATAAAGCCTTAGTGTTTGCCACAGTCTCTCACCACACATATCTGTCCACACTCCTCAAATCTTTCTACCAGAAAGAGCATCCCTATTTGAGCCGTCATATACATTCAGCCGTCATCACCTAAAGCATCTGTGGATGATGTCAATAATTACGTCCTGCTGCTCCGCCGTCATCTTATTATCAGATGGCAAACACAGCCCTCTTTCAAAAATATCAGCCCCAACGTCTACACCAGAGCCTTTTATATACGCATTACTTCTCCCTCTCCCATTCCCATCTCTGGTCACAAACCCATGCATCCGATAAATCGGCTGCATGTGCATCGGTTTCCAGATCGGACGACCTTCTGCATTGATTGCAGCAATCGCCGCCAGAATCTCACCGGGACAACTCTTCCCTGTCTCCGTAATCCACAGCTCATCCTTTTCTCCACGGACGGTCTGGCACATGGCATCAGGATGAATGGCAATGCAAGATAGCCAGAAGTTAGGTGCAAACTTTTCCATGTCATATGGATTCATCTTTACAGGCAAATCCTTAAGTCCTTCTCTATACTTCTCATAAATCGCTTTCTTCTGATCAATATGTTCTTCGAGATACGGCAATTGTCCACGCAGTATTCCGGCAATGATATTGCTCATCCTGTAGTTATAGCCAAGCTCCTCATGCTGGTACCAATCGGCATCCTCGCGGCTCTGTGTAGACCACTTGCGTACCTTGTTCGCATCCTCTAAACTATCTGTCAGTAAAAATCCACCGCTACTGCCTGTGATGATTTTATTTCCATTTCCAGACAAAACACTTACGTATCCAAAGCAACCAGTTTGAACCCATTTTTCATCCTTATCTTCCACCCCAATTGTGGATAAATAGTAAGGTGAGGATTTTTTGACATGGTACATAGCTCCGAAAGATTCAGCGGCATCTTCTACGATAAGCGCACCATGAGCATCACAGATTCTCTTGAGTTCATCAATCTTACCAGGCGTACCATACAGATTTACAACAACCACAAGTCTGACCTCTGGATACAGTTCAAAAGCCTTCTCCAGTGCCACGGGATCCATGTTCCAAGTGTCATACTCCGTGTCAATGAACACTGGAATTCCGCCCTCATAGCAAATTGGATTTACCGTGGCACCGAAAGTTATATCTGAAGCGAACACCCGATGGCCCTCCAAAGCTCCATGACCAACCTGTAGCTGGCCATAGAGTTTCTCACCACAGAGCTTGATAGCAAGGTGAAGCGCAGCCGTACCAGTTGACAATGCCACTGCGTAACGTCTTCCAACCTTCGCAGCAACCTTCTTTTCAACCTCATTTATGTTTTCACCAACAGTACTTACCCAGTTGGTCTGAATTGCTTCATCCACCCATTTTTGCTCGTCACCATGTATAGTAGGAGAAGAAAGCCAAATTTTATTATTAAAAGGTTCAATTCCACTAAAACGTGGATCCGTCAAAAAAATATTCATCGTTATTTACATCCTTGTCGTTTATGCGGGCTGATCTTCATACTACCTTTTCGCACCGTCAGTTTTGAGAAAAAATCCTTTCCACCATCTCCACCCCCAAATACACCACCGATCTGCTCCCCATAAACTCCATCTCCCCCTCCGCGATCCTCTTGTGCAGATTCACCTTTCTTATCTGCCCTTCCAGATCCTTA
>OFFF01001987.1_pt1 | contig 12154 bp, 10 predicted proteins | sample 1521301 | NCBI WGS metagenome assembly OFFF01 (sample SAMEA3504101, study PRJEB24116) | mouse gut metagenome | biome: mouse gut; feature: mouse-associated habitat; material: faeces | place: Denmark | collected 2011
CGGTTTCTTCCGGCGCCTTTCTCTTTGCTTTTTACCCATTTCCATCCTCATTCCGGATATCCCGGCTCTCGTCCGGCCGGTTATTTGGTTTCATTTACATAATTATTGATACGGTTCTGAATTACCTTCACTACATCATCCACGGATTTCTGCCCCTTAAAGAAAGGTTCCGCCTCCTCATTGATAATGCTCATGATCATGTCATTGCCATTGACGGCCACCGGCTTTGCATGCTCCATCAGGGCCAGCGTTTTATCTATTTCCTCCTGGGTGGGAGTGTGATAAGTATACTCCCAGCCATCCTCGTATCCTATACTGCTCGTACCCGACACAAGGGGTTCCCCGTTTTCGTCCTTCATGACCTGGCCGTTCTCATCCATAACGTAATCTACCTCTACAGCTTCTGCCGCCATGGCGTCCAGTGCTGCTTTCCGGGTAGGAAAACCACTCCTAAACCTTTCATCACTCTCTTCTGTCAGAATACTTTCCAGAAAAGCCCATGCCCCATCCTTGCGGGAACTTTTGCTGCTGATGGCATAGGCATCCCCGGTGCTGAGCGCATGCCCGCCGGTACCATCCACTGTGGGGAATCCGATACAGTTATAATCACCTCCAAAAATCTCACTGTACATCTGTATCTGGTCGAAATCATACAGATAAGCCTGGGACAGCAGCACTTCCCCTTTCTGGATCCTGGTAGGTTCCGAATCCATGCCCTCTTCCCATGTCACCTCATCCGGGAAACGGTTCACAAAATCCAGTATGTTTTTAAATGTATCCGAATCAAAATTACACTCCCCGGTCTCCCAGTTGATGAATGCATCCTGGTTAAACATCAGCACGGCCCGCAGAATCTCTAACTTGGAAACCTGGTTAAAAATTTCCGCCTCCGGATACTGGTTTGCAAATGCAATCATTTCATCCAGGGTCCAGCCGCTCTCGGTGCCCACTTTCTCCGTACTTCCGATCACTGTCTGCATATTGAAAAAAGTAGGAATGCTCACCAGCGCACCGTTTACTGTATATACGTTCAGAATATTTTCCAAAAAGTCGGAACGGTTCAGCACACTGCTCTTCTCCAGGTAGGGATTCAGGTCTTCCAGTATTCCCTTTGCCGCCAGCTGGGACATATTCATGCTGGTCAGGTCAATGATATCCGGACAATTGTTTGACGTAAGGTCATTATTGAAACTATTCAGTGCATCCGACCAGGTATTCTCACCATAATTTTCAAAATCCATATATTGCTTCACACTGATATGGTACTGGGAATTGGACTTGTTAAATTTCACTGCCCTGGCCTGCAGATTGTACGCGCCGCTCATGGTACCCACGGTGATGATCTCCTTCTGGGGCACCTCTTCCGCTTTCTTTTTGGTCAGCAGGGCAATTCCGCTGTCATTGGTCTCCCAGTCCTCAACGATCGCCACGATACGGCCATCCTCCAGCTGTCCGAACCGGCGCACATTGCTGCCGTTGATATCGCTGTCCAGCCAGTCAAACAGTTCTTCCTTCTTTTGCTTTTCCAGATCGTATGCGTAGACTTTCATACCGTCATGTATCAGGAAGTCATATTCCGTACCCCTGAAAAAGCCATTGTTGCCGCGGGGAAAATCTTTATAACTGTTTCCCAGCCTGGCGCCTTCAAAGTCAATTTCACACAAAGTATATGTACTGTTGTTCCCGTCGTAACTGCTGTATCCCAAATATACCTTGCCATCAGAGCCGTTGCCCATGGAGTCAATCCACACATTGGTGCCCTCCAGTTTCACGGAACCTTTGCTGACGCCTTCCGCGTCAAACAGCCACACAACGCCGTCTCCGGAAAGATATACCCTGCCTTCCCCATCCACCACAAGACCGTCCGCATAAGAACCCTGGAGCAGGTCTGTAATATCCTGGGAGAAGATCTGCTGTCCCTGGGCATCAAATTTTGTGAGATGCTGCCAGGACTGGCTGTAATCTTCCGTATAGGAATCCATAATGGCATAGAAACTGCCATCTTCCAAAAAAGTCCCCCTGTTCAGACTCTGGTATCCCACATCCTCGGCCCAGGTGATGGGAGTCTTTGTTAACGCCTTGTCTGCCAGAGAGTATTTACAGACGCTCTGGCTGCTGGTCTGTGTACTCTCATCCCAGTCATAGGATAAATAGTAAAGATTTTCCCCCACCAGCTGCATATCATAATAGCTTACATTGTCCTCTTCTATGGTGAGAAATTCCGGCACATAAGCCCACTCCTTCGGTTTCGTGCCGTCAGCGGAATCTCCTGATTTCCCGCAGGCGGATACCCCCAGAATGGTAATCGCCGTAAGCATCAATGCAAGCATACGTCTGCCTGCCGTAACTATCTTATGTTTTGATGTTTTCATGGTTTATTGATCCTCTCTTTTTGCAATTTCTTGCGGCTGTCCCAGGTGACGCCTGATATGGAAAACCGGCGCATGACCATATTACTGCCACATATTGAGTATATCACACTATTTCAAAAATGCACCTTAAGATTTTATGAATTACTGCTAAAGAGAAGGTTACTGCCGCCCCGTTTACTTGATACGGATATAGTATTTGCGGAGTTCCCGTATCCTTTTTCTGTACCGCATCATGCTTCCCAGATGATTGTAAAACCAGAATCCGTCCACCAGAAGATTGTTTGCCGCACCGATTTTCTGCTTTGTAGTGTAGGGATAATATTCCCCGCCGCAGGTGCACACCGCCCTTCCCCTCTCTTTCACCAGTCTGATCAGGTCCGACTCGCAGCGTATTTCCCCTCGGAACTCCGTGAATCCCAGTCCGATGCAGTCTTCCCTGTGGGCGTCACTGCCGCCGAAGACAGGCTTTCCATACTGCTCCGCAATGGCCAGGGCCCCCGCGTTGCTCTCGGGAGTCTCGCAGGCATTAAAACCTTCCAGGAAATCAAATTTATCCATCACAGCCAGCTGGTTGCGATGCTTTCTGGTATTGGTAATGCTTAAGTATTTCTCCCCGCAGGGGTGCGCCGGGCCCAGAATCCCGCCGTTTTTATGGACAATATCAATCAGGAACTGCACCGGCAGGCCCCGAAGCTCCAGGATCTTCAGCTTCACGGTCTCCGGCATGATCACCAGAATATGTCCCGCGTCAATGGTATCGTACTCCACTCCCTTCAGCACCACGAAACCCTTGTCACGCCCTTCTTCACGCACCTTCTTCCAGACCCTGTATCCCTTGTAGGAATCATGGTCGCTGACCAGCATACCATCAAATCCCTTCCCTCTCAGGATGCCCGCAAATTCCTCTATGGGCACTTTGCCGTCCAGGGAACCTTCCTTTGTGTGACAATGCATATCAAACTTCATTTTATTTTATCCTTTCCCCGTTGACAGATACCCTAATCAACGCTTTTCAAAGATTCCGTCATGCTGATTTCTTCCAGCCTGCCCCCCATGGCCCTGTTCACGCACCATGCAAACACCATTGTCAGCAGCCCGCTGTACAGATAACTCACAGGCCTGATATAAATATCAAAGGAAATCATGTCAATCCGTATCTCATTCATGACAAAATTGTGGAGAAAATATCCCAGCCCCAGGCCCGCCGCCATGCCCAGCATGGTCAGCATGGTATTTTCCCGGAACACATAGGCTGCCGTCTCTTTCTTGTAAAATCCCAGCACTTTTATGGTGGCAATCTCCCTGACCCGTTCCGTGATATTGATGTTGGTCAGATTATAGAGCACGATAAACGCCAGCCCCGCCGCGCACAGAATGACCACTGCCACGATAATGTCCAGGCTTTTCATCATATTGCCGATGCGCTCCATAAAATCCGCGTTCACGGTGACGTTTGACACCTGCCCCAGCTTCATGAGATCTCCCGCCAGTTCGTAGGAGGAATTCCCCGTGACATCCGTCTTTGCTTCCTCCGTCAGATTCAGGTAGACCGTTTTCTTTTCCGGCTCTTCCCCCGCAAGCTCCCTCCAGGTATCCTGGGAGATATGCACGTAATTGTAAATATAATTTTCGTATATTCCGGTTACATAGACTTCCAGCGTGCGCATCTCTTCATCCCGCAGCGTAATCCTGTCCCCCACCCGGACATGGTAATCCTCTGCCAGACGGTGGGAAATCACGGCATCCCCGGTTCCTGGATAGGCCACGGCCTCTCCCTTTGTGGTGTGAAGATTCAGGAACGGCTTCATCTCCTCCCCCTCCCCTGCCACAAGATACACTGACTTGACTTCTCCGTCTGTCACAAAATCCATGTTTTTTTCCATAACGCAGGTATAAGCTCCCGCCCCCATGGATTTCCGCGCGTCCAAAGCCTCCAGAAAGGCTTCATCCACGTTTTCCTTCAGGGAAATCCCGATGTCAAAGGTCTGGATTTCCTGATACTGTTTTTCCGCCACATCCGCGATGGAATCCCTGATGCCGAAACCGGTCACCAGAAGCGCCGTACAGCCGCTGATTCCCACCACCATCATAAACAGTCTTTTTTTATACCGGAAAATATTCCGCAGGGAAACTTTCCGCAAAAATCCAAGGCGCTTCCACAAAAAGGGAATCCGCTCCAGCAGAACTCTCTTTCCCGCCCTGGGGGCCTTGGGCCGCATCAGGGCCGCCGCCACCTGTTTCAGTTCCGCCCGGCAGGAAAGCCAGGTAGTCCCCAGGGAACACAGCAGCGATACTGTCATGGAAATAAGCGCCATATTCCCATCAAAAATATAAAAAACGGAATCTGCCCGGTACATCATCCCGTAACAGAACCATATAATTTTCGGGAAACCCCAGGTTCCCAGGAAGAACCCCGCAACACAGCCGGTCACCGCCGCAAGGCCGGAATAAATCATAAACTTGGACATGATATCCGCTTCCCCATACCCCAGCGCCTTCAGCACGCCCATCTGGGTTCTGTGTTCCTCCACCATCCGGTTCATGGTGGTAATACACACCAGCGCAGCCACCAGGAAGAAAAAAAGCGGAAAAATGTTGGCGATTCCCTCCACAATATTGGAATCGTTCTCAAAACACACATATCCGATATTGGTATCCCTGCCCAGAACGAAAACCTCCGGCTCCTCCAGCTTTGCCAGTTCTTCCTCAGCATCTGCCAGCTCTTCACAAGCCTCCTGTACCCGACGCTCAAAATCCTTTCCGGCCTCTTCATACTCCACCCGGCCGTCCTCATACTCCTTCCTTCCACTGGCAAACTCCGCTTCTTTTTCCTGAAGGGTGGCCCGGGCCTCTTCTATTTCTTTTTTCGCCCCGGCAATTGCCTCCTCGCCTTCCTCAAGCTCCGTTTTTCCTTCTTCCAGGGCTTTTTTCCCTTCCAGAATCTCCCGTCTGGCCTCTGCCATGGCCAGCTGTCCGTCCGCAAGCTGCTGCTTTGCCTGGGCAAGGGCAAGCCAGCCGCTGTTGAGCTGCTCCTCAGACTCTTTGATCTGCTGCCAGGCGGCGGCCAGCTCCTCCTCCCCTGCCGCCAGCTGGCCCTCCAGCTCCTCCAGTCTGGCCCTGTATTCCCCCAGGGTCTGTTCTCCCTTTTCTATCATGGACACTGCCAGATCATAGGCCTCCCCGGAGATGGCGCCGCTCTCTGCCTGGGTTCGCAGCTCTTCTTTCTGCCTTTCCAGTTCTTTTTCCTGCAGCTCCAGCTGGTTCCTTCCCTCTGTAACCAGGTTCCTCATGGTTTCCACTGACTCGCTCTTGCTTCTCAGTTCGGCTTTTCCATCTGCCAGCTGCCGTTCGGCGCTTCTCAGCTCTACCTCATTGCTGTCGATCAGGCTTCTGGCTTCCACAAGTTCGGCTTCCTTCTCCGTGATGGTCACTTCCCCCTGATACAGCTCCTGCTCTTTCTCCGACAGGGTGATTCTGGCCTGAATCAGTTCCCCTTCCTTATTAAAGAGCTCCTGCTCTCCCTCCGCGAATTCCAGCCTGGCATCTGCCAGCGCCCTCTCTCCTTCTTCCAGCTGCCGTGCGGCCTCATCCAGCTCTTTCCCTGCCGCCTCCAGCTCCCGGAGGCCTTCCTCTTCCTTCTCTTCCAGCTCCCTGTATCCATCAGCAATTTTCTGCTCCGCCTCCCGGCGGATCTCCTGATATCTTTTGTCTGCCTCTTCCTTTGCCGTCCGCTCAAACGACCTTTCCTTCCCGTCCATGAACGAATTGTATTCCGTACTGTATAAATCGAAATCCTGTGAAAACCTTACATAAACTTCCGTGAAATACTCCACCGTGAAGCCTTCCGGGGGAAGGTAGAGAAATCCCGCCAGCCGCCCGGTGCCCAGGGAAGTGTTTCCTCTCTCATACTGGATATAAAGGGGTGACTGCACCAGCCCCACAATGGTGTATTCCTTATGGGTAAAATGTTCCAGGTCCTCTTCCGCATTATCCTCCGCCAGGGAAATCACGGTTCCAATGTCCGACTTTCCGAACAAATTATTGTCCGCCACACATTCATTGCTTTCCTGGGGCATCCTGCCGGCAGTCAGCTTCGGGGTGTTCAGTTCCTCAGGCAGGCTGTGGATCTTTGCCACGCCCTGGCTGCCGTCCTCCAGACTGTAAATCATATCAAAGGAAACGGATCCTTCCGCCGCCTCCACATCCTTTGCCCCGGCAAAAGCATCCGTATTCTCCGGCCCGAACCCAAGTGTGGAAATCAGGCGCAGGTCATAGAAGGCATGGCGGTCCAGATACCCTTTCACCGTGGCCAGCATGGCTTCCTTCGTCACTTTCAGGCCGGCAAAAAAGCCCACCCCCAGCGCAATGATGGCAAAAATTGCCATAAAACGCCCTAAGCTGGATCTGATTTCCCTGAATGTGCTTTTTCTGATCCCGCGCATGCCCCTTTTTCCCATACGAATCTCCTGTGAGCCGAAATTGCCATCTTATTTTCCCTACCACTCAATATCCGCCACATCCACGATATTTTTATTTATGACCATATCGGCCACCGTACCGCTCTTTACCGTGATAACGCGGTCTGCCATGGCAGTCAGCGCCTGGTTGTGGGTGATGACGATCACTGTCTTCCCCATATTCCTGCAGGTATCCTGCAAAAGTTTCAGCACGGATTTTCCCGTATGATAATCAAGGGCCCCCGTGGGCTCGTCGCACAGAAGAAGTTTGGGATTTTTGGCCAGCGCCCTGGCTATGGCCACACGCTGCTGTTCCCCTCCGGAAAGCTGTGCCGGAAAATTATTGGCGCGCGCCTTCAGGCCCACCTGTTCCAGCACCGTGCCGGCGTCCAGGGGATCCCTGCAGATCTGGGCCGCCAGTTCCACGTTTTCCAGCGCCGTCAGATTCTGGACCAGATTGTAAAACTGAAACACAAATCCCACATCATAACGCCTGTATGCCGTCAGCTGCTTTTTGTCATAGGAGGAAACCTCCTCCCCATCCAGAAATACCTTTCCTTCCGTGAGTGTGTCCATGCCTCCCAGAATATTCAGTATGGTGGTCTTGCCCGCGCCGGAAGCCCCCACAATCACGCAGAACTCCCCCTTTTGCAGCTCAAAATTCACATTCTCCAGGGCCGGAATCTCCACCTCTCCTGTCTTATATATTTTTTTCACATTCTGAAAACTTACAAACGCATCCATACTCTTGTCCAGTTTCCGCACCCTTTATCCGGATGCTGATCTTCTTTGTCACCAGCCGATTCCGCAATCATTTTTTATTATAGCAAACATCTTTTCATCTTCCAAGCTTTTTGCTATAATTAATTTGTGTAAAAAATGTGAAAGTCGGGTGAATCATTATGTTTTTTGTTCATTTATCTGCCCTGCTGGGTATACTGGTCTTTATTTTCTGTCTCCGGAAATTGGGCGGCACGCCCAAAAAGCTGCCGGAGTACAGCCTGACCATCCTGATTCTGGCAGCTCTCTTTGTCAGGATTCTCTGTGCCGGCCTGTCAAAAGGCTTTGACAATGACACGGCGTGTTTTGCCTCCTGGGCTGACCGGATGTTCCAGGTACGCCCGTCCGGGTTCTACTCCCCGGACACGTTTACGGACTATCCTCCGGGCTACATGTATGTTTTGTGGCTGCTGGGAGCCATCCGGAACCTTACCGGCATGGCCTATTACTCCCTGCCCCATCTGCTTCTGCTGAAAATCCCCGCCATCCTCTGCGATATGGGCTGCGGGCTGATTCTGTATAGGGAAGCGAAAAAAAAGTTCACGGAGTACGGGGCTTTTTTTGTGGCGGCCGCATATTTTTTCAACCCTGCCCTGATTCTGAATTCTTCCGTCTGGGGACAGGTGGACTCCATTTTCACGCTTCTGGTAATCATCATGTGCCTGAGCCTGATCCGCGGAAAAATGTATCCCGCGCTCATCTGCTTTGGCACGGGCGTGCTGATTAAGCCGCATACACTGCTCTTTGCCCCTATATTATTTGCCGGCATGCTGGATCATATTCTTTCGGCAGAAAAAAACGCGCGGCTCTCCCTGACTGTGCAATTGTTTTTTCAATGTCTGTCCGTGGGAGCGGGCATGGTTTTTCTCTGCGTTCCCTTCGGTCTGGAGCATGTCTGGAAACAGTATTTCAGCACGGTGACATCCTACCCTTACGCCGCGGTCAACGCATATAATTTCTGGGGATTTTTCGGTTTAAACTGGGTCAGCCAGGATAACACATTTCTGGGCATTCCCTACTCTGTCATCGGCTGGACATGCATTGCCGCGGCGGTGGCCGTGACCCTTCTGATCAGCCTGCGCAGCCGGAAAGACCGCGAAAAGTATCCTTTTCTGGGGGCCCTGCTGATGATTTCCGTGTTTATGTTTTCCGTGCGCATGCATGAACGCTATCTGTATCCCGCCCTGACGCTTCTGCTGCTGGCATTTTTATACAGGCCCTGCAAGCAGTTCTTTCTGTGCTACGGCGGTTTTTCCGTCCTGCATTTTTACAATACGGCGGACGTGCTCTTTTTCTACAATCCCGTGGAATATGACCGGACCTCCCCTCTTATTATATCCGTTTCCCTGGGGATGCTTGTGTGCACGGGGCTTTTTTATCACTCGGTCTTCCGGACCTACTGGCGGACACCGGCAGAAGCCGGTGGAAATGCACCTTTCCCCAGGCTCTTCCCTGACCGGCCTGCTGTAAAAAAATCTTCCTCTTCCAGGCCCAGGGCAAAGCAGCAGGTGCTGAGCGCATCCCCGTCTGCGGAGGAATCGGTGATGACCGTTGCCTGGAGCAGGCCGTTGGCATAGGGATAGCCTGTCTCAGGGTCAAGGATGTGGTGGTAAAGGCGGCCGTCCTTTTCAAAATACCGCTGGTAAACCCCAGAGGAGACTACGGAGCGGTCCTGAATTTCCACAGTATCTATGGGGATATTCTGTTCATCAAAGGGCTTTTGGATGCCGATGCGAAAGGGGCTTCCGTCACTGGACGTACCCAGGGTGAGGACATTTCCGCCCAGATTGATCAGGGCATGCTCCACACCCTCTTTTTTCAGATATTCTTTCAGCCGGTCGGCAATGTAACCCTTGGCAATACCGCCCAGGTCTATTTTTGCCTGCGGGTCCTGGAGTGTGACCGTACAGGCTTCTTCATCAATCAGAACTTTTTTGTAATCCACATGGGAGCGGGCTTCCTCGATGGCTGCGGCATCCGGAATCACATGGTCCGGGTTGTCCGTAAAATTCCAGAGGTCGCTTAAGGGTGCAATGGTGATGTCAAATTTTCCACCGGACAATTCACAGTATTTCAGCCCCAGAGAGATCAGATCCAAAGTTTCCTGAGAGACCTTCACAGGACTTCCGGCGGATGCGTTGATCTGGGATACTTCGCTGGTTTCGATCTTATTGCTGAAAAGCGCTTCGTAGGCTTCGCAGATTTCTTTGCATTCTTCCAAAACGGAAGTACGGACACCCCATGCATCAATCTGGATTACGGTATCAAAATAAAGTCCTGTAACACTCAGTTTCTCATCCTTACGCGGGAGGGAGCAGGAGGACAGGGCCAGAATCAGTAAAATGATGGTAAGAAATGCAGTTGCTTTTTTCATAGGTCGTTCCTTTCCAATATCCTGTGCAGTCTGACAGCACCAAATATATTATATCCGGGGAAAAGAAAGAATACAATCCTTATCTTTATTACATTCAGGGGCAAAATATCGGTTACTGTCCACACCCTTTGGGTGCTCCGGTAACAAAATATCCGGGCGAACAGATATTCGGAAAGAGTTGCAATCTTGAAAGGTATATGATATGATGTTCAAAGAAATCGGCAGAGCTTTGGGAGGCGCTATGAAGAAGAACGATTGGATTCTGATTGCAGCGGTGCTGGCTGTGTCCGCTGTTTTTCTTGGGGTTTATTTTTTTCGGCCTCAGCAGAAGGACGGCGCGGCAGTCGTTACCATAGACGGGGAAGTGTTTGGCTCCTGGCCGCTTTCGGAGGACCGTACCGTTGAGATTGGGGATGGGAACCGTCTGGTGATCAAGGACGGAAAAGCAGACATGGTTTGGGCGGACTGCCCGGACAAGCTGTGCGTGAACCAAAAGGCAATTTCACGGGAAGGGGAGAGCATCATCTGTCTGCCCAATAAAGTAGTGGTTTCCATTACAGGCGGAGAGGAACGGGAGTTGGATGCGGTCACGTGACGGTTTTACCGAATGAATGGGGGCGCAAGACTGGCGGGAGGAATCTATATTTGAGATACAAAGCAGCATATTTCGGTGTATTTACGGCACTGGCACTTATTTTCAGTTATATCGAGACATTGGTTCCCATCCAGTTTGGGGTTCCCGGGATCAAACTGGGGCTTGCAAATCTGCTGACCGTGATCTTTCTATATAAAAGGAATGCAGGGGAAGCGTTCCTTTTGGCGGTCGTGCGCGTCATCCTGTCCGGCTTTATGTTCGGGAACCTGTTCAGTATTAGTTGCCCTTTATACCATAGGGGCCAAAGAAGCCTTTGTGCTTTCTGCCATCCGTATTTTTCTGGCGGGTTTTACTTTTGGGAACCCTGCCAACATGGTATATAGCCTGGCTGGGGGAATGTTAAGCCTGCTTGTGATGGCGGCCCTGAAAAGAACCGGGAAGTTCAGCGTGATGGGAGTCAGCGCCGCAGGCGGAATCTCTCACAATGTAGGGCAGCTTCTCGTGGCGATGGCTGCCGTGAAGACTTACCGGGTGGGGTATTACTTTCCGGTTCTTCTGATTGCGGGGGTGATGACCGGGCTGCTGATCGGCGTTGCCGCAGACCAGGTATTGAGACGGCTGAAGAATTTTCGGTTTGAGTAGCGGGCCTATGCAGGGGTATGGGCGGTTAGAGTCCACGGCTGCAGGGCATCCGGCCGAAAATTGTAAATACGGGCGTATCTGTGAAGGCAGGGATACAGATAAGGGAGGCATACAGGAATGATATCTTACATCAGAGGAACACTTGCGGCGATGGAACGGGATAAAGTGATCGTGGATGTCCAGGGCGTGGGCTACGGCGTTTTTATGCCTGAGCGCGCCATGGGGCTTTTGCCCCGGATTGGGAATGAAGTCAAGCTTCACACCTATCTGAATGTCCGGGAGGATGCCATGCAGTTATTCGGGTTTCTCACCCGGGATGATCTGGCCATTTTTAAGCTGCTGATCGGGGTCAGCGGCATCGGGCCGAAGGGAGGGCTGGGAATTTTGTCCCAGCTTTCGGCGGATGATCTGCGTTTTGCGGTTCTGGCGGGAGACGTGAAGGCGATTTCCGCCACGCCGGGAATCGGAAAAAAGACGGCGGAGAAGCTGATCATTGAACTGAAAGACAAGCTGGATCTGGATGAGATGCTGCATCCCTCAGGCCAGGTGGAAACGGCAGGATCTGCGGATACAGCAGTCAATTCGGTGCAGTCGGAAGCTGTCCAGGCGCTGGTGGCCCTCGGCTACGGAAGCACGGAGAGCTTAAAGGCCGTGAAGAAAGTGAATCTGGAAAATACCACGGTAGAGGAAGTGCTTAAGGAAGCATTGAAGAACTTCTGATTATGCCGTATCTTCTGAACGAAGGATCTATACAAACAAATCAAAAAGATATGGGGTTACATAACAGGGGAGTTATATGGGAAAGAGGATCATTACAACAGAAAATCTGCAAGAAGATATCAAAATAGAAAATCATCTCCGGCCGCAGCTTTTAAAGGACTACATCGGCCAGGAGAAGGCCAAGCAGACGCTGGGAATCTACATCAGCGCCGCA
>OFFF01001991.1_pt1 | contig 12127 bp, 9 predicted proteins | sample 1521301 | NCBI WGS metagenome assembly OFFF01 (sample SAMEA3504101, study PRJEB24116) | mouse gut metagenome | biome: mouse gut; feature: mouse-associated habitat; material: faeces | place: Denmark | collected 2011
TGGCGTTTTCCGCCACCGCACTCTCCAGCCCAACCACCCTCTCACCCGCGGCTTTGACGAGGTTTTTCTGGCCCCCCATTCCCGGCACACCACAGTGGAACTGGCGGAGGTCGCCCGCTGTCCGTGTCTGGAGATTCTGGCGGATTCCCCCCAGGCAGGTCTGTATATTGCGGCCCGGCGGGATGGGCGGCAGGTCTTTGTCACCGGCCATTCGGAGTACGACCGGGACACCCTCCACCAGGAGTACCGCCGGGATGTGGAGAAAGGACTGGCTATCTCTCTGCCGGAAGGTTATTATCCTGGGGATGACCCTGCCCAAACGCCCTCCTTTCTCTGGCGGGGACATGCCAATCTTTTCTATGTAAACTGGCTTAATCACGTTTATCAAAACACCCCCTATGATTTGGCTCTGCTCCAGGGTTTCTGACTGGCGAAAGGCCCTCCCTCTTCCAAAACAGAAGAGGGAGGGCCTTTTTCTGGTTCTTTATTTTGTAGGATTATCAATCGTCATCATCATCGTCGTCATCATCATCCTCCTTATCTTCATCCTCCACTTCGGTTCCGGGAGGCGGGGTCTTCTGACCTACAATGGGGACGTCGGGATTGACGCCGGTGCAATAAGGACAGGCACTGGGGATGTTCTCGTTTTTGTACCATCCCATAATGCTATTGGGACACTCCGGGGTGGCGGCATAGCCGGTAAGGGTGCAGTACCGCAGGGCAATAACGCTGGAAGAGCCTTCAAAGGCTTTCGGCTCCAGTCCCTCATGGACCTGGTGCATGACCTCCTTCCAAAGGAGGGGCGGGGGATACTGGGTGTAGTAGACGGTATTGGGTATCTTCTTGCCGTAAGCGTCATAAAGGAGATTCCCCTCCTCGTCCCGCTGGAACTGGTCATCGTAACCCACCCAGCAGACCCCCACATAATATGGAGTGACCCCTACAAACCATTCGTCCACACCGTCGTCCGTGGTGCCGGTCTTGCCAGCAACCTCAATCCCCAGGTCCGCCAGGTTGGCGTTCAGTCCAGTGCCGGGGGCGGCATTTACAATCCGCTGGAGGAGATGATTCATCACAGTAACGGTGTCATAGTCCAGCACCCGCTGGGGAGCAGGGCGGTTCTCCAGCACCACATTGCCCCGGCTGTCCAGCACACGGGTGTAGCAATAGGGCTGGGTGCGCATCCCGCCGTTGGCGTACATCTGGTAGGCTGCCGCCATGTCCAGCGGTGTAACACCGTTGGTGAGGGCCCCCAGGGTCATGGGGCTGTAGGCAATATCCGATTCGCTGAGGCTCTGGATATTGAGGGTATCGTGGAGGAAGTTCCAGCAGGCGCGGGGGGTGAGCATCTGAATCAGCTGCACCGGAATCATGTTGGTGGAGCGCTGGAGGGCCTCGGATACCGTCATGTATCCCTTGAAGTGCTTGTACTCGTTGGAGGGGCTCCAATCTGGCTGGCCTTCTCCAATCTTGATGGTCACCGCCTTGTCCTCAATGAGGGTGGAGAAATTGATAAGATTCTGCTGGATAGCCAGAGGATAGGTGCTGATTGGCTTGATGGTGGAGCCGCACTGGCGGGTGGTATCGGTGGCGCGGTTCCAGATGCGGGCCCCTTCCTTCACCCCGGTGCCGCCCCGCAGGGCAATGATTTTTCCATTGGGGTCGGTGATAACAAAGGCAGACTGGGGATTTTCCTCATTCTTTACAGTGGGGAAATCGTAGGTCTCATAGACGTTGTCCAGTATCTCCTGGATACGGGTATCCACGGTGGTGTAGATTCGGTAGCCGCCGGAGAGGAGCATATTTTCCGCTTCCCGGTAGGTGCAGCCTTCCTTGGCCGCCAGGTCGTTGATGACACACTCGATGGCGTAATCCACAAAGTAGCTTTGGTCATAGCTTATCAGCTTCTCTTTGTTGGCGTCGGCAAAGACCAGCTCCCGGTCCAATTCGGTCTGGTACTCCGCATCGCTGAGCATCCCCTGCTCGTGCATCAAAAAGAGAATATCGTCCTTGCGCTTCAGGTTATTTTCCAGGCCGGAGTTCTTTTCGGTGTTATAGAAGGGATTGTAATAGGTGGGGTCCTTGGTGATACCCACGATGGAGGCACATTCCGCAATGCTCAGCTCACTGACATCCTTGTCAAAATACAGGTTGGCCGCCGCCTGGATGCCGTAGACGTTGTTGCCGAAGGAAACCAGGTTCAGATAGGTCTCAATAATCTGGTCCTTGGAGTAGCGGCGCTCCAGCTTCAGGGCCCGGACAATCTCACGGGCCTTTCGCATCACGTCCACCTCTTTGTCCTCGGTGATGTTCCGGGTCACCTGCTGGGTGATGGTGGAGGCGCCAGGGGTGCCCTCATAGAAGGTGAGGAAAGGAACATGGAGCTTATGACCAATGAGATTGATGGTGGCTTTGATGGTTGTGACCCAGTCCACCCCGTTGTGCTCCCAGTAGCGCTTATCCTCCACCGCCACGATGGTCTCCAGGAGATTTTCCGGCAGCTGCTCAAAATCCACCCAGATGCGGTTGCCGTTTTCGGAGGAAAGCCGCTGGAGCTCGATCCACTCCTGGCTCTCCGAATCCTGGGCATACATAAAGGTGGTGTACTCCAGCCTCTTGGCGTCCAGGTCCAGGATATACTGGTCGTCCTCCAGCATATCAAAGGCATAAACGGTAAGGTAGCAGGCCAAGATGCACCCAGCAATTATCCCCAAACAAATCAGCGCCCCTATAAACCGGAACACATGACCTATCCAAGGATTCTTCTTCTTTTTTTTCTTCTTGGGACGGCGGCCGTCGGACTCCCTGGAGGAAGACCGGCTCTCCTCTTCCCTGCTGGACCGCTCCCGGTCCCTGTCGTATTCTCTCATGGACGGCTGAACCTCCGTTTCTTCCTGTTGATAACGAAACGATCCAAAATGCCCTTGAACGTCAAAATCTGGATACAAAATCGGTACCCAATAAAAGACCTCACAGCTATTTATGGCTATTATAACACATTTCTGCGGGGAAGTGTTACCTTTTTTTGAATGTTTCCCCGCCCAGCTGTCAATACTACGGCAAGTAGGAGGTGCCTTTTTATGGTAAAACGCTTTCTTGTTACTGGTGGAGCGGTGCTGGCTGCCATCGTCCTTGGGGCCGCCCTGGCTGTTGTTCCCCGGATTGACTCCCTTGCCGCCCCGCCCCAGTATCAAATAGAAAAGGAGATGCCCCCTGCCCCGGAAGACCTCTCCTCTTCCCCGGATGCCTCCTCCCCTTCCGGCGGCTATCTCCTGGGGGCCTACAATGGCCGCGTCTCGGTCCTCTCTCCGGAGACAGGGGAACCGGAGATGATTTTTGACATTTTCCTGCGCACCCTTCCAGAGATGGACCAGCAGCTCCTCCAGGAGGGAATCCAGGTGGAGACCTACGAGGAGTTGACCCGCCTCATTGAAGACTACATCAGTTAAGCCTGCATCGGCCGGGGAAATCTTCCTCCTGTGGAAAACTATCCCTCCTCTGAATACAGATTGTAACCAGAGGCCCTCCCAGAAGTAACCTGTTTGTCACGAAGCCTTAACCAAAAAAGGATGAATTGCCGGCCACCCCTGGGGTATAATAAAGACACACCAAAGGGAAGTACAAAAGAAATCCTCCCTCCCCACTCTCCAGGGGAGCATCAATAATCTTCGTAAAATTTTAATCTTCTGAAAAGGCCCGGATCATTTTGATTCGGGCCTTTTCGGGCCTTTGCTTACCGGAACCCATCCCAATATGCTTTTCCCACAAGAAGGAAGTCCCCCCTGGCCAATACCAGGGGGAACCTTTACAGAAACCGGTAGATTGCAATTACCGCAAACAGCAGCACTGTACATAGGGTATGTACCGACAAGGTTGTGGAGATATACTTCCCCTCATCCCCCACATTTGCAAACAGCGGAATGATAAAGGGCGCCGGCAACACGTACAGCACCATCAAGGCAATCTGCATCATTGGGTCATAGGGAATCAGGGAGAAAATCGTAAAGCTGACAAGGGCCAGCAGCCCGCCCATAAGGAGAAGCCTGCTTAGGACGGTAACCGCCACCGGCCGCAGCAGGGCGGGGTCGAACTCCAGCTCGTAGCCCACAATAATCAGCACCAGCGCGCTGGTGGGGGCCGTAATGGCAGAGATTGCCCCGTTCACGATTCCGCCAACAGGGCTGGAAAGCACCAGCCCGCCTACCCCGGCAGCGCCTAAAACGATTCCCAGGGCCATACCAATACAGCACTTATTCGTGATGATTGTATGCACCAGCTTTTGGGCCGTGAACTTCCGGCCATCCACCAAAGTCAGTGTCCCCAGAAAAATCGTGTAGGCGAACACCGTTTGCCCCAAATCCACCACGGCAAAGCCGGATTGTTCCCCGGTCAGCACACCGTAAAGGGCGTAGCCCAGCATCCCCCCTTCAGCGCTGGAAAGCAGAAAGGGGAAGAACCTTTCGTGGGGAGCGGCAATACGCCGCAGGGCAAAGCCTGCCAGCAGCGCGGCGCCAAAGCCCAAATAGACCGCGGCAAATGTAAGGAGCATAGCGGACGAATAGCGGGCGGTGAAAAAGGCGTTAAACAAAACCACCGGCAAGCAGATATTGCCAACAATGGAACGGATGCCTGCAAGACCGTCCGGCGTAAGAATGGCCTTTTTGCGGCAGAAGACCCCTACTGCCAAAAGAAGCATGATGGGGAGAACCATCTCTGCAACTGAAAGTACCATTTTTTAACCCTGATGGATGGCGTCTTTGAAGAATTCCAGGGCCTCCTTGTCGGTGAAGCCCTCGTGGACAATCTTGCCCACCGCCATCGCCATTTCAATCGGATGCTGGCTTTGGAAGATATTGCGGCCCATATCCACTCCATGGGCTCCCTTCTGCATTACGCCATAGGCCATCTTCAAGGCCTCATCCTCCGGCAGCTTTTTACCGCCGGCTACTACAATCGGAACGGGGCAGGCGGCCACCACTTCCTCAAAGTTTTCGCAGTCATAGGTTTTGACCACCTGGACCCCCATCTCGGCGATGATTCGGGTCGCCAGCTTAAAGAAGCGGTCGGTCCGGGCCATATCCTTGCCCACTGCACACACGCCCATGGTGGGGATGCTGTAGCGCATACCCGCGTTAATGACCTGGTTCAGGTTTTCCAGGCTGCTCAGCTGACCGTCCGCGCCAATAAAGGTCTGCACGGCCATGCAGTCTGCATTCATGCGGATGGCGTCCTCAATATTGACCGCCACCACCTCGTGGCTCAGGTCCTCCTGAAGCATGGAGGAGCCGGACGTTACCCGCAGGGCAACACTTTTGGTAACCTCCGGGGGAACACAGGTGCGGATAGCGCCGCGGGTTCCCATAAAGCAGTCCACATAGGGAGCCAGCTTCGGCAGCAGCAGATCCAGCCGCTCCAAACCAGCGGTGGAGCCCATAAAATAACCGTGGTCGAAGGCAAACATCACGGTATTGCCGCTTTTGGGATTAAAAATGTTGGACATGTGCTTCTTCATGCCCCAGTCCAGGCTGTTGCAGCCCCTAAGGAAAAAGCCGTTTTGGTTGGAGAAGGGGACCTCTGTATGGTAATCCTTGGAAACCTTCTGACCGTCTAAATCTGCCATGTTGCATTCCTCCTATAAATGATAAAACAACCTAGAGGGCCTTAAAAACCGCTCTATATTCAGGAATCCAGAGTGGAGCACGGCGGATGGTCATGCTCCACTCTGGAAACCCCTTTAGTAACTTTTTAAGCTAGGTTTTGGGAACAGAGACAACATCCAAAAATTAGAAGTCGTAGTTGTTCATGTTCTCCGCGGTGAAGACCGCACGCTCAGGGAGCAGCACCACACCGTTGTTGCTGTCAGCGGTGGCGTCATCGGGATTCAGGCAGTTGTTCGCCATCACTTCGCAGGCGCCGATGCCGGGGATATCAATGGTATCGCCAACCTTTACGGTGTTGCCGGCAGCCAGGTAAGCAGCCACATAGCAGCCCATCGCGCCCTGGATCTTGCAGTCCCACAGGCCCCAGTTGTACAGGGTGCCGTTGGTGCAGTAAGCCTTGATGGCGTTGGGGGTGGCAAAACCGGTGATGGTCACCTTGGACTTATCCAGGCCCTTGTTCTCGGCAGCCTGAAGCTGGCCGGGCAGAGCGGTGGAGTCGTTGCAGATGATGAGGTCGATATCGGGGTTGGCGTCCAGAACAGCCTCGCCCACGGTGATGGACTTTTCAGCATCCTGCTCGGAATAGTAGTTATCGGGCTGCACATTGGTCCAGTTGGGATACTTGCTCTTGATGATCTTCTCACCCTCGACCTGCCAGGAGTTCTGGTCGGTCACAGTGGCCTGGGAGTAGTGCCAAGCGTACTTAACCGCGTCCTTCTCCGGGTCAACGCCGCGGTCCTTCAGGCCGGCCACAGCCAGGTCCACCAGCATCTGGCCCAGCACTTCGGGAGTGCCCTGGGAAACCATCAGCGCACGGTCGGTCACTGCAGCGTCAGAGTCCCAGGTGCAGACCACGATGCCCGCATCCTGAGCAGCCTTCAGGGCATCCGCCACACCGGCGGCGTCCACGGTGGAGATGCAGATGGCGTCCACGCCCTTAGCAACGGCGTCGTTGATAACCGATACCTGGTCCGCGGCGGTGGCGTTGGGGGAACCGATGTAGTCAACGGTGATGCCCCAATCCTTGGCATACTCCTGGGCGCCGGTGTTCGCTACTTCAAAGAAGGCGTTACCGGTCAGCTTGGGGATGAAGGCAACGGTCTTGCCCGCAACATCCGAGGTGCTGGGAGTGGAAGTATCGGGAGCGCTGGGCTCCGGAGAGGTGCTGTTGGGGGTGCTGGAGCTGGGAGATGCAGGCGGATTGCTGGTGCCGTTGCAGGCACTCAGCGCCACGACCATCGAAAGCGCCAGAAGAGTTGCAAGAAGTTTCTTCATGTTTCATACCTCCAAATTGCTAATTTTAATTATATTCAGGGGAGATAGTCCCCACGAATATCCGCTTATCCCGCCGCCTTTTTAGCAGCAGGGAACCGCTTTGCCACCTTGGCAACAACCATAGGATTGCTTGCAATCGCCCGGCCCACCACAACAACGACCAGGAGCATACCAATCGGTATATCCAAATACTGCTTATTCACATTGAAGCACAGGGGCATCCCAAAGCGCAGCAGGGTAATGGAAACCGCTGCAAGGGCGGTTCCGATGGCGCTGCCCTTGCCGCCGGTGGAAAGGGTCCCCCCCAGCACACAGGCGGTAATAATTGTCATGGTAAAGTTTCCCCCCAGGTCCGCCTTTGCGGTTCCCAGCTGGGATGTCATCACAACGCCTGTGATGCTGGCAGCCAGAGCGCTGAGGATATAGGTAGACATAACCACGCGGCGGCTGTTCACGCCGGAATATTCAGCGGCGGATGGATTCACCCCCACCAGGAAGACCTTCCGCCCATACTTGGTGCGGTGCAGCAGAAGGTAGGCAATTCCAAGCATGACGAGAAAAATCAGTATCTGGAGGGGAACCACCCCAAACAGCTTGATTTTGGTGAGGGCCTTGAAGCTGTCCGGAAAACCGCTGATGCCCTTGTACGCCTCTGTGCTGGACAGGGTGGATACCAATAGCCCCAGGCCAGAATAGAGAAAGCTTCCGCCCAAGGTAACCACCATGGCCTGTACGCCGCAGTAGGCTACAAAGAAGCCGCTAAGAGCTCCGCAGGCGGCGGCAACCAGAATCGCCAGCAGCGCCGCAATCCAGATGTTCAGCCCAAAATCCTGCCAGGCTACCCCTATGATAATAGAGGTTAGGCCCACAATAGCACAGGACTGGATGTCGATGCCTCCGGTAATCATAACAAAGGTGACAAAGATGGAGATATACCAGATAGGCAGATCGCTGTTTGCAGAGGTAAAAATACGGGTTAGGGAGAGAAATTTCGGGTTGGCTATACCAAAAACGATGCATTCGGCAGCCAGCAGGGCGACTAAAAACAGATTCCAGCGAAAATTCGGGCCCTTTGTCCACCGGCGCAAGGAAACCTCATTTTTCGGCTTGGCTGGGTTCTGGCTCATTGTTCACCCTCCTTTTCCGAAACAGCCGCTAAGGTACGGGCAGCCAGACGCGCATGACGGTTGCGTACCGCAGCCCGGCGCTGCATCAGCGCATCCACAACCACAATGGTGATGAGGATAACACCTGTAATCGCGTTATCATAGTTGGAAGAGAACCCCATAAACACCAGCAGATAGCTGATAGAGGCCATGATGACCGCGCCAATGCCTGCGCCAATCACTGAGCCCACGCCGCCGGACAGGCTGATACCCCCCAGCACGCAGGCAGCCACCGCCTTCATCTCATAGCCGTTGCCGCTTAAGGAGGTGACAATGCCGATACGGCTGCAGAAAATAATGCCGGCCACAGCGCTAAGCACGCCGCAAATCACATAGGCAAGCACCTTGGTCCGGGTGGCGGGAATACCCACCAGCTCCGCGCCGCCCACATTATCCCCCACGGCGATAAAATAGCGTCCCCTTCTGGTATTGGTGAGGAGATAGTGGATAATAATGGTCAGAACCACCGCGCAGCAGTAGTAAATTGTAAAGCTGCCAATCAGCGTCATGGAGGCAATGTCCTTAAAGGCTTTGGGGAGCTGATTAACCTGCTCCACCCCCACCTGAAGGTACATCAGTCCCCGCAGGATGCCGTTGGTGCCCAGCGTAAAGATAAGGGAGGGCACCTTCATTACAGCCACGCCCCAACCATTCACCAGGCCAACGATTACACCAATCAGGATACCCACCAGAAAGGCCACCAGCCAGTTGGAGCCGTTTTGAATCATGGTGCCCACCACCGCGGCCACCAGTCCCATATTGGAACCTACAGATACATCAATCTCCCCTACAAAAATGGCAAATGCCATTCCTACGGCGATAAGCGTATAAACCACCGAGGTGTTGAAGCAGGCGCTTATATTGGAAGGTGTCAGGAAGGAGGGGTTGATGATGCCCACAATGAGAAACAGCGCCACCAGAAACAGAAAGCTGGTGGTTTCCCGCGCCTTCAGGATTTTTTTCTCCACACTCATGCTCCCACGCCCTCCTTCTCCAAGATTCCAAAGGCAGCCGCCGTCAGGTTATCCTGGTTAATGCTGTCCTGGCGGAACTCCGCGTTGAGCCTGCCTTGATACATAACAACCACTCGGTCGGCCAGCTCCACCATCTCCTCCATGTCGCTGGAAATCAGGAGGACCGAAACCCCCTGCTCCCGCAGCTGGTGGATAATGTGGTAAACATCGCCTCTGGCCGCCGCATCAATGCCGCGGGTGGGCTCATCCAAAATAACGATTCCCGGAGAAGTGGATAGACTCCTGCCAATCACGATCTTCTGCTGGTTTCCGCCGGAGAGGCTTCCCGCCAGCTGGTCCTGTCCGGTGACCTTGGTGCGGAATTTTTCAATGTACCCTTGGGTGACCTTCCACTCATAACGGTGATCCAGGAGGAACCGGCCCATGTGGGCGCTGAAGAGATTGGCGCTGGTGGTGTTGGCGGCCACATCGCAAATTTTAAACAAGCCGTTGAGATGGCGGTCCTCCGGCACATAGTTGAGCCCCGCCTGAATCACCTGCCGGGTCTTTTTGCCGGTGATATCCTGCCCATTTAAAAGCACCTGGCCGCCCAACACCTTGTCCATGCCAAAAATTGTGGTGGCCATTTCGGTCCGGCCTGCCCCTACCACCCCGGCTACACCCAAAATCTCGCCGGGATATACCTTCATATTGATGCCGGAAAAACCATAGCCGCTGAAATCCTTCAGCTCCAGCACCGGGGCCGCTGTATAGTCCACCGGCCGCACCTCCGTGCTCCGCTCCTTTTGGGCGGCCTCCGTGTCCGAATCCGGAGGGAGCAGGCCCTTTACCAAATCCTCACGGACGAAGCCGGAGATGGGGCCTTGAATGGTAATGACGCCATCCCGCATAATGGCTACATGGGTGGCTATCTCGAACACCTCAGCCAGACGGTGTGTAATATAGATGATACCAATTCCCTTGGAGCGCAAATCGGATACGCACCGGAAAAGGCTTTTCACCTCGTCAAAGGTCAGGGCGGAGGTGGGCTCATCCAAAATCAGGAGCTGGGCGTGGCGCAATAGGCCCCGGAGAATCTCCACCAGCTGCTGCTCGGCGATTGACAGGCTGCTGGCCTTCCGGCTCAGGTCCAAATCCCAGCCCGCCTCCTTCATTGTGGCAAGCAGCTCCCTGTGCAGCTCTGCCTTGCTTTGGCGAAAGCCGATGAGGATGTTCTCTTCCACCGTCATGTTGGGGAAAAGCAGAGGTTCCTGAGGGACCATGTAGATGCCCCGCTCCAAGGCATCGGAGGTGCGGTTCAGAACCACCGGTTCGCCCTGGATGGACAACTCGCCCCCGTCGTATGTATAAAGCCCCATGATGATTTTCATCAAGGTGGATTTACCAGCTCCATTGCCGCCAATCAGGGCCAAAACCTCTCCAGGCATCACGTCCAGGCTGATGCCTTTGAGGACAGCGTTCAGTCCAAAAGACTTATAAATGTCTTTCACCGACAGCAGGGGCGTTGGGTTCTGGGAAACCTCGTTCCGTTCCACGGCAGTCCCTCCGTTTCCTTTTGAATCACAATGCACAAATGTTTTGTCCATGTGCTTTTGTTTTTACCATTATTATAAGCCCTTTGCGGAAATTTGTCAACCGCCGGAACGCTTGGCGGAGCAATTCTTTGTGCCAAAATCTAGCAAAAAACCTTAAAGCAAAACCTGCTCAAGGTATTTTTTAGAAGAAACGCACATAATCCGCCCTTAATATTTGGACAAATTGCCTTTTTTCATTTTTCCGGATTGATTGTAGTCCTTTGGATTTGACAAAGGAAACCCCTTGGTGCTATACTGTTTACAATACATTTTATGTGTGTCTTAACATTTGTAACGAAAGAGGGGGTGATTTTGGCAGATGGGAACCGGCGATGCAAAACTTGATTATGAAAACATATTGATGATTCGGGCTGCATGGTATTATTATATGGAAAATTATACCCAGCAGCGGATCTCCGAGCTGTTAGGCGTCAGCCGGGCCAGAGTGATTGGACTGCTGGAAAAGGCCAGACAGACCGGTGTGATCCAGTTCCGCATCCGGCAGGACGGGAACCGGTATATCAAGGCGGAGCAGGATTTAATTTCCCGCTTCGGCCTTAAGGACGTTTTCACCGTCCCAAAGGCGGATAGCCTGGCAAACCTCAACGAAAGCATCGCCCAGGCCGCCGCGATGTATATTATCCGCCGCCTGAAGGGCGGGGATTTTCTGAATGTTGGCTATGGCGACACCACCAGCCGCATCCTCAACCACCTGGCCATCGCCGCCCAGCTCCCCTTGAATGTGGTCAGCCTGGCGGGGGGCGTAAACTGCTATCTGCCCAACACCAACTCCAATGTATTCAACGCCCGGCTGTACCTCATCCCCTCCCCCCTGCTGCTCTCCAGCGCCGCCGTGCGCGACTCCCTGCGCCAGGAGCCCGATGTGGAGGAGATCTTCCGCATGATCCCCCTGTCCAGCATGAGCGTGGTGGGCATCGGCTGTCTCAGCGACCGGGCCACCATCGTAAAAAACGGCATCCTCAACAACAACGACTTCACCTTCCTGAAAATGCAGGGGGCGGTGGGCGACGTGCTCAGCCATTTCCTGGACAAAAACGGCCAGGTGGTGTCCCACGACCTGGAGGGGCGGCTGATGAGCACCCCCATGGACCAGCTCAGGACACTGGAAAACGTGATCGGCGCGGCGGGCGGGCCGGACAAGGCGGAGGCCATCCTGGCCGTCCTCCGGGGGGGCTACCTGGACGTGCTCATCACCGACGAGGACACCGCCCAGCTGCTGCTGGAGGCGGAGCCGTAATCAAAATTATGGTGACAACCCAATTTTAATCTATTGTTAGGAGGTATCCCCATGGCGAAATACTTGATGGCGGTGGACGCGGGCACCGGCAGCGTCCGGGCCGTGGTCTTTTCCCTGGACGGGGAGCAGGTGGGCTGTGTCCAGCGGGAGTGGTCCCACCGGGAGGACCCGCGCTGGCCGGGCAGCATGGACTTCGACTGGGCGCATAATTGGGACCTGG
>OFFF01001993.1_pt1 | contig 12119 bp, 15 predicted proteins | sample 1521301 | NCBI WGS metagenome assembly OFFF01 (sample SAMEA3504101, study PRJEB24116) | mouse gut metagenome | biome: mouse gut; feature: mouse-associated habitat; material: faeces | place: Denmark | collected 2011
CGACCACCTCCTGAGGCGTCTTCTCCCGGAAGCAGAGATACCAGCCGTCCTCCAGCCCGGGCACGCCCTCGTAATGCGCCTGCTGCACCAGCTCCGCGTTGTGCAGGACGATCTCCTCCTCGCCGTCCGTCAGCGTCAGAGTAGAAAGATTGCCTGCGAATACGGACTCCTCAACCTTTTCCGGGCTTACGTAGTTATTGCCGTTCTGACTGAACCCAGTCAGCTCCGTCCCGTCCGCCAGGATCATTTTCCACATAGCAGTATCATTCCTTTCAAAATATAAACTCCGTTTTAATTGACAAGCCTGTCCGCTTGCTGTATAATTCGGGATACAAGGGGGTGCTCAAATGAATAACGAAGATAAGATTCTGGAACTGCTCACCGCGATGCAGGCCAGACAGGAAAAAAGCGAGGAACTGCTCACCGCGATGCAGGCCGATATGAAGGGGATGCACGAAAAAATTGACGTGCTGACCGAGGGTCAGGACGAGCTTCGCAAAGGCCAGGACGAGCTTCGCAAAGGTCAGGACGAAATCCGCGAAGATTTGGACGAACTCCGCACCAGCGTCAACGCTCTGCTGGACTGGTCTGAGCGCGTCAGCTCTATCGAGCAGCTCCGTATCCCGAAAATCGGATAATACATCCCCGCCGCCCCCCAGAGGGCGGCTTTTTCCATCTCCGCCCCACAAGGGGGCGGAGATTTACGATATAGAGAAAGCGGGGCGAACACGGGAGGAGGAACTGGCGCGGTCCTCGTAGACATAACCGTAGGTGCCCACGTAGGCAAAGGAGGAGGCGGAGACTACGTCTCGCAGCCAATAACCGATTCTCTCTTTTTGAATAAATTCCGGCGCGAGCAGAAACAGCGGGAATTGCGTCCTGTCGTATGTGTACCAGTTAGGGCCTACAGAACCGTCATTGCATTCGGAGGACATAATGCTCTGCCCGTATACGTTCCGCTCACTCATGAGGACAACATCCTGCTGCACATGCAATGCCCCTGTAACCTTACCGCTTGCCACGGTACTGGACAGATAGAAATAATACGAAAGAACGTGTCCGGAGAACGCGCTGTTGACTTTCGATCTCGCCGTGGCAAGGTTCGTAGTGTACATTTTGGACCCAACGTAGCCGCCGGTGGTCACGTTGGAATCATTCATTTTTTGATTATCAAGCCCGGTATCCGGCACAATGACAGCATGGTGCGTGGTCAGCGCGGCACTGCCGGTCCCTAAGTAGTAATCAAACGCCGCGATCCTCCAGTTAATGCCGTTAATGGTCCAGTAGTCCCCGATAAACAGATCGTCAAAGGTCCCCGCCTTGATCGCGGCGTACTGCGCGGCAGTTACAGAGGTACCGAGGTATTTGCCCCGGAAAATGCTGTTATGCGCCCCGGCGTTGGAGGCGACAATACTGGCTACACGGTCCACATAGCCCTTGTTTGCGGCATCGTGGTCTGTTTGCGGATCAGAAACAGCACGAATCCTGGCTTGTGCCCCAATGTCTCCACTCCATGTAGTTAAGGCAGGCATGACCTGAACAAACGGTTCTGCATTAGGCCCAGTTGTAGTCTTAAACATAACACCGCTATTCAACATTTCAGCAGGATTATCAGCGAAGAATTTTAAACCTACGTTAAGTTCGGTTTTAAGCCCTGGCTGTACCCCAAGCACACCAGCCATCGTCCCGCCCCCCAGCGGCAGCCACGGCCCGGTCCCCATCAGCGCCTGGAAATCCTCCTCCGTCCCTGTGTACCCGCCATCCACGGCGTACTGGTAAGCCGTTTTCCCCGTCGGTCCAGGCGGCCCTTGTTCACCATCCGCCCCCGGCGGCCCCTGCGCTCCATCCTTCCCATCGGCCCCGGGAGGTCCGTCCTTCCCATCCATACCGTCTCTCCCCGCCGGTCCCGGAGGCCCCTGCAGGCTTCCAATATTCTGCCACGCCTGGGTATCCACATTCCACAGGTAGATGTCGTTGTCCTCCGCGCTGCCCACAGCCCAGGCGTCCCCCTCACTGCCTGCCGGGTGGGCCGCCTGCAGAGCATCCAGCGTATCATATCGCCCCAGGACCGTGAAGGACGTCCCGTCCGCGCCGTTGTAGACGGTGAAGGTGCTCGTGCTGCCGTCCGTCAGGGTGATCGTATAGGTATCGGTGGTCCCCGGGGAACCGTCCCCCGCAGTGCGCTCTACGCTCTGAACGCCGACGCCGGTCTCTCCCTGCTCCCCCGTGTCTCCCTTTCCGCCGGGAGCCCCAGGCGCGCCCGTGTCACCCTTCCCGCCCTTTTCCGCCACCAGCATATACTCCGGTCCCGCCGCCGGCGTCACGCCGGTAAAGCCGTCCGCCAGCACCAGATAGCTGGAGCCCTCGTATTCCACGATATCCAGCCGGTTATAGACTGCGGAGGCGTCATACGCCCCCCTGGGCACCAGGGACACCCGCCCCAGCCTTGTGCTTGTCTCAGCCATGATCCAATACTACCTCCAAATATCCATTGACCAGCCGGAACCCCGGCCCGGTGTATTCCTCGTCCGTTACCATATACAATTCCCCGGTCCCGGCGTCCACAAAGAACACGGCGTACATCACATTCCCCCGGGCGGCCTCGCCGGTGTCCGCATATTCCTGCCGCTCCGCGTTCCAGGTCCACCACCGCCCGTCGATAATCACCGGCGGCTTTCCGCTGTACTGCTTCGCGCTCTCAGCGGATTTTTTCGCGTCCGCCGCGCTGGCCCTGGCGTCCTCCACGGCGGAGCCCACCTTGTTCACGGCCTCCAGGGCCTTGTCCGCCGCCTCCTTGGCGTCCTCCACGTACTGCGACACCCCGGCCTGGGCGTACCGCTTCCACTGCCGCCCGGTCATGTGCCGGGCCTCGCCCTGCTGCTCCACCGGGAGGAGGCTGTCGTCGTAGAGGTCCGCAATCCCCGGCAGGGACCCGATGGACGCCTCCTCCACCGCCGGCAGGCCCCCGGTGGTCTTGTCAGCCATCGTCCTTCTCCCCCGCCAGCTCAAACGCCCTGCGCAGGTGCTCCCGCACGGAGGCCATGACCTCCACGTGGTCCCCCCGGACGGGAATCACCGCCAGGCCGTTGAAGGCCCTGTTCAGCTCCTTCTGCAATTCTGTCATGCCGTCTCTCCTTTCAGCTCCTTCACCTGTTTTTTCAGCGCCTGGACCTCATAGATCAGCAGCGCGATAAACTCCTCGTACCGCAGCCCGCACCCCCAGCTCCCGCCCTCCGTATCCCAGGAGCAGAACGCCGCGAACTCTGTCCCCGGCAGGCCCGCCGCGTTTCTCGCCTCCGCCACGTCCTGGGCAATCCGTGTGGGCCCGGAAGCTGTCCCCGCCGGTCCGCCGGAAGGAGCAGGGCCGCAGGGCGTCAAACAGCGGGCTGTAGCGGCTCATATCGTAGTCGATGTCGAACTTCCCCGCCTTGTCGGAGCTGGAGATGGTCCCGTCGGTGGAGTACACATCGGACCAGGGGAAGCCGTAGGTCCCGCAGCTGTACCGGTTGGGGGCGTTGGGAATGACATCCCCTGCGGCCTGGATGGCGTCGGTAATTTGCAGGCTGGCCCCATTGTCGCAGTTGAGGTAGATGTCACCGGGGTAGGAGTTGATACGCATCGAGCGGGCCCAGATGTCGCAGGCGTTCTGCGCGGTGCTGGCTCCCGTGACCCGAAACTCCACGGCGATCCGCTCCTGGTCGTCCCGCAGGTAGATGCTGTCTCCGTACAGGGAATCCAGAAACAGGGTGCTGGTGTCGATGGTGGAGCCGTTGATGATGGTCTCATTGCCCCAGAGGTCCGAAAATGTAACCATTCCGGTAAACCGAATCTCTCTGGAGGCCAGCTCCGTCCGTCCCGCCATAAGCCGCAGTGTGCTGGAATCGCTGCTGTTGGAAACATCAATGGTCAGACTGTCTGCGAACTGTTCCAGCGAGGATACATCCCCCTCCGTGTTGGAAATCCGGGTGGTCAGGCTTCTGGCCGTCTGATCCAGGGAGGAGATATTTCCCTCCGCGTTGGAGACACGGGAGGAAATCCCGCTGAGGGCGACCGTGAACTCCGACCGCAGGCCCTTTTCCGTGTCCTCCACCAGCTGGGTAATGCTCTCCAGCTTCACCGTAATGGAGGAGCTGAGGCCCCGTAAATCGTTGGCCACCTCCAGCCGGATCTCCTCCGCCGTCTTGGTGATCCGGGAGCGGGTTTCCGCGATTTTCCGATCAAACTTCTGGGTCGTGGGTCCGCCCGCCGGGTACTCGTCCTCCAGTTCCGCCTCGCCGGGAGCTGTGATACTGGGAAAGCCGCTTCCGTCCTCGTTCATTCTGGAGATCACGGAATATATACCGCCTGCCGTCACACCGTCCCCCAACTCCGCCGCCGGATCCAGGGCGGCATCATCCGCGCTGAACATCTGGTATTTATATCCTTTTACCTGGGCCAGTATTGCGTTTGCCATTTCCTGCGTGGCGTGCGGGCAGTCTGCCAGAAGCTCCAAGCCCGTATCGTCTCCGGCGGTGACGCTGTTCTCATCGTCCAGCAAAAAGGTAACGCGCGATATAGGCCGCTGGAGGCCGTTGTCTTCCACGCTGGTCAGATCGAGGCCGACAAAGAATTTATCAAACAAGCAGCCTTACACCTCCAAACGTGATGGCATCTCCATGCTCCGTGACAAGATAGCTGGTTTCTTCCGGTATGGACAACAGCGGAACCAACAGCAGTTTTCCTTCGCCTGTAACAATCCAGTTCCCCGCGTGGGCGGCGGCGATCCATTGCAGTTCCTGCCGGATGCTGTAATAGTCCCCCGTATCGCTCTCCGGGTCGCTGGCGGGGTAGTCGATGGTATATGCCGGATTCAGCTTTGTCCGTGGGTCGATCTCTACGCCCATGATCCGGGCAAACTCCGCCGCCGCATCCGGCATGGGTAGCGGGAAATCAAGGTTCTGGTCCGGCTCCCATGGCTGTTCCGCTTTTCGCATGGCGTCAAAAGCTTCTACCGTCCAATACCCGTCCTCTTCACTGCGCCGGTTGGCAAAGAACACGCCTTTGGGTATCCATTCGCTGACCTGTTCCCCATTCCGCAGACGGATATATCTCTTGATGGATGCCGCTCGGGGGATACTGGCAGCGAACAGGGATATGGTCAGCTTTGCCGTGGCCGCGCCGCCGATGCCGAACTGCTCATAAAGGCCGCTGTCCACGCTGTGGGAGACCTCCGCATCTGGCCCATAAATTTCTCCCGCGATATCGAATTGATATTCCCTGACAGTACCCGGCGTGCGCCATAGAGTTTTCCACAATGCGCTGGTCGTCTGCGCCATGTCACACCTCGATCATATCGAACGCCGCCCCGCTCCACTCTCCATCCCGGCTATAGGCGCTGTCCTGCGTGGCGGAGAAGGAGGAACAGTAAAATTTTCGCGTTTGAATGCCGTGGAGGTCCATGTATGTGGCCGAGAAAGTGGCGGCGCTGAGGGCATCGTCCAGGACCGCCAGCTCCTCCCGGGTCATATGGAACAGCTTGTAAGACAGCTTTCTCTTAGTGGTAATTTTGTCCCGGCGCAGGGTCCCGTTTTTCACGCGCTTAGTCTTCTCGCTGTCCACATCGTTCCGGCTCCAGCTGATCCCCTTTTCTTCAATGTGGGTGGAGTAGTCCACTCCGCCGATTTTCAATACTTCCATGCGCCACCTCACAGCAGCAGGACCGGTTTCCCAGCCTGCCGGGTCATATCGTTAATGTGGTGGACGGTGTTTCGGGCCACCACTTTGCCGTCCAGCATGACGTTTACCTGGATGGGCCGGTCGCCTCCGCCGCCCATGCGGCTTAGTACATTTTCAACCGCCTGCTCGATGGTGGACAGCGGGGCCTCTATGTTGGTCCCGCGCCTCTGGTCTCCCAGAACCGCCAGGAACTCCCGGTTGGGCGGGATGACCGCGCCCTGGGCAAGCCGTGGGATTTGCGCCTCTGAAATACTGGGTATATTTACCCCAACAGATTTCCCCCCAATAACAGGGACCCAGCCTGGAACATCAAAGGCGATCTTGTTCATTTGGGAGATTAGCCAGTTAAGCCCTTTGATAATGATGTTGATCGCGCCCTCCAGCAAGGAAACGACGCCGTTCCATACACCCTTGAAAATGCTTTTGACGCCTTCCCAAGCAAGGTCCCAGTCATTTGTAAAAACTCCAGCTAAAAACTGTATAATGCCTGTAAATATCTGTTTTACTGCATCCAGAAGGTTGTCGAGCGTTTCTTTTACGCTGCTGAAAAATGTGGTTACAAATCCCTTTGCCGTTTCAATAATTCCGTGGAATTTGCCGCCTGTTTTTTCATCCAGCCAATTCAGAAAGCTTAATAGGGTATCTTGCAGCCCGTCTATGACGGCAAAGACCGTTTTTTTCAGTCCCTCAAATATCTTACCGATCCCTCCGATGGCCTTTTCGATGTCGCCAGTAAACACGCCCACAAAGAAATCCTTGAAGCCCTCAATCACTTCCCGTATACCATTCAGCAGTTCCTCCCCATGTCCGGTTGCTGTGGTCAAAGCCAGCAGAACAGACAAAATACCAGCGACAAGAAGAGGTATCCACGATCCCGTGATGAGCGCTATCCCAACCCCGGTTGCTAACAGACCGGCAATAGATAGGAGTACATTTTGCAAATTCCAGCCGTTTTCCATCGCGTCATGGAAACCAGTCACCAACATAGCGAGTCCACCAACAACAAGTGAAATTCCGGCAGCAATTGGGCCAAGAAGCGCGTACAACGCAGAAGCGGCGGCGGCAAGCCCTAGTATCATTTCCAACAAATTGCCCCAATCTACACCATCTTCCCACGCGTCTGTTAATCCGTCCCAAAATATAAGGATTCCTGCAACTGCAACAAGAATTTGCCCAAGCGCGGTTGCGATTTGACCAAGAACTCCCGGGAGCATACCGCCTATTCCCCACAGGGCGAATCCCGCCCCGATCATCGCCACAAGTGGAGCGATACGTTCTACCATGTCCAAAATCTCCTGCATTGCTCCGCCTGTTCCATCTAAAAAGTCAAAGTCCGGCGCGATCTCACTGCCTGCGGCTCCGCCGCCTGCCCCCTTTGCATTCTCCGTATTGATGCTGTTGATCTCATCGAATCCAGCAAGGGAGCCCGCCGCCTCGTCAGCCGCCTCGCCAACCGCTCCGATGGCGTTGGCCTCTTTGTGGAGCGCCTTTGCCCCGTCCTGAGACTGCTTGACCGTCTTCCCGAACAGCGCGGAGACCAGGTGTGCGACTACGGTAATAATCTTTGTCAGGATGTTCACCAGAAGCGTGAATGCTGGGATCACGACCTCGATCAGCGGCTGGGCCAGGGTCAGCAGCGCTCCCTTCATCTGGGCGATGGCCTGCCGGGCCCCATCGTTGGTCTTGATATATTTCATGGTCATCTGCTGGAGGGAGGTCAGAGCCCTGGAGATCACATTGAAAATAAACGCGCTTTTGGCAAGCTCCATGACCCGACCGCCGAGGCGTCCCATCGCCTTTTCGGAAGCGTCGGAAACCTTTGCAAAGCCGTTTTGCTTTTTCACAGCTTCATCGATTTCCTGTGTGAGAATCCCGGCCTCTGTTTTCAGATCGTCCAACTTTAAATTGGATGCCTCTAATTTGCGGTTGTAACGTTCAACGGAGTTTTCCGTCTTATTCCATTCTGACCGCAGCGCCTGCATACGAGCCTTTTGATCGCTCACCTCTTGCTTTGCTGCTGGGATCTGAGCGGCGTAGGCTTCCCGCTGTTCGACGCTTATTCTTTTGTCTTTCGACAGGGCTTCGATATCTGCCAGACGGGCCTTCATCTTCTCCAGCTTTTCTATTTCATAGTCCAGCTCAGATGCCTGAAAAAGGCCTTTTTGTTTTGCTTCATCCCGCGCCTTTGTTGCGTCGGCAATCTCTTTTTCCGTCTTCTTAATATCACCGCGTAGCTTCCCAAGCCGTTTTTCTGCTTGACTGACATTCATATTCACGTCAATGACGACGCTGCCGTCTGCGGTGGAGTTTGCCATGATTTCACCGCCTTTCAAAATAAAACTCCCGCCACCTCATATTGAGATAGCGGGGATTATAGACTACTGACCCAAAAACATATTCACAAAATACTGCTGACCCTTGCCGGTGACTTTCGGGGTCTTGTTCACGCTGGTGTGCCCGTCGGAGTGGTTGATTACCGTCTCCTTGATTTCAAATAGGCCCATCTCCATAGATTTCTGAGTAGGCATATTGTAGTCACTGCCCTGCCGCTTGATAAGAAAGCCCTTTTCCCGCAGCGTCTCAAAAAGGCGGTTCTGCCCGGTATGTACTCCGTTCTGCTTCAGCAGCTTCGCCATCTCGCCCACCAGGATGGAACTTTTAGAGGCGGTGATGGAATCCGCAAACAACACCTTGGGGCGGTCAGCCTCCGCCTGGACTTCCAGGGCCTTCCGCTTCTCCTGTTCGTCCTTCAAGGCGGTCAACAGCTTAATCCCAAACTCCGGGGAGGTAATCATCCTGTCCAGCGTTTCAGGTGTCATGTAGGCCCCATGCTTGCGGATAGAGGGAATAACCTCATCCGCAATCTTGGCCTGAAATGCTTCCGCAATGGCATTTTTCGCTTTCATGGCGAGACGGTAAAAGATGTTTTCGGGGATAAACTTGGGCCTTTCGGCAGAAGTGTCGAAGCCAAGAGCGGCAAGGTGGCTGTCAACTCTACGCCACATTACATATTCTTTCCCGTCTTTGGTTTCGGTAAATCCCAACCCACGGGCGCAAGTTTCAAGGTTCAGATAGACAATGCCGTCCTTTTCATAGCACTCGATACCATTGATGTTCATAATTTTCAGTTCGTTCATGCTAAATAGCCTCCTTCATTTTTTGCTGGGCAATTCGATGTTGCCCATTCCAATTTCCCGCAGGTAATTAAGCCAGCATTGGGCGCAATCCCCGGTGCTGTTCTCCGACACCATGCACAAGTAATGCTTGCGCTCCGGCGGACACTGGTCAAACAAAATCATGCGGGCGCAATCGTAGAGATCACATTCTTTTTTGGTTAGCATCATTACTGACACTTTGGAAATCCTCCTCTTGATTTCCACCGAAGAAGGGGCTATAATAGATTTGCCTCACTTCGGTGGTGGTGATTAGGGTTTCGCTTACTCTTGGTCGGAGGGGGCGGAACCCTTACTTTTTGTCTAAATCCGCTTGGAGCAAGTCAATTCCGGCAATAATCGCATCCGTTCTTGTAGCATTTAACCTATCTGCGCAATCTTGAATTTTCTGTGCTTCCTGGTCAGATATTCGGATGGTGATTTTTTGCGTTCTCTTTTGCTCGCCCTTTGGCGGACGACCTGTCCTTGGGGACATCTTCATCACCTCACTTATGGTCGTGCATATATCATAAATTAAGCACTACCAAAAGTCAAGAGGTTTTTCAAAAATACTTCCGCTATCTCGATATGAGGTTGTCAAGGTGCAAATGAGTAGCTTAGCCGCGCCACTCCTTCATGAGTTCATCGTCCGCATTGGTGTATTTGCGCTTGAAGTCCACCAGATGCCGGTTCTTCCGATACCATTCCCGGTCGGACTTGTCCAGCGCTTTCCCCCGCGCCAGATGATCGCGAATGCGGACCACCTGGGCGAAGGTACAGTCTCCGATCTCTTGGTAGGCAGCCAGGAATGTCCACCAGTGCATATACTCCACCGCCCGAACCTCTCCGCCGATCACGCGGTTGATTGGGGCGATAATCAGGCTGTAATCCTGCTCCCAGTCCACCAGCCGGGGGGCCCTGTGGGGCGCGTTGCCGGAATCGCAGTTGATAAACCGTACGCCTTTGCTTACCGCCTCCTCCCAATGTTCCGGTGGCATGTTATCAAAATCCGGGTATAATCCAACGAGTACAGCCAGCGCCCGGTCCTGCCCGTCCGCCGCCGGTTCGGAGAGGTCGGTCATGATGTCGAGGATACAGCGGTAGTCCGTTCGAATGGGGTAAATGATATCCTGGATCTCTACGCTTTCCGGCAGACACCAGTTCATTTGTGATACTTGGCGGCGTACTTCTGGTACTTGGCCTTGTACTTGGCAATACGCGGATCGGCCTGCTTCTGGATGTCTCCGATATTGGCCTCAATCTCATCCAGGATGGAGAGCATCAGATTGAGCCAGACCGGGAAGCCGTTGGCGAACGCGCACAGGCTCATACTGCCAAAAACAGTCTCACAGACCGGCGCGTTGAAGAGGCCGTCCAATACCTTTCCCATCTCCGCATCCCGTTCCCGGGCCAGAGAGAACGCCTCTCCCGGGTCCTGTAACGCCTCCGCCTTTTTGGCATATTCGTCCTGAAGCTTCCCCATTTCATCTATTGCGCTGTAGAACCGCTCCGCAAAAGCATGGTCCGCCGGGTTAAAGCTGACCTCACACTTTCCGTTGAGTGAGTAGGATACAACGCCGGAATCAAAGACAAGTTCTTTCATTCAGAATCCACCGTTCCCTTTTTCGTAAATGTGATCGTCCCGTCCTCCGATACAGAAGCGGTACCGACTTCTCGCTTTCCGCCAAACGTAATGTCGATGGGCATAGTCAGGCTTCCGCCGCCTGCGCCTCCAAGACCGGAGGGCTTGACCATCGAGCTGGGATAGCGTTCGGCAAAGGCGTTGCCGCTCTCATCCACCGCATAGAGGTGGATGCGCAAAAGGTCCTGATTGCACAGCGCAGGCGCGTCCTGATCGACCACGGCCAGCTCCCATACATGGTGCTGATACTCATCCCCGGAATCCAGTTCGCAGGGATCAAAGGTCTGGGAGATAACAGGGGTCTTCATGGTGGTGTAGATATCCCCAAGAATGTCCTGCTTGGTTTCCTCCCCCCAGTCGTTTTCGGCGGAGCTGTCCTCCACACGCTTGCCCAGCCTGCCCCAGTTGGGTGCCTCGTAGGTGCCGCTGTTGCCGCAGCATAGATACAGCTTTCGGTCGATGGTCTGACCGGCAGGCGAATTAAACTTAAAAGCCATTTGTCTGTTTCCTCCTTACATAAACCACGGATCGTCCGTTGATAAATTTTCGTATGCCATTTTGCACAGTATCTGGTGGTCCTCATCGCCGTTTTCATATTCAGCGAACTTGGAGGACCGGGTCGTTGCTTCCACGCTCAGAGCGCGAAGCCCTTCCCCAAGTTCCGGTGTCCCCTTCTGTATCCAATCCCCCAGGCGGTCCAGAAGTTCGTCCGCCTTTAACCGCTTGTCCGGGCCAGTGGTGTTGCCGGGTATGATGCGGTAGATCACCTTAAACTGATACTCCGCCTGATACCCGCCATGAATGTACCGTTTTATGATGTAAGGGGCCTGAATAGTGGAAAGAGCCATACAGGGATTGTTGTCTGTCAGAAACTCGAAGTTAATGGGCGTTATGGGATTCCCGGCCAATACAGCGTCCGGGATGTCCGGGAAGGTGTTCAGCCAGATTAGGACGTTTCGGGATATCTTATCCGCTTCCTCCGCCGCAACCAGTGGGTGGGGCTTTTCATTTATCGAGTTCACGGTCTATCTCCCTCCCGGCCACCCGCACCCACTTTTCCATGTTTTGGGCTTTGGAGGCCTCAAACCATTCGGACTGCGCTTGACTATGTACGTCTTTTTTTATATCAAGGTCTTTCTCGGTGACAACTTTAGTTGCTCCCTTTGGTGCCCACGCGCTCCCGGTGTCCGGGTCGATCATCAGTTTGCCATGATAAAGAAACCGGGCATAGGGACCGGGGTAAATTACAGCGCCATCCATGACCTGCGTCCTGTTTACGAGGGATTTTGTGAGCGCAGGGGCAAACGGCTCCGTGTCTTTTTCGACCTGCACCGCAACGGCGTGCGCCGCCCTCGGCCCCGCCTCCTGCAGCTTCTTCATCAGACCGGCGGAAAAGTTGTCTTTCATGCTGATTTTCAGGTAGCTCACTCAGTTCCCTCCGATCTCCCAGTGCTGCATATCCGGGCTTCCAAAGTCAATCTTATCGACCTTTGTTACCTGATACACATCGTCATAGCCCAGCTCCAGAGCGGTCCGGCTGGCGTCCGGTTCTACCACCCTTCCCTTGACGAATACGGTGCCGATAGAGATAGTCCAAACCTTTGATTTGT
>OFFF01001999.1_pt1 | contig 12102 bp, 8 predicted proteins | sample 1521301 | NCBI WGS metagenome assembly OFFF01 (sample SAMEA3504101, study PRJEB24116) | mouse gut metagenome | biome: mouse gut; feature: mouse-associated habitat; material: faeces | place: Denmark | collected 2011
CCATATTGTAAAAAATGCTTCCGGCAGCCGCCAGAAGCATTTGTTTTCAAAAACGATTTTTTGGGAAAAACCTCCGTTCATAAATCCACTCTTACTATTCTTTCGGCCATACCTTTATGCGGTTCTGGCCTTCCTTTAATTCCGCAAAGGGCCCGGCCAGCGTCTCGCCGTTCCACATCTTTCCAAGATAATCACTGTCAAAGAAAATTTCTTTTCCCTCCGGCGTCTCATAAGCCGCTTCCACAATACGTACCATGCCAAGGTCGGACGAGCCCAGCTCTCCCTCAATTTTTTTGAGCATTTCCGCTCCTGCCGTTAGCTCAAGATAGGTTCCGTCCGCTTCCTCCACAATACGCACGTCGGGATTGGCATCGGAGACAGCACACTCCTTTTCTCTCTCAAAAGGCTTTGCGCCATTTAAATAGCAGTTGTTATCAATATAAACCGGCTGCTTTACCAGCACATACATTTCCAAATCGCCTACGCCCTTTGCAAGGACCTCATCAATATACTCTTCCAGAGAGGTAGTGCTTCCCTCATAGCCTTCCGTGCCGCAAGCAGACTGCTCTGTGTAAATCTGCGCCCCGCCCAGGAAAATGTTCCGGTACAGCCTGTCGTCGCCGCCGTAAACCACCGTGGTTCCCGCAACTTCTGTGGTGTGGGGATAATGATAAGGAGTGGAGCGGTCGGGCACCGGCTCCCTGCGCATGGTTCCGCAGCAGAGATTGTGCACATAAGCGCCGCCCTGAGCGATATTGTCAAAATTGTATTCGGAAGCAAAAATATTGTTGTCCACAATATAAGGGCCATGGGTTACCTCCACCATCAAATCCCTGTCGTTGTTGTAATACAGATTTTTGCTCACCCGCGCCCCCTGCGCCTGCCAGTCAAGCCATGTCCCAAGAGTGCAGTTGTGGATATTATTGTGGTGAATCTGAACGTCGATTGCGGCATGGAGCTTGATGCCCGCGATTTCATACCCGAAGTACTCGTGCTTCACCGCAATATTATAAATATGATTGCCATAAATTTCGCTGAACACACATCCCATATGACCCACGATTCCGTTCTGTCCGCAGTCGTAAATCACATTGTTGCGCACAATATGGGAGCCGATGGTTTCCTTGCTCCAGCCGATATGCCTCGCCCGGAAAACCGCTTCCATCTGATACTGATAGCCCGGCTTTCTATGCGTTCTGGTACACAGGTTATGCCCTGTGGACTCCTCCTTGCCGATACTGATGCCGCTGCATTTTGCGTCATGGATGATATTGTTTTCGATTATCCAGCCCTTGCTCCAGTTCGCCCCTAAAAGCCCCGGCTGGTCGGCTGTGGGCGGCGTCCACGGGCAGGCCGCCTGCGCCATCTCAAAGCCGGATACCGTGATATAGTTTCTCCCTGTCTTTGCAGGATAAAAACAGCACTTGCGCACGTTGATTTCCGTCAGTTCCCTGTTAGGGTCAGCGCCCTGGAAATTGGCGTAAATCGTGGTATTTTCTTCGTCGCTCTCACAGTACCACTGATAAACGGAATCCTCCGGATGGAGCAGCGGCTCCGCGTGTTTTGTCCATGGCGGATTTACGCCCTCTGTGCGCATTACGGGATTTTTCACCTCATCAAGGCTCTTCGCCTCGTAAAAAGATTTTCCGTTCAGATACACGTCCCCCGTATGAAGAATGTCTCCTTCCGGCGCAATGAACCAGTCTCCGCCCAAAACTTCCTTATAAGGGTTATAGTCCCCAAACATGCCGTTAGGTATTACCGCCTTCCAGACCCCGCCCTCAACGTTTTCCCAGTTGTAAATCCGCTCGGAGCCTTTGATGACCACCTTTTCCCCCTCAGCCGCCCGATAGGTGATACGGCAAAACTCGCTGCTGCCTCCGTTTTCCGGCTTCACCCATTCCCGGTATTCCCCGCCGTGCACCGTTACAACGTCCCCCGGCGCCGCGATATCCGCCGCCCGCTGGATTGTCGCAAAAGGCCGTCCCATACTTCCGTCATTCCTATCGTTTCCGGTGACGGATACATGATATTCTCTTCCCATGGTATTCCTCCTCTTCCGTTTCTTTTTCCAGTATAGCCGAAACAGAGCAAGCTCTCAATACCATTATTGGAGGATTTTTCTTAAAAAATGTGTCCTTTTATCAGCCCCTTAATTAAACACCACCGGTTTATCCACAAATTCCGTCTTAATGACAATATACGGGTAGGAGGGTGAATTTTTTTTGATTCCCGTATCCGAAGGGTCCGGCCCAAGCAGCGTGGTATCCGCATAAACGGCATTGTCCGTCAGATACAGTGCATTGACCACAATGCTGTAACCGCCGCTTACCTGCTCGCCGTAACCGATACAGATATACAAAAATCCATTGTCCTGATAGGTAACCTTAAACGTGTTCCCCTTCTTTTCCTCAATTACCGACTTCAGTTCATCCGGTATGTTTTCCTCGGCCAGCACCGTAAACTCCAAATCCTTTATCTTTTCCATGGGGTCTTTTTCCTTAGCGCAGCCCGTGAGCAGGCAGACCGCCGCAACCGCCAGAATGCATACCGCATACCTTACGGCCCGCAGCAGGCACAGATTCCCTGTACAGCCGTTTTGTATACCGCAATTTCGTATATGACTTTTTTTCATCCTGTCTCCTGAACCTTATTTCCATTTCTTTTTACTAGCTTATGTAAAGGCCGGGGAAAGAATGCTTTGAAAATCTGTCAGTCAGTTCCGATGAGTACCTTTTTTCCGCAGAAAGCAAACCCATACTTTCGTATGCTCTCCTTCGGGATGCCCTTTGCCACAAGATTCGCCTGATAGTTCTTTTCATCTATCTGGCGAAGCGCTTCCTGAACGGTATCTTCCAGTCCCTTTTCCTCCTCATCCTGCACTTTAAATTCTATGATAATCGCATCATTTTCCTGCGTTCCGGGTTCCAGCATGATATCGTATCGTCCAAATCCGCTCTCCCTGTTGGAAGTAATCACATATCTGTCCGCCAGCTCTACCATAAGCCCCAGCACAAAGCCATGGTAAAAGCGCTCAGGCTGTTTCTCGGAGGGCTTTGTCCCTGTATCAAAGCTGCCAAACATTTCCGACGTCACTTTATTCATATACAGATTCATCGCTTTTATATCATTTAACAACAATGCCCGGATGAAATCACTGTAATCGTCGCTTCCTGAAAACCAGTCCTGAATCATATTTTCAAACATGATACGAACTTCTTTGTTTGTCAATGCCAGCTCATAATCGGTTCGTCCTGTTCTCTCCACAAAAGTGCTCCCCACCACTTTCAGGTATCCGCTGGCAAGTAAAAGGCTCCAGACAGCATTCTTCTTGGCCGGCAGTTGATTATACACAATCTGCTCGTCAATCTCCATGTGCAGCGATTCTCCTCCTAATAAACGTTCAAAAGACTGCTTAATGCCAGAATTGCTTTCCCTAAGAAGCTTTTCTATGAGTTTATTGGAACTTGTGTTGGCCCAGTAAAGGCCTGCTTTCTTCTTATCAAGGTAATGAATGATTGACCATGGATTGTAGATATCTTTCATCTTTCCAAACGTAAAGCCGTCATACCACTCTTTTATCTCTTTTTCCTTTTGCAAGAGGCTGAATTCCTTTAATGCAGCAAATACTTCTTCTTCCGTAAAACCAAATATTTCCGCATATTTATCTGAAGTGGTAGTCACCACTTCCAGATTATTTAAATCAGAAAAAACGGATTCTTTGCTTACTCTCGTTATTCCCGTCATAACAGCACGTTCCATGCAAGGATTCGTCTTGAAGGTAGCATTAAATAAACTTCTGGTTAACTCCACAAGTTCCTTCCAATATCCTTTTACATACGCCTCCTGCATTGGCGTATCATACTCGTCCAAAATAATAATTACTTTCCTTCCGTAATAACGGTACAAATAATTTGACAGGGTTTTTAATGATGCGGAAAGGACATAATTTTCCATATCTGCTGTGACATTCCTGAAATACTTCTTCTCTTTCTCGTTAAGCAGACACCCTTCCAGCAAAAAATCGTTTTGGCTGTACAATTGTTCGATGAGATAGCAAATCATCTTCCTTGCATCCTGGAAGTTGGTCTCCTTTACATCGGCAAAGCTTAAGAAGAGCACTGGATATGTTCCCTGCAGCTTCCTGTATTCGCTGTATTCCCATATCTCCATCCCTTCAAACAAATCCCCCCTGTCCGCATAGTTGAGCGAAAAAAACTTTTCCAGCATGCTCATATTTAAAGTCTTTCCAAACCGCCTAGGACGCGTAATCAACGTCACTTCATCCTCCGACTCCCACCAATCCCGGATGAAACCCGTTTTATCAATATAAAAATTATGAGACTCTCTGACTGTACCAAAATCATCATGCCCAATACCGATAACCCTCGCCATATCCTGCGTCCCCTATCTTTATGCCCTATAGTAACTATTCAGCCTTGGCTTCCCTCAGACAGTGAGTTGTTTAACGCTTTACAGCGTCAGCCGTCATGGCCTTCCATCTCGACACTATATCATATTTTCCAATGCAGAGCAATCCAATCTACCCCACTTTTTTGTTCAGCTGCAAAACCAAACACCGTGCAGGCAAAGCACTGTCGAGAAACCCGCCCCACCATGCTGCACCTGAAAACTGATTCCCCTGGCCATTATCCAAAGAACATTCAACGTACCATCCCCTCCCCATCCATATCCCGAAACACCTCATACGCATATTTATGGGAGCCATCTGCACGGTTCAGCCCCTGATACAGCCGCAGCCTCTCCACTTCCTCCCTGGCATCCGTCTGTCTGGAAAATATAATGGAATCAATATGGGGATTGCCCTCCGCCATCCGGTATGCATATACAATAGCCTGTGCCTGCTCCTCTTCCCCTTTGGAAGAAGTATACCCCAATTCGCTGATAATAATGGAGCGCACTTCCCCATCCTCCGTCAAAAAATCCTCCTGCTCCATATATTCCGTAACCACGCGGATATTCGCCATGGACACCACCGGTGTATCCACCCTGTCCTTTACGTAAATAGAAGAGCCCCATGTATCCACCCTGGTCAGCGGTTTGTTATAGGGATGAATGGCCAGCCCCCAGTCGATATTGCCTTCCGCTTTTATCTGCCGGTTAAACTCATCCAGAACGTCCTTCCCCCTATAGCTTTGGGTCAGCACGTTTATCCTGTTCCACTGGTTGTCCAGGGAAATATAAACCCCGCAGGCCTTGTTTACACTTTTCACCCCATTATAAAAGGTTCTGAAGGCCCTTACATACTCCCGCACATACAGTTCCAAATCCACGTGCTTCATATAATTCCATTCTTTCCGCGCATTAATTTCATTGCCGATGACCCAGTTGGCCACCACCCCGCGCCCGTTCATCCGGCCTGAGTACCTTTCCGTCAGAAAAGTTCCGATAGCCGCCAGGTACTCCGCCCCCGTCTCATCGCTTCCATTAAATGCATAATAAGGCGGTTTTCCAATGCCCTCGCGGGCCAGCGGATGAATCAGCCAGGGATAATCCAGGGAAACATCGTTTAAAATAATGGCCGTAATCTCTATCCCTTTTTCGGTCAATGTGCTAAAAATCAAATCATACTCCGCCATCACCCGCCCATTGAAAACATACTCATTTCCGTTGTATGTATAATGAATCGCCGAATACTCGTCTTCCTCAGGATGGCCCAATATCCTGGAAACAGGGATGTTATAGGCCGCATGCTTTATCCCCAGTTCGTCCAGTTCCTCCGACATCAGTTTATCCGGGTCAATCAGCAGCCCCTTTTTACCGGAAGGCTTTTCCCCATTGGAAGTAAAAACAGCCATAGCCCCCGGATTGGTAATATAATGGGGAGCGCTCACCGCCCTGTAAGACCCGCCGTCCTTCACTCCCACCACAAATTTATCAAATACCCCTGTCTTTAAACAGAACTCTATCTCCTTTCCCTTCCGTTCCCCCATCAGATAGGTTTTATTATTCCCAATATCCTCCTCATAAGGGCGCAGCGCAAACAGGTAAAAATATTCATCATCGCTCTCCGGGATTTCATCCGCCCATGCCTTTATTACCGTCTCCCCGCTTTCTTCGTCAATCAGACAGGATTCCATCTTTACCGGCAGTTCGGCTATGCGCTCCATTTCCTCTTCCTTCCGCACCGTCCTGCCGTGTTCCAGAAGCCCAAGGCATAAAATAGCCCCTGTGGCTAAAAGAACTGCACTTATTGTCATAATACGAAAAACTATTTCACTCTTCTTCATCTTCCCCCACTTTATTCTGGCCGCTTTCGTAATTGCACATTAACAATGATTTCCGTTTCTCTCATTTACTGCTTATTATAGAGTCTTTCCAGCCAGCCTTCAATAGCATAAAAATTAATTCTTAAGTATAATTAGATTAATATTTATTATCTATATTTTAACGAGATTAATGCCATAAACTCCGACATTATATAAATTACGTGTTTATGTATTGACATTAGCCGAAGAATACGTATAATATAATTAGTTTTACCTATAATACAATTATATGTAAAACTAATTGTAAGAAAGGAGGATTTAACATGTCGATTAAAACCATAATAAATAGACAATATGCCATTGCAAATAATGAAGCAGATGCTATTGATTTGCCCAAGCAAAAAATTTATGCCATGTGCAATCTAAGAGGAGGTATTGGTAAAACAACACTATCTTTCAACTTAAGTTATTTAGTTGACAATTTACTGGCTGTAGACACTTGCCCTCAGGGAAATTTATCGTATTTTTATGATAATAATTATTATGCCGGGCAGCAGACTAATGTGAAGGACATGTTATTACCTTATTTAGTACCTGGATTAGGTAAAGCAACAAGAGTATCTGCTTACATTGGTGCTACAAACCATTTTTTTGAACAGAAAAACAATTATTATATTCCGTCTTCGGAAGAATTATATTTATTACCGTCACAATTAATTACAGCGATTAACCAAACGGCCGGATTACAGCATGCCCAGAAAGAACAAGCATTAAAAAGTATTCTGTATTCGTTAAAAAAGGAGATTGAACGGGAACTAAACGAAAACAGTCTGGATAAGTGTTTAATAGACACTTCACCTTTTTTTGCAGGTGCTACACAACTTGCCTGGTATGCGGCTGATGCACTTATAATTCCGGTTCGAACAGACCAGCAGTCAATTAAGTCATTAGAATTACTTATCAACACCTTAAGCAACCCCCAAAGCGAGTTCCGAAAGTATTTACCAGAGAATGACATGAACATTCCAAAAATACAAATGGTAGTACTGACACATTGTGGATGGTCTACAGTAGCCGGCGCCAGAAATGAACCTAACCAGCAAACTAAGGTTTATTTAAATAAAGTTTATGACATTATTTCAAAGCACAGAACACTGTTATCAACAGCTAACCCCGAAAATCATTTATTTATGCTTGATGATTTTCTAGGATCTGGACGTATTTCCTCCATTGAATCAAAGCCTATGGATCTATTGCAGGAAGGAGAGACAAAAGTAATCGACAGAGTAAGGGTAAGCGTCAATAAATCTGTGGATAAATGTAAAAATCAGTTAAAATTTATTGCTGAACAATTATAGTAAAAAGTATACATTTTAACTAATTCTTTTAAATAGTCCAAGTGTCAAAAGCAGGGCAAGAAGCTCAAAAGCGGTTTCTGCCCTGTCATTTTTTGAGCCTATCAGCTTAAAAGAAGCTAATCCCCATACTGCAACTTCGAAAAAAGAAAAAGATAGGGCAACAAAACAGAAGTATGCAATATTTACTGTGAAATAGACCATTTGATACAATAATTATAGAAACGGAGGTCTTTCTATGGAAAAAGAAACTATTAGATACAGCAAAGAAATCCCCTTATACAAAGATGTGGACGTAGTAGTGGCAGGTGCAGGGCCTGCCGGAATCGGAGCGGCAGTCTGTGCTGCCCGTGCAGGTGCCAAAACCCTGATCTTTGACCAGGCAGGCTGTGTTGGGGGCATGGCCACCATCGGATTGGTAGGGCCGTTTATGACCTGTTATGATGCACAGGGCAAAAAGCAGATTATTAAAGGGGTCTTTGAAGAGTTAGTGGAACGCATGGCAGAAAAAGGCGGTGCCATCCACCCGGATGATATAGGGCCTGAATGTTCTTATTCCGGATGGTATAAAATCGGCCACAACCATGTAGGCCCTTTTGACCACGAATGCCTGAAAAGGGAAGCTGCCGCTATGCTAAAGGAGGCAGGGGCTGATATTCTGCTCCATACTTCTTTTGTGGATGTTTTGAAAGAAGAAGGCCGGATAACAGGAGTTGTAATCCATAACAAAGCGGGGCTCTCCCTGATACGGGCCAAACAAGTCATCGACTGCACCGGAGATGGAGACGTGGCAGTATCCTCAGGAGAGGATTTCCTTCTTGGCAATGGAAAAGGAGAAATGCAGTCAGCAACATTATTTTTCAGGGTGTATAATGTAGATTCCCAAAAACTGGACGCCCATATCAAAGAGCATAGGGATGAAATCCGTCCTTTTTATGGGCCTTTTAGCTGGCTGATACGGGATAAAAAGGAAGAGTGGGGGATTCCCCGGGGCGAAGTATGTCTCTTTGAGGGGCTTACCAAAGGAGAATATCGGATGAACGTAAGCCGTCTCCTTCATCTGGATGGAACCAACCCGGACGAACTTACCAGAGGGGAAATAGAGGGTATGGCACAGACGGCCCACATTTTTTCCTTCTTGAAAAAATATGCGCCAGGCTTTGAAAATGCCGTGTTCATGGGAGATGCTGCCACGCTTGGCTTAAGGGAAACCCGGCATATCAAAGGGAAATACTGTCTGACCGGCGAGGATGTGCTGTCCGGGCGCGTACGGGAAGACTCCATTGCCGTGCTCGGAACTTCCATTGACATGCACAACGAAAAAGACGAAGGCGGCAGTTACTATGTGCTTGAAGACAAGCCCTATTATGGTGTGCCCTTTGCCTGCCTTGTGCCGGAAAAGACCGAAAATCTCCTGGTGGCAGGGAGGAGCATTTCTGCGGACGAAACTGCCTTTTCTTCTATCCGCATGATTCCCTGCTGTATTGCCTTTGGACAGGCGGCCGGAACTGCAGCGGCAATGGCTCTCCAACAGGGGAAGAATCCGGCAGATATCAATCCTGAAGAACTTCGGCAAAAGCTAAGAGAACAGAATGTTTATTTGGGGGAATGATATTGTATAAAAACCCGGCTGTATTATCTTATGAAGTGCAAAGAGTACAGCCGGAAATCACGTCAGCCTTGCCGCATCATAACCTTTATGCTAAGATAGAACAATAACGTTTCTTGGGAAAATTAGGGGTAAACCCAGATGCACTAGCCGAATCCTTGCCGTGGGAATCGGATATAACAAAAAAAACGAAAGAACATCTATGCAAAGTAGAGATTCTATAAAAAACAAGGAGGACACATGCCAAAAGAAACGAACTGGAAATTCAAACTCGATGAATATATCCGTCAGGGCGAACCGCAAAAAACTGCGAAAAGCGAAGCGTGGCAGATTGCCATTGGCCTGCAGCAGGTAGATGGCCTGGAGACCTCCCCCTACCTTCTGGATACCGCAAAAGAGCACATTGAAGGCAATATCAGCATTGATGAGGTTCAAACAAGAATTCAGAATTATTATGAGCAGGCCACCAAACGGAAGGAAATCGAAAATGGCACAAAAGAAGCTGATATCGTCTCAACAAGGATTGCCGGGCTTCTTGGCGAAAAAACATTTCACTTTTCACCAATAGAGTGGATGGCAATTCACCGCCGCCTTTTTGAAAATGTGTTTGCCCATGCCGGCAAAATCAGGACTTATAATATCACAAAAAAAGAATGGGTATTGAACGGCAACACGGTTATTTATACTTCGTGGGATAGTATAAAAGATACCTTAGATTATGATTTTAACACGGAAAAACAGTTCTCCTTCAAAGGCTTGAATCTCCAGAAATCCATACAGCACCTTGCTAGGTTTACATCCGATATCTGGCAAATCCATCCTTTCTGTGAGGGTAATACAAGAGCCACTGCAGTATTCATTATTAAATATATGGATACATTAGGATTAAAGGTAAATAATGATGCATTTAAACAGCATTCCTGGTATTTCAGGAATGCGCTGGTCAGAGCCAATTATAACGATATAAGAAATGGAATTCATGCAACAACAAAATACCTGGAAATGTTTTTCAGCAATTTATTATTGGATGCAGATTACGAACTGAAAAACCGGTATTTGCACATAGATTACGTTCGTTGATTTTTCTATGCTGCCAAAGGATAAAAAGGAATATGTCTTATGATACAGTTTTCTATAAAAGGTTCTGGTGTCAAAAGCCAGGCGCACTCCGCAGCCAAGGCTTTTGACACCGGAATCCTATAAAGAAACAAAGCCGGAAATCCCGCAGCAAAGCCCTTCGGCCCTGCCCGGATTCCCGGCTTTTCACCCCTAACCGCTATACCCGTTTACAATACATCTCTCAATATCTCCCCCGCCTGCTCTGCCCCGGCCGGGAGAACTTCACCGTTGCCCCAAAAGAATCCAGCACCAGCGCATTCTTAACCCCCTGATATTCCTTCTCATACCAAAGGTTCTTCCTCTCCTGCGAATCGTTTTTCAAATCATACAGTTCCCCAAACTCGCTGCCATGATAAACGCACAGCTTATACCTTCCGTCAAAATACATGGTGGCATAGGAACTGTCCACCCCATCGCCAACCTCCGCCTCGCCCGGCTCTCTGAGCCCGTCGTAGCACATATCCAGTTCCAGGGTATCATAGTACTCGGTACGAACGAACTTCCGCGGTTTCTCATCGGGTTCACCCCTAAGCACGGGCACTAATGACCTCCCATGGGTATCCCCGGCCTCAATCCCACATAGCTGGGCAATCGTAGGCACAATATCCGTTTCCTCCGCCAGCCCCTCATACTGTATCCCCTGCCTGATGCTTCCCGGCATGGACATAATCAGGGGAATGTGCACTAATCCCTCATAGAACCGGCAGCCCTTATGGGTCAGCCCATGGTCACCCAGCATTTCCCCATGGTCAGAATTATAAATAATCAGCGTATCCTCCCGGATTCCCAGTTCATCCAATGCATCTATAATACGCCCGTAATGCTTATCAATTAACTCTATCATTCCATAATAAGATGCTTTGTTCCTTCTCGCCTTATCATCCACCGGATGTGCCGCGCTCTGGAAAAAGAAATCTTTCAATTTATCATTCAGTTCCAAATCCCCATCGCTATAAATAGGGTCAGGCAGTTTCCTGTCCAGATATTTATTCACCAGATGAAGCGGTGCATCATAAGGCGGATGAGGGTCATAACAGTTCACCGATAACAGCCACGGTTTGTCCGAATCCTTCCGCTCCTTCATAAAATCTATGGCCTTTTCCGCCAGCCATGCAGTCTGGCGCAATTCCACCGGCGCATCTTCCCGGTACCAGTGGTAATCATGCTTTTCATCGGTAGTAAAAATATCCTGCCAATCCACCCCTTTTTCCGCCAGCCATTTCACATAGGGATTCTTAGGGCTTCTCAAATGATGGCCGGATGCCAGGTTATAGCAAAAATAGGAATACCCGTCATCCATCCGCTCTTCATAATCATCCCAGGCGGAAGTAATATGCAGTTTCCCGATTAAGCCGCATTCATAACCCGCATCGGCCAGCCGCTTCGATATCAGCGTACAATGCTCCGGCAAATTGCAGGCGCCGTTGATATTGGCATTAATCGAAGACGGGTAACGCCCGGTAAGGAAACTGGCCCGGCTGGGCGTACAAATCGGATTCTGGCAGTAGGCGTTGGTAAACGCAACGCCCTGACTGCACAGTTTATCCAGATTGGGAGTATCTATATATGGGTTACCGAGGGCATGTATGGTATCCCACCGCTGTTGGTCGGTACAAAGCCATAAAATATTCGGTCTTTTATCCATCCTAATCTCCTTATTCCGGTTTCGCAAGCATTGTCCTAAGGGGTATCAGGCGAAGCCTGGTGGATTCCTTAGAACCTGCCCTCCCAGCACTTTCTTCTCGCAGAGCAATTTCCGGCCGCTTTCTGCGTCCGTAAATTCTCTGGG
>OFFF01002001.1_pt1 | contig 12085 bp, 14 predicted proteins | sample 1521301 | NCBI WGS metagenome assembly OFFF01 (sample SAMEA3504101, study PRJEB24116) | mouse gut metagenome | biome: mouse gut; feature: mouse-associated habitat; material: faeces | place: Denmark | collected 2011
TCTGGGGCGGCTTCCTCTCCTCCCTCCGCTTCCAGGGAGTGGAGAAGCCGGGAGACGTGACGGAGGAGAAGCTCCAAAAGGCCCTCCGCTACGGCAACGCCGCCGGCGGCCTCTGCGTGCAGAAGAAGGGCGCCATCGCCGCCCTGCGGGATGCTGTGGAGGAAAAGATCAATCATGCGCTGGGTGATCCCGGGGCCATCAGTTCCGCTTCGGTGCAGGATATCAAGCGCTGCCTTGAGCTTGTCGGGGAGCTGGAGGCCGGGCTGCCCAAGGAAGCGGAAGACGCGCGGAACAAGGCTCTTTCGCCTGAAAACGCAAAGGCCATCCGGGAAATTCTCGGAACGGGCTAGGAGGCCATTATGGATTTGGGCGACGTGCTTCTGCCGTATCAGAAGAAATGGCTGGAAGACAGGGCGCAGGTCAAGGTGGTGGAAAAGTCCCGCCGCATCGGTCTGACCTGGGCGCAGGCGCTGGACGATGTGTTGAAAGCCGCGACATCGGGGCGGGACGGCATGGATGTGCTGTACATTTCCTTCAATCAGGACATGACGCGGGAATATATTGATACCTGCGCCGACTGGGCGAAGAAGCTGCAGGTTGTGGCCGGACAGATCAATGAAGATGTTTTCCGGGACGGGGACGAACGGGAGATCAAGGCGTTCCGCATCGATTTTGCCAGCGGGCACAAGATACTTGCCCTGTCGAACCGCCCTTCCAACTTGCGCGGCAAGCAGGGGCGCGTCATCATTGACGAAGCGGCCTTTGTGGATGATCTGCCGGAGCTTTTGAAAGCCGCCCTTGCCCTGCTCATGTGGGGTGGGCAGGTCATCGTCATTTCCACGCACAACGGGGCGGACAATCCGTTCAACGAGCTGATCCGAGATGTACGCGCCGGGAATCTTCCCTACAGTCTCCACCGCATCACGCTGGATGACGCTCTGGCCGGAGGGCTGTACCGCCGTATCTGTCAGGTAACGAAAAGAGAATGGACGCCGGAAGCGGAAGAAGGCTGGCGCGCCGATCTTGTCAAAACGTATGGCGACGGCGCGGACGAGGAGCTTTTCTGCATTCCCCGCCAGTCACCCGGAGCCTATCTGCCCGCCGCCATGATCGAAGCGTGTATGCAGCCCGTTCCTGTGCTGACGTGGACGCCTCCGGCTGACAATTTTGTGGACTGGCCCCTGCCCGTGGCGGAGACGTACACAAAGGGCTGGATTGCGGAGCATCTTTCCCCGCTGCTGGCGGAACTGCCCAAAGCGCAGGCGCATTTCTGCGGCGTGGACTTCGGGCGCTCCGGTGACCTGTCGGTGTTCTGGCCGGTGACAGAACAGCGGGATCTGCGTCTGGGCCCTTTGTGCTGGAGCTGCGCAACTGCCCGCACAGGACGCAGCAGCAGATTCTCTTTGCCATACTGGACAAACTGCCGCACTTCTCCGGCATTTCCCTGGACGCCAGAGGCAACGGATCGGCGCTGGCCGAAGCCGTCCGGCAGGAATACGGCCCGGAGCTGGTGCGGGAGGTCATGATTTCCGAAGGCTGGTACAGGGAAACCATGCCGCTGCTCAAGGCCGGGATTGAGGACAGGACGCTGATCCTGCCCAGGGATTCAGGGATTATGACGGATTTCCGCTCCCTGCGCGTGGTGAAGGGCGTGGCCCGTGTGCCGGAGCAGCGCACGAAAGACAAGGCGGACAGGGGCGGCGGCAGGCATGGCGACTCCGCCGTGGCCTGCGCCATGATGCTGGATGCGCGGAAGGAGCTGGGGAGCGTCGAGCCGTGGGAGTATGAGGGCGTCAGCTTTCCGGGGATCGACCTGAACGGATGGATGTAAAGGGGAAACAGGATGGAAATGAAAAGAGAAAAGTTCCTGCAATGTCGCAATGAGATTATGGACGTGTTGAAAAAGTATGGGGCGGAAGGTTCGACACAAACCCGCATCCTCGCTTCCGCCCTGAATGAACATCTTAATCCAAGTGGATTTCAGGTGAAGCTGCTCGTGTCGGGTCTACCAGCTTCTGATGAAGGGAATGTTGACATCCTCCGCCGCCTAAAGTCGGGGGATTCCCAGCGGAGGCAATCTTACGATTGCAACCCTGAGCGGGTTCCTGCTTCAACGAGACTGCCCAGAGGAACAAGGCTTGGTTTTCGCCGCAAACATTCCCACGTGGGGAATTTTACGGGTACGAACCAACCGCCTATTCCCCCAGGTCTCACTATCTCTCCACAGGCTGACACGGCATGCCCTGCCGCCGTGTCACCTGTTAGCAAACAAAGGCAGGAAAGTCAAAATTCCAGTCAAGGTGCGCCTTATATCCCCGCCCTGAAGAGCGGGGCTTTACGGCGCGTTGAGGTAATCCAGCGCCTGCCTGCTTTCCGCCACGGCCTTCATCAGTTTGCCGCACTCCAGATGCAGGGGGTGTACGGCATAGGCCTTGAGGGCTTCTTCATCCGTGTGTGCTGTGCAGCACCAGTTCCGCCGGCATGGTGGAGGAACCGAGCACCGTGCCGGAAATGTCCAGCGACAGCAGTCCGAGGATTTTCCCGACCAGCCCGCGCACGGCTTTCTTCATCAGTTCCGCGTTTTCCGCCGCGCTGCGGCCTTCCGCTTCCGGTTTCAGCGTCCACCAGACAATGTGACGAATCATGACTTGCTCCTGTGATGGCATTCAATATTGCATACTCAACACCAGGATCGCATCGGCTTCGCCGCCTTGTCAATCCATTCTTTTTCGGGGCTGCGCAGTAGGGCCATGTTGACGGCGCTACGCGTACCGCGCGAGTTTATGGAGTAATCCGCGCCGCGCGGGGAAGCACCCCGGGCACATTGCCTCCTCCGGGCAAAACGCTTACCATGAAGGAGCTTTCCCCACCAGCCCCGGCGGCCACATGAACATATCCTCTCCGCGCCGTCCCGCCGCATCCGGGACGGATCAGAATGATGCCCTGCCCAGCCTGCGCAATGGCGTACGCGACGATGTGCGCGAGCTGCGCCTGCTGTTCGAATTGAGCCAGCTTCTCGACTGCGCGGCCCATATCGGCGAAACCCTGGACGGCGCGCTGTGCCTCATGGCCCGGCACATGGCCATGATGCGGGGATCCATCTCTCTGGTTTCCCCCGGGGACGGGAGCATCCACATTGAAAGCTCATACGGGCTCAATGCCGCGGAACAGGCGCGCGGACACTATGCGGCGGGAGAAGGCGTCACCGGCACGGTTATCCGTACCGGACGCCCCATGGTCATTTCCAACGTGTCGGACGATCCGCTCTTCCTCAACCGCACCAGATCCCGCAATCTGCGCAAGGATGCCGTTTCCTTCATCTGCGTGCCCATCCGGGCCGACGATCAGGCCATCGGCGCCTTGTCCGTGGATCGGCTTTTTGCCGACACCTCCACTCTGGAGGAAGACGCCCGCCTGCTGACCATCATTGCTTCCATGCTGGCCCGCGCGGCCAAGGTTCGCCGGAACTGCCTGCCGGAACGGGATGCGGGCCGAACCGCCGCCAGAAGACATGACAGGGGCAGAGTAAGCCTCCGTTCTCCCTTTTTCGTGGGCTCATGCGAGGCCATGCAGCAGGTCTACGCCCGCATCGATCAGGTGGCCCGCTCTTCCGCCACGGTGCTGCTGCGGGGGGAAAGCGGAACGGGCAAGGAACTGGCCGCACTGGCCATCCACGCGGCAAGCCCGCGTGCGAACAGGCCCTTCATCACCCTGAACTGTGCGGCCCTGCCCGAAGCGCTGGTGGAAAACGAACTGTTCGGCCACGAGCGCGGCGCGTTTACCGGAGCGCAGGGCCTGTACCGGGGCCGCTTTGAACAGGCGGACGGCGGCACGCTGTTTCTGGATGAAGGGGGAGATCTGCCCCCGCTTACCCAGGCCAAACTGCTGCGCGTCATTCAGGAGCGCAGCTATGAACGGCGGCGCGGAAACCCGCCGCGCGGACGTGCGCCTGATCACCGCCACCAACCGGCCGCTGGAAGATATGGTGCATCAGGGAACATTCCGGGGCGACCTCTATTATCGCCTGAACGTCTTTCCCATCGAACTGCCTCCGCTCCGCGATCGCAGCGGGGACATCGCCCTGCTGGCGGCTCACTTCATGAAAAAGTTCGCGGCGGCGGGAGGACGGACGGAAATGCACCTTTCCCTCAGCGCGGCGGACATGCTCCAGCGCTACGAATGGCCCGGCAATATCCGCGAACTGGAAAACATTATGGAGCGGGCCGTACTGCTGGCCGGAGAGGAGGGCGTCATTCTGCCCCAGCATCTGCCCCCGGAGCTGCACAGCAAGGGCTGCCCGATTTCCGCTCCCGGCCCACGGCGGGGCGGCGTTCCGCCACCCCCAGGCTGGACAGGATCTCCCACTCCCGCCCGTCCACCTGCTCCTCCCGGCGCAGGTAGTCCTCCGCCCGCTCCAGGGTGTCCACCCCCAGGCGTTTCCAGCGGAAGGCCTCCTTCTGGATCTGGGGCAGGCGGGGGCTGGCGGCGGGGTTGTTCTTCTGGCGGCGGTCCCGGCGGACGCACCAGCCCGCCAGCAGGAGGATCACCTCGGCGGGCAAGGCCAGGTAGTCGTACATGGTGTACAGGCACCGCAGGTCGCTGTCGGACAGCACCCGGCCCAGCAGGCCCTCCAGCTCCCGGCACAGGCCCCGGAAGCCCGGTTCCCGCTCCATGGCGGCGGCGATCTCGGCCCGGCCGTATTCCGGCGGACGGCTGTCCTCCCGGGGGACGGGGGCGGGGACGCTGTCCCTGGGCTGGGCCAGCCCCAGGGCGGACAGGCGGGCCCAGGCGGGGGCCAGCCGTTCCTCCCCCCAGCGCAGGGCGGCGGCGGCCTGGGCCGGGTCCCCGCCCCGCTCCAGCAGGGCCAGGTAGAGCAGGGCTCCGTCCCCGTCGCCGGACTCCACCAGCAGGCGGGCGGCCTGGGCGGACATGGACAGGATTTCATTGGGCAGCAGCAGCGCGGACACGGCGTTCCCTCCCTTCCGCGGCGGGTGATCCGCCCACAGGGGCGGTGAATCTTTATTCTACAGGAAAACCGAAAAAAAATCAACTGGCGCGTTGGGGCGCGCCCTCTTGACAAATGGGCGGCGAGGCACTATAATAGGGAGGTCGCCTGAGTTGGGCGGCGATTTGCGGATGTGCTGGAACTGGTAGACTGGCCAGCTTGAGGTGCTGGTGGCTTATGGCCGTACGGGTTCGAGTCCCGTCATCCGCACCAAGTGAATTAGGGTAGGAGTATTGGACAGTTTTATTAGACCATCCAATACTCCTACCCTTATTTTATCCCGGAAAGCCTCACACTGCTGTGTTTTCCAGGATTGATTTATCATCCGCAAAAATGGACATCGATGCAAAGAAGCTGAAATTCAGCGTCAGCAAATCGAAATGACAGCTCTGTTCCGTACTGGAATAGAGCTGTCAGCCTTTACAAGCAATTCTACCAAAGACACCCCCAAATCACAAGGATGCCACCCGGTCAGCGTACTTCAGTCGAATAGAATCAACACTTGCCACAACCTGCCAAATATGCTATAATCTTGATATTGCTAATCATGCGTCCCAAGGCGCATACCAAACTTGGTAACGTGCTATTTCGGGCAAGCCTGTCCCTTTGCCCGATGCGGAGCGAGGGAGGGTAGCACGACCGGATAAGGAGGTTTTTCACAGCAATTCTAACGCCCACAAAGGCCAGCGGTGTTGGGAAACCGGAATCACTGGGTTCAGCGGCAAATGTATTTGAGACAGGCAGGAAATGTGCACGGTATCAATTTGGTGCCGCGGCGGCAAAGGTCTCCCCGGGCATGCCTTGCGCTGCGGTAGAAAGACGAGGTTACAACCATGAAAAAAGAGATGAATCAATCTACGCTGACAAAAATTTTGAGCATCGGCTCCATCTGCGCGCTGGTATTCACACTCGCGCTCCTGATCGTCTACGGCAGTATCAGCCGCCGCTTGGACAACGCCAACGAGGCCCGGTTCGACCTGACCTACAACGCCAACCGCTTTATGAACGGCTCCGCCTACCTGACCAACGAGGTCCGGGCCTATGCCGCCACCGGCAGCCAGGTGCATTATGACAATTACTGGAACGAAGTCAACAACCTGAAAAACCGGGACATCGGCGTGGCCGCCATGCAGGACATTGGCATCACCGCCGAGGAGCAGGGCATGATCGACAGTATGTATGCGCTGTCCAACCAGCTCGTGCCCCTGGAGGAGCAGGCCATGGAGCAGGTGCAGGCCGGACGCCAGGCCAACGCCATTGAGTACGTCTACGGCGCGGACTACAGCACCGCCATCACCAAGATCAACGCACTGAAGGAGCAGTTCCTGGAAACCCTGAACAACCGGACCCTCCAGGAGGTGCAGGGGCTTAACCGCTCCAGCACAATCATCCAGATCCTGATGATCCTGGCCCTGCTGGTGGTGGGCGTGTTCCAGATCATCAGTATGCGGGTGATCCGCAGGCGGATTCTGCGCCCTGTGATTGCCGTCCGGGATCAGATGGGGGAGATCTCCCAGGGCAACCTGTCGGCGGAGTTCCAGTGGGAGGGGGACACGTCGGAAATCGGCACGCTGGTGGCCTCCATCCACGAGACCAAGAGCGAGCTGAAAAAGTACATCCAGGACATCGACCAAAACTTGGCGCAGATGGCCCAGGGTAATATGGATCTGTCCATTGGCAATGAATACCGGGGTGAGTTTTTGCCCATTCAGGATGCCTTGCGCCAGATTTTGGACGCTTTGAACGACGCCCTGCGCCGCATCAACCACACTGCGGGGGAGGTTTCCACCGAGTCCCAGCGAATGGCCTCCGGGGCCCAGTCCCTGTCCGACGGCGCGGTCCAGCAGGCCTCCGCGGTGGAGGAGCTGTCCGCCGGAATCCAGGACATCTCCCATCAGGTGGAGCGCACCTCCGGAGATGCGGGGAAGGCCCGGAAGTTCTCTCAGGACGCCGAGGGCCAGCTGAAGGTATGCAGTGAAAAGATGGGGGCCCTGTCCACCGCGATCGCCAATATCTCGGAGTCCTCCCTCCAGATCAACGGCATCATAAAAACCATTGAGGACATCTCCTTCCAGACCAATATTCTGGCGTTGAACGCCTCGGTGGAGGCGGCCCGGGCGGGCAACGCGGGAAAAGGATTCGCCGTGGTGGCCAACGAGGTCCAGCTGCTGGCGGCCAAGAGCGCGGAGTCTGCCAAAAATATCACGGATTTGATCAAGGAGTCGGTGCGGCTCATCCAGTACGGAACCTCCCTGTCCGAGGAGACAGAGGCGGCCCTTCTGAAGGTGGTGTCCAGTGCCCGGCAGTCCACGGATCTGGTGGACCATATCGCGGAGTCTGCCGAGCAGCAGGCGGAAACCCTGCGCCAGCTGACGGAAGGGATGGAAAACATCTCGGCCGTGGTGCAGACCAACGCCGCCACCGCGGAGGAGTCGGCCTCCTCTGCCTGTGAGCTGTCCCAGCAGGCGGAGAAGCTACAGGCGGCGGTCCGGCATTTCCGGCTCAGGACGTGATGATGGCGTTCTGTCAAGCTATTCAAGCCTGTGGCTGCGATGCCGGAAAATATCGGCCACAGGCAGGAGGCAGAGCAGGGCAAAAAGCAGCTTCTTACAGGCGCACCGTGATGCGGGCCAGACCATGAGTGGTCTGGCCCGTCCCGCTTATCCCCTCATGTTTCAAAGCTGAATTGGCCCAGCCCTTGTCTGTGTTACATCGGCGGGTTCAACCGCCCAGCCCCTCCGTAACTTTATCACGGTACCCGCCCCCCAAACCTGCTATCATCTTCCTCATCAAACTTGGGAGGACGCAACATGGGAACAAGGAAAAAACGGCGGGCGGTTGTGGACGCGGCCGCCTGCGTAGCCTGCGGCTGCTGCGCGAAAATCTGCCCCCTGTCCGCCATCCGCGTATGGCGCGGCATTCAGGCACAGGTCGATCCGGAGCGGTGCGTGGGCTGCGGCAAGTGCGCGAAGGAGTGCCCCGCCTCCATCATTGAGATCCAGGAGGTGGAGGCATGAAAAAACGCTGGTACGACTACCTGTGGATCGTGGAGCTGGCCTATATGTCCCTGGGATTCTTGAACATCCTGTTCGCCTGGCTGGGTATGCTGTTCTTCTGCATCCCGCTGATCATCTCCCTTGTCCAGGGCACAAAGGGCTACTGCAACCGCTACTGCGGCCGGGGCCAGCTGTTCGGCCTGCTGGGGGGCCGCTTCGGCCTGTCCCGGAAAAAGGACATCCCCCGGTGGATGAAAAGCAAGTGGTTCCGCTACGGCTTCCTGATCTTCTTCTTCATCATGTTCTTCCAAATGCTGTGGAATACTTATCTGGTCTTTGCCGGCGTCCAGGACCTGCGGCAGGCGGTGACGCTGCTGTGGACCTTCAAGCTGCCCTGGCACTGGGCCTACCACGGTACCCTCTTTTCCCCCGGCACCGCCCAGTTCGCCTTCGGGTTTTACAGCGTGATGCTGACCTCCACCGTATTGGGCATGATCACGATGGTGCTGTTCAAGCCCCGCAGTTGGTGCGTCTACTGTCCCATGGGCACCATGACCCAGCTCATCTGCAAGGCCAGAAACGGAACCGATCCCGCAAAATAAAAGCATCCCCTCCAGCACAGCCCCCGGCCCGCCCCGGACCGGGGGCTGTGCCCGTTCCGCCGGGGCAGGCAGGCCCAAACAGGGGCGTATGCACCGGGAAGGGCGGCGGATCAGGGATTTTCGGCAGGAATCTTCACAAGTTCTCATTGACAAGCCCCCGCAGGTGTGGTACACTACCAGTACCTGTGTGCAGGGCTTTCTTTTTGTGCGCGTTTTTACGGGACGCGGGCAAAAACCCTGATCCTCCCCGGAGGCCGCAGGGAGGCAATGCGCCGATCCCCCGTAGCTCATGAATGGGCGTATTGCGCCCGTTGATGCGCCGGATCGGCTCAGGCCGTCCGGCGTTTTCTGCTGGCGGCCAAATTCAAAAGGAGGTGCCGAGAATGGCGAAAGCCGGGAACCGTGTGAAGGTTGTGCTGCGCTGCTCCGAGTGCAAGCAGCGCAACTACAACACCAAGAAGAACAAGCGCAACACCACCGAGCGTCTGGAGCTCAACAAGTACTGCCCCTTCTGCAGAAAGCACACTCTGCACACCGAAACCAAGTAATGGGCCCAGGCTCAAACGAAAGAAGGGTTGAACTGAATGTCTGAACAGGAGAAGCGGGAAAACGCCGCTCAGAAGGAGACCGTAAGCTCCGAGAAGAAGGCCAAGGCTCCCAAGGAGAAGAAGAAGGACGCCAAGAAGCCTAACCCCGTCCTGCGCTGGCTCAAGGACCTGAAGGGCGAGCTGAAAAAAGTCACCTGGCCCACCGCCAAGGACGTGGTGAAGAACGTGGGCATCGTGATCGTGTGCGTCCTCATCGTGGGCGTGTGCATCTGGGCGTTCGACGCGCTGGCCCATGCCGTGGTCGGTGCCCTGCTCAAGCTTTTCGGTAAGTAACCGGCCATGGCGGAAGAACTGAAGTGGTATGTGGCCCACACCTACTCCGGCTATGAGAACACGGTGGCCGTGTCCATCCAGCAGGCTGTGGAAAACCGCAATATGCACGATCTGATCGCCGAGGTGTCCATCCCTCTGGAAACCGTCACCGAGATCACCGACAACGGCCCCAAAACCGTGGAGCGCAAGGTGTTCCCCGGCTATGTGCTGGTGAAGATGATCATGACCGACGAGACCTGGCATCTGGTGCGCAACATCCGGGGCGTCACCGGCTTCGTGGGCTCCGGCAACAAGGCCATCCCCCTCACCGAGGAGGAGATCGCCGCCCTGGGCGTGGAAAAGCGCGAGGTGGTGGTGGGCTATGCCGTGGGCGACAGCGTGAAGATCACCGACGGCGCGCTGGCCTCCTTCATCGGCACGGTGGAGGAGCTGGACACCGAGCGGGGCAAGGTCCGCGTGGTGGTGTCCATGTTCGGCCGGGAGACCCCCGTGGAGCTGGAGTTGGATCAGGTAGAGACCATCTGAGAAAAACAAGAGGCGGGCGAGACCCGTCCGTGGGAGAAACCCCAAGGCGGGTTTCGCAACCACCACATTTCATGTAGGAGGTGCTGTTTCAAATGGCACAGAAAATTACTGGATATGTCAAGCTGCAAATCCCCGCCGGCCAGGCAACCCCGGCCCCCCCTGTGGGCCCCGCCCTGGGCCAGCACGGCGTGAACATCGCCGCCTTCACCAAGGAGTTCAACGAGCGCACCAAGAAGGACATGGGCCTGATCATCCCCGTGGTGATCACCGTCTATGCCGACCGCTCCTTCTCCTTTATTACCAAGACGCCCCCCGCCGCCGTGCTCATCAAGAAGGCGTGCGGCATTGAGTCCGGCTCCGGCGTGCCCAACAAGACCAAGGTCGCCACCCTGTCCAAGGCGGACTGCCAGAAGATCGCCGAGACCAAGATGCCCGACCTGAACGCCGCCAGCCTGGAGGCCGCCATGAGCATGATCGCCGGCACCGCCCGCTCCATGGGCGTGCTGGTGGAAGAATAAGGGAAGGAGGAAGAAGCAATGGCTAAGAAAGGCAAAAAGTATGTGGACAGCGCGAAGCTCATCGACCGCGCCGCCCAGTATGACGTGAACGAGGCCATGGAGCTGGTGATCAAGACCGCCACCGCCAAGTTCGACGAGACCGTGGAGCTGCACGTGAAGCTGGGCGTTGACTCCCGCCACGCCGACCAGCAGGTCCGCGGTGCCATCGTCCTCCCCCACGGCACTGGCAAGACCGCCCGTGTGCTGGTGTTCGCCAAGGGCGACAAGGCGGAGGAGGCCCGGGCCGCCGGAGCCGACTTCGTGGGCGATATGGACATGGTGGAGAAGATCCAGAAGGAAAACTGGTTCGACTTTGACGTGGTGGTGGCCACCCCCGACATGATGGGCGTGGTGGGCCGTCTGGGTAAGGTGCTGGGCCCCAAGGGCCTGATGCCCTCCCCCAAGGCGGGCACCGTCACCCCCAACGTGACCCAGGCCGTCAACGAGATCAAGGCCGGTAAGGTGGAGTACCGTCTGGACAAGACCAACATCATCCACTGCCCCATCGGCAAGGTGTCCTTCGGCCCCGAGAAGCTGGGCGACAACCTGATGGCCCTCATGGGTGCCATCGTGAAGGCCAAGCCCGCCGCCGCCAAGGGCCAGTACGTCAAGAGCTGCGTCGCCGCGTCCACCATGGGTCCCGGCGTGAAGCTCAATACCGGTAAGTTCGTGTAATCACGGCCCATCCGGCAAAACATAACGCAAACAGGAGTCGCGGGCCGAAGGGCCCTGCGGCTCCTGTTTTTTGAGAGAAGCGGATCGAGGCGGCTTGCGGCGGCAAAACCTGGGACGCGCGGCTCCAAATCGTCCCCTACCAAAGCCCCAACCGCTGGCGGTTCCCCCTGGCGGGCACGGTGCTGGTGACGGACACCTATCCCTCCCTCAACTCCCACCGCTGGTGCCGCAACAGCGAGTTCGCCTTTGACGCCGGGGCCTTTGACGAGACGCTGGAGCGGCCCATACTCGGGGGCCGCCCGGTGTACGCCGCCTGCGGCGGGGTGGTGGAGGAGGCCTTTGACGGGCTGGACGACACGGACGGGGACACGGATCTGGAGGAGATCGAGGCCCAATACGGCGAGCACGCCCGGATCGACGGCAACCACGTGCTGCTTCGCCACGAGGGGGATGAGCTGTCGCTGTACGCCCATCTGCAAAAGGGCAGCGTCGCCGTTCAGACAGGGCAGACCGTTCGGGCTGGCCAGCGGATCGGCCGGGTGGGCAGCAGCGGTTCCAGCTGGGTTCCCCATCTGCACTTCCATGTCATGCTCCGGGGAATTGAGGGACCCGGCGTTCCGGTTAAATTTGAAAATCTGCGGACCATCCTGGGTGAACCGTGTATGCTGGAAGATACGGTGAACCTGGTGAGGGCAGAGTGAAAACAGAGGAGAGCGCATGCGCTCTCCTCTGTTTTGCACCTCCCTTCGCTCCGCCGCATAGGATGGCAAAAACAGGAGGTACGCCTATGCCTATCCTATATTTGAGCCCAAGTACACAGGAAAACAACATGTACGTCACCGGT
>OFFF01002004.1_pt1 | contig 12074 bp, 9 predicted proteins | sample 1521301 | NCBI WGS metagenome assembly OFFF01 (sample SAMEA3504101, study PRJEB24116) | mouse gut metagenome | biome: mouse gut; feature: mouse-associated habitat; material: faeces | place: Denmark | collected 2011
ACGAATAATGCGCTTTATCATATTCAGAACATTGAACAAAAAATTGATTCAACCTTTCTATTGGTAACTCTAATTCCTCCATATTTTCCCCATACCCTTGTTTTCGAAACATCATTAAATGAGGAACAATTTTATTTCTTCGTGCCCACTTAAAAATGTCAAAGCATTCATCAATATTCCTACTCGTCAAAACGCTCTGTACTCCCAATCGACCCTCATCTGCCAACCCCTTAGTAATCAATTTACCTATATTTTCTTTCATTTTAAGATATGAGCCTGCTATTCCTGTCAAATAGTCATTGGTTTCTTCGGTAAAACCATACATCTTACCACAAACAAACAAATTTTTTATGTCACCAAATGCTTGGATTACTTCTGAAGATAGTTCCATTAAATTACTAAAAAGAGTAATTGTACCACCAAGTGAACTTATTTCATAAAGCATCGGAATTAGTTCCGGATTCAACGTAGGTTCTCCTTCACTTACTAAAAAATAGTTCATTAACTTTTTATCATAAGCGTACTTTGATGCTTCTTTTAAAAACTGTATAGTGGTTCTATTATCTATACATTTATCATTTGAAAATCTTGTTCCACATTTCGTGAAACAAAAAATACAACGCATATTACACTCTGCTCCTGGATTCCCTCCTGGTATCGCAGCAGCCGCACGCAATAGCTTTTTCTCTGCTCTACAATTCTTTTGTATATCTTTTTCCCAGAAATAACCCCATACTGTGTTCGGTTTCATTTGTACTCACCTCTTTCCTCTCATAAAAAATCACAAATTCTCAGCTTTTCCAAGTTTTGTTCTGTATGTTCTATTAAATTCTGTTAATTCTGGTAAATCCTTCAGCCGAAATACTGGTCCTTCTACGCATACTCGTTTCTTACCACAGGTACAATTTCCACATATACCAATTCCACATTTCATATACCGTTCTAACGCAAATTGACATTCAATCTTATTTTCTATACAGACTTGGATTATGAAATTCATCATCTTTTCTGGACCACAAGTGTAAACCACATCAATTTTTTTCTTTTTAAGCAATTCTTGAAACGCCTGAACGACCGTTCCATGATAACCATAAGAGCCGTCATCTGTTGTATAAATTGCTTTAGAAAATCTATCCACATACAACAACTGTTCTTTACTCCTAGATCCAATAATAATTTGTGGTGCTTCCAACGCTTCTATCAATGGCAAAACAGTTGCTGTACCAGAGCCACCAGTTATCACACACGCTTTTTTATTCCTATCAATCTCATAGCCATTTCCATAAGCTCCTCTAACGCCAAAAAAGTCTCCCCTTTTTAGGTTAAAGAGTTTTTTTGTAAAATCTCCTTTTAGTTGAACCGTTATACCAACAATACCATTGTGATTATATGCAATTGTAAAAGGTTTTTCATTTACTCTAGGCAACCATATCATAAAAAACTGTCCCGGATTGCAAATAACGGGATATTCAAATAAAAATGTTTTATACCCAACTGCTTCATCTATTACATCTAAAATTTTTACCATTGTGGGCAAATCTGCCCTCATATCATATTCATTATTTAACATGAGCTTTCCCTACAATCTCCTTTACTGAAGAATAATTATTAGCAATCAACCATTCTTCCATCTCATCATTAATTTTTTGAAATACCTCGACACCTCTATAATAAACTGCTGATCCTACTCCTACAACAGTTGCTCCAGCCATCATCATTTCGATTGCATCCCTCCCTGTTGTTATTCCACCTATTCCAATTATCGGAATATCAACTTGTTTATATATTTCATAGACACATCGAATAGCAATTGGCTTTATTGCGGGTCCAGATAGTCCACCTACCATAAAATCGAGCACAGGTTCTTTACTGTCAATATTGATTACCATACCAGGACCAACCGAATTGCAAGCAGAAATAGCATCCGCTCCAGCATCTTGTGCTGCTTTTGCAAGACATCCAATATTCTCTACATTCGGTGATAATTTTGCTATTACCGGAATAGAAGTATTCTTCTTTACCGTCTTTACAATATCGTATGTTGCCTCGGGTGTTGTTTGTCCGGCCAGCATTCCATAACCAGGCGTATGTGGACAAGACAAAGCAATTTCTACAGCAGCAAAATCATATGGCAAAAAATTCTTTGACATATAATCAAAATCATCTATATTTTTACCAATGATATTCGCCATCACAGGAATATTTATATCATGCAAATCCTTGAATTCCTTTATTGCTTCATCAATTCCTTGATTCGGATATCCAACCGCATTGATCAATCCTGGACCAAATGATAAAACACAGGGACTTGAATGACCTGTTTGTGGCAACCGACTAATTGACTTTATAGTAATCATACCAATTTTATTGTCAACCAGCTCATTAAAATAAGATTTTGACACCCCTAAAACCCCAGCTGCCAAAACTGTTGGATTTCGGAGCTTAATCCCACAAAATGTTGTTTCAAGAATTGACATATTAACTCCTCCTAGTATAATATTTTCACCCGTTTCTGCCATAGCAAAACACTTTCCGTTTAAAACGCCTTTTTACTACAGCATCATAATAATTTTGTACAGCACATTTTTCATTACAAATACAACTTTAGATATAATCAAATTTACTGTACCAAATCGCTTCGCAATGGATTGCCAACATTATTCCTTTATGTTACACTATCTCTAGTGTAACATAAAGGAATAATGTTCTGATAATTTTATGAATTGTAGTGGAGATAGCATCTTCTATCCAGAGCTGCTCTTTTTGTCTGCTCTGAATCTAATACTTCACTTAGATATTGTACCACATTCAAAGCTCAATTTCACTATATAATATCTAATAATTTGTGTCAAATACTATTCAATCTTTTTAGGCATGAAAATCTGCTGAATCTATTATTCTCATATCTTCCATATCCTATCATTTCTAAAGTGAAAATTATGTACCCACTACGGTATGTCTGAAAACTTATTTTTGGCGTGTTTCAAATAATAGCTATTTTGTTGACACTTTTCAAATCCCCACATGCTTTCAGTTCCAGTATTTATGCGGGTTTGATGCAGTTTCCCGAACACATATTTGTCAACTATAATTGAAACACGCCCTTATTTCTTCTATAAAATAATTTATACAAAATGTAGCGGTAGGGATGAAGGGAGACGTCAACCAGAATATCATTCATCATAAAGAACCAAGGAACTGTGCAAAAATAAATTTACTGTTTTAACAAAATATGGTATTATGGTTATATGGAGGTATGACCATGGAAGAACGAATTCGTATTATGTTACCATTACTTGACGAAAGGCAACGGCGTATATATCTTGCGGCCGAAGCAAAAACATACGGAAGGGGCGGGATCGCCACCGTGAGTAGACTGAGTGGTGTTGCGTCTTATACTATAAGGCAGGGGCTTAAAGAGATTGAAAGTGGCGAGCCAATCGAAAGGAAAGACAAAATGAGGGCCCAAGGAGCTGGCCGAAAAAAGCTTCAGGACAATATTCCGGACATTGAAAGCCATATACAGGAAATTATAGACGGCAGTACATATGGAGACCCTCAAAAAGCGCTGTCTTATACAACCCTTAGTTTGCGGAAGATCAAAGATATCCTTGCTGAGAAATTTAATATTGACATCAGCTTTCGTTCTGTCAGTAATATCCTGGAAAAACTTGGGTATAGTAAGCAGGCAAACCAAAAAATGCTCCAGATTGGTAAGCCGCATCCTGACAGGAATGAGCAGTTTGAGTTCATTAACAGCAAGACTGCCAATTTTCTTGAAAAGGGACTGCCCGTGATTTCTGTCGATGCAAAGAAAAAAGAGAATATCGGCAATTTCAAGAACAATGGACAGGAATATAGGAAATCAAAGAATCCAAGAAAAGTTTTGGATCATGATTTTCCTATTCGTGAACTTGGTAAGGTTGCCCCTTATGGCGTTTATGTGTTGAATGACAACACAGGATTTGTCAATCTGGGTACTGACCATGACACTGCGGAATTTGCCGCCGAAAGCATTCTCCGCTGGTGGACATGCATAGGGAGTCATACCTTTCCAGAAGCAGACAGAATCTACATCAACTGCGATAATGGCGGAAGCAATGGAAGTCGTCTGCATCTTTGGAAGTATGAGCTCCAACAGCTTGCAGATCAAACTGGTCTGGAGATCCATGTATCCCATTTTCCACCTGGAACATCGAAGTGGAACAAGATAGAGCACCGGCTTTTTTGCTATATAACAAAAAACTGGCAGGGTCAGCCGTTAATTGATATAGAAACAGTGGTAAATCTAATATCAAGTACTACAACTGATAAAGGTCTGAAAGTCAAATGCCAGGTGGATACAAATAAATACGAGCTGAAACGTAAAGTTACAGAGGAAGAATTTGCAAAAATAGAATTGTTTCCATGTGACATTTTAGGAAATTGGAACTATGTAATCAAACCCCGAAGGTAGTTAATCAATAGTATAAAAATGTAAATTTATTTTTGCACAGTTCCTAGGTAGACAGCGGCAGTGTCAGCAGCTCTTTATCCGTCAGTACCAGCGACGGCAGAAGAAAATCATTCCAGAATGCCAGCGCATTTAAGATCACCATCGTGGAAATGATCGGCTTGAGCAGAGGAAATACAATCTTGAAAAATGTCTGGGAATGTGTACACCCGTCAATATAAGCCGCTTCCTCAAGCGCGATCGGTATATTTCCGTTGATAAATCCATGGAACATAAATACCGACATCGCCATGGAAAATCCGGTATGCATGAAAATCAATGTCAGCCGGTGGTTCAATATATTCAGCGTTCCGCCGTAAATGCTCACAAGCGGGATCATGATCGCCTGGAACGGAATGATCATGGAAGCCACCATCAGGGCAAACGTGATTTTTGAAATCCAGTTTTTATGGCGTACGATATAGTATGCCAGCATTGCCGCGAACAAGGTCACGAGCGCCGTTGCCGATACCGTTACGATCAGAGAATTTTTAAACGCGTTCAGGAAATCCATCTGCGTAAATGCCTTTACAAAGTTGTCAAACGATAAGCCCTTGATCGTAAACAGCCAGGAAAACGGGCTTTTGATGATATCTCGTTTTTGCTTCAGCGAATTGATCACCACCATGAGGAATGGAAACATGTACGCAATAAATATAATGATCAATCCGGCCATTGCCAGCATATTTGCCGCTTTCTTTTTTGTTCCGCCCACTACTGTCTGCTGCATTATGCCTCAACCTCCTTCTTCTTTGTCAGATATACCTGGATCCCGCTGATGCACGCTACAATGATAAACAGGATCAATGCTTCCGCCTGGCCCACACCGAACTGCCTGGATGTAAATGCCTTCTCATAAACATGCATGGCCGCCATTTCCGTAGTCCCGTAAGGCGCGCCTGCTGTCAGTGATAAGTTCACATCATATACCATGAACGCGCGGGAAAGCGTTAAAAACAGGCAGATGGTCACGGAGGACATCATAAGCGGCATCACGATACTCCTCATCTTTCTCCATCCAGAAGCGCCGTCGATACTTGCCGCTTCCATAACATCTTCACTGAGTCCCATAAATCCGGCCACATAGATCAGGATCATATAGCCCGACAACTGCCATACAGATACAAGCACTAACGCCGCAAATGCCTTTGACGGGTCAGAGAGCCAGGACACCTCAAACGCAGTCCATCCCGTGGATTCTCCGATATTTACAAAGACTCTGGAAAATACAAACTGCCAGATATATCCCAGTACAATTCCCCCAATCAGATTTGGCGTAAAAAATCCTGCGCGGAAGAAATTCTGTCCTTTCATCCCCCTGGTCAGAAGGTAGGCAATTCCAAATGCCATCACATTTACGATCACAACCACAAAAATCACATATTTAAATGTCAGGAGCAGCGAGGTCCAGAATTGTACGTCCTTCATCACTCCTCCGAAATTTTTCAGCCCCACAAAGTTCTTTACGGCAGATACTCCGTTCCAGTCTGTCATGGTCAGATACACTCCATATACAAACGGAATGATTACGACTGCAATAAAGCAAAACAGTCCCGGCAACGCAAAAATACAGAAATCTTTTCCATTATTTTTCGACTTCATCATGTCCTCCTCTATTCCTGTTCATCCCAATATTCCTGAACCGACGTGATCAGTTCTTCCCTGTCACTGCGTTCCGCAAGATACTTCTGCATTGCGGCGCCCAGCACGGCCCAATGGTCATTTGGTACGATCGCAGATGCATTAAATGCACGGCCCTCATGTACTTTTTCATAGATATCCCGGCTCAGCGGGTCGCTTGGCTCATATGGATTATTTTGAAACGGAGGGATCAGATTGCAGGTCTTAACCATCATCTGCTGTCCGATCTCACTGTAAACGATCCAGTTTAAAAATTCTTTTGCCGCAGCCTGTTCTTTTTCTGAGGCAAGCTGTCCGTCCAGCATCACCTGCTTGGAGGGAGACCCCTGGATCTGCCTGTTTGCAAAATCGTCCTCATCGTTGTTCATAAAATAGGGCAGGAAACCATATGCATCCTCATTCTCTGCTCCTGCTTCGGAAAGGTTCGGCCATGCCCAGTTTCCATTAAACCAGAATGCCGTCTTTCCGTCCGCAAGGTCGATCGCCATCTCGTCATAGTCCGCTCCCAGCGGGTCCCCTTTGGCCACATTGTACTCTTTTAATACATCAAACATATCCAGAAATTCCTGCATCCGGTCATAGGAATGTAAGTCCAGCGTCCCGCCCTTGATCTGTTCGATGACCTCCTGCGCGCCTTCGGACGTCCCGTCATAGGTCTCATAGACAAACTGCAGATGATGCGCCCCCAGCGACCAGTCTTCCTTTGCCATAGAGACAGGCTTCTTGATCCCCGCGTCCACCAGCCTGTCCAAAAGTTCTGTAAATTTCTCCAGTGAAGTAATCGAATCCGGGTCAAATTCCTCTCCAAGTGCTTCCTCGATCACTGTCTTATTATAGATCACACCTCGTCCCTCAATGCACAGAGGAAGGCTGTATACCTTGCCGTTCACCTCTGTCAGATAGCCTTCCGCCTCTTCGGTCCAGTCCTCTTCCGACAGATCCGCCGCTTTTTCCTCCGCCAGCGCAATGACGTCCGTTGTATCCAGGATGGACATTGTGGGCGGATTCCCTGAATTGTACAGGCTGACTACCTTTGTATAAGGGGAATCGTCTGTTACCGGCATCACCTCCACATGAACCCCGGACTTCTTCTCAAATTCCTCTCCCATCTTCTCCAGCGCCACCTGAATCTCCGCCTTTGAGTTTAACAGTGTGATATTCGTGCCTGACAGCGCACTGTCGTACTCGAATGTGTCCACAGAGGTATCGATCGGCTCTTCTTTTACCTCTTCATTCGGATCATCCGGGTCACTCGCGAAGCCGAACCTGCATCCGGTCAGCATGGCCGGCACCAGCACAAGGGCAAGCCCCAGTGAAATGCCTCTTAATACGTTCTTTCTCATGACTCATTCCTCCTGTTCTTATTGTAACCGGTTAAGTAACCGGTTATTTTATAGATATAATATCATTCCGAAGGTTGAAAGTCAAACAAGAATTATCAGTTTATGAAAAATGACGGTTTTTGATTTCTGAATTTATGCACATTCAACAAAACCGGTTACTTTACCGATTACAGCTTGTCCGGAAAATTTGTTTTTGTTATACTTGGATATATACGAGCGCTGCCATGCAGCCGGATATGCAGTACAAGAAAGGCATTATAGCTATGAAAGAGAAAAAAAATGTTACTTTTAACGATATCGCTGATTACACCAATTTTTCAAAAACCACGATTTCCAGATATTTTAATAATCCGGATTCTCTCACGCTGAAAAATCAGCAGATTATTTCCGACGCCCTTGTTAAGCTGGGTTATCAGGAGAATAAAGTAGCAAGGATCCTTGCGAATGGGAAAACAGAATTTATCGGTATCATTATTCCGGACCTGTATTACCATTTCTATTCGGAAATATTGAATCAGATTTTATCCACATATGAGGTTTTCAATTATAAATTTCTGATATTTGTCGGAAATAAAAACGAAGAAACAGAACGCCGCTATATTCAGGAGCTGCTTGCCTATAAGATTGAAGGTATGATTATTTTAAGCCATACGATATCATCGAAAGAGCTTTCCGGCCTTTCGATCCCTATCGTTACGATCGAACGCGAGGACCGGTATGTGTGCAGCGTAAATACGGATAACCACATGGGTGGATATCAGGCGGCTGCCCTTCTTGCCAGGCATCAATGTGATATTCTGATCCATATCAACTCCCCTGCGTCAGAAGATGTCCCTGCCCATGGACGTCTCAGCGGCTTTTCTGATTTCTGCCGTGAAAACAGCCTGGAATACCGGATCATCCAGAAGGAATTCGGACATGACTACAAAGGTGCCCTGCCGCAGATACGCACAATCCTTGACGACCTGGAAAGCCTTTATCCGGGACAAAAAAAGGGAATTTTCATTTCCAGCGACACGCTCGCCAATGTGATGCTGAATCTGCTCATCCGAAAATACGGCACACTGCCTGAGGATTATCTCCTGGTTGGTTTTGACAATTCCCCCATATCCCGCGAGGCTGTCCTTCCCATCAGCACCGTCGGGCAGCAGATCGACAAACTCGCCTACGAAGCAGTGCACCTCCTTGTAGAGCAGATGACGGAACAGAAAAAGAGAAAACCGGTTCCTTTAGACAAGCCGGTCCATAAGATCATCCCTCCCATATTATTTCGCCGGGAGACCACTGAGCATTCCTGACAGTTATTGAAAAATGCTGTTGATAAAGGACATTTCTGTCTTTTATTTCTAGCGGATGACACCGCAGATATACAGTCCTGCTCCCGGCAAAGCCCGGCATCCTATAGATGTTTATTCATGAATGCAATGATGCCGTATTCTACTTCATCCTTGATCTGAGCATAGTTGTGGATCTCATGGCGGAATCCAGAATATACCTTGGTATCCACAGCATGCCCAGTCTCGTACAGCCAGTTGCTGACCTCATAGATTCCCTTTCCGTACTGCCCCACCGGATCCTGGTCGCCTCCGATATTGTAGATCGGAAGCTCCTTCGGAACCTTTTCTGCCCATTCCGTACCATTGATCACATTCATCATCTGCACAAAATAAAGCAGGGACTGATTCAGCGTAGGCTTTGTAAACGCATCGAAGGGATCCTCCGCGTGGTCTCTCTGCACATAGGGATCCGCACAGATCCATTCATTTCCGATGCTGACCTCCCCGCAGCGCTCGCACATCCATCCAAGCAGGCTTCCTGCATACGCCGGATCAGATTCTTTTCCTTTTCCGTCGGCAACTGCTTTTTCCAGTTCCTTTGCCACGTCCTCTGCTCCCGGAAATACGCCGGAAGTCCCGCAGATCGTCGCGCCTGCCAGCTTGCTTCCGTATTTTGCTATGTAGTCCCTCACGATAAAGGACCCCATGCTGTGGCCAAACAGGAAATACGGAAGATTCGGATATTTCTCACATACCAGTTCTGTCAGTCTGTGCTCGTCCTCCATCATTGTATGGCAGCCCTTGTCTCCCCAGTCGCCCCAGGTATCATTCTCCAATGCGGTCTTGCCATGGCCTACGTGGTCGTCGGCAGCCACGATGAAGCCGGCGTCCATGAACTTCACGATCATATGCAGATAACGCCTGGAATGCTCGCCGTATCCGTGGATGATCTGGACAATCCCCTTCGGCTCTGCCGCCGGGACATAAATCCATCCATAAACCTCGTCGCGCTCGTTGAATGACTGAAATTTTACTTCGTGTAACATGTGTTGTTCCTCCTTATATTTTATATATATTGCATCCGATCTATAAATCAAACACTCAAAAATCCGTAGAGCATCTTCTTACAATCTCACACCGCACCTTATGGTTCTGCTCCACATCCTCTTCTCCCTGAAGCACTTTCAAGATCCGGTCGACCGCGTCGCTGCAGAGCCGCTTCACCTGGTTATCCACCGAAGTCAGCTCCGGCTCACAGCACACAGCCATCGTGGAGTTATTATATCCTGCCACGCTCAGCTCCTCCGGCACACTCAGCCCTTTTGCCCGGGCATATTTGAGCACTCCTACCGCCAGGCCGTCATTGCATGCAAACACACTGTCAAATTCCAGCGTCCTGTGCGCCAGCAGCATTTCCTTTACATAAAGCACCTTGTTCTGCATATAGCCTGATGAACTTTCTGAAAAATCTGAAAGGCCGGCTCCATCCGGCTGCTGCATGTCAAACGGCCGGATATAATGTTTCAAATCTCCAAGTATGGGATATCCCGCATCTGCCAGCGCGCTTTCATACCCCTGCATCTTCTGCCGCGCGCTGTATGTCTGTGAATCATACAAAAAAAGAATCCGCTTCTTTCCCCGGCGGATCAGCGCCTGAGTTACGTCATACGCCCCCTGCTGGTCATCCCCGTAGGAACAGTAGATATTTTCACCCTCCACATATCCATTGATCATGAATACCGGTACCTGCTGCGCTGCTGCGCGGACATATTCTGTCTCTCCCGGATTCTTTCCCGAACCGGCGTACAAAGATCCTACAAGGATCAGTGTATCAATCCGCTTGGAAAGCAGGAGCTTGGTATGATGCTCCCTGGCCTCCTGGGCGCTCCCGCTGCAGCTCAGGATACAGTCATATCCGTATTCGTGGAGACGCTTTTCCAGATGAGAAACAGCCTCCGCCATATACTGGTCGGAGATATCCGGACACAGGATTCCGATGGTCTTCATGGAATTTAACCCCAGACCTCTGGCAAATACATTGGGCGTATATTCCGCTTCTTCCATCACAGCAAGAACTTTTTGCTTTGTCTTTTCGCTGACGCGCGGACTTCCGTTCACAACCCGGGAAACGGTAGCGATCGAAACCCCCGACAGCTTTGCTATATCGTAAATGTTCATCCTGTCACCTCTTGAATACCGCCGTACAGTCCACAACCGGCCCAATCCTTATAAGCACTCACAAAATCTATGATTGTAAGTTCTTTCATCTTCTACTCTTAATTCTATAGTATTTTTCACAAAATTGCAAACCCTATTCCTAAATTTTTCTACTTTATCTAACTGTTCGTTATTGTTCACAGTAACACTTCATTTTTATCTTTTTTCTTTTTCTATTGACTCCTCCCCTGTTTTGTAGTACAATTTATGTAAGCACTTACATTATGTAAAACTGAACCAAACCACTCGTCACATATTAACAGGAACTCTCTTTTCAGAAAGGAATCTTTATGCAGGAATTTATCAAAATTCATCCTCAGGACAACGTAGCGGTTGCCCTCTGCCCTCTTTCTGCGGGCAGGACATTCCAGGTGGACTCACAATCCGTTGTACTGACCGAAGACATACCACAGGGGCATAAGTTTACTCTGACAGATCTCCCGGAGGGCGGGCAGGTGATCAAGTACGGATGCCCCATCGGATTTACCAAAGAGCCTGTGTCTGCAGGCGCATGGGTTCATACCCACAATCTGCGGACAGGGCTGGGGGATGTGCTCACCTATACCTATGACAGGCAGTGCACTCCGGTCACACCTTCTGATCCCGTATTTTTCCAGGGCTACCGGAGGGCGGACGGCAAAGTCGGCGTCCGCAACAATATCTGGATCATCCCGACCGTAGGCTGTGTCAATAACGTGGCAGCCGCCATCGAACGGCAGGCCCAGGTGTATCTTACGGAACAGATCGACGAGATCTCCGCGTTTCCACACCCCTACGGCTGCTCCCAGATGGGCGATGATCAGGAGCATACCCGGCAGATCCTTGCCGACCTGATCCGGCATCCCAATGCAGGCGGCGTACTGGTGCTCGGCCTGGGATGTGAGAACAGCAATATTGAGGAACTGAAAAAATACATCGGAAGCTATGACCCGCAGCGCGTCCGCTTCCTTGTCTGTCAGGAATCCGAAGATGAGATTGCTGACGCCCTGGATATCATCCGAGAGCTTTCGGAATATGCGGGGCAGTTCCGGCGGGAGCCGATCCCCTGCAGCGAACTGGTCGTCGGCATGAAATGCGGCGGCTCCGACGGCCTCTCCGGAATCA
>OFFF01002006.1_pt1 | contig 12068 bp, 10 predicted proteins | sample 1521301 | NCBI WGS metagenome assembly OFFF01 (sample SAMEA3504101, study PRJEB24116) | mouse gut metagenome | biome: mouse gut; feature: mouse-associated habitat; material: faeces | place: Denmark | collected 2011
CTAAATTGACGTGCTTGTACGGACTTTGCAGCAAGTGCAAAGTCCTGGGCTGAACCGTTACTGCATCAGCACAATTCATTATATCACATGTCACCAATTTTCAACAGAAAATTGATGACCTTCTTGTGCATCAGCACAATTCATTATATCATATGCAATCTTCTTTGTCTCTAATTATGTGCGTTATTTACACATGAACAGAGAAATACGGACAAATCCTTGGATTTGGAACTTAACCGATCCAGGATTTGTCCGCTTTCTGATTTTTTATCCTTTATTGAATCTATCGCAGTATACCATATTTAGCGGCATACTATATTTAACCGCTTACTCCATCCACCTTCACAATACATATCCGTGTTGCCTCCAGGCTGCTGCCCGAATAGCTTCCCCACACGTTTATGAACTGGCCTGTGGCCATATCGTCCGCCGTTGCCTCCGACAAATCGTACCTCGCTCCTCCTTCATAGATATTTTGCACCGCAAACAATGTATCTTCATCATATGTAACCGTGACTTTGTTAAAACCGGAATCATCGCCTTCAGCACCGGGAGCAACAACCATAATTGCCTCCGAGCCATCCTCCAATTCTTCCTCAACAGCTTCCACCACCGTAATCTGCCCTTCCGCTATTTCCTTGATATCCCCTTTCAAATCAGGGGCACTGTCCGGCCATGCATCAGTTTCCTTCCCTTCAGATGATTGAGCCGTTTCCTCACTCTCTGCCACTCCTCCGCCAGAATCCTTTCCCCCTTCATCTGCTGCCGGCTCCTGGACTGCATCCTCGCTTTTATCCCCTTCTTCCGAAATCGGTTCGCCTTCGATACCCTGCGGCACCTCCTGCCCCGCTTCCCCCTTTGCATCCCCGCAGGCGCATACCGCCAACCCCATGGCGGATACCATTCCTGTCAGCAACAACATTTTCTTCCATTTCCACGCTACTTTTTTCATTATTTTCCCTCTTTTCTGTGCAGTTTTTTGTTTTCTTACTGATTTTATCAACACTATCTCTAAGAAAACTCTAAAAAATATTAATAAATTATAAATAACAGGGATTTCAACATCCGAATCCTATGCAAGAAAAAAAGAGCCAGCCCAGCGGCCAACTCCCTTTCCCATAGTATTTTGATGTGGTTCTGTCAATCAAAGACCCCGCTGCAGTCGCCAAATGTTAGGCATGCCACTTGGCCCGTTGCCCGCAGGAATTAGCCCTTAACGCAGCCCTACATAAATATGAATTTCCGCATTTTCCATGCAGTCGTCCTGATACTCTTCGAAATCGCACCGGAAAGTTCTCGGCAAATCCATCTGCCAAATTTCCTGCCAAGCAGCCGCAACCGCCTGCACCATATCTCCATGGATGACAAATTTCGCGTACCGTCCGGCGGGAATCCGGCAAACGGCGAATCCTCCCCCCTGGGGCTCCTCTTTTGTCTCGCAGGCGGCCATTACCGTATAATCCGCTGTGGCATCCGCTGCATAATCGGTATATATCCCCAGCGCTTTCTCGTTCACTTTCCCAGGAATGGACTCATATATCCCTTCATGATAAAGCCGGTTCCACAGCCCTCCAATCACTGCCCCCATGTCGGGGGACAAATTATTCGTCCTCGCCGATACGCCTACCGCTATCTTTTCTTCCAATGTTACAATTTCATAATTCATAAATAAGACCATCCTTTCTTTTTTCTGGCCTTATTCTATCAAAGCAAACAAGACATCTGCATGTCATGTTCCCAACATTTCCTTTGTTTATACAATGCGTTCCTTTGACTTATACAATTTCCCGGGGAACACCAATCAATATCCGTATCATCTTCATGAAAGCGTATTCGAATATTTTTTCCGGATTCCTTCCGCAAAATTCAGCACATCCTGCCGGAACTCCACCGGCTCTAAAAGCTCCGCCCCATCCCCGAAAGATGAAATCCAGCCTACAATGCTCGCCTTATCCATAAAGCCAAAAGAAAAGAGCAGCGTTCCGTCCGGCCTGGCTTCGAAACTCTCCGGGCCATATTCTTCCACCAGCCGCCACTTAAATTCCGGCTGGATTATTGCCTTCACCTGATATTGATACGGAAAAATCTTTTCCACCGAAAAATCCGGAAGCGGCACGGCACGTTTTTCAAACAGTTCCTCTGTATGCAGTTCCGTCATCCGCCCCAGTTTAAAGAGCCGGAAATCTTCCCTTTTCTCACACCATCCCCATAAATACCAGCCTGCCCACTGGAAAATCAGGTCATAGGGCTCTACAATGCGCTTTGACTCCCCTTTGGGCGAAAAATACATAAAAGAAACCTTGTGCCCTGATAAAATCGCATCGTGCAGCAATTCGATTTTCGGTGAAAGGGATGCTTTATACCAGGAAGAAAGGTCGATTAAAATATGGGTGTCCCCAGCCAATAGATTGGAAGCCCCCGCCGACAGCTTTTCCATCAGCTGGGCATAACGGTTCGTACCGCTGACGCTGTCCAGGCTTCGCAGCCCCGCCAAAATCGCCTGCATATCCGATGTGCTAAGCAGCGCACGGTCAATGTTATACCCTTCCATAATGGACACGCCGCCATTTTGCCCCTGCTCCGTCACCAAAGGAATGCCCGCCATGCACAAGGCTTCAATATCCCGGTTGATGGTGCGGCGGGAGACTTCAAATTTTTCCGCAAGATATGGAGCTGTCACTTTTTCCTTTTGCAGCAAAATAGACAATATCCCTATCATTCGTTCCAGTTTCATTGCAATCTCCTTAATATTAGTCTCCATTCCGCATTGCTGCGGCTTAAATTATACTATTTCCTACAGCAGCCTCCGCAGCAGTGCTTCCCGGTTATTGATAAACATTTCCGTTACCTGATAGCTTTCCGTTTCCTCATATCCGCACAAGTGTACTTTCCCACTGTCGAAGCTATATATTTCCGCATCGGGAATCCCCAGCAATATAGGAGAGTGTGTAGCGATGATAAACTGAGCGCCCCCTTTTGCACAGCGATAAATTTCCAGCAAAAGCGTCAGCTGCCGTTGCGGCGACAATGCCGCTTCCGGCTCATCAAAAATATATACACCGCCCGGTTTCATATAATTCTGAGCAATGGCCAGAAAACTTTCCCCATGAGATTTTTCATGATATCGCTGCGATGGATGCATGATATCAACATAATCCTCTTCCTTAGTCGCCACATTATAAAAACTTTCCGCCCTGAGGAAATAGCCCGACTTCGCTTTATAAACCCCTTTGGAAAGCCTGATTGCGCCCCATAGTTCGGAATGGGAATCATAGGTAGAAAAATTATAGTTCCGTGTGCCCCCTTCCGGATTAAACCCGTAGGCCACAGCAATGGCCTCTAACAGCGTGGATTTCCCACTTCCGTTTTCTCCGACAAAAAAGGTGATATTGCTGTTAAATGATATATATTCCAGCCCGTTGATTGCAGCGATATTTCTTAAGTAACTGTTTTCGCTTATTTTGTTCCAGTCAAACAATATGCTTTGGATAAATAGATGATTCATTCCCATGTACAATGCACTCTGCCTTTCATCGCTGACACCGGCATTTCTATGCATCCCTCCATAGCAATATTTTATTCGCCTTTTTAGCGTCCGTCAAGGAATATGCCGAGCCAGTTATCATTTCCGCCGAACATCCGCCGATGCGTAAAGGGCTGGCTGTATGAACCCCATTGCGCCAGCTGCAAATATGATCATAATCCCATTGCGGGCCGGCAGCTTCCTGTCTCAATCCAACTCCGCCCCATTAGATCCAATCACCTTTTGATACCAGTAAAAGCTGTCCTTACGAATCCGGGCACACTGTCTCGCATCCGAATCGGTCCGATCCACATAAATAAGCCCGTACCTCTTCTTCACCCCGTTGGAGGTGGACAGGACATCCACCGCGCTCCACGGGCAATAGGCCAATACTTCCACCCCTTTATCAATAGCCCTTTTTATAGCTTTAATATTTTCCCTCAGGAAGTCAATCCGGTAATCATCATGCACCTTCCCATCTTCCGTCAATGTATCATAGACCCCCAGCCCATTTTCCGTAATCATCAAAGGCTTGTTATAACGGTTATACAAATCCCTAAGCATATATTCCATTCCCTGGGGGTCAATGGCCCAATCCCAGTCCGTTGTATCCAAGCGGGGATTTGCGCACATTTCATAAAATCCCGGATGGGTCTCGAAACCGGAAATCTCCCCCTTTTTCCCGGAACGGTTCACCCCGCTCCACTGGATTTCCTTTTCCCCGGCTTCGCACCACTTAGCGCACTCGCTGGCGTAGTTATTAAGGGCCAGGAAGTCTGAGATGGCTTTCGGATCTGCCAGCAGTTCCAAGTCCCCCTCTTCCATCACCGGCGCCAGCCCATGCTCTTCCAGGTAAATCTGAGCCGCCTTGTTATAATGCCCTTTAAAATATACATCCGTATAATAATCATTCCGCAAAGCCTGTGCATTCTGCATGGCCATCACATCTTTAGGGTCGGATGTCAGCGGATAAATCGGACTGTACCCCAGCGGCGCACCTGCCAGCCCGCCGGGCACCAGTTCGTGCACCAGTTTGTTGGCTATCGCCTGCGCCAGATTCATATGATGGTTAATCTGATACCGTTTCTGGTTATCCTTTAGCACATCATCCGGAATATAGCATTTCTGCGTCCAATACTGCACAATAATACTTTGCTCATTGATCGTGGTCCAGTATTTTACTTTATTCTTAAATTCGTTGATGACATAGCGTGCAAAATGCTCAAAATCCTTCACAACCCGCCTGTCCAGCCAGCCACCGTACCGTTCCACCAATGCCCACGGCAGGTCATAATGGTACAGCGTCACAATAGGCTCCATTCCGTTGTTCAGCAGTTCATCAATCAGATTTCGGTAATACCGGATTCCCTTTTCGTTCGCCGGCCCATCCCCATCCGGAAATACCCTGCTCCATGCGATGGAAAAGCGGTAGGTATTAAACCCCATCTCCTTCATAAGGGCGATGTCTTCCCGGAAATGATGGTATTGGTCGCTTGCCACCTCCGCGGTGGCAAACCCAAATTTTTCAAAACTATCCTGGTTAATGATATCCTGCTGGCTGGCTTTCTTGCCGTCTTCGTAAGCCGCACCTTCCACCTGATAGGCGCTGGTGCTGGCCCCCCATAAAAATCCTTTTGGAAATTCCTTGCCCATACATGCTCCTTTACTGCAGCAGTCCAGCCTTTCGGCTTCCCTGTTACCGAATTGTGCCAAACTATTGCCCTTTACTTTTTCTCTGCCCGTTTCCCTAGAATATACGTCACCGCGAAGGATATTGCAACAGCAATCACCATGACAATCATAGAAACAATAAGGTTATGGAATCCGCCGCCCATTTCAGCCGGCGTAATATACGCTGCAAAGGAGATAAAACCCGGCGTAGACACTACATACTGAGTCATTCCCAAAAGCCCTGCCAAAAAGCCGCCGATTCCGCCGCCAATCATCGCACCGATTAACGGATATTTCTTCACAAAGAGCACGCCGTATACCCCTGGCTCTGTAATTCCGCACAAAGCCGTGATCCCCGCACCGGCGGATACTGATTTTTCCTCCGCGCTCTTGGCAATCAGAGCTGCCGCCAGGCATGCACCGCCCACAGCTACGTTAGCCGGAGCCATACCAGTACAAATCAGCGGGTCGCTGCCCAGTTCTTCCAGAAGTAAAAACAAAGGCACATAAGTCGCATTATTCATACCAAAGAATACCATCCAGCAAGTGGTTGCACCTACAATGGCTACGGAGAAAGCCGGAATTGTCCGGTAAAGGGCCAGCAGTCCGCTGCTCAGCCAAGTACCAACCGTATTTCCGATAGGCCCAAGGACAATCAACGTCACGGGAACAGTTATCAGCATAGTCATCAGCGGCACAAAGATAGTCCGCAAATATACCGGCATATGCCTTTGGAGGAACTTATATACCACCGACATAAAAAGTACGCCCAGGATAATAGGGAAAATATTGGAATTATACCCAATTGCCTGAATCTTGATGCCAAAGAAATCCAATCCTTCCACCCCGTTAATCCCACTGTACAATAAAATTACTGCCAAAAACGCCCCCAGATATCCATTGGATTTCAATCGCGTTGCTGCACTGTAGCCTACAAATACCGGCAGGAAATAAAATGCCGCCTGATTAATTGCATAAAATACCTGATATGTTCCGGAGTCCGCACTGATGCCGAAAAAAGTAGTGAGCAAGGTCAAAACCGCGCCGGTAAGGCCCCCTGCCACCAACACCGGAATTACCGGTGAAAAAGTTCCGCCGATGAAGGAGAAAATAGCGTCCAGTACCTTCCCCTTTGGCTTATTATCCGCCTTCAAAGCTTCCGGGTCCTCCACAGAACCGCCGGCCTTAATGCCTTCGCGCTTTGTCATCTCCTCATACAGGCTAGGCACATCCTGCCCCACTACAAACTGATATTCCCCGTCTTGTATAATCAGATTCAAGATTCCCTGAATCTTCTTAGCCCCTTCCTCGTCCAGCTTGGAAGAATCCACCAGCTGCAGGCGCAGACGCGTCATGCAGTGAGTTACATTTGCAATATTTCCTTCTCCTCCGACAGCCCTAATCACCCCGTCCGCCATCGCTGCATAATTTTTCTTTGCCATTTTTCCCTCATTTCTGCGCGGCTTTCGTATCCTCATTTAATGTCCATTTAAAATATTACCTCATTCAATTTTATAGATTCGTGTGCCAAAATCCCTGCTAAGCCTTTGTGCATTCCAAGTTTGCGGATGCCGCGCTGACACAAACTTGCGCTGTAAGCCAATTCCCCCGCCGCAAGCAGCCCACATCAAACCTGCAGCACTAAATAATTGCTAATAAATCCACTCCCTATATCCTTTTATCTTTTTTCCGAAAAGTCTCTCCAATCCTCCATATCACAGCCCCAGTCCTGTCCGTTGGACTTAATCAGCTTAGAATACCATTCGAAAGAGTCCTTCTTGTACCTCTTCAAATCCCCCTGTTCCTCATCGGCAGTATTTACGAAAACAATTCCATATCGCTTCGCCATGCCGTTCCCGGTGCTAAGCAAATCCGTAAAACTCCAGAAGTTAAATCCAAATACCTCTACACCATCCTGAATTGCCAAACCAATGTTATAAGCATATTCTCTCAAATATTTAATTCGATAGTCATCATGGATTTTCCCATCCTCACCCAGTTTCTCGTGAGCACCATATCCCGCTTCCGTAATCACCATGGGAAGATGATAATGATCCCAGAGATACCGCAAGGAATACCTCATGCTCACCGGGTCGATATGCCAATCCCAATCGGTCACCTCTACATATGGGTTACGGTCCAAGGCATATTCACCGGGAAAATTAGGATACACAAAGTCTCCCTTGATTCCCGTTTTATTTAGGCCGATCTCCTGCTTATAGCTGTTGTCAGGGGCTTTCCCCATATCGCTCCTATAGCAGTTCACGGCAATAAAGTCGATTTTTGCCTGAGCAATTAACTCCATATCCCCCTCCTGAATCTGAGGGTCGATATTATTTTCTTTCCAATAGTTTTTCACAAAAGTGCTGTATTCCCGGTACACATATAAATCATCCCATATTTTCTGTGTCAGTTCCTCTGCATTCATGGCCCCAATCTGGTCCTCCGGTTTCCCGGTGGCCGGATAAATAGGCACATATCCAGGAACCGGGCCGATTTTGCCGCCTTCCACCAATTCATGGCAGGCTAAAACCGCCCTGGCATGGCAGAGATTCATAATATGGTTCACCTGCCATTTTTCCTCAAACCAGTTGGTGCAGCCCTTAGATACGCCCAGCCAGTCGCCATAGATAATCTGCATATTCTGCTCATTGATGGACAGCCAGTATTTTACCCTGTCTCCAAAATTTTCAAAGCAAACCCTGCAATAATACTCGAACTCATCAATAATCGCGCGGTTGTGCCAGCCGCCGAACTTTTCATCCACCCAGCAAGGCATATCATAATGATACAAGGTAATAATTGGTTCAATACCGGCATCCTTCAACTCGTTAATCAAGTTATTGTAGAAGGCAATACCCTCCGGATTCACTTTCCTGTCCGCCGCCGGAATAATCCTGGACCAGGATAGGGAAAAACGATAGCTGGTAAACCCGCATTCCTTCATCAGTGCCACATCTTCTTTATAATGATGGTAATGGTCGCAGGCAACGGAATTATCCGTATACGGCTTCTTCGTCTGGGAATTCAAATCGATAATCGCCTGTGTCCTGCCCCCTTCCAGGGTCGCCCCTTCGCATTGCCAGGCCGCGCTGCTGGCCCCCCATAGAAATCCTTCTGGGAAAACCGGGTTGCTATTGTGTTTCATGTTAAAATGCCTCCTTCTTCATAAAATGTTTTATAAAATTCCGCACCGGTACGTCTCCCCATCATCTGCCCGGCTTCCATGAGCAAACTCATACAAGTGCATTTTGCCGGACAAATGAGGTTTGTAAACTGTACTACTATCATAAATATTTGAAAAGGCCTTTGCGTTTCAACTTGTGATACCAAACAAAAAATGATATAATCTACCCATGAAAAACATACAAAACACCCCAGAATACAACGTAAGGCGGTTTGATTTGTTTGCAATTTTGCTATCCGTAGTCAATGATGAGAATACCGCCAACAGTACGAACCGAATTATTGCCGACTATCTGCTTCGCAATCTGCACCGCCTGAATGTGCTTACCATTTACGATGTTGCAGAAGAATGTTTTGTGTCCAGAAGTTCTATTCACCGCTTTCTACGACAGATTGGTTTTGACCAGTTTAGTTACCTCGGAAAATATATCCAGGATTCCTACCAGCATTACCATGCTTATTATGATTATGTAAACCGGGAAAACTTTATTGACAAAGTAAAGTCTAAGATGAATGATATGATGGATGATATTTCACACTTTTCCGACACGGATGCCGTAAAAAACTTGGTGGAATTAATCCATAACTATGAAAAAGTCTATATGCTGATTGCAAGCACTTCCGGCAGCGCCGCCACCCATTTTCAAGAAGAACTGCTCACCATTGGAAAGCTGATTTATGTGAAGACAAGCGCTCACGTGGATATTAATTCCTTTGCCGAACTGGACGAGAATACTCTTTTGGTGACTTGTTCCGTCACGGGCAACTATGCCTTCGCAGTATCCAAAACTCTGGAAAATGTAAATGCCGCCAAGGTTCTGATTACCTTGAATCATACGGAAGTCTTCAAGAAATATTATGATGAAATCATCTATATGAGCAGACTGGTACAAAGCGATAATTCCATTCAATCCAATGGGCTCCGGGATGTATATACAAAGTATGGGCTGCTGTTCTTTTTGGATATCGTTTATCATCAGTATGTGAAAGAATATGTGAAATAGGAATCCATTTTATTTTTCTTACTTGCTTTTATTATTTTTTGTTCCGCCCTGTACCATAGTTCAATGATAGACAATTTATAAAACGGCACTCATAATGGTCTAAAAAACAGGAGAGTGCCTACCTATGAATACTTTAAATAATTATGTCGCAAAATACATCGAGTACTGTGAGTACAGAAAACGCCTTGACCGGAAAACCTTGAAGGCCTATCGAATTGATTTAAAACAATATGCGGATTACCTTCCGGACAATTTAGAATTTTATGCAAAAGATAATCTGGATGAATACATTACCCACTTACATAAACACTATAAGCCTAAAACAGTCAAACGCAAAATTGCAAGTCTTAAAGCCTTTTTCCATTATTTGGAGTATCGGGAAATCATAACGGAAAACCCATTCTCCAGGCTGGAAATCCGCTTTCGTGAGGCAAAGCTTTTGCCCAAAACAATTCCTTTCCATTCTATTCAAACTTTCCTTTCTACACTATATACACAAAAAGAACTGGCGGCCTCGGAATATCAGCTTCGCTGCTGTATCCGCGACATCGCCGTCATTGAACTTCTTTTTGCCACCGGTATGCGTATATCAGAATTATGCTCGCTGCGCCCGGCTGATATAGATTTTGCCAGCAACAACATCTTAATCTATGGGAAAGGCGCCAAGGAACGAATCTTACAAATCGGGAATCCGGAAGTCCTCTCGGCCCTTTCCCTATATAGCGAAACATTTAAGGATGATATCGCTGCCTGTGGGTTTTTCTTTGTAAATAGGTTACAGCAAAAATTATCGGATCAGTCCGTCCGTTTTATGATTACACGTTATGCCAAACTTGCCGGGATTGAGCAGCATTTGACACCACATATGTTCCGCCATTCCTTTGCCACCCTGCTTCTGGAACAGGATGTGGATATCCGGTATATTCAGCGAATGCTGGGGCATAGCTCCATTAGCACAACAGAAATTTATACCCATGTGTCGAATGTTAAGCAGAAGGATATTCTGTTTAATAAGCATCCTCGGAATTTGATGGAGGTTAGTGAAGGATAATTCCTGATTATTGATGGTTGGCGGGGAGTCAAAGAGCATTTGGTACTTCAAAAGATAATTTAGGATCATCCTACATTTAAATATAGAGATACTCTTTATCTTTTTTAGAGGATGAAATTATGGAAAAAATAACTATTGTTGCAGATTGTCGTGAGGATTTTCCTAGTACTACAAACACAAAACACTATAATGATCATTATAGCAGAAAAAGTATACAAGATATCCAAATGGCAATTCAGAAATTAGGGTACCTGTGTGAATGGATGGGCGGAGTTAAATCATTAATCCAAAGTCTAAACGGAAGATATGAAAATACTTCGACACTATATTTAAATTTTTCGGATGGATTAATGCAAAAGAATCGTCGTATGCAAGCCCCTCTTCTATTGGAATTGATGGGGGTTGCCTATACAGGTTCAGATCCCTTTTCTGTTGGCGTAGTAAATGACAAATATTTTGCCAATAAATTTCTTAAAGAACATAATATAAGAGTTCCCTCTTCTTGCCTTTATCATAATTTATCAAATAGTAAAAAGATAAGTTATCCAGTAGTTGTTAAACCCAACAATGAAGGATCTTCATTAGGCATTTTTCAAAACTCTATTTGTTCCAATATGCAAGAAGTTGAACAGCAAGCCCAAATCTTAGAGCAACAGAACTATATACCACTTATTGAAGAATACATACCTGGTTATGAAATAACAAATTTCATAATTGGTAATTCAAGCAAAATTCTTTTAAATGAAGTTATTCTGTCTGAGTATAATAACAATATTTATTTTGACTATTTTGTATTTGGCCAAAATGAAAAGGCTCATGGGAAAAGAAAACAAAGGGTACTAACTAATGAAAATACACTTTTTTCTTTGAACTTAGTGAAAGAAAAAAGCATCTTTATATTTGAACTACTAGGTTTACGAGACATTGCACGACTGGATTATCGTATTACGAAAAGCGGAGAGCCCATATTAATTGAGGTTAATTCTCTTCCTGTTTTTAGTATGACATCTGAAATAGGTACAATATGTCATTATTATAATAAGACATTATGTGATATGCTAAACCTTCTAATTGAAACTGCTAAAGAAAGGCTTAAATTATGAAAAATAACCTAAAATACACCGATTCCTCACAATATTGGCGTCAACGTGCAAATAGACCCGGGCAAAAAAGTGTTATGTGGCGTAATGAATGTTTTAATAATTTATTTCGACAAGAACAACGAAAACTTCTATTAGAGCTTTTTAAAGATGATATAGATAAACCACTTCAAATATTAGAATATGGATGTGGAATTGGTGTTTTTTGCCATTTATTAATAGAGATATTTCCTAATGCAAATATCACGGGAATTGATTTCCCTGAAATGATTAATGTAGCACGAAAAAGAAATCACCATTCCCGAATTACATACTTAGCAAGTTCAGCTGAAGATCATAATGCTTCAAGGGAAACATATGACATTATCATTTCATCCGGTTGTATCTCCGCTATTATGAATCAAACTCTACATGATATTATTTTTCAAAATATGCAAACAATGATTAAGCCAAATGGAAAAATACTTTTCATTGATCCATTTCATAAATATAAGCCTCTGTCTAGAGTACCAATTAGTTCAAAAAACATTATA
>OFFF01002009.1_pt1 | contig 12051 bp, 12 predicted proteins | sample 1521301 | NCBI WGS metagenome assembly OFFF01 (sample SAMEA3504101, study PRJEB24116) | mouse gut metagenome | biome: mouse gut; feature: mouse-associated habitat; material: faeces | place: Denmark | collected 2011
AGATCAGTTTGCTTCAAAACAAAGGATGTGCTTTAATCTCATTTCCTCTGAATTACACGGTGTAAAAGATTCCCATATATATAGGTATCAGGTTGATGAAGTAATGCAATGGATTACGAAAGATATCAGCAGAAATGAGAAATCCATTTGTCTTCTTGCAGGTGATGCCGGAGTAGGTAAGTCAGCTGTATTAAAAGAACTGATTTCTAAGAACCGGAATGATGGTATCAAGTATTTATGCATTAAAGCTGATTCTATTGATGATAATGGTAATCCTATCACTTTAGGCGAATTGCGTGATACATTGGCATATTACAGTGCATCAGCTGAGAACGTGATTCTGATTATAGATCAAATCGATGCACTGTCTCAATCTCTCACTAACGATAGAACACACTTAAATATAATGATGGCAGTACTATCATCACTGGAAGATTGGACTAATGTTAAAGCTGTTGTTTCGTGTCGTAAATATGATCTTGAATATGATTCTATTTTAAATAGCCTTAAGGATAAATCCACAATTATTGAGATAGGAGAACTGTCCGATGAGGAGGTTGCCATGGCACTTGATAAACTGGAAGAAGGGCTTAGCAAGAAAGTAGATTGTGTGACGGCTAAAATACTCAGAACAGTTCAGGTTCTGAATTCATTTTCTATTTTGTTTCAGCGGAATAAATCAAGAATAAACTTCAATAGTCAGATAGAACTTTACGATGCCCTATGGGACACTATCATTTTGGATTCATCCTCACAATATGATGTGGAAATAAGGGAACAGTTGATGTATAAGATTGCTGAAACAATACGTAAGGCTGGAACCTTGAATCCTCAGTTTGCACCAACCTCCAGTCAGAAACAAGCTTACGAGTATCTGGCAAGCAATGGTCTTATCCGGCGTGAGGGATGTGCGGGGGTATGAACTGCTGGAACTGGTTAATTCCTGCGGCGCTCTGTTTTTGAGCCAGGTGGAATCCAAGGATAGAAGGGAAAAACTGCAGCATTTCCTGGGCAGATGCAGACAGTGCGGCAGCCAGGAGGCTTTGTTCAAGACGCTTTCCAGACTGCAGGATGATTATATCCGTGAACTGGTGCAGCAGCGTGAAGGGGATATGGTGCGCCCTATCAGACAAGCCAAGCAGTACATTCTGAATCATTACCATGAACCTATTACCCAGGAGGAAGTCAGCAATGCGGTGGGGCTTAGCAGCACGTATTTCAGCGTTCTTTTTAAGAAGGAAGAAGGGGAAGGCTTTGCCAAATATCTGACCGGTGTGCGGATGGAACAGGCAAAAATACTGCTGCGGGAGGATAATTGTTCTGTTTCGGAAATCTGCCGCAGGGTGGGGTATAATGATTTAAAACATTTTACCCATAATTTTGAAAAAGCTACGGGCCTTAAACCAGGGGCTTACCGGAAACTGTATGGATAACGGGCATAAGATGTTAATCTGGCGGTATACAAAAGTACGGGAGGACATATGAAGAAAAGGAACTGGTGGAATTATATATCGAACAGAGTCTTTGTGCTTGTCATAGCGATGATTATATTTTGCATCCTGGAGATTTTAACCCAGTGTATCCTGTTTTTCAGGGGAGAGGAACCTTTATGGGAGATGGGGGCACTCATAGTATTTACGGTAAGCTGCATAGCTGTATTCTGGTTTTGGGTGGTGCAGCCTTACCGGAGGACACAGATGAAGATGCAGCGTATCCTGGACGGTTATATTTTGCCGGACAGCAGCCTTTTTGAAGAGGAGATGCTGACTCCATGTATGGAGGCTGAGATAGAGCAGCTGGAGCAAATGCTGAAATCGCCCGAGATGATGGATTTAAATAAAAGGCAGGCACAGTATCTGGCTTTGCAAAACCAGATTAACCCCCATTTTTTATATAATACGCTGGAAAGCATCCGGGGGGAGGCGCTGATTGCAGGGATGGACAATATTGCGGATATGACAGAGGCATTGGCAAAGTTTTTCCGCTATACGATTACCAAGGTGGAAAACCTTGTTTCCGTGGAGGAAGAACTGGATAACTGTGAAACTTACTTTTTAATCCAGCAGTATCGCTTTGGCAGCCGGTTGAAGCTTCATATCCTTTATGAGGAAGAGAATCGGGAAAGCATTATGAACTGCAGGATTCCCAAACTGACACTGCAGCCGATACTGGAAAACAGTATTATTCATGGAACGGAACTGAAAATCGGAACGGGTAATCTTACAATTGGGTTTGAACTGACGGATAAACGGCTGATGATTCGCATTTCAGACGACGGCGTGGGGATGGACGAACATACGCTGGCCAAGCTGAATGGACAGCTGGGCAGGGGCGGAAAGGCGCTGACGGAATGCGGTGAGAAAAAAGGCGGTATTGCATTGGTGAATGTGAATAACCGGATTCACCTGTTGTTTGGCGAGGAGTATGGCATGCATGTTTATTCCATCCAGGGAAAGGGTACGGATGTGGAAGTGTCATTCCCTGTTGTAACAGCTTAAGCCAGGGGGCTTTCGCAACAGTGAGGGAGGCCAGACTGCTGCGGGTTTTCAGAAAGGGCATGACGGTTTGTATGAGACAGGAAATATTCCGCATGGAGCGGGTCACATATGTGGAGCAGGGCATTAAAAAGCTGGAAAATTTTAATATGCAGATTTATGCAGGGGAAGTGATAGGGCTGATACCGGTCAATGCCCATGGAAAGAACGCCATTTTAAAACTCATGCAGAATAACCCGCCTCTTTATGACGGGTATATTTATTATAACGGGGAAATGGTGAATTCCTGGAGGGGTTCGTTGAAAAAAAGCAACCGGGTAAGCATTATACAGGCTCAGAACCGGCTGGTAAACGGCATGACCGTGGCGGACAATATTTTTGTGCTTCGCCAGGGATTCCGCCAGTATGTGCTGCAGACTTCTGTGTTAAAAAAGCAGCTGGCGCCTTTTATGGAGGATATCGGCATGGAGATTTCAGCGGATACCCGGGTGGAAAAACTGTCAGCCTTTGAACGGGTGGTGGTGGAACTTTTGAAGGCGGTAGTTATGGGCTATCGCATGATTGTATTGGATGAAATCAGTATTTTTGTCAGCAGGAAAGAAATGGATAAGCTTTACCAGATTATACGTTATTATACAGGGCAGGGATTCTCCTTTCTCTATATCAGTTCCCATTTCGAGGAAATACTGTATATTTGTGACAGGGTAGGTTTTTTATGCAACGGACAGCTGCAGAAAATAGTGCAGAAAACAGACATGAACAGGAAAAACCTGCAGGAGTGCCTGGAAGGGTATGACAGAAATGTATGGGGGTATCCGGAAAACAGACATATGCACAAGGCCGGTCAGGAAATTTATCTGGAAGGGGAACTGGAAGAGGAGCGGGTGACACAAAAGTTTTCTTTTTCCGTCAGGGAGGGGGAGTGCCTGACGCTGCAAATGCAGGATAACCAGATACTGCAAGCCTGCATTTCATTTTTAACCGGAGAAAACAGCAGGATTATCATGGACGGGAGGAAAAGAAGGATTTCCATGGACAGAGAGATTGCCGTGGTATCGGCGGAGCCGGCGGATACTATGATTTTTCCGGAAATGAGCTATATGGACAATCTGTGTATGGGCCTGTCCAGGCGGATGCGGGATGTATGGAGGGGGAGGAAGATAAGGGCAAGCATCCGGCGTGAGTACGCGCAAATTCTTGGGGAAGAAGTATTTGACCGGCCGGTGGAAGAACTTTCACAGAGACAGAAATATCAGCTGGTATATACCAGGATTGGGCTGCAAAAGCCAAGGGTGGCTTTTCTGATTCAGCCTTTTATGGGGGCGGATATGCCCCACCGCCGGTTTATCTGGGAGATGTTGGAGCAGCTTCTGGACAAAGGGATTGCCCTCGTACTTTTGTCGGTGAACCCGTTAGACACCTGGCTGGTGGCGCAGCGCACGTTTAAGCTGGGGAGAGGCGGGATGTTTGAGGAGAAGCAGGAATTGGAGGAACATCAGTTGTCTTATTCGTTTATGATGGATAAGAAGGGGAAGGAAGCCCGGTAAAGCAGAAAGCATTCGGGCAGAGGCCTTCCTGAAAGACCTAAAGAAGCATCACTGTGGAAAGGAGAAGAGGAATGAATCAGTATGTAGGACATGAGAATCAGTATTGTGGGGTGGAGGAGTATAGGCTGACAGGAGGAAAAGGGGATGGTATGCGGCTTTTCCAGGTGAGGAACGGCAGAGGGCTGGAATTTACTGTTTCCGCAGACCGGGCGGCGGATATTTCCCGCTTAAGCTTTAAGGGGGTGAATATGGGATATTTTTCGCCTTGCGGGTATGTTGCGCCGGCTTTTTATGATGACAGGGGGGATGGATTTTTGAAGTCCTTTACAGCAGGATTTCTGACGACCTGCGGATTGACTAATGCGGGAAAACCGTGTGTGGACGAAGGCGAGGAACTGCCGCTCCATGGCAGCATCGCAAATACCCCGGCAGAGCATATTTATTGGGAGAGGGATGAGAAAGAAATCCGGATTCATGCGAAGGTGGCGGATGCCAGATTGTTTTCCCATAAGCTGACGCTTAACCGGATAATTCGGTGCTCCCTGACGGAGGATGTAGTGGAGTTGGAGGACAGGGTAAAAAATGAAGGGGATGGGGGTTATCCTGTGGAATTGCTTTACCATATGAATATGGGGTATCCTCTTTTATCGGAAAAATCGCTGGTTTATATCCCTTCTGCCCAGGTGGAAGCCAGGGATGAAAGGGCGGTCCAGGGGATAGAGGAGTGGCATAGGATGCAAAAGCCGGAGGCGGGATTTTTGGAGCAATGTTATTACCACCATTTTGACGGTGAGGGGAAAGCGGGGATTTTCCAGCCGGAAGAGGGAGTGGGACTGATGATTTCTTTTGACAGCAAAAATCTGAATTATTTTATTCAGTGGAAGATGATGGGGGTAAGAGATTATGTGCTGGGATTGGAGCCGGGAAACTGCCATCCCGATGGCAGGAAGAAAATGAGGGAAGACGGTACACTGCAAATGATACAGCCTAAAGAGGAAGTGGTTTACCGGGTGAAGGTGAGCATGGTAAAAGGGATGGAAATGTGGGCAAAGATGACGGCCGATAAAGAGAACTGTCAGTAAAATCAACTTAAGAAAGAATATTCTGCAATAAAAAACGCATAATAATTTTGAATATAATATCTACAAATCAGGAAAGTCATAGAAAGGATATGCTATGGATTATTTAAATGCGTTTTGGGTGGGAGGGCTGATATGCGCCCTTGTGCAGATATTGATGGAAAAAACCAAGATGATGCCGGGGCGGATTATGGTATTGTTAGTCTGCCTTGGGGCGGTAATCAGTGCCTTTGGCCTCTATGAGCCTTTTCAGGAATTCGCCGGAGCCGGGTCATCGGTGCCGTTGCTTGGCTTTGGCAATATACTGATGAAAGGGGTTAAGGAAGCGGTGGATAGCAACGGCTTCATCGGGATTTTCCAGGGCGGGTTCAAAGCCGGGGCGGTGGGAACCACCGCAGCTTTGGTCTTTGGGTATTTGGCCAGCCTGGCCTTTAACCCGAAGATGAAAAAATAAAAGGAATTGCCTATATTTCTTCCCAGGAGACCTGGCGGTTGTCCATAAATTTGCGGAAGGCTTCATCCCAGAGCTGCTCCGGGGTCTTATCCATCATAAAGGTATTGGTGGACAGGCCGGTAATCAAGGTGGCATGGGTTCCGTCATATTTTATGGTCAGAGTAAAAGCGCGGACTAGACTTCCGTTATCGGAAAAGCCCCCTTTTTCCAGTATTTTCCCCATATGTCCGGGGAACAGGAGAAGGACGAATTTGAAGCTTAAGGGCGTGCGCTTTCCTTTGATGAGCTGGAAGCATAAGGGGCGCATATCTTTCCATAAAGAAAAATCATAAGGGCAGAGGGTTTCATCCTCCTGCTCTTCTTTTGTATAGAATTCCTTCCGGATATGGCCGTCAATCTGGAAGGTATTGGCGGTTACGATGATACCTTCCTCTAAAAGAAAGCAGTCGAAAGTATCGGAAAGGAGCAATTTGTTCATGAAACTTTTTAAATCGGATATTTGATAGGTTTTCATTTTTTTCCCCATTTCTGCACGGTCTTTGTGACCCGGCATTCCCGCGGGCAATGAGCCAGGTGACATGCTGCCTAACCCAACCTTTGGCTGTGTGGGTTATTGGCCTTTATATCATACAATACTTAACCGTATATTTCAAGGGATAGGACATGGCGGCGCAGCGGGCAGGTAACAGTTCAGCCTTCGGCTTCCCTGTTACGGAATCTGCCCATTCCAAATCGCCTTCGGCGAGGGGCAGATTCTTTCTTGGCTAAATTGACGTGCTCGTACGGACTTTGCAGCAAGTGTGCAGCTTCAGGCTGAACTGTTATGGGCTGTAGTTTACCATGGTGCTTTCGTCTTGACAAATGCTTTATCATAAGCGATAATATAATTACTTTAATAAAACACTTTATATAAGTTTATAAATTGCTTAGGAGGGATGCAAAATGTTACAGCAGGTTATGACGGCGCCAAAGGAAATTGAATTTCGCGAAGTTCCTGTTCCGGCAGCGGGGGATGGGCAGGTATTGGTGAAGATTATGAATATCGGTATTTGCGGTTCGGATATTCACGTGTATCACGGGAAGCACCCGTTTACTTCCTATCCGGTGACACAGGGTCACGAGGTTTCCGGGGAAATCGTGGAACTTGGGAAGAATGTGACCGAATTTCATGTGGGGCAGAAAGTAACTATAGAGCCCCAGGTTTATTGCGGGAAATGCCATCCGTGCAGGCATGGGAAATACAATTTGTGCGAAGAACTGAAGGTTATGGGATTCCAGACCACGGGTACGGCTTCGGAGTTCTTTGCGGTGGATGCGTCCAAGGTGACGCCCATACCGGAGGAGATGTCCTACGAAGAAGGGGCTATGATAGAGCCTTTGGCAGTGGCTGTCCATGGGGTAAGGCAGATGGGCGATGTGAAAGGGATGAATATTGTAGTTATCGGTGCGGGCCCGATAGGGAACCTGGTGGCGCAGACGGCCAGGGGAATGGGCGCCGCCAAGGTGATGATTACAGATGTGAGCGACCTTAGGCTGGACAAGGCAAAAGAATGCGGGATAGATGTCTGCGTGAATACAAAAGAAAAAGATTTCGGGGAAGCGATGCTGGAAGCCTTCGGGCCGGACAAGGCGGATGTGATTTATGACTGTGCCGGAAATAACATTACTATGGGGCAGGCGATTAAGCATGCCAGAAAAGGGAGTGTTATTGTGCTTGTAGCAGTTTTCGCAGGGATGGCGGAAGTGGATTTGGCAGTGGCCAATGACCATGAATTGGATATTAAGAGTACGATGATGTACCGCCATGAGGATTATGTAGGGGCAATCAGGCTGGTAAATGAGGGAAAAGTCCATCTGAGGCCTTTGATTTCCAGGACATTTGCCTTTAAAGATTATTTGAAGGCCTATCAGTATATCGATGCGAACAGGGAAACCACTATGAAAGTAATTATTAACGTGCAGGAATAAAATAAGAGGCAGATTTCCATAACAAACCCCCTTTACAAGAAACGGTTAACCGTGTTATTATAAGTAGTAATCAAAACCATATTGAATGGTAATAAATATTTTGGTGTACTATACTTTAGGGAAAGGCACGGTTATTGAAATGAGCTATAAAATTATATTGGACAGCTGCGGTGAACTGCCGCCGCTGTATAAAAAAGATGAGAGGTTTGAAATCGTTTCTTTAGGAATAGAAGTAGGCGATTACCGGATTATGGATGATGAGAACTTTAACCAGAAGGAGTTTCTGGAAAAAGTGGCGGCATGCCCTACATGCCCGAAATCGTCCTGCCCTTCCCCGGAAAGTTATATGGAAGCTTATCATTGCGATGCGGAACATGTATATGTTGTGACACTGTCTTCCAAGTTAAGCGGCAGCTATAACAGCGCTGTACTGGGGAAAAATCTGTATATGGAGAAATATGGGAAAAAGGATATCCACATATGCGATTCCCATTCTGCCAGCGGCGGGGAGACACAGATTGCGCTTAAAGCCATGGAATTAGAGGAGGCAGGCCATTCTTTCGATGAGATAGTAGAAGAACTGGAAAAGTTCCGCGACGGCATGAAAACATTATTTGTTCTGGATAACCTGGAAACTCTGAGGAAAAACGGGCGGCTTTCCGGCGTAAAGGCGTTGGTGGCTACCACACTGAACGTAAAACCTCTCTTGGAAGGACAGGAGGGGGAAATCGTCCAGAGAGGACAGGCGATTGGTATTAAGAAAGGGCTCGCGAAGCTGGTGGAAGCCATGGTTAAGGAGGCTGTGGATGCAGAAGGAAAACGGCTGGTCATCACCCACTGCAATTGTCCGGACAGGGCGGAGATGGTAAAAGATGCTATTTTAAAAGAGATAAAGGTAAAGGATGTGCTCATCATGGATACAGCGGGAATCAGCAGCATGTATGCTAACGACGGAGGGGTTATTGTAACGTTGTAAGGTGAGCCGGTAAAGAAGCAGATGCTATTAAAAAATAGGCCTTCCTTTTTGGAAGGCTGTTTTTTAACTTATAGGAAATTTACATTACATAATCTGAATTTGTATCGGTGAATTCAAAATTGCAAAAAAAAGCACAGCCTGTAAAACGAGGATGGCCGGGAGGCCATAGACAAAGTACCAATGCCGTGTTTTATGGCGGAAAAGGTGCATGCCAATGATGCTGCCGATGCTTCCTCCAATGATCGCTATGATAAACAGGGTGGACTCCGGTATGCGCCATAAATTTTTTCTGGCCCTGTATTTGTCTAATCCCATAAAAAACAGGCCAGCCAGGTTTACTGCTATAAAGTATGTTAATAATAAGGTAATCACATCCATTTGTGTGCTCCTTTGCTTATTGATAGCCTTGCGGGATTTCCCATGTGTTTTTGGCGGCAGCAGGGGAGAATCCGCAAGGTTATGTCCAAGTTGGCACCTTAGGCTTCGGCAGTGTATGGCAGTTCTTTTGCTGTGGAAAAGGTTTAGTTTTTCCCGCCTTTTGCTTCCTGCATCTTCATGGCACGGACTTTGCAGGAAAGGCCGAACAGGTTAATGAACCCTTCCGCATCATGGTGGTCATACAAATCGCCGGTAGTAAAGGAGGCGATGCTTTCGTTGTATAAAGAATAGGGGGAAGTGGTTCCTGCTTTGATAATATTGCCTTTATAAAGTTTGAATTTCACTTCTCCGGTTACGTATTGCTGGGTGGATTCAATAAAAGCCTGTACCGCTTCGCGCAATGGGGTGAACCATTTGCCTTCGTAAACAATCTGGGCCAGTTTATTTCCCATATCGGCTTTCAGCGCGTAAGTATCCCTGTCCAGGATGAGTTCTTCCAGCTGCTGATGTGCCTCATAAAGGATAGTTCCGCCGGGGGTTTCGTATACTCCCCTGGATTTCATGCCTACCACACGGTTTTCCACTATGTCTACAATGCCTATGCCGTGTTTTCCGCCAAGCGTGTTAAGTTCACGGATGATATCGGAGGTTTTCATCGTTTTGCCGTTTAAGGAAACGGGAAGCCCCTTTTCGAAGGCCATTGTAACATATTCGCCTTCTTCGGGCGCTTTTTCCGGGGTGGTGCTAAGCACGAGAAGGTGTTCGAAGTTCGGCTCGCTTGCCGGGTCTTCCAGCTCCAGCCCTTCGTGGCTGATATGCCATAAATTGCGGTCGCGGCTGTAGGAGGAATCGGCGGAAAATGGAAGATCAATGCCGTGGGCCTTGCAGTATTCAATTTCGGATTCCCGGGAATCCATAGTCCATTTATCATTTCTCCATGCGGCAATGATTTTCAAGTCAGGAGCAAGGGCCTTAATGCCCAGTTCAAAACGGATTTGGTCGTTGCCTTTCCCTGTTGCGCCATGGCAGATTGCGGTAGCCCCTTCTTTGCGGGCGATTTCCACCAGTTTTTTTGCGATGAGCGGCCTTGCCATGGAGGTGCCGAGCAAATATTTGTTTTCATATACGGCATGGGCCTGTACACAGGGCATGATGTACTCGTCACAGAATTCATCGGTAACATCTTCTATGTATAATTTTGCAGCGCCGCAGAATTTGGCCCTCTCTTCCAGGCCGTCTAATTCCTCTCCCTGCCCGCAGTTTATGCAGACACAGATAACTTCATAATCAAAATTCTCCTTTAACCAGGGAATAATAGCGGTGGTGTCGAGCCCGCCGGAATAAGCTAAAACTACTTTTTCTTTCATTATATTTGCCTCCAAAATTTGGTTGATTTGTCTGTACTCCAAACAATATACACCATTACCGGAATAATTGCAAGAGTAAATTCTTGCATAAAAAATTATAAAAATCGAAGTATATAGCATAAATAAAAAAAAGATTGCATAAAATCCTGATTTGGTGTATGTTTATTCTTACAAATGCCAGTGGATGGACTACTGTGCCCCCAAATTTGTCTATTGAGGTAAAAAAATCACCTAAACAGTTGAGATTTTCCCGTAAAAAGTGTATGATTGAAGGGGTACAAAATAGAAGGGAGTTATCGGCCAGAACGGATATGAAAGGGGTATCCGGCCAGTACACTGGTAGTTTACAGGAATCAGAATGGAGGCTCGGGATGAGGACGAAAGTATTTATCGATGGCAGTGAAGGAACAACAGGCCTGCGGATTCATGAACGTTTCGCAGGAAGGGAAGACATAGAAATACTGCCTATCTCACAGGAACTGAGAAAAGATGTAAACGAGAGGAAGAGACTGATTAATTCTGCCGATATTGTTTTTTTGTGCCTGCCGGATGCTGCGGCTAAGGAATCAGTAGGGCTGGTGGAAAATGAGAAAGTCAGGGTGATAGACACCTCTACGGCCCATAGGACAAAGGCCGGGTGGGCATATGGGTTTCCGGAACTTTCTTCCGCTCACAGACAGGCTGTGACGGAAGGGAAGAGGGTGGCGGTGCCCGGTTGCCATGCCACAGGGTTTATTTCTTTGGTTTATCCGCTGGTGGCGGAGGGGGTTTTGGAAAAGGACTACCCTTTTTCGGCATTTTCTCTGACAGGATACAGCGGCGGCGGGAAGAAGATGATTGCCCAGTACGAAGAAACGCAGAGAAACTCTGAATTGGACGCACCCAGGGAATATGCGCTATCCCAGAATCATAAGCATTTGAAGGAGATGCAGGAAATCGCCGGATTGGCCAGGAAACCGTTGTTTTCGCCCATAGTGGCGGACTATTACAGCGGAATGGTTGTTTCGGTGCCGGTGTATGCCGACTTTTTAAAAAAATATTTTGCCCCGGATGAACTGCTTGCTTTTTATGGGAAATATTATGAAGGGCAGAAGTTCATAAAGGTCATGGAAGCCGGTGCAGAGGAAAAACTGGAAGGCAGCATGATGTCGGGCAATGCCTGTTCCGGATGGGACGGCCTTAAAATCTATGTGACGGGAAATGAGGAGAGAATGGTGCTTACGGCGCATTTTGACAATCTGGGGAAAGGGGCGTCAGGGGCGGCGGTGCAGTGCCTGAATCTGATGCTGGGCTGTGAAGAAGCCAAAGGACTGAATCTTTAGCAGGCAGAAATGAGGGAAATTATGGTACGGACGATGACAAAAGAAGATTATGACGGGGTGTATGCCCTTTGGATGAGCATCAAGGGGTTTGCAATCCGCAGTATTGATGATTCCAGGACAGGAGTGGAACGCTTTCTACAGAGGAATCCGGATACAAGCGTGGTAGCCGTGGAGGACGGAAGGATAGTAGGGGCTATTCTTTGCGGACATGACGGAAGAAGGGGATGTATGTATCACGTATGTGTCCATCAGGATTACCGGATGCAGGGGATTGGGAAGTCGATGGTGGTTTTTGCTATGGAGGCTCTGAAAAAGGAGCATATCAGCAAGATTTCCCTAATCGCTTTTACGAAAAATGACGTGGGGAATGCGTTTTGGAATCGGATAGGATGGACAAAGAGAGAAGATCTGAACTATTATGATTTTGTGTTGAACAAAGAGAATATTGTTGCTTTTAATCAATAG
>OFFF01002014.1_pt1 | contig 12033 bp, 11 predicted proteins | sample 1521301 | NCBI WGS metagenome assembly OFFF01 (sample SAMEA3504101, study PRJEB24116) | mouse gut metagenome | biome: mouse gut; feature: mouse-associated habitat; material: faeces | place: Denmark | collected 2011
GCTTCTGCTTATTGATCATGCTCTTTGTATACTCCACGGCTCTCTGATATTGATCGTATGTCCGGTCTTCCGTGATGAACGCAATTTCGTTTTCCTTTACCTTCAGTACCGCCGCTTCCGGGTTGGATACCTCTGCAAAGGTAAATTTTTCATCAATCCTGCGGACTTCGATTCCGTTCTGCTTTAGCACCCCATACAGGGAATGCATCTCAAAATCCATCGTCTCAATCCCCGGCACGAACTCCGAAACCACATATGTATCCATCAGCGCAACAGGTTCCCCGTTTCCGGATCTGAGACGCAGCATACGGAAAATCCTGGTCTCCTCCTCCACCTCCAGCAAAGCCGCATATTTTCTCCCTGCTTTTCTGGATTCTGTATAAAGCACTCTGGTGGAGGGTTTCATTCCATTGCGCAGAATCATCTGTTCTAAGTCGTCAAGCATCTCCACCTGATAGGGGATCTGTGGCTTTGCGATGTAGGTCCCTTTTCCCTGCATGCAGTTCAGTATTCCCTCTTCGCTCAGAAGTCCGATCGCTTTTCGCAGCGTCTTTCTGTCCACACCGTAATCTTCGGCCATCTGCCTTTCTGCGGGAAGCCTGCTTCCATAGGGGATCTCCCCGCTCTTGATCTTACCGCGGATATCCTCGCTGATCCGCACATACAATGGTTCATTCATCATTTGTTCCCGTCCTCGTCAGCCCTCAGCTCTGCTATGTATTGAATCTTGTCCACACTGGACACGGATATCAGATATTCCACAGGCGTCTTTTCCTGAAAGATCAGATGCTTCTCTACCGCAACAGGTGCGTTTTCTTTGATTCCAAGCCATTCGCTTTCTTCAAAATCCGCTTTTCCGATACTGATATGGATGTCCTTTTTCGTGAGGCTGCCTTTTAGCTCTTTATTATAGAAGGAATACATCGCCTTTTCTTCCAACTGGCCAAAATCAATAGCCTTCAAGTAGGAAACCGGAATGTATGAAATTTCGATCGAAATCCTGACCCCTTCTGTCATTCTGATCCGTTTGATCTGATATACTTCGCTCCTCGGCTGCAATTTCAGTTTGATATTGATGTTTCCGCTTCCGCAGAGCTTCTGGATTCCGATCAATTTGTAGGTATCCAGCGGCGACGCCTCGATCTGCATCAGATCCCTGGCAATCCGCTCCTCTGCCAGGAACGTCCCTTTTCCCTGGATATTGGTCAGCCGTCCGGCCTCGCAAAGCTTTTTTACCGCCTGTCTCAGTGTCACGCGGCTTACACACAATATCTCGCAGAACTCCCTTTCCGGAGGCAGTCTGTCCCCGGACCTTAAGCCGTTTTCATAGATATAATTTTCTATATTCTCTACCAGTCTGGAATTTACCAAATTTGCATATTTACTAATTCTAACTCGCCTGCCTTCTGTACTTTACAATATAAAAAACAACCGTACCAAGTCATATTTTATCCATCATAACACAAATTTTCCAGACATCCAACAAAAGTTTTTACCGAGATGCAAAAACAGCGTTTTATAAAATCCTGATCAGATCAGATGATAATGCTTCAAACCATAATAAACTCCTTCTTCTTCCAGCGTACCTGTTACAAATACCGCTTTTTCTTTCACCGGGCCGACGGCCTGCCCCATCGCGATTCCTACATCCACTTCCTCAAACATCGGAATATCATTCTGGCTGTCCCCGATGGCATAAGAAGTCATCCCTTTGTATTCCGACCTGTTCAGCACCTCACGGATGGCATTCGCCTTATTGATCCCCCGGATCTGTGTCTGGGAGTTGTATGCATCATACTCAATGATCTCCGAATGTTTTTCCAATACGCTCCGGCATGCGTCATAGAGAGCCCTGTCTGTATATTCCGAATCAATGCTTGCAATCTCGACACATTTTCCATTCCGAAACAAATCCTCTGTCTTCCATACCACTCCTGTCTCCCGCTCCACCGGCTTCATATATCCGGTCCGAAGAACCTCCTTCGCGCCAAGGAGCAGCGCCCCCATCTTATGCTCCAGCAGAACCTGCACACTTTCTACCAATTCCTCCCCGGAAATCGTCACATGACGCACATTTTCCCCGTGAATCCGGATTTCCGCCCCCATACAGCTTATCACCCCGTCAAATCCCAGGTCATATATTTCCTCCGGAATGTCCGGATCTCCCCGCCCGGTACATAAAAACGCAGCATGCCCGTTGTTATGCAGCTTTTTGAATGCCTCTTGTACTTTCCCTGTCGGAACTCCTTCATATTCACATAGTGTACCGTCAATGTCAAAAAAAATGATTGCCCTTTCTTTTATTCCCATGTTTCCCTTCCTTCCATATGGCAAACCTGCCGGCCACAGTTTTTGTTAATAATAATATGGCAAAAGGCATCCGCAATGTCTTTCTTGCAGATGCCTTTACTCTCATGAAAGCTGTGTTGACAGTCTGATCCTGCTGCTGTTCGTATATGTCTTCGTGTACTCTATGACTTTCTGATCCTGATCCCTGGTAATATCCGAAACGGAAAAAACCACTTCCCCTTCCTGTATCCCCAGGTACTTTGCCTCTACCGGGGAAACCTCCACCGCATCGATCCGTTCCTCCACATAGGCAGGCACATGTCCGTGCTTTGTATACATATCATATAAGGAGTATACTTCGAAATCCACATTTGCAAAATCGGGAATGATCCCCTGCCTTACATATGTAATCTCCAATGTCAAAGGCTCTCCCTTGGCAAAACGCTGGCGGATCATCTTCCATACATGCTCTGCACGGCCGATCTCCATAACCTTGCTCAGGCGGTACCCTGCCTGTTCCTCCGATACGGAAATGACCTTTGTCGTGCTTTCGATTCCCTGCTGTTCCAAAAGTCTTCCGAATCCACTCAGCTTCCGCATAGAATAATTGATATCCGGACTGTTTACGAATGTCCCCTTCCCTTTGACCCGGGTCAGCATCCCTTCCTCTACCAGAATATTCAGTGCCTTCCTGATGGTTTTTCTGTCCATCCCATAAACCGTTTCCAATTCTCTCTCAGGCGGAAACATCTCTCCATATTTATACTCATTATTCAAGATCATGTTCCTGATTTCGTCGCTTAGCTGAATGTATCGTGGCTTTCTCATCTTTTCTCCTCAATCTTATCCGGTGATTATGAACCAGAGGATATATAGTATATTCTACCATAGATTGATTTGCATTTCAAAGAAATTCCTACATTTCCACACAGTCAACCGTTCTCAGCCAATCCACCGCTTTCGCAACTGCAGCGTCCGGATTGTCAAAATACATCTGATTGTTGATCTCCATTGTGATCGACTTTTGAAAATGATGCTCCGCAAATGTCCTGAGATAGTCTTTCAGAGGATTTTCTCCGTCTCCCGGGCAAAGGTGTCCCGTCGGGAACCCGTCTGCCAGATGTGCGTGATGCAGCTTATCTCCAAACATCCTGTAAAAATACTCCACATCCTCTCCCGCCGCCGTAGCCGCCACACAATCAATGCAGGCAGTCAGGGAGGGACAGTTCACATCCTCGATCATTTTTTTCAGCATGGCCGTGTTATAGCAGAGATTTGACTCATATTCCTGGAGCTGTTCCATCACCATCTTTACGCCGATTTTTTCCGCAAATTCGCAAAGCTCCTGCATAGATTCGATGGAACGCTTGTATGCCGCATCCACGTCCTCGTCAAACATACAGTATCCCATCTGCATGAAGTAATAATCTGCGCCGAACTCCTTCGTATCCTCCAGGTATCTCTTAACGATCTCCATGGAATTTTTGCGGACATAGGGATTGGAGGACGCGATATTGATGGGGTACAGACAGATCTGCTCCGCTGTAAATACGGACATCTCAAGCCCTCTGTCCACCATCATCTGACGGATATCCGAAACCCTTTTCTGCCGTTTTGCAAGAGGGGTATCGAAGGCGCAGTAATGCGTCGCACCGCCCCAGAAATCTATGTAATGCAGTCCGTTGGAAGCCAGGGAATCCATCGCGTATTCCAGGCTGTACTGCTGATACAATACGCTCATTACACCAAACTGTTCAAATTTTATTTTATTCATGCCCGTTCCTCCTCCATGTGAGACTTCATGTACTCTAAGCTCCCTGCATGTACCCCGTGGGGATCCTTTGCATACTCCTCCATCAAAAGCTCCATCGAGACCGGTCCTTCATAGTTATATTTTTTCAGTACCGCGATCTGCTCTGCAAGATTTACATTTCCTTCCCCCCAGGCAAGCTGATCGCAGTCCTCCACCGCGTCTGCAAGCTGTACGTGTCCGATCTTATCTCCAAAGGTTTTAAAATATGTCTCCAGGGTATCCCCCGCATATCCCACAATACTTGAATTTACGCAAACCTCCAGATTGTCCGCCCCCACTTCTCCAAGCATCCGTTTTGCTGTTCTGCAGTCTGTCATCAGGTCCGATACAAAGGCCGACACCGGAGACATCAACAGGCTGACCCCGTACTCCTTCCCAATTTCACAAAGCTGCTTCACTGATTCTCTCGCATACATCCAGCCTTCCGAATGCGGATGGTCCATAAATGCTTTGCCCGGATAGATCACCACTTTACTGCAGCCGAACACTTGCGCGTTTTCGATATAAAACCGGAGCTGCTTTATGCTTTCCGCTCTTAAGAATGGATTCACCGCAGCGATATTGACCGGAAGAAAGTTCTGTTCCGGCATAATGACCGGCACGCTGATTCCTGCCGCTTCGATCCGGGCCGCCAGTTCCCGCACCGGAAATTCCTCCGCTTCAAAGCTGGTAAAATGGGGATGGCATCCGCAGAGTTCGATATTCTTAAGCCCTAACTTCTGCACCGAATCCAGAAAGTAATCAAAGCTCCACCTCCTGTAATTAAAGTTGCTGATCGCGATTCTTTCTAATATTTTTTCAGACATGTTTGTCCTCCTCTCTATTCTCCAATGACAGTCACGGTCACGGTTCGTTCCTGAGGCCCGTCAAATTCCGCAAGATATACCTCCTGCGCTGATCCAAGCAGTACCTTTTTATCCACTACCGGAAAGCTTGCATGATTTCCCGTCACCATCGCCTTGAGATGGCCGGTGGGATTGCCGGCCATGGCTCCATAGCTGTCCAGAAATCTGGCATGATAGTAAAATCCATCCTCCGGAAATACATTTCCAAGCCACCCCAGAATATCATCCTCCAGGCATTCCAGACATTCGTTTACCGTAATCCCGGTTGTCGTATGCTTTGTGATTACATGTACAATCCCGTCTTTGATCCCGCTGCGCTCTACGATCCGGCAGACTTCTTTTCCAAGCGGATGCAGCTCGTTATATCGGCGGGTGATATATGTGATCTCTTCCATTTTTACCAACTCAGTCACCTCCGTTCAAAAACTGCAGCGCATTTTCTCCCAGGATCAGATCCTTGGTGGATTCCCGCATATCCATCTCCCGGATCGCCCGGATCATACGGAGCATCTCAAGCCTGGGTTCGTCGGAACCAAACATCACCTGGTGCCTGAGACTCCGGTCGATCCAATGTGGCCCGATATCCACACCAAGGCTCTGCCCATAAAATTCCTTTGGATTGTCAAAATACAGCATAGCCGTATCCGTGTAGATATTGCGGTACTTCAGCATCAGCATACAGGTTTCCTTTACCCAGGGCCAGCCAAAATGAGCCAGACAGATCCGCAGCTTTGGGAATCTGTATGCCGTCTCTTCAAACCGCAGGGGATTCGCATATTTTGTCAAAGTTCCCGGCTCCATAGAGACACCTGCATGAAACAGGATCGGTTTATTGTATTTCACACATATCTCATAGATCGAATCCATCTTCTCATCATCCGGATAAAACCGTTGTTTGGATGGGTGCAGCTTGAGTCCGGAAAGCTTCTGCTGGGAAAACGCCTTTTCCAGCACTTCCAGGGCATCCTCCCTGTGGGGATCCACACTGGCAAAACCGCAGAACCAGTCCGGATACTCTTCTGCAAGCGCCGCAACTTCCTCGTTGGTTCCCACGCATCCCCCTTCCGTCGTGGTCAGATCCAGAGGCAGAAGGAACAGACGGTCAATTTCTGCGCATCCGCACATATTTTTCCATGCCTCTATATCGATCTCATCCGTCTTATATAACCCCATCATGTCCTGGCGGAACTTTAATTCTTTTTCCGTCAGCGCTCCCGTCTGACGCAGAAATCCCGGATGTACATGGACATCAATTACCATTGTTTCCCACCTCTCTTTGTCAATCCACCCATGGGCCGAACACCGACACCACGCCTGCTGCCACCTTTGCCCCCTGCTCCTGGCATTTGGGAATGTCCCATCCCTTTAAAATGCCGTTCATAAACCCGGCCATATAAGAGTCGCCTGCCCCGATGGTGTTTACAAGTTCTGCCTTTTGTATCCCGCACTCGTAAAATGCTGTTCCGTCATACGCCGTGCTTCCCTTGTCTCCAAACGTTCCGACGGCAATTTTTGCGCCTCTGTCCACCATGGCTTTCAGAAAACGGTCGGTTTCTTCCGTGCGCTCTTCAAAAGAGAAAAACGGATAGTCTACATATGCAATGGTATGATCCACCATGGGATCCTGGTATTCTGTCGCATAGTCAAAACAGATCTTTGCTCCCTTGTCATGGATTTCTTTCAGATGCATATGCGCATTCCCCCAGAACGCGGAGTGAACCAGGTCGCAGGATGCCGCGAAATCAATATCCTCCTGTGTAAATACCACATGTTCCATGACGCCTTCTGCATAGTCCAGATAAATCCGGTCCAGCCCGTTGAGATCCATATAGGAAACTGCGGTCTTTCCTTCCTCGACTCTAAAATGGGACAGATCGATTCCCTGTTCTTCCAGAGTCCTGATCATCATTTTCCCGTATTCATCATTTCCGGTGGTACTGATCACAGCCGTGTCGATTCCAAGCTTCTGCATATTCACAGCAAAATCCACCGCATTTCCCGTTGCGTAGAAACGGTTCAGCTTTTCATACAGGTCAATACAATTATCACCGATTGCCGCTACCTTCATGATTCTTTTTCCCTCCTCTGAAATACGATGTTTCCGTCGCAGATGGTCATAGATACTTCTGCCTCTTTCAATTTTTCTGCTTCCACTTCAAATAAATTCCGGTCAATCACCGCAATGTCCGCAAGCTTTCCCGGTTCCAGCGTGCCAAGCACCTTCTCCTTAAAGTTCGCGTACTGCCCTTCCTTTGTCCATGCTTTCAGGATCTGGCTCACTGTCAATGCACATTCCCTGTTGATCCCGCCTTCTGGTTTTCCGTCCGGGAAAGTGCGGTTCACAGTCAGGTAAGCCGATAACGGAATGTCCGGAACCGTCAGCGGAAGATCCGTACCGCAGACCGCGTGTACTCCGTTCTCAAACATTCTTTGATAGGGCCAGTAGTTCCTGACGCCTTCTTCCCCTACACAATCATATCCGTAAAACTCCTCATAGTCCCCAAGGCAGTCCATGATCTGCACGTAATTGCACGCCGTGATCCCAAGCCCGGCCATCCGCTTTAAGTCCTCTGTGCGCACCATCTCCAGATCCGTAATGACATGTCTGGAATCACGCGCCCCGTTGACCCTTCGGCAGGTTTCATATATATCAATGGTCTTTTTGACCGCGCCGTCCCCTTCCGCATGGAGGGCACAGCGAAGTCCCATGGCGTCCGCCTTTACGGTCATTTCCTCCAGTGCCCTGTAGTCGATCTCCTGCTCCCCATGGCTTCCCGGCAGGTTCTTATATTCATCAATCACATCGGCGTTGTTGGAAGCAATCTCTCCGTCAACCATCACATTATAGCCCATGAACTGTATGAACTCTCCGTTGAAAAGCTCCTGGCATTCCTTTGCATAGGAATAGTCCATATCATATCCTACAGGCTGAGAAACCAGATGAATCCGATGCTTCAATGCCCCCTCCTTTTCCATGCGGCGGAGCAGTTCTGTAAATCCGGAATAGCGGTCAAATCCAATCTCTTTGATGGCGGTCACTCCCCTGCCAGCCAGCAGATCGCTGAATTTTTCATACTCCCGTACAATAAATGCTTCCTCTCTTAAATATTCATCAAAGACTTTCCAGCATACTTCCGCGTAGACTTCCTTTTCATCAAAGCCGTACTTCTCCCTTGCCGCCTGGTTCATAATGCAGCCGTCCCGGCCTTTTGTAAAACCGATCACAGCCGTATCCCCAAAGCCCTCAAACGCCTCGTCCATATCTTCTTCGCTTTCCGCGGCTTCCTCTGACAGCCCGTGTCCGAATACGCTCTTTCCCTTCGGCAGTTCCTTCGCGTATTCCGCCAGAATTTCGGCAGCCTCTTTCTTCGATCCTGCGCCGGAGAGGTCTGCTCCAAGATGGGACCATACATATCCGGTAAAAAACACATGGTTATCTACAAACCCTGGGCAGATGAGCTGGTCCCCCAGCTCATACACAGCCGTATCCGGATTCCGGAGTTTTAATGCCTCTTCCTTTGTTGTTACCGCCGTAATTTTATTGTCTGTTATCACGACGGCGCCTGGAATCGGCCTGTCCTCAAGGCCCGTAAAAATATAATTTGATATCAAGATTTTTGATGTATTTTTATCCATTTATCTCATTTTCTCCTTGTTTTCCCCTGTTTTTGGGTACAAAAAAAGCGCTGATTAAATCTGCCGGTTTCACAGTTTAAAAAGCGGCTTCTCCATATCATATCCGAACATTTCTTTATTTCATTTTAGAACACAAATCCTGCCGCAAGATACAAGACTGCGGAAATCACAAACGCGGCAATACTGTACGGCATCATGGAAATGTTATGGTTGTAAAGATCAACCCCCGTCGCAGCCGCATTGCACAGCCCTGCATCTGACGCAAAGCTGCAGTTGCTTCCAAACAGTCCCGCGCAGAACATTGCACCGAGGCAGATATATGGATTTGCCCCTGTCGCTTCGGCCAGCGCGATGACCGCCGGAGTAACCATGATATATAATGTCCAGTTAAAGGTTACCAGAAATTCCGTCGCACTGAAAAGGATGAAAATGATGACCGGCAGCAGCGATGGATTGAGGATGCCTCCCACTGCCCCTACGACAAATTCCGTAAAGCCAAGCTCTGATACCATATTGGACATGGTGAATCCCACCACCAGAAGGAACGTCATTTCCATCATGCTGTTAAAGCCTTCCACTAAAATACTGAACAGGTGATCCGGTGTGAATACCTTCTGCACCGCAAATAGTATTCCTGTAATGAAGATTGCTGCCGTAAGGCCAATCTGCATATCAAAGTCAAAATAGATACACAGTCCGATCATGGAGGCAATCGGGACAATAAACGAAACCATATTGACCCCTTCTCCCGGCTCTACGATCTCTTCCGCCTCGTCGTCGCTGCCGTCCCTGGGAGGAATCGTGGGGCCGCCTGACGCCACCCGGTCATATGCCTTTTTCATGAGCCCCACCCTGGGCATTTTCCCGATGCAGAATAAAAATCCGAAGAGCAGGCTCACAAAGCAGTAAAACAGAAACGGCATGCATTTCATATATGCGGCAACTCCGCCTCCGGACTCCGCAAATCCGTTTGTTTCTAAAAGCGTCGCCCCGAAAACGACCCAGGAGCCGATCGGGATAATGGATGAGGTGTGGACCGCGCTGGAACGGATCACATACGCGGTTGCCTCCCGCGGGATCTTATACTGATCTGTGACCGGTGAGAGCGCAGCGCCTGTTACAAAGGCACAAAGGTAGTCGTCAACAGACAGCAGCCAGCTCATGGACCAGGTAAGCAGCAGAGCCTCCTTGGAGCTTTTGGCCTTTGTCGCGACTTTTCTTGCAAAATAAGTGGCCGCTCCGCTCATCTTCAGCGCGGTGATCAATACGCCCAGCAATAAAAATACGATGATCAGATACGCGTTGTCCGGATTGGTGATCTGCTCTTTCACCTTTTCACACCAGACTGTGAGCAGCTCCCATCTGAACTTGATAAATACCGCCAGGACGCTGGCCCATAAAAATCCCTCGATCACGCCTTTGGTCAGAAGGATAAAGAAAAAGATAAACAGGGGCGGCATCATGGACCATGCGCCGTAGTCCTCTGCGCCTGTCGGAGCGAACAGTGCCACCGCCGCCATGCAGACCAGAAAAATAATGTATCCCAACAGCTTTCGATTGATTTTCATTTGTTACTCCTCCATTTCACGTGCATATCCAAACGCGCCCTCTCTTAAGCAGTTCTGTGCGGAAAACTTTGCCGCCGTATGGAATGCCCTGTCGATCATTTGATCTGTCAGCGGGTTTCCCTTTGTCCATCCTTCTTTCAGAAGCGTGCACACGAACGATGTAAAAAAGGAATCCCCTGCGCCCATTGTATCCACAGCCTCAACCAGCTCTACAATTCCGGTATGATACGTTTCTCCGTCAAAAAGGATCTGTCCTTCTGTCCCTTTGGTGGTCAGTATGTATTTTGTCCCCATTTCGAACACTTTTTTCTGCAGCGCATGGATTTCGTCCTGTTCCATCCTTTCACAGGAAAACAATGCCATATCGATATAAGGGCAGATCTGCTCCAGATAGGAATCTTCCTTAAATTCCGGTTCTACGGAAAAATCAAATGTTACAAGCCCTTTTATATCTTTTAATTTTGCAATCTCACTTTCTACGGCGGCATAGCATCCGCTGTGAATCAGATCAAATGTGTCCAGATATCTCAGATCCTTCTCTGTCAAAAGCGGAGGCGCCGCCTTCGTCTCTCTCAGGTCGTCCGCAACAAATACACGGTCCCCCTCGATCAGATTCACATCACACCGCTCCGTAGTCGCCCCGAACTCCCGTCGGCATCCGGTCAGCCCGATTCCAATCTTTTTCATAGAATCTATGATGTGGTCTGCCTCCGGATCATCCGCAAAATTCAGAAGCAGGGACGCGCTCAGTCCGCTTTCTTTTGCATATACCGCAAAGTTCACGGCATTTCCTCCGGGAAACATGACCTTCTGATTGACATAGCGGTCCACCACATTATCTCCGTATCCGATTACTTTCATAGTTTTTTCCAATCCTTTCTTTTACCGAATCCTCTTTTCCTGTTTCTGTTCCGGCCCGCTGCTTCTTAATATTCCACTACTTTGTAGTATCTGCGGAAGCTGAGGCTGTGCCCTGTGGCATATTCCATATGGGGGTTGATCCGTCCCAGCGCCGCGCAGACTACAAGCGGCGACAGCATGCTTCTGTACTCCTTGTCAATCCCTTCCAGATCATAGTCCTTTGTGTCGTATACCGTCACCTTTTTCGAATAACGGCTGCAGAAATCTTCAATGCGGTCTGTTACAACGCGGGACTCGTCTTCGCCCTTAATGATCACAACATGCATGTCTTCATCCACCAGCTCCAGTGTTCCGTGGAAAAAGTCGGATGCTGTCACGGATTTTGTACGAATCCACTGCATTTCTTCCAATACGCACATTGCATAGCAGTAAACCTCTCCCCATGTATTTCCGCCGGCTGTAAAAATATGGTAATCTTCTTTAGGGTATTTTTCCGCAACCTCCCGTCCCTGTACATCCGCTTTTCGCTTCACCTCCGTCATTGCCCCGGGAAGCCGCTCCAGGTTTTCCACAAATTTGGGATAGTCCGGAAATTCGCCCCGCTTCTCCAGATAATATGCAAAGAATAAATACTGCAAAATATAATCCGCATCCGCTGAGAACGGGTCTTTGTGGAGGTAAAGGACCGAATAGTCCACTAATTTCTCAATCGCAGAATTTTCGCTTCCGATTCCGCAGATGGTGGTTGCACCGATTTCTTTACAAAGTTCGATCGCGGCGATGATTTCTTTTGTATTTCCCGAATCTGACATGAAAAATACGACGGAATCTTTTCCCAGATGCCGGTTTCCTGTGGCCAGGAGCTCTGCTGCATTCTCTGCATATACCGGTGCGTCCGACATCTTTTTAAACATGTGCATGAACGGAAGCATAACCGCCAGGGTCCCGCCGATTCCCACCAGGAACAAATTCTTCTTGTCCGGCGTCATCACTTCGTCGATCACCTTTTCCACCTGTGGGC